>Ga0315899_10000163_pt1 | contig 83662 bp, 75 predicted proteins | sample LakEriMetagenome_2_FD_203518 | JGI IMG/M metagenome (GOLD analysis project Ga0315899, IMG submission 203518) | Freshwater fungal communities from buoy surface, Lake Erie, Ohio, United States - Buoy 4 MA112 | ecosystem: Environmental > Aquatic > Freshwater > Lake | place: USA: Lake Erie, Ohio... | reverse complement strand
GCACCGGATTCTGAGCTGTGTTGTTTGGATTTACTTCGGGGTTGTTTGGGTCTACAACTACAGGTGAAGTTTCCGTGGTTTTCGGTTGCACCGGATTCTGAGCTGTGTTGTTTGGATTTACTTCGGGATTGTTTGGATTTACTTCGGGGTTATTTGGGTCAACGACCACATGCGTAGTTTCCGTAGTTTTCGGTTGCACCGGATTCTGAGTCGTATTGGTTGGATTTACTGCAGGGTTGTTTGGGTCAACGACAACAGGCGTAGTTTCCGTAGTTTTCGGTTGCACCGGATTCTGAGTCGTATTGGTTGGATTTACTGCAGGGTTGTTTGGGTCAACGACAACAGGTGTAGTTTCCGTGGTTTTCGGTTGCACCGGATTCTGAGCCGTATTGTTTGGATTTACTTCGGGGTTGTTTGGGTCAACGACAACAGGCGCAGTTTCTGTAGTTTTGGGTTGGACCGGATTCTGAGCCGTATTGGTTGGATTTACTTCGGGGTTGTTTGGGTCTACGACAACAGGTGTAGTTTCAGTCGTTTTGGATTGTACCGGATTCTGTGCGATGGTATTCTCCAATTCAAGTTTTAAGGTCTGAAGCGAATCCAGCCTGGCCTCTAGTTGTTGTGAACGCGCTGCCAAGGCCTCTTGTTCCATCGGATTTGCCAAAACAAATCGATTCTTTATGACTTCATTCTCAGCTTTAATCGACGAAATCTGGTTGTTAAGTACTGCTGCACCCGTCGCATTATCGGATGGAACTTGGTTTTGATTCACTATACGTGCTGCTTGCCGTTGTTCTTCTTGGTTTTTTTGAACGCGAACTACGAGCCCCTCCAAAACGGAATCGCTCAGTGTAAATCCTTCTTTCTGAAAAGAATTGGTGAGTTCAGATTTTAATTGCTCACGTTCTTTCGCTGCAATTAAAGAAGAAATTGTACTCAACTGTTTTTCTTTAGCCGCTTGGTCTGTATTTAATTGTTCTAATTCCTTTCGCTTAGCCTCAGATTTCTTGTCGTTGATTCGAGCTATTTCATTTTTTAGCTGCGCTTCACTATTCCGAAGCGCTGTGAGTTCAGCATCTATTTGACCCGAAGCGGAAGAAATGGGTTGAACATCAGGATTGGCAATGGATGCTGGATATTCAATAAAATCTCGAATTGCTTTTTGATTACGACTCAATACCTGAACTAATGAATCTTGATTCTCTTGAATTAGTGCCATCTTGATTTGGTCACTTAATGCGTTAATGGAAGGCTCAACATTTAAAGAATTCCATGAATTTATATGGGTACTATTCCTTTCGGATGCCAGCGTATTTTTAAGTAATTTCAGTTCATACCTGTCAATGGAGTCCAACAGTTGGATTAATTCTTTCGCATAGTATTGATTGGCTACAGAATCCGACCCCTTTAACAATTCCTTATACCTTGATGCTTGATCCGAAAACGTTTTTAACTTGTACTCGACCTGATTCTTTTGTTTTGCAAGGTCTTCCGCTGTATCCTGTAAATCAAATCCTGTATTTGAAATTTCAATCAATTTGTCCACCAAAAGTTCACTTTTTTCGGTTAGGTTGTTCCCCCCAAGGTTTAATGCCGTAAGTTGCTCTTCAACGGACACTTGATCGCTAGCCTCTGTAGAAGCTTGCATTGGGGTTAAAGCTGGACGTGCGCTCAGGGATAATTGAGAAATAGAATTCGCTTTGAATGCCTTCATTTCTTCGGTCATTCCACCTTTAAAATCATAACTAAATCCAGCCAATTCACTGCCTTGGTCCATGGAATACGTTACGCTTTGTTTGAAGAGAACATTATCCTTTTGTTCAGGTAAGGTTTGTTCATTTTCAAATATCTTTTCCGTGCCGTCGATAAACGCGCTAAACACATAGGTCCCCGCACCGGGCAACAACATGTTATAGTTCCCATTTTCATCGCTCGTGAATGGACCATATTCCGTACCGTCTTGAGGGTCTTTCACTTTAACTTGAATCCGTGTGTTTTTTGGATTAACCAAATCCGTAAATTGACCCCTAACAGCAATTAAATTCCCGGCATTAACGGTATAGCTCACTTTGAGTGCTTCAATTCTACCGGTAGCTACATTCCGATCCGAAGCGAACCAAGCAATAGAAGCTGTTGAATTTAAGGGGACAAAGAAAAAATCATTTGCCGCTGAAGAAAAGGGAAAATCTAAATTCTCTACACTTCCCAGGGTATTGGTCTCGGGATCAAAAGAAACACTAAACAAATCAAATCCTCCCATAGAATTAAACCCGTTGGAAGAGAAATAGAGACGCTTCGCCTGGGTATCAAAAAACGGAAAAACAAGGTCTGAGGATGGCGATGTAAGCGCAAGTTGGGTCGGCTTAGACCAAACATCCTGACTGATGCGTTGAATGTAGAACAACTTTAATTGAGCGGGGTCGTCCCCATAACTCGCATAAAACTTATAGGTATCACCGCGCTTGTAATAGCAAATCGGAATGTATGTTTTTTTCTTATCGGCTTTAGTCTGTAAGGATGGGTCCGCATAAATTTTACCGCCAATTTCCTCAATATCAAACTTCTGAATGAACGTTTCTTCTGTAGCCAACTGCGTAACTAGGGTCGTTAGCGATTTGGGTTGTTCAAGCAGCACATTTCCATTATTACAATATGAGATTTCTTTTTTAGCATTCAGAACATCGGAAGGATTGCACGCCAAATAGGATTTAAAAGAAGCGATCGCATCATTAAAGCGATAACTGAGGTGATGGATTTTTCCGAGGTAGTAATGCGCATCGCAAAACGCAACGCTTCGGTTGGCTACAAACTCGAAATACTTGCGGGCATTGCTTTTGTTTTCTGTGTGATACAGACAAACGGCGTAATGAAAATTATAACTATCAGACTCGGGGTCTCTAGCCAATAATTGTTGGAAATCTACTTTGGCTGTTGCATATTGAGCTAACTTATACGCCTCAAATGCGCGTTTTTCAATTTGAATAACGGATTGAGCGCTAAGATTCAAGCTAACAAAAGCAAGTAAAAGAAAACCTATGTTTTTTATTTTGAACACGTCAGCCAAGGTTACATCTTAGATGCGTTAAGGTTCATTCGCTGTTCCTCTCCTTTCCACAAGCGCTTGATGTTTTTGCGATGTGCTAAAATCACTATACAAGATAAAATAATGTTAAACCAAAGCCTTTCGGGTTCTTCCTGGTGAAACACTAAATAACTAATAAAAGGCAACAAAAATGCTGCAGTAATAGACGCAAGAGATACATACCGAGTTAGAAGAAAAACTACCAAAAACACCAAAATACAGGTTACTGCCGTGAGTGGATTCAAGCCCAAGAAAACCCCCAATGAAGTAGCTACGCCCTTACCCCCACGAAATCCAGCAAACACAGGAAATACATGACCCAAAACACAGATACCCGCAGCGAGCATTAACAAGAGCATCGAACCAGTTTCTTTCAGTAAATAGATCGACAAGAGCATACTAAGTACACCTTTTGAAATATCCATTGCTAGCACCAAGGTGCCAGTGCGCTTTCCAAGTACGCGAAAGCAATTGGTTGCCCCCGCATTTTTACTACCATGTTCCCTAACATCAATTCCATGTAAGTACTTACCCAACCATACCGCGGATGGTATTGAACCAAGAAGGTAGGACGCAAGGAACGCTAACGCAATTGTCATTTATTTTGCTCTTAAAAACTCTTTTAAACGCACCATGGCAAGCTGTAACGACGCATCATCTATCCATTCAAAAGAAAAATCTTTTGATTTTCGTTTGTCGGGCTTCATTTCAGTGACCATGGTTTTCAATTCACTATCTTTAGAATAGACAAGCAATTTACCATCTTTTCTGTTCATTCCATAATCAAAGAGAAAATCTTTATCGGATTGATCTTTAAATGAAATCAATAATCCTTGAACGGACTTTTCTATAGCTGTCTGTGAAACTGCCATATTAAACTCCACTTCTTTTAGGATGGGTTTGCCTTCAATGGCTATAATTGCACAACGGGTTTTAGCTTTTACTTCATCCCCTTCTTCATCGGTTTCTGTTGATCCAGTTGGAGGCCTAGTAACCCAACCGCTTGCGAATCCACTTTCATTGGCTTTTGTTTTGAAGCGAACGAAATCAAATTTCAACCCAGAAATCACTAAGGTTTGGTCAAGTCCGACAGGCATCTTTCGAAGTTTATCCTCTTCATAATCTTTCAAGAGTTCATTTACTTTTTCCTCGCTGAGCATCTGTCGCAAATACGTAGAGAAATTAAGTTTCTTCGAATTCATATCCACATTTTTTTGGCCTTCCAGGGCTTTTAACCCATCGCCTATTTTATCGAAGACATCCTTTTGCATGGGGAATTTAATTAATGTAGATACGTCCATACCTATTTTCTTTGATTCGTTTTCATAGCTGATTGAACCGAAAGAGTTTGCTGTTACTTCGCCTAAATTAACCCCAAAACTAATTTTCCCGAGTCCAGTTAATGAACAGGTTTCAGTGTACATGGTGAGAAGATTTCCCACATCACTTACCCCGCTTAATCTTGGCTTTTCACCAATTTGAAAGGTTAAACTGTTTGGGTTATATTGTACATACCCTGAAGACGTAAATACCACAGGATCGTCGATTCCCTGGGTTTTTGATAAGAATGCAGGGTATACAAGCACACTGTCCATCGATTCAGAATTTTTCCAAAGGAAGCCTACCGCTAATTTACGCCCAAGGTCATTTACCGGATTTTCTGAAATCGGAATCTGAATATTCTTGGCGAGTATGGTATCTTTAAAATTCAACCATGAACGATCAAAACTACGGCATGCATGATTTAACTTGGTTGCACCATCGCAGTAGATTCCAGGACTTGCGGCAACAATTTTAATGTTACCGAAATAGTCGAATTCTTTACTCAATTTAAAATTGTCTTTCTGAGCAATTACACCTTCCGCCTGCGTAACCGAGTTGAAATATTTAATGGTCTTCATATCCAATACGGTTAGTACGCTATCTCGATCGTAATACGGGTATTTGGCATTACCCTCATATTTTTTCCGGGAGCTTATATTGATATTTGCATTGGTGAATGTATGAAATTTAGTGACAAAAGGTGCCACAATTTTAGCGTTATTCAAGGGATCCATCACCGCATTTTTCCTGACGGTAACTTTCATAGAATCTGGGTATATTTTGGCATCCCCCACACGTACATATTCAACTTTACCACAAAACAAGGTTTGAAGCTTGAGGTCGTAACTCGCGAGGAGCGAACGGAACTGCAAGGTATCTTGGTCTTCATGCATCGAGAAAAAATTGGATTCTTCTAAATCTGCCCCCGCTTCAAAGGTGGTTTTTTGCGATTTCGACTTTTCAAAATCTACATTTGCCTTATCCATGTACCAGAAAAATTTATCCATCGTACAATAATATTGATTAGGTGGAAACTTTATTCGTTTGGTACCAAAGGAATTAAACTCCCCTTTACGTGTTTTAAACGACACATTGGATTTCACATCTTTCGTTTCCATCGCCACGGGGGCCTGACCTTCATTCACAAATCTATTTTTCAAGGCAAAGGATGACGTATCTGCAAAAATATCTTCATGTGTAAAACTGAAATCCCTTGAACCCAGGTCGGCATCTGGAAAATGAAGCATGCCTGTTCCGCGCATTCCTTTGGTGGATAAAATCACACTGCCTTCCATCTCGCATTGGTTATTAAACATTTGAAGATTAACACCGCGCCACGCACTTGCTTTCAGGACTTGTTTTTTGGGAATGAAGGTAACCAGAGCTGCTTCAGAGGTAACACTTGGTACTTTAACTCCGGTAATGGATTCTTTATTAATAAACTTGGCAATTCCAATGGTAGAATCTGGCAAGAAGGTAAGTTTTTGGGAAATGGCAGTAGCAGTACTGTAATTAATGGTTCCCGCGCCTTGAAGCCCATTATGAGACAAAATCACTTTGTTTTCATACTTCGAATTATCCCCATAAAAAGCCCATCCTCCGGCAGGAGCAACGGTTGAAAAACCCATAGAATAATCAGGCATGATTCTCAAAGGCTCTTTAATCGGCGGGAAAATTCCTCCTGAAATCAGTTCGCCCTTAAAGCGCTGAGCGGCTTCATTAAAGTTATCTAAACTATCCAATTCAAAGGGTTCCAACCGAAAAAAGAACCGTGATGAATCATAAGCTCCATTAACAATGGATTGATCGTTGTATACCACTTTCGTAGGATTCGGGGCAAGTAATTTAGGAAACGCTTTATTGGTCTTGCTCCTACCCGATTTCGAGGAAGGTTCATCAATTAAAATCTCCCCTTTTAAATTGGCAAAAGAACTTACTAATTCGATGGGTTGATCGCCATCTGCCGCGGTCATTGGATTAACCACTAATGCTGCATATGAGGTACTATTTAATTTTACTTTAAATTCTGCATAGGAAAAATATCCGTCCTTCAATTCAGTAAATAACTTACCAGCTAGTAATTGTCCTTTAAAAACTAGATCCCTGTTGGGTTTTAGTATGCAATACCCAGAATCCGGATACAAGGAAACTTGTTGTGCATTTGATATGGTTAAGCCATCTACACCCGTTAAAAATACTTGATCCTTATCTAAATCGATAAATGCATAAAAATCTTGCTTAACATACCGAGCGTTTAACTTCTTGATTTTTTCAGCTTGCGCCGGTTCAATGGATGCTGGCAATGGACGTTCTTTTAAATCACAGGTAAAGGAGATGTTGTCATAATCTAAGCCGCTAGAGTTTGCATCTGCAAAAGAAAAAAGTTTAGCTGAAGGTGTAATTGTCTTATCAACCGTATTATACACTAGAAAACCGCGCATTGAAAGATCCAGGAGTTTTGACTTGGCGTAATCGATGCTCAATCCCAAGGCACTTGCCGCTTGTCCTTCCGATAATACTGCCAAGGAATTTTTCCTGCAATAGCCTGAAATTTGGACTAAGGAATTTTGATTACCTGCGCCCCAAAGTTTAAATTCACTCTCGTTGAAATAGTTTAAGGATTCAAACTGCATATATTTCTGAGCTTGTGACGTAGCCATTTCAAAGGTAAACTTAGGAAACGCAGTTCCTGGCTCCCATTTTAAAACGGGTGCATTATTCGTCACGTTGAAGTGATAATCCATAAATGGTACAACAAACGAACCGCGTTTAGCTGCTGTGTAAAGCAACTGATTTTTAGGTACTTCAAATTCAAATAACCCGGATGGGTGGACCAGGGAATCTCCATTTGGATACACGAGTTTCAGCGAAGATTCGCGGGATAGAATTCGATTTGGATCAATATCAAAATGTAGCGAACTTACAATCAGGGTTGGTTTGTTCTTGTACTTAAAAATGAGTGTTGCTGGATTTCCTTTCTTCCCTGCACCAACTACTCTGCTGCCTTGCAGACTAAAGCCACCATCAAAATCCATAAATTCCTTTAATTCGGTTATTCGTAAGCGTTGACTGAATGATGAAAAAAGTGGCGCGCCGTCTTGATCTTCCAAGCGATCTTTTGATTTATCCACCAGTGCGCCAAGAATCGGTGACGAAAAATATGGCGTTGTTAAAGACACCGTATCCGCTTTTAAAACTACATCCGTCATTGAAATCCGATACCCTTTTAACTCAGCAAAAGTTTCAGATTTCTTAAGTCCTGCTTTCTCCCAGGTAATGGTTCCATTTCTACCAATAAACTTTTTTGATTCATATTCAAACGTTCCGCCCGTTTCTGAAACCCAAACGCTGTCCTCCCCTTTTAAGCCCGGTGAATACCCAAGTAATTGACCATCCGAACAGGTGATCTTCAATTTTTTCTCGGTATTCCACTGCATGTCGCCTTTAAATACCCATACCGAATTGTCCGTTTTATGAAGCGCTTTAAAGCGAAACAAGTTGTATGAAAACTCAAGAAATGGACCGTATTCCTCCACATCTTTGGCTCGGAAATCTCGTTCTAATTCAACCCATGTAGTTGTGAAATCGGTGGACCATTTATTTTTGGACTGATAGACATACGTAGCCACCATAAAATACGTAAGCTGAATATCATTGGATGAAGAATACACGGCATTTGCAGCATCTACCATTCGATTAAAATTACCTTCAGAAAGACTGGAGGTATTCGCTATGACCGATGGAAAAACTTGATTTACGTTGTATTCCATTTGTTCCTCAACAAACAATTTTTGACTTTCTTTGAGGAATTTCTCTCGATTTTTTGAAAATGTTTGGGCGTTTAAATGAACATTAAACCCGAATAGAAGGAGTAGAAAACTAACATTTCTCAAGTAAAATACAAGCCCAATTTTCTTTTTCATATGTATTAATTCGTTTAAATCCGAGCGCTTTTGCCTCCATTTCTAAGGCCTGAACATCCGATGTGAAAAATCCACTTAGCAATAACAAGCCGCTAGCGGAGAGTGCGTCATAATAAGAATTCAAATGGCGAATCAGCACGTTTCTATTAATGTTCGCGAGAATAACATCAAAACCTACTTCAGTTACAACATCCATATCCCCTTCGCGGGCTTGGATCCTTGAACACTGATTTCTTTGCGTATTTTCTATGGTATTTTCAACCGACCACGACTCAATGTCAACAGCTAAAATATGGCGTGCACCTAATTGCTCCGCATTAATGGCCAATATTCCGGTTCCCGTGCCCATATCTAGCACATACTTGTCTGCTAATTCCATGTGCTCCATGGCCTGACACATCATAAAAGTTGTTTGATGATGACCCGTTCCGAAGGACATTTTAGGTTCTATTTCGATTACTCTTCCCTTGCGAAATTCAGCGCCATGAAACGGGGCTACAATGGAAAGATGGTCTAACAAAACCGGTTCAAAACTATCTTCCCAAACTTGATTCCAATTTTGACCAGGTATTTCAGTAAGCTCGAAATTAACTTCGATTCCCTGGGAAATTAAAGGGTTAAGTAGTGTTTCAACTGCATCATAATCAAAGGCCATTGCCGGTATGTAAGCCTTGACTACTTCTCCTTCTTCAAGAAAACTCTCGAAACCAATATCTGATAACCAAAGTGTGACAATTTCATTGGATGGATGAAAGGGAACAAAGGTCATTTTCAATTCAATATAATCTATCATATGCTATCGATTATCTCTTTGAATGATTCAAATTGCAAGGACGCTCCACCAACAAGGCCACCATCTACATTAGGTAATTGAAAGATTGATTTCGCATTCGTCGCATTGCAACTTCCGCCATAAACTATACGAATAGCATCGGAGCTGGCTTGGTCAAAATAGCGTGAACATAGTGCTCGAATTGCCGCATGCATCTCTTCTATTTCTTCTAAAGAAGGCACCTTACCTGTACCAATCGCCCAAATGGGCTCATACGCAATAACCAATAAGGGACAATGCGCTTGATTTAATTGGTGAAGTAAGGGTTCCAATTGATTTTCTACAAAGGTTATGGCTGTTCCATTCGATCGAATCTCATCGCTTTCACCGCAACAGAAAAACACTTGAATCCCTAAGGATAAGGCCGTATTGGCTTTAGCAACCAAAAAATCAGTATCCTCTCCAAAATGCAACCGTCGCTCTGAGTGACCAACAAGAACGCTGTTCACATGCAGGTCTTTAAGTTGCATCAAGGATGTTTCGCCGGTGAATGCTCCGAACATATCCGGGGCATAAGCATTCTGAGCACCCATAGAAACACCATGCTTCTTAGATAACAATGCTAGATAAGGCTGAGGTGGAAACACAACCAAGTCAACGGTAGACTTTGATTCGGAAAGAGACGACACCTTGGTGTAGAGCTGATCGGCTTCATCACACGATAAGTTCATCTTCCAATTTGCTCCAATAATCGGTTTGCGCATGCTTAAAATTAGCGCAATTTTCAGTCTTACGACTTCTTATTAAGGATTTTTTTAAACTCCGCAGCGTTAAATTCCTCTTTATCAATCCCTTGGTAGAACTTCTTCGTGTTGCCATTCCAAAGGTATAGTACACCTGGCACTTCTTTTCCACTCCCTAGTTTTTTCCAAAAACTAACAATATCCATCACATAATACGGATATTCCGCACCTGCAAACTTGAAAAAATCAGGAATAACCTCTGGTTCTTCATCCATGAATATAATGCGCATTGAAGGAAAATCTTTCACATTCGACTTCATCGTTGTCAGTGCCTTTGCTGTTGCTCGACAATGGTCGCACCCTGGTGCGAAAAAGCACAAGATTTTTTTATCCTTGTTAATATCAGGAAATATGTTCTCAAACCCCGATGCTTTCGCGCTTGGTCCTAAATCAACTACAGGCGCGATACTATCTTTCTTGATGGGTTTAGGATTTGTCACAAGGGACGTATCGTGGGTATGGATGGGCTCAAGCGCAAGGGTATCTACAACGGAAACGGGTTTAGCGGGTTCTGCTTGCTGAAAGCGAATTGGACCGGCAATGAATACTCCGAAAATAGACGCTAATAACAAATTACCAATAATCGACCAATTGAGTCGCGCTTGAAGGGTACCAAACAGCTCCTCCCCTTTGTTGACCTGACCAGACTGATCGATTAAGGCATCGGTTGACACCGTATTTTTAGTTAGAAAATAATACCAAATCAACAAACCAATGGAAACAATATTCTTTAACATCGCTTCGAGTGGCGTCATTTTAATAAGCGTTCCAAAACAACCGCAATTCCCGGCATTTCCTTTGAATATAATTTCAAGGCCTAACTCTACGATAAATACCGTGAGCATAAAGATCGTAACGGGTATAACCACTCGCTTTAGAAAAAATGGCAACAACAGCAGGAACCCAATCGCGAATTCAACACCGATTAAAATTCGTGACAAATATTGAGCAACACTAAGTGGAATACCCATCGGTTCTAATTGATGAACCTCAAAATATGTTAGGGCATAGGATGGATTCGGATACAATTTTGCAATTGCGGATAAAAAGAAAACAAAAGAGATTAAGATTCTGATTGTCCAAGGAGCATACTTCTTTATCGAGTTCATATCGTATTTTTCAACGAAAATAGTACGACAAGTTTGCTTTAGAAAAATGCTAACATTTATTTAACATCCATTAGAATTAACGCAAACACGGCATAATTTAACATGTCATAATAATTTGCATCTATGCCTTCTGAAACTAACGTTTTTCCTTGATTTCCTTCGATTTGTTTAATCCGATAAATCTTCATCAAAATAAGATCCGTAAGCGATTCAATGGCCATTTCACGCCATGCCTCTCCATAATCGTGATTCTTCTTTAACATTAAAGAAACAGATTCGTCTTTGTATTTATCATAGAGCGCAACGGCTTCTTCCATTGGCAATTCCATGGCTAAATCCTCGGATTCATTGATTTGAATCAAGCCCATAATGCAATAATTTACAATCGCCATGAACTCACCTTCTATGCCATCCCCTACTTTTGTTTCTCCATTTTCTTGAATGGTTCGGATTCTATTTGCCTTGATATACAACTGATCAGCTAAGGCAATTGGCCTGAGGATACGCCATGCAGTTCCATAGTCCGTTGTCTTGGCAATATAAATTTCCCGACATTTTGTAAGTATATTTGTGAAAGAAGCCAAGGTATCGGACATGACAAAAAGTAATTTTTACGGGGTCGAAGTTAAGCATTTTCGTTCAATCGGGTCCATTCGCTTGCGTAATAATTTAGTTAGCATGGAACGCCCACAAGTCATGGGCATACTTAACATAACTTCAGATTCATTTTATTCCGCTAGCAGATTTGATTCCCTGGTGGGCATCGAAGCCTACTTAAATCGATGTAAATCCCACGATGTAAAGTTTATCGATGTTGGCGCGCAATCTACTAGACCAGGATTTGCGTTAATTGAAAGTGAGGAGCAAATTGAAAAACTAAGCCCTGTACTTGCCTTTTTAAAGGAAAAATTTCCCGAGTTTTATGTCTCTATCGATACGAGTTGTCCACGGGTTGCTGATTGGGCCTTGCAGCATGGCGGAGAGCTCATAAATGATGTTGAGGGAGGACGGAATAATCCTGAAATATGGGATGTTTGCGCTAAGTATAATGCGCCATACATCGTAATGCATTCCCGAGGTGAAGCAAGTAAATTACATGATGAAACTTCCTATAAAAATGTAACCGTAGAAGTACTTCAGGAATTATCTGAACTTATAGTTAAAATTCGGCGCGCAGGGGTTAAAGACATCATCGTAGATCCAGGGTTCGGTTTTTCTAAGACGCTGGAAGAAAATCATGAATTAATGACGAATCTCCGATTTTTTCAATTATTCGAAACGCCAATTCTTTGCGGTATTTCTCGAAAATCAATGATTTACAAAAAGCTGAATAAAAAGCCCGAAACATCCATAAATGGTACAACTGCGCTGAATACGTATGCACTTTTAAACGGTGCCACATTCTTGAGGGTACACGACCCAGAAGAGGCATCTGAAATCATTCGATTGCTTAATACCGAGTGATTTGTGTATTTTTGAAAGGATTTTCTTAACTTCGTCGCAATCTTAATGAATTTGAAATTATGAAATTTCTTTCTTTCTTAATAGTGGTGGCCGTTTCCTTAACAGCATTTGCACAACCGACTGCCAGTTTTAGCCTATCTGACAATGTAATCTGCGAAGGTGATTGCATAGACATTGAAAATACTTCTTCTAACGATGTGGTATCTTCAAGTTGGTCATTCCCAAGTGGTACGCCGTCTTTTTACAGTGGAATGAATCCTGGTCAAATTTGTTTTAGCACGGCAGGGACCTATACCCTTACGTTGACGGTAACAGATGCGAATGGCGCTACGAGTTCTGCGAGCCAAGTATTGACAGTAGGTTCTATGCCTATGATTAGTATTGGTTTACTGGATACTATTGGTGGGGTTCCTATTAACGATACGATTATCCCAATGTATGGTGGAATGTGGCCGAGTGGACAAATTACTTCAGGTGCTGTAATTGTAGCGAGCGGGTTTGTTCCGGGAGATTCTTTGGTTTGGGTTACACCTAACGGAGGCAACGATGTCTATTGTTTTGGTGATGTAGTTGGTGAATGCGATACGGTTATTGTTGCTCCTTTCTATTCAACGTATTATATTCTAAATAATATTTCTCCAGAAGGATGTATTGCCTCTGATACGGTATTTGTTTCTGTACTTTTTAGAGATTCTGTCAAAATCACGGTGCCTGATGCGTTTTCGCCGAACGGGGATGGATACAACGACGTATTAAGGGTAGTTACCAATGTTGACAAAGACATGAACTATTCGAATGGTTTTAATGGCGATGGCGGAGCTATAGTTTCAATGAACTTTGAAATCTACAACCGCTACGGTCAAATGGTTTTCAGAACAACTAACCCGCAGGAAGGATGGGATGGCACATTCAAAGGAAAAGTTCTGAACGTTGGAACATTTGTCTATAAGTTAGAATATCGTTTAATTAACGGGTTATCTGGTTCTCTGAATGGGAATGTAACCTTATATAAATAATGAGTAAGATGATAAAAAAGATCGTATTTCTTGCTGTTCTTGGAATTACACACGTTGCTTCTTCGCAATATGCCTATAATTCAAGTTTGTTTTATCAAACGCCTGCATTATTCAATGTAGCCAGTGTTGCCACGGGTGCTGAAGACTTCTCGTTTTGCACGGCCTTTAAAATGCAAAACCTAACCATGTCTGGAACTCCGATGCGCACCAATGCCTTGATTGGTGAGTTCAAAATCTCAGACGGTCCGATGAGTAAGAATAATTTTGGAATAGGTTTCACTGTTAAAAACGAGCAGACCGGAGAAAGTAAATTAATGGCTACCGAAGTTAATGTGCCGATTAGTTACACTATGCAGTTGAATCAATTTTCAAAATTTTCAGTGGGTGCTTCTCCTGGAATGATTTTGATGAGTTACGACCCTACGATGCCATCTTGGGAAACAGATTGGAATGGATGGGGATACACCGGATCTATTGGGGACCCAACGTTTATCAACAGCACCTTGAGTCGTTCATCGAACGCAGCGTTCAACGTGAATACTGGTGTACAATATCAATATCAAACGCGTGATAAATCTAGATTCTTTGGTGGATTGGCTCTGAATCACTTGAATAAACCACGGATGACATTTACCGAAATCGGTGAACGAATGTATGCTCAAATGGCCCTAAATCTTGGTGCAGACTTAACAACTCGCAGACGTGATTTAAGGGTTCAACCTCAATTAATGGCATTTAAAAACGGTCCAAACACCAATTTAATAATGGGTGTGATGTTTGAAAATATCATGAGAAATGGTTCTGATATTACCAACATCCTCAAGTCGAAATCGATTAATTATGGTGCATTCTATCGATGGAATGACGCGGTTAGTTTGAACTTTAACTACAAAGTGCTTAATTTCAGAATGGGATTAGCGGTTGATGTAACGGTTTCGAAATTGAGTAATGCCAATAAAGGATTAGGGTCTATAGAATTGTTCTTCAAATCCACACATCTTTACGGAAAGAGAAAGACAAAAGTTAAATAATCAAATCGGTAAAACGCCGCCTGTGTGAATAAACAGGACTTTTTTCGGCTGATTTATGTTTTGAAGTTCGCTAATCATACCGATGAACGCTTTTGCGGTGTAAATTGGATCTAACTCAAAATTTCCTTCGATTTTTAAATCGCTTAGCGCCTGACTTAAAGCCTCGTTATTCTTGGCATATCCTGAAAAATGATATGAATCAAAGCATTTCAATCTAGTTTTGGCAGCTGTCCATGCGGAGGTACGATTAAACTTACGCGCTAGGGCATCCATTTCGCTTACTGAATCGAATCCTTTCAATACCGGAAAAGCCCATACTTCCGTTGGTGATTTACTGCTGAGCAACACGCCCAAACTGGTTGTTGTAGTACCTTGAGCCAAGGCAATGATATCAAAATCCATGTCGTCTGAAATAATCTCCAAGCACCCTTTTAACCCAAGTTCGCTTGCCCCACCTTCCGGTACACTTAACCATATTTTATTCAAATAGGTAATAACTGTATCCGAATATTTTTGATGTTTGTATAGTTCTCGTTCTAGAAATTCGAGTGAGGCACCTTCGGATTCACAGTGTTTTAAATACACATTCGAATCGGATGTTAATTCATTGCCCCTTACCCTGAGAATGCATGGAATTTCATACAGTTTACAGGCCGTAGCTGTGGCCACTAGATGGTTTGAAAATGCTCCTCCATAGGTAATAATACCATGAACACCCCGCTTTTTCGCCTCGGAAATCACATAGGAAAGTTTGCGCCATTTATTACCGGAAATCAACGAATGAATTAAATCTTCTCTAAGAATGAACAATTCATGACCATGTATGTTTTGAGGTAGATTAAACGACTCAATTATACTATTTTCTATGGATGGCAAGGAGGATTTAGACATGGATTATTCTGAATTCAGTAAGCGTTCTAAGCTTACCGATGAAGATTATTACATCAGTGAAGAAGGATTTATAGTTTTTAAGGAGGCGTACCATCTGAAAAGAGGATATTGTTGCAAAAGTAATTGCAAACATTGTCCGTATGGGTACAATCCAAAAACAGGAGACATTAAGAAATAATTCCTTTTTCAGGATATTTACCTTTAAATTGTCCGAGTTTACGTTTGATTTCCAAAATATCCGCATCTACATCACCTGTAGGATAGAACACCTCAAGAAAACCACCTCTTTTTGAAGGAAAATCAACATAGGCTAATAAAATCGGAACTTCTGCTTTGACTGCGATATAATAAAAACCCTTTTTCCAGTTGGGGTTGTAGCTCCGGGTTCCTTCTGGTGTAAAAACCACATATAGCTCTTCCTTTTCTTTAAACAAATTAGCCACGTATTCAACCATGTTATTATTCTTGCTTCTGTCCACCGGTATGGCCCCCAACGCTTTCAAAATAAGGCCCAAGGGAAAAACAAAAATATCTTTCTTAACAAGATATCGCCCCTGCAAATGCATCATATAAAAAGCCAAGCGACCCAGCACAAAATCCCAGTTGGACGTATGTGGTCCCATAACCACGACAGCTTTCTTAATTCCTTCAGGTTTCCATAAGGAAATATTCCAACCCAAAAGCAATAGAAACTTATGAACTAATTTTCGCATAGTACAAATGTAATCAAAAGCCTTTTCTATACCTTTGCTTAAATGAAAGTCGCTCAACGATTTATTGCCATCATTCTTATTTTCATTATTTGGATCGCTGTATTCAGTTATGTCAATTTTCTTAAAAGAGACAGTATGATTGCAGCGATTCCCTGTCCAAATGAAACCATAGGAATTGTGAAAATTAATCCAAGAGATATCTTTTCAAAAATACTTTTTGACTATTCGTTCAGAAATGGGGATGCTAAGATGATGAAAACCGTTTCTGAATACTATCAAAATTGGGTTCAGGACACCAGTTCAACACGCGTACCGATCGATTTCTCGGAAAACTTCTGTTTAATTAAATTAAAAGTGAACCAGGAAATTGTTTGGGCACTCGCAGGTAAATCGATTGATCAGCAGGTAAAAGGCAAAGGATTTGTTCGAAATGGATTTTACTATGAAATCGTGAGTAGAAGCAATAACGAATCAAACAGTCTAAATAAGCATTTACTCAGCCGCGATTGGTTTTCTACTTCCTTCAATTCAGGCAAGGCCTTAAGCTATGAACTCATTGATCGGCAACAGGTTAAAAACGAATATATCTTTTCATTAAACAAGCAAGAATTGATAATCTGCTGCAAGAAGAAAGGAAGCACCACCATGTTAGTTCCCGATAGTTCTCGAAGTTATTTTAACCTATCTACTCGATTAAATAAGGGAAGTTTTTTACCTGAAAAATATGCAGACTTGAAAGTCCTTACGGATAAATTAGCCGGTTTTTCTTTTACGTATTACGGAGCCAAATACGTGGATAGTGAGCAGAAAGGCACCTATTTAGATCCAGAATTCGACTTGCTTTTTAATTTTTCTCAAAAAACTAAACTTACAGAATTAACCAAAATCCTTCGTAAGGTAGCGAAAGAAGACGTTCGCGTAGAATCGGATTGGATCTATTTAAATCGAGCCCGGTATCGACTCAAATCAATTAATGATTCCACTATTTTCATCGGCAAAAACAAGGCAGAACTATCTCAGACTAATGCCGCATTCTCTATGATTGGTAAGCCCTGGGTTTTAACAGAAATCAAGGATTTAGGATGGAAAGGTGGATTATTAGAACTTATTCCAGAATACCGTGCACTTAAAGATTTTTCGCAATCAGTCGCTTCGATTGATATGAACGTGGTATGTAATAACGATGCCTGCTATACACGTACTCCAAGAAAAAGCAAGTGTGTAAAAAACGTCCAACAGGTAAGCATCAAATTCAAACCAGGAACGAATGCTCGACTTGAAACCTTTCGGGTTTTACTAACCATGGCTAACGCCTATCAGTTTCAGCAAGATTAATCAGAAATTAGCACGGCTATTCGGACGGGCTCAACCACAACTAATCCTAAATTACTTTTTGTCGTTATCCAAAGTTTTTCGTCAGCGGAAATATCCATTGCCAAAAAGGAACCCCGTAACCATTTTACCCAGGTATTTCCATGGTCAGTTGAAAAATCGATGCCATTTGAACCACAGGCATACGTCACCCCTTGAAAGTGAATTACATCGGAACGATATCCAAAGGGCGGCTCAGCGGATTCTTTCCATGTTTTACCGCCGTTGCTGCTAATATAACATACCGAAGACCGCCGATCTGGTAATTGATAATTTCCTCCAACCACAACCATGTGTTGACGGTCAATCACGCAAAGCGAATAGGGTCCCTCCCCTTCTCCGGATTTAAACGGCAGCGCATACGACTTCCACTTTTTACCGAGCCGTTTTCCAATAAAAATTCGTGAACGCAATCCGCCTGTGACAAAAATTAAGCGATTGTCTGCAATTTGCACGGTGGTTCCACTCGCTGCATATCCCGCCTCGGAGGCTTCTGCTTTAATTCCTGGAATTGTTTTCCATGATAGGCCATAATCCCGAGATAAATACAAGGAAAACGCTCCATCAATTGGGTCTCCCATGGCAAACACAATCGAATCTTGCACCGCAATGCCATCTAAAAACACCCCAAGTCCATTTGGCCGAGGAAACAACACGGGCTGAATGCCCGCATTCAGAAACACTTTACCAGTATCGCCTGTTTGCATCCAAAGTACACCGAGTTTATTCACTTCTACATCCCTGAGTTCAGGCTGAACAAGATTCATAAGAACAAGCTCTTTGGTAATTGGATTATAAGAAAAACAACGCCCCTGATTATCGCCTACATAAACAAACGCGGAGTGACACCGTAAGGCTCTTGCATGCGCTGAATGCGTAAACGTATCTAATTCAATCAGTTCCTGAGCGGAAACAAGGTTGAGTGCTCCTAAGCACAGCAATAAGACGAGGCTGCGCACCTATTTACCGAATGAAAAGTAATTCACGGAATTTAGGCAAAGGCCAAAGCTCATCTTCAACAATAAGCTCTAACTTATCCGCATGATAGCGTATTTCATCAAAATGTACTTTTACTTTATCGCAATACGCCAATGCTTTTTTCTCCACATCCTCGATGGAATTTGCTTTTTTACGTTCAGCTAGCATTTTTTCAGACGCCGACTTCATGGCGGTCAAATGCAGGTTTACTTGTTTTAGGATGTCAATTTGTGTGCCTGCCATCGCTTTTCCTTCCTTATCTCCAAATACAGCCATCATCCCTTGAATGTTCTGAATAAGTTTATTCTGATATTCGAGAACCGCTGGAATGATGTTGTTATTCACTAAATCTCCCATTAATCGAGATTCAATTTGAATTTTCAAGACATACCCATCGAATTCAATTTCACGACGAGCTTCTAATTCTCTCGGTGAAAGAACGCCCATCGATTCAAATAACTGCTCAATAGATTTATCGTGGTATGCTTGAAGTGCACGTGGAGTATCTTTTCGGTTACTTAATCCACGTTTTTCAGCATCTTTAACCCATTCGTCGCCGTACCCATTTCCTTCAAAGCGAATTTTTTTAGACGCCTTAATCAACACTTGAAGTTCTTTAAGAATCGCTTCATCCTTCCCTTCGCCTTTATTGATTCGGGCATCAACTGCCTTTTTAAATTTGATTAATTGGTTAGCAACTATGGTGTTAATAACAATCATAGCCGATGCGCAATTCGCAGAAGAACCCACGGCACGGAATTCAAACTTATTCCCCGTAAACGCAAAAGGTGAAGTTCGGTTTCTGTCGGTGTTATCCAGTAAAATCTGTGGGATTTTACCAATGTTTAATTTTAACTCCGTTTTATCTTGAGGCGTCATTTTCCCGGCCTTGATGTTTTTCTCTAAATCGTCTAACAAGGTGGTTAGTGAACTTCCAATAAACGCCGAAATAATCGCTGGAGGTGCTTCATTTGCTCCTAAGCGGTGGTCATTTCCGGCCGACGCAATCGATGCTCGAAGTAAATCTGCATTGTCATGAATCGCCATGATGGTATTCACGAAAAAGGTCAAAAACTGTAGGTTGCTCTTTGGATTTTTTCCAGGCGCCAAAAGGTTAACCCCGGTATTTGTTCCTAAAGACCAATTGTTATGTTTTCCAGAACCATTCACACCTGCAAACGGTTTTTCATGAAGCAACACGCGAAAGTCATGCTTTCTCGCAATTTTCTCCATTAAATCCATCAACAAGAGGTTGTGGTCATTTGCCAAATTACATTCTTCGAAAATTGGTGCGCATTCGAATTGATTTGGAGCTACCTCATTGTGACGTGTTGTAACTGGAATCCCTAAGCGCAACGACTCCATTTCAAACTCACGCATGAACGCATTAACACGCTCAGGAATTGACCCGAAATAGTGATCCTCTAACTGCTGTCCTTTCGCAGGGGCATGACCAAACAGCGCACGGCCTGTCATCATTAAATCCGGACGCGCATTAAATAGCGCTTGATCAACTAAGAAATATTCCTGTTCCCACCCTAAGGTGGCAATTACCTTGTTTACGTTCTTGTCGAAGTACTGACATACATCAACCGCTGCTTTGTCAATACAATGTAAGGCACGAAGAAGTGGTGTTTTATAATCTAAGGATTCTCCAGTATATGAAATAAAGATGGTTGGAATGCAAAGCGTTTTTCCGATTAAAAAGGCTGGTGATGAAGGATCCCAAGCGGTGTATCCACGAGCCTCAAAGGTATTTCGAATTCCTCCGTTAGGAAACGAAGAGGCATCTGGTTCTTGCTGAACCAACATGTCACCATCAAATCGTTCGATGGCGCGTCCCGGTCCAATTGGCTTTAAAAAGGCATCGTGTTTTTCGGCTGTTGTTCCTGTAAGTGGCTGAAACCAGTGGGTATAATGGGTCGCACCTTTCGACAAAGCCCAATCTTTCATGGCTGTGGCTACTTGATCCGCTAATTTACGATCTAATCGCGCTCCCGAATTAATGGCCTCCATCATCGATTTATACGTATCGGAAGGCAAGTATTCTCGCATTACATCACTGTGAAAAACAAGCGTTCCGAAAAGATCAGAAAGTTTTCCGTCTAATTCTACCGATTTTGGAGTTCTATTGAGTACATCATTGTACGCATTCAGCCGTTTTGTTGCCATAAAATTTAATTTTTGACAAAATTACCCCAATTTTTTAATCCAAGAGGTAAAAATTATTGACATTTTTTAAACACACCCCCTATTTTTTAGGGGCAACAAAAGAAAAATTGAATTTTAAGCTAAGTATCGTTCAACTTTAAGATAATTGTAACTTTGTGTATGCGATGGATAGTATTTCTCAGTATTTCCCTTTTAGTATATTCTTGCGCTAATGATCAAGAGGTCAAGCTGCGAAACTTCGTCAAGAACAAGCATAACCTTCCCAATCCTAAACGATTTTCCGGATTGGGTCACACATGGACCATGTCAGGTTGGTTCAGTAAACAAGAGGCAAACGAGTATGCTTACCCTGACCTTAAAACGATTTGTATTGCCCGGAAGAACATTGGATACACGTTAGAGTCTTTGGGTTTATACCTGACCATAGAGGATTTTAATGTAGAGGAATTAGAAGAGGTTCATTTTATCCAAGGCAAGGGAACCAAATTCGCTTCGTTGAAGCAGCATTACTTGGATCGTCTTGAAGCATCAAACAATCAAAGTGTATTTAGGCATAGCATACCGCAACCGGTAAAGAACATGCATGGATATAAAATTGAATTGTATCATTTATCGCTGGAACCACTTGAAGACTATTATTCGAGCGGCAATGGATTTCTTGCGGTAATGCAGCGAAGAAATGAATACGTCGTAATTCAATGGTATGGGTCAGAAATTGCCAATGCCTATATTGCGGATGATTTCAAACGAATCTTACAAAATTTCGATTAAGCTGCATGGACTTCATTTCGTATTTCAAAACCATTGAAATTAATGAGTCAGACCACTTAGCTATGCTTCCTACTGGACGAACGCTTTCCAGCGAGGCATTAAAAACAATGGACGCTCACCGTGAATCTGCGGTTGGGATTCATTGTTACAAGAACCAAGAAGCACATTACGAAATCTTATTAATCCAGCGCAGTGAATATCAAGGTAAACACAGCGGACAGATTGCTTTTCCTGGAGGAAAAATGGAACACGATGATCCAGACCTCAGGTATACCGCTCGACGTGAATGCCATGAAGAAATTGGAATAGCACCAGAGGCTGGTGACTTCATACGAAGTTTAAGTCCGGTATATATTCCTGTTTCAAACTTCAAAATGACTCCATTTTTCTTTTACCACGAAAATCCTCCGGCACTTCAATTGAATGAACGAGAAGTTCAACAAATCATACCTTTAACGCTTGAAAACCTCACATTTAACCTTCCGATTGACCACCGAGAACTTTCCGCAGATGTAAACTCCTTGTTTACACGAAGTGTTCCTGGGTTCACCCACGGACCACATTGGATTTGGGGAGCCACGGCCTTGGTGTTGCAGCAGTTAAAAACGGCTTATTTTGAGTGGAATCAAAAAAGCCGTTGACGAATCAACGGCTTTCTCAAACCAATTTAACAATTAAACCTAACTACTATGAATAGTTATACAAATGTACGCGCTGAATTTAAAAAAAACTCAGCGAGATTCTTAAAGAATGTTAAGACTTAAAGGCAACTGTCATTTCCCGTTTTCCCGGTGGACCTGGTCTTGATTCCACCTTGAATCCGACCGATTTCAAATCCCTTTTTACCTGACCTTTTGCGCAATAAGTAACCAGTATTCCATCCGATTTCAAGGCCTTAAATGCTATCTCAAAATTACCCAAGGTCCACATTTCTTCTTGCGCCCTTGGTCCGAAGGCATCATAAAAAATCATATCAAATGAATCTTCCATCGAAAGATCCGCCCAAAACGTATGAATTGGTGCCAAGGTAAAATACTCCAACGTTTTTGTCTCCCCATAAGAAAGCGAACTGAAAAACGATAATACATCCTGCTTATCCACTCCGATTTCCGTTAAACACGTACTAATTACATCGCCATCTACCGGATACGCTTCTACCCCGCAATACCATACTTCAATGTTGTTCTTCTTCGACCATTCATAAGTTAAATAGGCATTAAGCGCAGTGCCCAAACCCACTTCCAAGACGCGAATTGATTTTTTATGCGATAACATCGCGAGGCCGTTCTGAATAAACACATGATTTGCTTCTTGAAGCGCACCATGGATGGAATGGTAATGTTCGTCTAGCTCGGGAACATACAAGGTATAGGAACCGTCAGCCGTTTTAGTGAGGGTTCTTTTCATTTTTTTCGAGCAACCATGATACCATCGCGAATTGGCAACAAGATATTCTCTACGCGATCGTCCGCATGAATTACTTCATTGTAACGACGAAGCATTTCGGTTTCGCGGTCTGTTGCGGCCGGATCAATCACTTTGCCCGACCATAAGATGTTATCCGCTAAAATGATTCCTCCTGGATTCATTCGCTCAATAACCAGCTCATAATAATTCAGATAGTTCTTTTTATCCGCATCAATGAATACTAAATCCCACATTTCTGGCAAGGTCGGAATTAATTCCATGGCATCACCGATGTGGTATTCAATTTGATTTTTATAGGCAGAGTCATTAAAATAGGATTGTACTCGAGCCTGTAATTCCTCATTTACATCAATGGTAATTAACTTTCCATCAACACGTAAGCCTTCGGCCAAACAGAGCGCCGAATATCCCGTGTAGGTTCCGATTTCAAGAATTCGTTTGGGTTGTAATAAGCTGGACAGCAAGGACAATACCCTACCCTGTAAATGACCACTCAACATTCGGGGTTGTAAAACCTCGAGGTGGGTTTCTCGGTTTATCCGTGCAAGCAACTCGGATTCTGGACTCGTATGGCTTCCTGCGTACTGCTCTAATTCCGGTGAAATAAAGTTCATGGAACAAAGTTACCGCTTTCCATTTTGGAATGAAAAGAACACATTTGTTTTTTCTACCTTTGCAACTCATTGTATACCCATATGACCGTTTCTGAAATACGCCAACAGTTTTTTGATTTTTTCGAGCGAAAAGGACACGCAATTGTCCCCTCGGCACCGCTTGTAATTAAAAATGACCCTACCCTGCTCTTTACGAATGCGGGAATGAATCAATTTAAGGATTACTTCCTCGGGAATGAAACGGCACCTGTAACCCGGGTTGCCAACGCACAAAAATGCTTGCGCGTTTCTGGAAAACATAATGATTTAGAAGAAGTTGGTGTAGATACCTACCATCATACCCTATTCGAAATGCTTGGGAATTGGTCGTTTGGTGATTATTTCAAAAAAGAAGCCATTGAATGGGCCTGGGAACTATTGACCGAGGTGTACAAATTGAATCCTCAAGATTTATATGTCACCGTGTTCGAAGGAGACGAAGCAGATAAGGTACCAATGGATGCTGAATCCAACGAATTATGGACCAAACTTATTGACCCTTCGCATATTTTATTGGCCTCAAAAAAGGACAATTTTTGGGAAATGGGCGATACCGGTCCCTGCGGTCCCTGCACAGAAATACATGTAGATTTAAGAAGTACGGAAGAAAAATCAAAAATTTCTGGTGCGTCGCTTGTCAATAATGACCATCCGCAGGTGGTAGAAATTTGGAACTTGGTTTTCATGCAATTCAACCGTAAGGCCAACGGCAGCCTGGAACCGCTTCCAGCAACGCACGTTGATACAGGGATGGGCCTCGAGCGCTTAGCGATGGCGCTTCAAGCTAAACAAAGTAACTACGATACCGATTTGTTTCAAGCGCTAATTCAGCACACGGAAAAACGCGCAGGTAAAGCGTATGGAAAATCAGAACCAACGGATATCGCCTTGCGTGTTATTGCCGACCATATCCGAGCGATTGCTTTTTCAATTGCAGACGGTCAGCTACCAGCGAACAATGGTGCCGGCTATGTAATTCGAAGAATTTTACGTCGCGCGGTTCGCTACGGGTATCAAACCCTGGAATTGAAAGAACCCTTTCTTTTCACCTTAATTCCAGTCCTCGTAGAACAAATGGGTCATCCATACACGGAATTAATTGCTCAAGAAGACTTAATCACCAAGGTAATTCGGGAGGAAGAACTCAGCTTTTTCAGAACCTTAGAGCAAGGAATTAAACGAATGGATCTTTTGATGGAGGCAACTCGAGGTCAAAACAATAACACCCTTGAAGGAACTGCTGTATTTGAATTATATGATACCTATGGGTTTCCGTTAGACCTTATTCAACTTATTGGTCGCGAGCATGGTTTTTCCGTAGATGAATCCGGATTTAATCAAGAATTAACGAAACAAAAAGAGCGATCTCGCGCGGCTACAGGAATTGAAACCGACGACTGGCAGCAGGTGAATGAAGAACATCCAACGGAATTCATTGGATATGATGTAACGCAGTGCGACACCACCATCATCAGATACCGAAAAGTAACTCAAAAACAACGCGAATTCTATCAATTAGTGCTTAGTCAAACACCGTTTTATGCGGAAAGTGGCGGACAAGTTGGCGATACCGGATGGTTAATCGATGTAGAAGGAAATAAAACCCGAATATTCGATGTAAAAAAGGAAAACAACTTAATTGTGCATTTATGTGAATCTTTACCCGCGAATCTAAGCGATACATTTAGGGCACAAATTGAGCTGAATCGAAGGGTAAATATTCAAAAAAACCACAGCGCTACGCATATACTGCACCACGCTTTACGGACTGTACTTGGAACGCATGTGGAGCAAAAAGGATCCCTGGTTGGACCCGACTATCTTCGATTTGATTTTTCGCATTTTGCGAAGGTAACGGATGAAGAAATGGAACACGTTGTCTCCCTCATGGAACAACAAATTTCGGCTAACATTTTGCTGAACGAAAAAAGAAATACCCCAATCAGTGAAGCACAAGCCATGGGTGCAATGGCCTTATTTGGAGAAAAATACGGTGAGTTGGTCCGAGTTATTCAATTTGGAGAATCCATTGAATTGTGTGGCGGTACTCATGTGAAGTCAACGGGTGAAATCGGGTTAATACATATCCAATCTGAAGCAGCTGTAGCTGCAGGAATTCGACGGATTGAAGTAATTACTGGTCAAGCGGCTGAAACCTATTACAAGCAGGAATCTGCGATAATGGCTGAGGTACGTGCGATGTTTAAAAATCCAAAGGATGTACTCAAAAGCATTCAGGATTTAATGGATCAAAACCAAGGATTAGGAAAAGAAATTGACGGATTAATCAAGGAGCGAAACAAAGGAATTAAGCGTGAGTTAGAAAGCAAGCTCGAAGAAATCAATGGAATACCATGCCTATGTCAAGAAGTATCCATTGACAGTAATTCGGTAAAAGACATCTTGTTTCAGTTGAAAGGACAATATCCAAGTTTTGTTGGTATTATTGGAAATATCGATGGCGATAAATGTGGCCTAAGCGTAATCATTTCTGATGATTTAGTGTCATCCAAGGCTTGGAATGCAACGCAATGGATTAGAGAAGTAGCGCCAATGATTCAAGGCGGCGGCGGCGGTCAACCCTTCTTTGCTACTGCAGGCGGTAAAAACCCCAGTGGAATAAAAAACGCGTTGTCAGCACTTAAAAACAAGGTATAAGCATTGAGTTCGATTGAGATAACGGTAGCCATTTGTACATACAACCGAGAACGGTATTTACCTCAGTTGTTTGAATCCATATTGCGACAAACTCTTGCTCCTGAGCGTTTTGAAATTATCTTGATAGACAATAATTCGCCGGGGAATACCCACGAACTTTTTACACAATTTTCACACTCGAACCCCTCGCATCTTACGCACTATGTTCTAGAAACGAACCAAGGTTTATCCTATGCTAGAAATCGCGCCATCAAAGAATCCTCAGCACCAATCATTACCTTTTTAGATGATGACGCATTCATTGATGAAAATTATTTAAGTGTACTCATCGAATCGTTTAATAAGCACCCTGAATGTGGCTGCATTGGCGGACCAATACTCCTTCATTATGAAGAGATTAAACCGAGTTGGGAAAACCTTTACTTGAATTCTTTACTTGGGTACTTTAACAAAGGCGAAACTTCTTTTTACTTCAATAGAACAGATTATCCGCGCGGTTCAAATATGGCCTTTAGAAACTTAGTGTTTGAAAAAGCAGGTGTGTTCAATGTGACCTTAGGTCGAATTGGCAACAACTTATTTGGCGGAGAGGAAAAAGACCAATTCAATCGAATTTATGAGGCCGAAATTCCTGTACTTTATGAACCCAGAGCCATAGTACATCATTGTGTTCCAAGGGAACGAACCACCTTTACATTCATCAAAAAACAAGCCTTAGGGACTGGGGTAAGCGAACGTTTACGCAGTAAAAACGAAGGATTGATGAGCTACATGAAACGCATTCTCATAGAAGGTGTAAAATGGTGTGGCAGTATGGTACTTTGGTTTTTATACGCGCTACAATTCAAATTTGCCAAAGGAAATATGATACTTTTCTTTCGCTTTTGGGTAACCCGAGGCCTTCTTTTTAAGTATGACAAGGCATGAGCATTCTATTGTGCATACAATCTTTCATTGTTGGTTTGATTCAAACCAAACTGAGTGCTCTCAGAATTCTCCTACAAAGTAATTTTATCGGAATTGTTCAACACGAATCACAAACAAAACCTTTGCTGATCTTGGGTAATGGACCATCCCTCAACGATACGCTAAAAAACAATCCAGCAGCTGTGCTGCAAGGATTTGATTTAATGGCGGTGAATGCGGCAGCTTGCAGTGAAGAATTCAGCGCGCTTCAACCCAAATTATACATATTAAACGCAGTCACTTATTTTCAGAACGATTCCGAATTATCGCCATTTTATATTCAATCGAAGCACGATTTATTTGAAGCCTTAAAAGAAAAAACCAGGTGGAACATGACATTACTCGTTCCGTTTCGCGCAAAGAAAAGCATTGATTTTCAGATGCTCATAAAATCGAACCCAAATTTAAACGTCAGCTATTTCAATCAAACACCGGTTGAGGGACTTAACTTTTGGTCGCACCGTTGGTACAATCTAGGCTGGGGAATGCCACGGCCGCACAATGTGCTAATTCCTGGAATTATGGTTGGAATTCGGTTGGGATATAAAACCATTGGAATGGTTGGTGCGGATCATTCCTGGCTCGCCGACCTTTCTGTAAATGAAAATAATGAAGCCCTCTTACGTCACGTGCACTATTACGCAACCGACGGCACACAACCAATGAAGGTAGAAGATCGAATAGATCGTCCGCGAAAACTACATGAAATTATTCACAAGTTTTACCTATCCTTTAAAGGCTATTGGCAGATTAAGGCATATGCCAACACAAAGCATGTGTCAATTTTTAATGCAAGCAGTGTAAGTATGATCGATGCCTTTGATCGAAAAACCTTAGCACAGATGCTCAACGAAAGCGATAAAAATTAATGTAACTTTACTTCAATGAAAGACAGATCCATATTAATCACTGGCGGAACCGGTTCCCTTGGTAAGGCCTTAACTAAACATATCCTAACTACCTACCCTGAAGTTAAACGCCTTGTCATCTATTCAAGAGATGAACAAAAGCAGTTTGAAATGGAACAAGAATTCCCGTTATCCAAATATCCTCAAATTAGATACTTCATTGGCGATGTGCGTGATGGAGAGCGTTTGGAACGTGCATTTGAAGGCATTGATAGCGTTATTCATGCAGCGGCAATGAAGCATGTTCATATTGCGGAGTACAATCCGGATGAATGCGTAAAAACAAACGTCGGCGGTGCAGAAAACGTCATTAAAGCGGCCTTAAAATCACAGGTGAAAGATGTAGTGGCCTTGTCAACGGACAAAGCATGTGCACCGATAAATTTATACGGGGCGACCAAATTAACCTCGGATAAACTGTTTGTGGCGGCGAATAATATTAGGGGAAAACGTGACATTAAATTTTCCGTGGTACGCTATGGAAATGTCATGGGATCCAATGGGTCGGTAATTCCGTTCTTCATCAAGCGAAAACAACTGGATGGTGTCTTGCCTATTACCGTTGCAGAAATGACACGATTTAACATCTCATTACAAGAAGGTGTGGATATGGTCATGCACGCACTCGAGCATGCCTGGGGAGGTGAAATCTTTGTACCTAAAATACCTTCATACCGAATCACGGATGTCGCTGAAGCTATAGGACCGGGATGTGAAAAGCCCATCATCGGGATACGTCCGGGAGAAAAAATCCATGAAGAGATGATAAGCGCTTCGGATTCATTCTTTACCTATGATTTAGGAAAATACTATACCATTATTCCACAAGCACCGATTTGGAACCTTAACGATTACATCACTTCAAACGCAGCACAAAAGGTTACGGAAGGGTTTTCTTACAATTCAAAAGATAATACGGATTGGGAAACCATTGATAGCTTGAGAGAGAAAATAAAAACTTACGTAGGCGATTTTTAAGTTAAATGACCCTACTTGAATTTATTTCCACCTTTGATACGGAAGGGTCCATTGTCCTTTTAGAAGGAAAGCGAAAAGTAAGCCCAGTAGATGAAGCCGATCTGACTGCCTTAGGAACTTTACTAGCTCAAAAAACGAAATATATTCAATTTAGGAGTGGAAACGCTCCCGGCGCAGATGCACTTTTTACGTCGGGTGTTGCATCAATCGATGCAAATCGCATTGAATTAATCCTACCCTATAACGCGCATCGAAAAAAAGAAGCGAAATCATATAAAAGGCATTCCCTAGAGAACATACCCTTGGTAAATGAACAAGCATTGATTTACGAAACCAAGAAAAACAAAAAAATGGCACGATTGGTTGATAAATATCTGCAAGGGGATCGAGATCAATATGCCATGAAAGCTTCTTATATTCTAAGGGATACAGTTAAGGTCATTGGCACCACTGAAATCCCAGGAATTCGAGTTGGAATATTCTATGAAGACCTAGAAAACCCTGGACAAGGAGGCACTGGCCACACCATTAACGTGTGTCAATCGAATGGAATACCCGTGATTGATCAAGGTACATGGAAACAATGGCTTGAACCGTTGGATTAAAAAAAAAATACTATATTCACAACGATAAATGGCGGAACTGAAAAGCCTTACGAGTAAGAAAACTAAACTAACTTAATTATGAATTATTATTTAAAAGTGTTACAAAATTATGCCAATTTCAATGGCAGAGCGAGAAGAGCTGAATATTGGTATTTCGTTCTTTTCAACATGATTGCATCCATCATTGTAGGAATTATTGGAGGCTTAATGGATTTCGAACTGCTCGGTAATCTATACTCCTTAGCCGTATTGTTACCCTCGCTTGCCGTTGGTGTGAGAAGAATGCACGACGTAGGTAAAAGTGGTTGGTTTATACTTATTCCTATTTATAATTTGATTTTAGCAGTAACTGAGGGTGATGCTGGAGAAAATGAATATGGTCCAGACCCTAAAGGACAATCGAGTTCAGATTTACTTGATGCCTAAGGTATCTGATTTATAAAAAGGCACAAAAGGCGGCATAGCCGCCTTTTTTATTTAGATTAACAAAGTAATCATTGACTTACATGGACAAAAAAGATACGCATGAAGATGCACTGCAAAAATCCTTGGATCGATATAGCGTAAAGCTTATAAAGGTTATTGGTATTATTGGTGCAGCGATGGGATTAATCATTCTCGGCGTATTTTGGTATTGGTTATTAAAAAAACTCTTTTAACACATCATGAGAATAAAGCTTATCGGATCCTTTCTACTTTTTCTATGTTTGAATTTTATTGCACTTGCCCTTGGCGGATTATTTACGGCTGATGGCGTTTCCTCTGAATGGTATCAAACCTTAGACAAAGCGCCCTGGACTCCTCCGGGTTGGGTTTTCGGTGCGGCGTGGACCTTTTTGATGTGCTGTTTTGCCGTGTATATGTCCATTCGTTGGACAAAAGACCAAGACAAGAAAAAAACGCTAATGCTCTACACTATTCAATGGGTATTGAATGTTTCGTGGAATCCCATATTTTTCTATTTCCATCAAAATCTGCTTGGTTTAGTTGATATCACCTTGCTTCTCTTGGCGATAACGCTTATGGGAATATCAACGCTGCGCACCATGAGATTTCACACCCTTTGGATTTTGCCTTATGTACTTTGGTTAGCGATTGCAACTTCGTTGAATGCGTATATACTTTTTTTTAACTAGGATACGAAGGCGTTTGGCTGCATAGATTTTTCTTAACTTCGTATTTCATGATCGAAGCCCCATACATTATTCTCGAGCTCGCCAATACACACGGAGGAGATAAAACCTACATGCATTCCTTAATTGACGCGTTTGCTACGTATCAAGGGAATTATGGCATGAAATTCCAACCGCTTTCGCCAGACACCTTGGCCACGCCTGACTTTCAATGGTATCCGGTGTACCAAACCCTTTATTTCAACCCTCAAGAGTGGCATGAAATCATTCAATTGGCAAAGCAAACCAAAGACATTTGGATTGATTTATTTGATCTTTATGGCGTACAAATCGTTTCAGAGAATCTTCCTCATGTACATGGAATAAAATTCCAGTCGTCTGTTTTGCACAATGAAGAAGTGATCTCAGCTCTAAGTAGCCTTGATCTTACACATTGTCGCGTTATCTTGAACATTGCAGCGCAAGAAATTGAGGTTATTAAGCAGCGGATTGATTACATCAAGCACCAACTAAATCCAAAAGAATTGCTCTTGGAAATCGGCTTTCAGGCCTACCCTACCGAATTGAGCGACAGTGGCTTATCTAAAATCAAACAAATCAACGAAGCATTCGGATTACCGATTGTCTTTGCAGACCACATTGACGGAACAGCAACGGATTCAATCTATCTACCGATCATGGCATGGTTGCAAGGCGCAACAGTCCTTGAAAAACACGTCATGCTCAGTGATCGTGAAACAAAATACGACCATTTTTCCTCTCAAACGCCTGAAACGTTTAATGTCTTTACAACAACCCTAGCACATTATGTCGCTGCAATGCACGCTGAATTTATTAATCCGAGGGAGCGCGATTACTTACAAAAAACGGTGATGATACCCGTAGTTCGACGAACCTTGTATGCCGGAGATTTTATTCATTCGAGTCAAGATTTGTTTTTTCGAAGAAGCGGTAAAGAAGGACTTACGTTAGATGAAATCAAGGCCTTGCAAACGCAACGCATGGTATTAAATAAACAGAAAGACCTAAACGACACCCTTCGTTCCGACGATTTTAAGCCAGCTAAGGTCGGGGTTATCGTAGCGTGCCGAATGAAATCTTCCCGCTTGAAAGAAAAAGCACTGCTGCCCATTGGCGATTTACCTTCCGTAGAATTTTGCTTGCGCAATGCGTTAAAATTTAAAGGCATCCACAAGGTAATACTAGCTACATCCACAGAGGCTCAGGACAAAATCCTGGAGCAACATACCTTTGATCCCAAGGTTGGGTTTTATCAGGGACACCCTGAAGATGTTATGCAACGCTACATTGATGTTTGTGAAGCATACGATTTAGACGTGGTGGTGCGAATTACGGCCGACATGCCCTTTGTAGATGATGAAATTTGTTCGTTTCTGTTGGAAGAACACTTTAAATCAGGCGCTGAGTATACGGTAGGTTCGGATGCTGCCGTGGGTGTTAACCTAGAAATTTTTAATGTCTCTTGTTTAAAACGTATAAAGGCCTATTTCCCCAATGCAGAATACTCAGAATACATGACCTGGTATTTTCAAAACAATCCAGACCAGGTGCGCATACATAAAGTTGATCTACCTGAAATATTTGTTCGGCCCTACAGACTGACCTTGGATTATGAAGAAGATTTAACCTTGTTTAATGAAATTCACGAGGAGGTGCTCCCCTTTGCAGGCACCGAATATACCTTGCGGGATGTAATAACCTACTTAGATCATCATCCAGAAATTGCTGCTATAAACTCACACCTGACCTTGAAATACAAAACCGATCAAGCATTGATTGACTTGCTCAATGAGAAAACGAAAATTAAGTAGCGGCTATGGAGTATAAGCAGCTCAAGTATTCTCCTGACTCGGTCAATGGGTATTCCTTAGTTCCCATCCGCATGGAAGACCGTGAATTAATTCGTAAATGGCGAAACGAGCAAATGTATCACCTGCGACAACAGGAAGTACTCACTGAAAGTCAGCAAGAAAAATATTTTAAAGAAGTAGTCGCAACGTTGTTTGAAAGCGAGCAGCCCACACAATACTTATTTTCCTACGTGCGGGACGAGGAATGCATGGGTTACGGCGGGTTAGTGCATATAAATTATGAAAAATCAAGCGCCGAATTATCGTTTATCATGAATACCGAACTGGAAGCAGCAGCGTTCAGATTTCATTGGACCAATTACTTGCAACTCATTGAAAACATAGCATTTAAACAGCTTAGTTTGAACCGTATTTTCACTTATGCTTACGACTTAAGACCGCACCTTTATCCCATCTTGGAAGATCGTGGATTTTCACTTGAGCGCCTTATTCCAAATGCCTTAATGGAAGACGGAAAATCAATTGCAGCAGTCATTCACAGCAAATGGAATGCGCAGCTTAGAAAGGCCACACTGCTCGATTCTGACCTCACGTTTCAGTGGGCCCAAGACCCAACGGTTAGGCGCTATGCGTTTAATCAAAATGAAATCACAAAAGAAGGACATGAAGCGTGGTTTAGGAATAAATTAGCGGATCCTTTAAGCGAATATTTCATACTGGAAACAGCAGCTGGAGATCCCCTCGGTTCCTTTAGGATCGATTTTAATTCAAGGGCTTCGACCGGATTAATCAGCTATCTCATAGCTCCTGAATACCATGGAAAAGGTTGGGGAATTGCGATGCTAGTGCTTGGTCAGGCAGCAGCTAAACAAATAGGACTTGGCAGTCTTATTGGTGAAGTTATGCCTGAAAATTCATCTTCAAGTGCTATCTTTGTAAAATTAGGATACGATGCTGAGGTGCTTAGCGATCGAATTCGTTACCAAAAGAGCCTTTAATGTTCCAGCTTCCTTCAGACCGAGTTTTTATAATTGCCGAGTTATCCGCTAACCACAACGGCAGTCTTGAAGTGGCCTTAGAAACGGTGAAAGCAGCAAAACGAGCCGGAGCGGATGCCATAAAACTACAGACCTACACTGCAGATACCATTACCTTAAAATGCGATCAACCCGATTTTAAAATTGACGGAGGAACACTTTGGGATGGACGATATTTACATGACCTTTACTTGGAAGCTTTTACCCCATGGGAATGGCATGAGCGCATATTTGAGGCCGCAGCTGCCGAGGGCTTAGTTTGTTTTTCTTCTCCATTTGACCCGTCAGCAGTAGATTTTTTAGAAGGTTTGGGATGTCCTTTATATAAAATTGCATCCTTTGAAATAACAGACATCCCCTTGATTGAATACGTAGCATCAAAAGGGAAACCCATGATTTTGTCCACAGGAATTGCTGAAAAAGCTGATATTGAACGCGCCGTGGATGCGTGTTTACGTCAAGGAAATACAGACCTCACCTTGTTAAAGTGCACTTCTTCCTACCCTGCTCCGATTGAAGAGGCCAACTTATCGCTCATGGTTCAATTTAAGGAGGATTTTCCAGTATCTGTAGGTTTATCGGATCATACGCCAGGACATTTAGTTCCCGTGATTGCAACTACCCTTGGCGCACGTGTAATCGAAAAACACTTTATTTTATCGCATGAAATTGGAGGACCCGATGCCGCATTTTCTTTGGATGAAACGGAATTTACTCAGTTAGTCCATAACGTGCGTTTAACCGAGCAAGCACTTGGTAATTCAAGCTATGCGTTAACCCCAAAACAAGCGGCTGGTCGTGTTTTTTCACGTTCACTCTACCCTACTCAATTCATAACCAAAGGAAGTATAATTTCAGATGGTATGATCAAATCAGTTCGACCTGGATATAGCCTTCATCCCATGCATTTAGGAGACATCATTGGAAAAACTGTTAAACGCGACCTAAGTTTAGGAGCGCGCATTACCCTAGATGATTTTGAATAGTTCCAACTCATCGCCTTATTTTAAATTTAACACACGGAACAATAGTTCCCATACATTCGGCTGAATAGCCCAAATTACATTATGACATTTTTAGAACTCAATCTGATTGCGCCGATTTTAAATGCGCTTAACCACGTGGGATATACCACGCCAACACCCATTCAAGAAAAAGCAATTCCAATTATCCTTTCCGGAGCCGACATTATGGGTTGCGCACAAACCGGAACGGGAAAAACGGCTGCATTTGCTATTCCGATTTTACAACGGCTAACCCTAAACAAGCGACCTGAAGGAAGAAGACGCATACGCACCTTAATCATAACGCCAACGCGAGAACTTGCGATTCAAATCGAGGATAACATTAAGGCCTATGGAAAAGAATTGGATCACCGTCATGCCGTTATCTTTGGCGGCGTAAGTCAACACGGACAGGTAAATCAACTGAAAAACGGGGTTGATATCTTAGTTGCTACACCGGGACGTTTATTGGATTTGGTGCAACAAGGATTTATTGACTTGAGGCATCTTGAGATTTTCGTCTTGGATGAAGCCGATCGCATGCTCGACATGGGATTTATACACGATGTGAAACGCGTAATTAAACTCATCCCTGCACAGCGCCAAACCTTGTTTTTCTCGGCCACGATGCCAAAAGAAATTAAAACATTGGCTAGCACCATCTTAACTGATCCTGAACAAGTAATTGTTACTCCGGTATCTTCTACAGCGGAAACCATACAACAGGGCTTATACTACGTGAATACCGCAGAGAAAAAGGATTTATTACTGCAGCTATTGAACGAAGACCATACGCCCTCGATTTTAGTCTTTACACGAACAAAGCACGGGGCAGATCGCATCGTTAAAATACTAGCGAAAGCACAAATCACAGCGGCCGCAATTCACGGAAACAAATCACAAAACGCACGACAAAATGCCTTAAACGGTTTTAAAAACAACAAGCTTCGGGTATTGGTTGCAACCGATATTGCGGCGCGGGGTATTGATATCGACGAATTGGAATTAGTGATTAATTACGACATACCAAACATCCCAGAAACCTATGTTCACCGCATTGGTCGAACCGGAAGAGCAGGCGCCAGTGGAAGAGCAATTTCTTTTTGCGACCAAGACGAACGGGCCTATATTCGTGATATTCAGAAATTAATTGGGATTCAAATTCCAGTTTTGAAAAATAACTAACTTAGGCTGTCTCAAAGGATATTTGCCACATATGCGTCGGAATCTAAAAATACGGTTAAGCTTAATCTTGTCTAGTTTACTTTGGATTATAACTTCCTATGGACAAGCCGCACCAGGTGATAGTATCAAGCCCAAAATGCTGAATAACTCCATAAATTTAAGCATTGGACCCGGTGGAATTGTAGCATTTTATGTGCCTGCAGGAATTTTTTACGAGCGGATGTTCCAGGGCGATCGATTTTTACCAAAACTCACCAAATTTGTAGATGTTGGGGTTGGTGCTGTAGGGTATTGGGAAGGTGAAAGTGCCTTTGTATTTTCGCGCTACGGAATACTTACCGGCCACAAGAAGTACCACTTAGAGGCCACTTTGGGCGCTGTTGGCTACTTGAATGGGGATATCGTCGGGGTGTTACCCGCCGCATCCATAGGAATGCGCCGACAAAAACCTAACAGTCATTACGTATTCAGAACAGGAGTTGGCATTCCAGAAGCCATTTACGTGAGTTGGGGTGTGAGTTTTTAACCAAAAATATCCGAAGAAGTATTGAATAGTATAATTTCTTTGTTAATTTTATTCGCATGAAACATCTACTTTTTTCCCTTGTATTATTGATTTCTATTGAACACGCCTTATCCCAGGACTGTGCGTGTTTAGATGCACCCGAGGCGTTAAGCAACTTAACGATTTCTGATTTGTCACCGGAAGAAAAACAAGAAGCAATTCAAGCTTGGATTGCCGGCAGCTGTTATTACAAAGGAATTAAACTCTGGGGGAAAGTTAAATATGTCACATCCTTTCCTGATATCAAAATTCAATACGTAGAGAGTTTTCCTGACATTAAGGTGAAATACGTAACCTCATTTCCGGACAAATGTGGTCTTTGGCAGGTAACCGAAAGTTTTCCGGACTTTAAAGTTCAGGTCGTAACTAGTTTTCCGGATATTAAGGTTAAAATCGTTGAAAGTTTTCCAGGGGTGGATTAGAAAATCCACTGCTTATTATTATTTATTTTTATTAATTTTATTCATATTTAAAAAAAACAGTGTATGTCAACCAGTGAAAATACCCCATGGTATAAGAAGCCAGTAAGTGTTATTCTTTTATTAATTTTCTTTTTTCCTGTAGGTTTATACCTCATGTGGAAACATGAATTATGGAACAAAAATACCCGCTGGATTGTAACCGGAGTTGTAGGCATTGTCGTACTTGCTCAACTCGGAAAGGGAGGGTCTAACGACTGTGGATGTAGTGACTCAGACCTACAAGAAATGGCTCAAAGCCTAAACTTAACAATTGAAGAGGCTCAAAAGCAATGTTGTGAATTACAAAAAATGGCAGATGAAATAAATAACAGATAGTTAATCCTGTCATTTCATTATAAACGCATCGCTTAGTTTAAGTTCAATATCATACATATTAAATCCTGCTCTTTTATTTTCGAATTCAATGAGTGAAATTTTTTGATCCTCCAAAGGAAGTGGTGCAAAAAACAAGCTAAAAAACTGCCAATCTGTTCGGGCGCTGTACATAGTTTTGTTCGGTGCCACAGCGATATTTAACTGGTCTTGCATTCGGAATTTCTTCGTGCTTGCCGAAGTCACCAGGTGCGTATTGGGATCGATGTTAATCCACCAATCATAATCATACATTTGATCCATTTGGTATCCAAAATCTAACCGCGTTGTATATTCATTGCGCGTAATACGCACCAATTGTAATGTTTTTCTGCGCACATCCAAGTGCCAAATATGGGTTTTCTCTATATTTCTCATCGGTAGTATTTTAAAGCATGTTGTTTCTCTTTTAACCAGTCAGGACTAGAAATATGCATTGACGGACCATAAGACCATACTAAGTGAATTAATTCCATAGTAGGAATCAAAGTGAGGCTAATTTCTGAATACCCTGAAGGAGATTTACTAACAACCTGTGATTCGTGAATGGGGTATGCGGTAAAGAACTTAGTGGTTAGTGGATCCGCGTTCAAGACAACTTCGATGGGTTCTTCAACACCTAAGGAAAAAACCCCATACATGTCGTTCAAAAAACTCAGGATTTGCTTCGTATTTCCTTTTTTATAATGGAGGTCTAACTTTATTGGTTCATAGATTCGATCTAGGCCAAAAGAACGATAGGCATCGTGTTTTGCGCTATATCCAAACACATACCATCGATTTTCAAATTCGCGAACCACATAAGGGTGAAGCACCACAGGCTTGAATACTTCGTTCTTGTACGAATAATGCACAAAGGAAATCGGGATTCCAACCTTACAGCACTCCAATAATAAATCCATAAACTCATAACCTCTAGAGCGAGGAGGTTCCATGGTTTTTAAAATGGGATACCGTTCATTAAAATCTACCTCCTCTATTGAGGTGGACAATACCTTTTCCATGGCATGACGCAATTTATCACCCAATTCTGTTCGAAGCATGCATTTAATTAAGACCAAGGACTCCTCGAGAACTGAGGCATCTTCACGGGTTAATTTAACCCCATTGATCGTAAAATTCGGGTCTGTGTAAAGGTATTCTTGCTGCTGAAAATCAAACTTGATTGGCGCTCCAAAGCCATTGGGTCGAGCCTTTTTCATCATCTTGATGTCTTTCTGGATCGTTTCATGAGAAACGTCGATGCCTTGCTCCTTGCACACCTCAATAATGCGTTTCATGTTTGGTTTATAATAATGACGTTCAGAAATTACTTGATCAATGATCAAGCACCTCAACATGGCGTTTTTTCCGATTGGCATGGCTATTTTTTTTTCAAATATAAGTTTTTTTTACACACCGTACATACCATACGGGGTATTATTTCACGAATTATTTTCTCGATGCATCTTTGTTCAAAATTTAACCTATGGAAACAGAAATTGAAAAAACAAGAGAAAAAACCATTCAAGAAAAACAACAAGAGGGTATTGTGTTATACAATCCTGTTGGAACGAATTACAAGGCTTCGCATGCGATTAAGTGCATTGAATGCACGGATGAATATACCCGCATCGATTTCATATACAAAGCTCCCTCCTATTACATCAATGGTGGCTGGGTACAGATGGAAAGAAATAGTTTTATACGTCCGGTAGGTTCTGAAACGAAATACAAATTAATTCAGGCAATTCACATTCCAATTGCACCTACCAAACACTATTTCAGCCGATGCGGTGAATATTTACGTTATACCCTACTTTTCCCAGCGCTTCCTAAAAGTACCCGTAAAATTGATATCATTGAAAAGGAAGCACCCGGAACATACTTCAACTTTTACAACATTGATTTCTCTACGTGGATGACGATACCGCACGCGGGAGACCAAGTCATGTCAAACAATTAATTACTCGTTAATGAATCCCATAGAAATCGCACACAGTGCCCACCTTCAGGCCTTACGTTCACTTCGCGTACTTAAAGATCGAGAATTACACATTCAAGAACTTATCAAAGAAAAGAACTATGCTGAGATTGTGAAAGAGAAAAGAAACTACCAAAAGATTGTCAAAAGCCTCAAAGAACTAATTCAACACTTAAAAGAGCAATATGATGGTTTTGACATGGAAAAAAGAACGAGTGAGGAAGGTCAAACCCTACGCCGCTTGTTTTTAAATACCGCAAATCTTGACGAAACCTTAATGCCTTAATAACCCTTTAAAATTTATAAGAAATGGACTACATGTATATTTTCAGCAAACACGACAAATGGAAACGCTTTGATGAATTCATCTTTGAAACCTATTGCTACACCGATAAATCGGAACGTTTATCCCTACACAAAGAACACATTTTCAACATTTCACATTTAGCGCGAATCATAGGTAAACTTGAAGTATACCTTAAGGATAGATCCGATGTTGAGCAAGCCCACTATGCGTGCAAATGGTTTGAGGCCGAATTTGAAGAACTGGGATATTCACTCAGTTACTTCAGGCACTGGCTCGCAGAAAAGAGAGAAATAGAGGCGCCCTTTTAGGCGTCTTGATTTTCTTGTTTCTTTTTTAGCTGTAGGCCGCCTACCCCAAGAAATGCCAAAATCAAAATGAGCGATCCAATCATAGAATAGCTTGTCCCCGCGATAAAGGAAGAAGGTTGGAACTTCCATACGATTTGATGTTTTCCAGCAGGAATCTCAAGTCCTCGAAGTACATAATTGACGCGCGTATAAGGAACATCCTTACCGTCAATTGTACACACCCAACCTTCTGGATAATAAATTTCGCTAAAGACAGCAAATCCCTTATGGGATGAATTACTTTGATACGTGATTTCTTTTGTTGCATATTTGGTCATAGCAATAAGATCAGCTGAATCTGTAGCATAGGTTGCCGAAACGTTAATGCCTGCATTGCTCACATCTAAAATTGCTTGATTTTTTGTATTTATTTTTCCGAGTCCGAGCAATTCCTCATTGGCAGAATTAACCTTGGTGACATTGTTCACATACCACACGTTCCCATTTGCGTATGGATTAGGCATTGGCTCGTCTGTTCGCGTAAGTACCACATATTTTGTATTTAACATGTTCAAAATCTGACAGGTATCTGACATTTGTCCTCCTGCCACAGATATGGTATCGAAGATCTCTTTTGCTTTATCCTGCGGAATATCCATCGTACGCGCATAGGTTTGCAACTTGGCCATTTTAACGGCACTGATCACGCCATTGGCTTTTTGCATTTCATCCTGTAAATAAAAATCCACTAACTGTTGGTAACGCTTCACTTTTGCGCCGTGATACCCTCCAATTGATTTATGGAAGTAACTGGTAACCGTTTCATTAAACGGATTATCAAAGGTGAAGACGCGGTAATTTGAATTCAACTGAAGCGCTGTAAACCCGGCCATCAAATCGATGATTTCTGTGGGTTGATCTGCATAGAGACCTTCTCGATCAAAAGCGGATCGAATACGTGCAGTCTCCTTTTTAAAGGACGGCAACAACTTGGCTTCCTTATTCAAAATCGCTACATCGGCCTTTTCTGGCATGTAAGGAATTTGACCGGCACTGCGGTCCTCGTACTTCGCTAATTCCTCGGACATTTCCTCAATGGGATCTGCATTTAAATATCGTAAATCCACATTGATTTCATCTGCTGCAATAAACACTCCAATAAGACCTAACCAAACCCAACGGTTTACTTTGTAAAACGCCAAAAGCAAAGCAACTCCTGCCCCGATAAAAAACAGCAAGGTACGTCCCGCATCGGCCTTATAAATGGCTTGACGAACGTGAATCAATTCAGCTTTCAAGCCCTCAATCATGGTGATTTGTGCTGGATCTTTCGATTGTTTTGCATATTCATTAAATTGCTTAATCTCTTCCCCGGTAATAAAATCTCCGGATATGCTTGGCACCGCATACAACATTAATCCTAAAACAAGCACGCCTCCCAAAACTCCAAAATGAAATTTACGGGTACCCTGCAGTTCTTCAGACTTCCAAAGCCGATCCAAAAGCATCACTGCAACCATTGGCACCAGCACTTGCAAAATCACTAAAATCATTTTAGAATCCCTAAACTTATTGTACATCGGAAAATGGTCAATAAACCAAAAGTTAAGTCCTCCGGTTTTAGACGCCAACAACACACACAAGATGGAAAGAGCAATTACTGGAAATCGAAGGGTGTCTTTTACAAGAAACAAGCCAACCAAAAATAGAAAGAAGGCTACTGCACCCAAATAGATTGCTCCCCCACTGAATAATTGTCCACCCCAATAGTGATTAGATTGAGCGATTTGATCATAATACGTTGGATCTTCAATGCTTTCCATCGCAGCTTCGTTATTCCCGATGTATCCTCCAGCGCCACCTTTGGCATTCGGAATAAACAAAGAAAGTGCTTCCTTTGGTCCAAAATTATACTCAAGAATATAGCTTTTATCCAAGCCAGATTTTGCTTTTGTCGATTTATCTGTGCCTTTGGGTGCAACAGAAATGTCAGAATCTCCCCGCGTTGAGTATTTAGAATATTCATAGGTAGTCATTAAATTACTCGCAGAGGGTAGAATGGCTAATCCAGTTGCAACAACTAGTGCACCCACAATCTTTGCTAAATCAATGTACTTTTTCTCAATAAGCAAACGAATCCCTTCACCTAACGCGATTACACCTAAGAGAATAAAAAGGTAATACGTGATTTGCAAGTGGTTTGCGCTAATGTTCAAAGAAAGGAAGAACGCAAACACCACGCTTCCCCATAGCCATTTACCCCGTGTCGCAAGCAACAAGCCGCCGAGGGTTGGCGCCATAAAAGAAACTGCATTCACTTTGGTTATATGTCCGGCACCTAGGTACAAAATATTAAACGAGGCAAAGCCAAAGGCAATCGCCCCAACAGCCGCAATCCATGGATTAATACGAAGACACATTCCGAGGATGTAAAATCCGAGCATGGTAACGAACATTACCCCTACCGGTGCGGTTAAGCCCAAACGTAAGACGGTTGCCACTTGATTCATCAAATTCCCATGATGGATCACACTAATTTGGTACGCCGGCATGCCGCTAAACATTCCGTTGGTCCATAAGGCCTCTTCGCCATTCACCGTGCGATAATCGGTAATTTCTTTAGCAGCTCCTTGGTATTGTTTTACGTCGGACTGTTTTAATTGCTTTCCATCAAAGATAACCGGATGAAAATACCCTGCAGAAAACACTACAAACACCAATAAGGCTACTACATGCGGAACAAACGCTTTTACATCAAATTTCATACTCATATTATTTATGTTGGATTCGCATAGCGAACCACTTCTTCATTACTAATTTCATCGTCGCACAAGATCACCAAGCGCTCCAATACATTTCTCAATTCCCTAATATTACCGGTCCAATCAATGGCTTGCAGTGCCTGAATGGCAGCCGGTTGAATTGGTTTCAACTTAATTCCTTGTTCTTGGCAAATCATGGATAGAAAATGTGCTGCCAACAGCGGAATGTCATCTTTTCTATCATTTAAACTGGGTACATGGATTGGAATTACGGAAAGGCGATGAAATAAATCTTCCCTAAACCTTCCTTCGTTAATTTCTTTCCGGAGGTCTTTATTGGTTGCTGAAATCACGCGACAATCAACCTTAATGTCTTTTTCACCCCCCACACGCTGAATCACATTTTCCTGGAGCGCGCGCAACACTTTAGCCTGAGCACTGGGAGACATATCCCCGATTTCATCTAGAAATAAGGTTCCTCCTGAGGCGAGTTCGAACTTTCCTTTTTTATCCTTTACCGCACTTGTAAACGCGCCTTTTTCATGACCAAACAACTCACTTTCAATGAGTTCGGATGGAATTGCAGCACAGTTCACTTCAATAAACGGCGCTTTATTCCGATTGGATTGGTCGTGAAGACTTCTAGCGACGAGCTCCTTACCGCTTCCGTTTGGACCGGTAATTAAAACCCTGGCGTCTGAAGGCGCCACCTTTGATATCATGGTTTGAATTTCTAGGATTTGGGGAGAATTACCAATAATTCCATTTCCCTTAATTTTTTTAATGCTCGTTCTTAATGCTGCATTGGATTGAAGCAACTGACCCTTTTCTTTTAAGTGATTGATTGCTACCAAAATACGATTTAAGTTCAAGGGTTTTTCGATAAAGTCATAAGCTCCTAAGCGAAGTGCTTTGACTGCCATTTCAATGTTTCCATGACCGGACATCACAACAATCTCTGGTTGATGATCCAACGCTTTCAAGGATTGCATAAGTTCTAAGCCATCCATCTTAGGCATTTTGATATCACAAAAAAGAACATCAAACGTAGTTTCCTCACACATACCCAAGGCCTCTACACCATCTGCTGCCTCATCCACTTGATGGCCCTCTAATTCAAGAATTTCTCGAATTGCTCTGCGTATCGCGCGATCATCTTCAGTTATGAGTATTCTCATCGGTTCATATCTTTTATGTCTACTCGGCGTTCAAGCATTGGAACGAATTTAAAAGTACCTAATTCTTCTGAAGTAAATTCAAATTCACTGGCTCTTTTTATGCGCAGCATCCGTTGCTCCTCGCCTTCCCCTACAGGAATAACCATAATTCCTCCGACTGCCAACTGTTTGAGTAATTCTTCGGGAACATCAGGCGCACCACAGGTAACTAAAATCCGATCAAAGGGCGCATAACTCGGCCATCCTTGATATCCATCCCCATATTTCAACCGTGGGTCGTACTTTAAATGCTTAATAAGTTGTGTTGCTTTTACATGCAAATCCTGATGGCGCTCTATGGAATATGCCCGAGCTCCCAATTCACACAAAATACAGGTTTGAAAACCAGAACCCGTTCCAATTTCCAAGACTTTCATCTTTGGACTTAAATCGAGTAATTCGGTTTGAAATGCAACCGTATACGGATGAGAAATCGTTTGCCCCGAACCGATATGAAACGCACCATTCGTGTAGGCCAAATCATCCAAGGCTAAATCCATAAAAAAATGACGGGGAACTGCATTGAATGCATTCAGGATTCGTACGTCCTTTATTCCCATCTTCTCTAATTCCTCCACCAATAACTTCCGCTTACCTTGGTGACGATACGTGTCTTTTAAGTGATTCATTGCAAGAGTCAAATTTACAAGTTTGTCGGGGAATGTACTTGAAATAACTACCTTTGTTTTGAACAAAAAGCCGTTGAATGAAGATATTGGTTACCGGTGGCGCTGGATTTATTGGGTCAAATTTGTGCGATGCCTTGCTTGAACGCAAGTACGAAGTGCATTGCATGGATAATTTATTGACTGGAAAATACAGCAACATTAGCCATTTGATTGGTAACCCAAGGTTCACTTTTTTTGAAACGGACATTCGCTCCATTGACGCATGTAAAGAAGCAATGAACGGATGCGATGTGGTTGCTCATCTTGCCGCGCTAGGTTCGGTTCCGCGTTCCATTAACGATCCTTTAACCACGAATAGCATTAACATTGATGGATTTTTAAACGTTATTCACACCGCAAAAGAACTTGGCATTAAGCGCTTTGTTTTTGCAGCAAGTTCGTCAACCTATGGTGATTCAGCCTCGCTACCGAAAGTCGAGGACATTATCGGAAACCCCTTGTCGCCCTATGCCGTTGGAAAATATGTCAATGAACTCTATGCGCATGTTTATGCCTTAAACTATGGATTATCCTACATCGGATTGAGGTATTTCAATGTGTTTGGGAAACGTCAAGATCCACATGGCGCATACGCAGCAGTCATCCCTAAATTCATTCAGCAATTTTTAGATAGCGAAGCGCCTACCATCAACGGTGACGGAACGAATACTAGAGACTTCACACACATTGAAAACGTGGTTGACGCAACGGTTCTTGCTATAGAAAACACGAACGTAGATGCAGACAATCAGATTTACAACGTAGCCTATGGCTCAAGCACAAGCCTCAACGCATTAGTAGCGCTTATAAAAGAAGCCATCACCTCACGTAAACCACAAACAACACTGCCTAATGTAAGTTACGGTCCGTTTCGTAAAGGGGATATACCGCATTCTTTAGCGTCGATAGATAAGATAAAAACGAACCTTGATTATTCGCCAAGCGTTTCAATCAAAGAAGGAATACAAAAAACGGTGGATTGGATTTTATCCTCAACGAGATAACTCAATCTGCACCGGACAATGATCTGAGCCGAATACCTGAGTTAAGATAGACGCAGATTTCAACTGGGGTAAAAACGCTTTCGAAATCAAGAAATAATCGATTCTCCAGCCTATATTTTTTTCGCGAGCACCTGCACGATAACTCCACCAAGAATATTCTGCACGCTCCGGATGCATGTAACGATAGGTATCAATCAATCCCGCCGTTTCATAGGCGCTCATCCCGTCAATTTCTTCTTGCATAAACCCAGCAGACTTGTTATAATTTTCCTTTGGACGAGCCAAGTCAATGGCACGATGCGCCACATTAAAATCACCACAAACCACTACGGGTTTTGTCTGCTCTAACTCTTTTAAATAATTTAAAAAATCCCGGTCCCAGCTTTGACGATAAGACAAACGAGCCAACTCACTCCCTGAGTTTGGCACATAGACGGTAACCAAATAAAAGGAAGCAAATTCTGCACACACCACGCGGCCTTCATGATCGTGATCCGGCACTTGCATGTCATAGGCAATATGCAAGGGTTTTTCTTTAGTGATAATCGCTGTGCCGGAATACCCTTTTCGTTCTGCCTCATTGGCAAATACGTGATAAGAACCCAGCGGCAATAAGGCTTCTTTGACCTGTTCCACCGTAGCTTTCGTTTCTTGTAAACAAATGATATCAGGCTGCAAGGCCGTCATATCTTGAATAAACGACTTACCTGTTATTGCACGAATGCCATTGACGTTAAAAGAAATTATTTTCATTAAAAGAATTTTAAAAAGTTATTCCACCATCTTCTCAACCAACCTTCTGAATTATCATCCATGTCTGCATCCAACATGGCATCATCGTGTAAAGGGCGCTTTGCACGTTTCCGGATAAAAACAAACAGCAATCCAATAATCGCTAGGAAGGAAAACAAGATGAGTGCTTCAAAAATCGAAAAATATTGCAAAAATTCCATTATTGCTTTTTAATTAATTTACCCGACCCGTATTGAACAGTATTAATAAGCGTAGGTTGTCCGTAATAGTACACATTACCGATCCCATTCAATTCTACACTCAAGGGAACTCCATCGGCATTCACTTGCTGATCCACAGAGGAAGACGTAATCAACTTCACTTGATTGGTTGAAGTTATCTGACTAAAATCAAAGGTTCCATCCCCCATGAGATTACCACGGAGTGTTTGTGTTTCACCTCTCAAGGTTAATCTCCCCCAACCGTGTGTGTTGATGGCATTTACATCAATGGCCTGAACGTTCAAGTCCATATGTCCGGCACCGTCACGAAGTGTTAAGGTTAAATAATCGGTAATCAAGGTATCCTCATTGTAAAGACGCTCTGTTCCTTCAAACAAAATATTGATAAGCTTGGTGTAATGAATTTCAACTTCTGGAATTTCATACGACCTTAAATAATTACATCGATTTTTATTCTCAATGGTAAGCACCCCATTTTCACCCATCACCTCTACAAAGTTCAACAAATTACTCCCCCCTCGAACAAGTACCTTATTGGTTGAATCTTGAACCAATTTGTACGTAAGATGCTCTTTTAAATGCAACTGATTAAAGGATCCAAACTCATAACTCCTTATCGATAACGCTCCGGATTTCTTAAAACACGCGCGTTGCTCAGGCTTTTTACATGAACCAAATAAAGCAATCAATATCAACAGATTAAACCACTTCATCTCGTTCTATAGTTAAAGGTGTATCCAATTCCATACTCCAAATAATCTGCCCTGGCCCAATGGGTTTTCAAGGTAAGATTCAATAGCAATCCATTCTTGAGATAATACCGTGCACCAATGCGGTGATACAAGGGGTCTTCCGGACTAAACTTATCGCGCAAATACGCCCCCATACCAAACACAAAATGAAACCGATCTAATGGAACTAAGTAGGCTGCATAGGCACCCGCTTGTAAAATATCGAGCTGAGATTTCACAATATACGGCTGGTAATCCATTATGGCTTGCTTGGATATTAAATCCAAGGCTAATTCAAGTCCTGCTTTATGTCCAAAAAAATGCTTGGCTGAAAAATTTAGGGCATATACCGGATATCTTCGTCCACCAATAGGCATCATTTGTTTGCCGCTTAAAATGGCGGTAACGCTGTAATACCATTGCTTGTACGCAAGATTCATTGGCGTCTTGGCTTCACCTTCATAAGGGTCGAACCAATTTTTATCCAATGGTACGATTGTTCGCGCATAGCCAACCGAGAGAAAGGGCATATTTATACCAAAATTAGGCACCTTCCACGCGGCGTTACTGAAATGCGTGATATCAATTCCAACATTAAACGCGTTCTTTTTATATTGATAGGTACTTTTTATTGCCAAGCACATTAACCCATTAATTTTTGTAGCAATCGCTACATTGAGCGGATTATCAATGGGATCATATGGGCGATTCGTATACCCTAGCCCCAAACCGAATTTAAAATCCATGCGATAATTTCGAAATGAAATCATAGGCAATTCTGTGTAACCATAGGCCCCGAGGTAATTCCCGAAAATTGCTTGGTTTCCAACCTGACCATAAAACAAGGTGCCACCGAATGTCGGATAATTATAGGCATGCTGGTAGGCTTTATGTCCGCGGGAACGAAGCACGTAACTTAACTCCCCTGCCCACGCAAGATTTTTAGGCATGTGAGCCATAACGCCCCGATGTGCCGCTAAGAATCCTAGTTTTTGGCGGTACTCAATCGCATGCTCAAAATTCGTTTGCGCCATACTTGCCCCTGATAGCACAAGAATTAAAAAAAGAAAATTGAATTGCATACAAAACAAAGTTAATAAAGCTAATGATTCAAATCACGCAATCGCGTTACATTTGTACATGGATAAACGACTAATCGCTTTTGAACGCTTACTGACCATCATGGATGAACTGCGTGAACAATGTCCGTGGGACCAAAAGCAAACCTTTGAAACGCTTAGAAATCTAACCATAGAGGAAACCTATGAACTGGCCGATGCGATCACCAAGAATGACTTACAAGAAATTAAAGGAGAAATTGGTGATCTTTTCCTTCACATGGTATTTTACAGCAAACTCGGATCTGAAGTTGGTGCGTTTGATGTGACTGACGTACTGAATGGAATTTGCGACAAATTGGTACACCGCCATCCGCATATTTATGGGGATGTCACGGTTTCTGGTGAAGAAGAAGTTAAGGCGAACTGGGAAAAACTCAAATTAAAAGAGGGCAAGAAATCCGTACTTTCTGGAGTCCCTTCCTCCCTTCCCGCATTGGTTAAAGCCACGCGTATTCAGGAGAAAGTGAAAGGCATTGGTTTTGAATGGGATAACAAAGAAGATGTTTGGGCGAAAGTAAAAGAAGAGCTGGCTGAATTTGAGGCGGAAGTTCAACTTGGATCCGCAAAACAGGAAGAAGAGTTTGGTGACTTGTTGTTTTCCTTAGTCAATTACGCTCGCTTTATCAACCTTTCGCCAGAATCTGCACTTTCCGTTACCAACCAAAAGTTCATTACCCGATTTCAATGGATGGAAGATGCGATCAACAGCGAAGGGAAATCCTTATCCGAAATGAACTTAGAAGAGATGGATGTGTATTGGAATCGGGCGAAGATAGCGTTGAGGAAGCTGTAACCTTCCTGTTTTGCGGGATTAGAAATCCTTCTGTTTTGCGGGATTAGAAATCCTTCTGTTTTGCGGGATTTGAAATCCTTCTGTTTTGCGGGATTTGAAATCCCGCAAAACAGAAAAAACTACTTCAACTTAAAATGCTTATCGGCCTCATCGGCCACGTAATCACCAATGGCTAAGGAAGCTGTGGCAGCTGGTGATGGCGCATTCAACACATGGATTGAATTTCCATGGTACTCAATTCTAAAATCATCGCGGGTATCGCCGTCTTCTGCCAACAACAAGGCCCTCACCCCTGACCTCCCCGGCTTGATGTCGTCCATCGTTAAGGAAGGAATCATTCGCTGCAAGGTTTTAAGGAATAATTTCTTGGAAAATGCGCGACGGTATTCGTTGATTCCGAAGGACATATTCGAGAAAAATAATTTCCATGTCCCTTTGTACGTTAAGGCGTCCCAGGTATCACGAAGGGAGAAATCAGTTTTACCATACCCTTCGCGTTTAAAGGTAAATACGGCATTCGGACCACACTCAATTTCTCCGTCTGTCATGCGCGTAAAATGTACGCCAAGAAATGGGAAATCAGGATTTGGCGTCGGGTAAATCAAGTGCTTTACTTTATGTTTCGCTTGATCGGTTAGTTCGTAATAATCTCCCCGAAAACCAACCACTTGCTCCTTTAATTTAATACCATCTTTTCGCGCCAAGCGGTCCGCTTGTAATCCCGCACAATATACCGCAAACTTGGATTCGAATTCTCCATTATTGGTCGTAAAAAGGGTGCCATCTGCAATTTTCATTACTGATTGCACTTCCGTGTTGAGCATCAATTTGGATGCTGGATTAATCGCTAAGGCCAACTCTACCATTTTTGCGGTTGCTGCTCTAAAATCAATGATTCCCGTGCAACCAACGTGCAAGGCCGCAATACACTCCACATGAGGTTCAATTTCTTTTACCTCTTCTGGCGTTATTTTCCGCAAGCCTTCAATCTCATTTTGTAGGCCTGTTTGGTAGATTTTCTCTAAGTATTGTAATTCTTTTTCTTCGGTAGCTACCACCACTTTTCCGCAGACGTCATGTGGTATTCCGTATTCTTTGGCGAAGGCAACTAATTCCCTGCGTCCTTGAATGCAGTTTCGAGCCTTTAGAGAACCTGGCTTGTAATATAGTCCGGAGTGAATTACCCCGGAATTATGGCCGGTTTGATGATCTGAAAGTAAATTCTCCTTTTCAAAAAGAACTAACTTCAAGGACGGATTTCTTTTCTGCAGCTTATAAAAGGTTGCTGCTCCAACAATCCCTCCACCTACGATTGCAATGTCAAAACTCATGCAACAAAGGTAGTTAGAAAATAAGTTCGTTCAACCGATTAGAAATTTACCGCGCCATGTGAGATTTATTACTTTTGCATTATGAAAAGACCCACCATACAACGAAGCTACATCGCTAAAGACATCGTGTTAAAAACGTTTGAAGATGTAGAAGGCTATTTTAAGGAACTCTTATCGCGTGAACTAAACGAGCTAGGTAGCTACAAAAAATGGTTGGCTGATGTGAGTGAATTAGAGGCTTTCTTGGAAGAAGACGGAGCATGGCGATACATCAAAATGTCCATTGATACCACCAACTCAGCACTCACGGAATCCTATACCTACTTTGTCACAGAGATTCAACCTAAATTGGCTCCGCTCTCCAATGATTTGAATAAAAAAATGATGGAAAGTGATTTTCACAAGGAATTAAGTGAAGATCCTGCCTATGCCATTTACTTTCGTTCGGTTGGCGTACAACTCGATTTATTTCGGGAAGAAAACATTGGAATTGAAGCCTATTTGAGTGAAAAGTCCCAAGAATATGGCAGCATTAGTGCTGCGCAAACCATTGAGCACGAAGGCAAGAACTTAACCATGCAGCAGGCATCCGTTCATTTGAAAAATCAAGATGAAGCCTTGAGGTCACAGGTTTATCATAAAATCGCAACACGTAGGCGACAAGACATTGATACCTTGAATGCGTTGTATACTGATTTAATTCAAAAACGGCATGAATTAGCTGGGAATGCAGGCTTCGACAACTACCGCGACTACATGTTTCAGAGCATGGGACGATTTGACTACAACAAAGAGGCCTGTTTTGATTTTCACGAAGCTGTAGCACAGAAGGTGGTTCCATTGGTTAAAGAAATCCAGCAGAAGAAACTCCAGAAGCTTGGTAAATCGAGCTTTAAGCCTTGGGATTTAGATGTAGATCCCGATGGAAAAGAACCCTTGAAGCCGTTTAATAATGGCAATGAAATGCTTGCAAAAACGATTGAAATTTTCAATCAAATGGACGCATACTTTGGCGACTGCTTGCACACGATGAAGGAAATGGGGCATTTAGATTTAGAATCAAAAGAAGGCAAAGCACCGGGAGGATACAACTATCCATTATATGAGATCGGTGTACCTTTTATTTTCATGAATTCTGTGGGCTTACATCGGGACTTGGTGACCATGGTTCATGAGGGCGGGCATGCCATTCACAGTTTTTTGAACCGTGAATTAACCTTAACCGCATTCAAGAACATCCCTTCGGAGGCTGCAGAATTAGCCTCGATGTCGATGGAATTACTGAGCATGAAGTATTGGGACGCCTTTTATCCGAATGCTGAAGATCTCTACAGAGCGCGTGAAGAACACCTGGAGGATATTCTAAAGGTATTGCCATGGATTGCCCAAATTGATGCCTTTCAGCATTGGGTCTATACCAATCCAACACACAGCATTGAAGAACGCAGTGCGCAATGGCTAGCGCTAAGTAAGCGCTTTGGCACTGGATTAACGGATTGGACCGGTTTTGAAGATTTACAGGCCCATTCTTGGCAACGACAATTGCATTTGTATGAGGTACCGTTTTATTACATTGAATACGGAATTGCTCAACTGGGTGCCATTGGCGTATGGAAAAACAGCTTAGAAAACGAAATCAAGACGATCGAACAATACAAAGCGGGCTTATCCTTGGGCTATACGCGGAGTTTACCTGAGATCTATGAAACGGCGGGCGTTACCTTTGATTTGAGTCCAAAACGCATTGGTGAGTTGATGGAATTTGTAGATTCTTACGTAAAGGACTTGGCGTAAGAATAAAAATCTTTATATTTGCCCTCTCAAAAATGGCGAGATAGCTCACCCCCTTCGGTGGATTTGAGTTGGTTAGTTTGATATAATGGCGAGATAGCTCAGTTGGTTAGAGCGTAGGATTCATAACCCTAAGGTCCCGAGTTCAACTCTCGGTCTCGCTACAAGAGCCCTGACGGTTTCGTCAGGGCTTTTTATTTTTACCTCTTTATTTTACCGTACAATTCCCGAGCACTGACGAACTTTTGCTCATTCAAAAGTTATCAGAATGCTGACTCCCACGTCAGCATTCAACTCTCGGTCTCGCTACAAGAGCCCTGACGGTTTCGTCAGGGCTTTTTATTTTCACCTCTTTATTTTACCGTATAAGTCCCATGCAACGATTCATTATCTTTGCAATACAAATAATGATCAAAACGTCTCTTTTCATTGCCTTATCGTTAGTCTTTACGTGGACATCCAATACGTTTGCACAAAACTTTATTTTTGGACAACTTCAAGGCTCTCCCACTATGAACACCACAGGATGGAACCTTAACGGAAATGCTTACGTGGGTGATACGCCAGGAGATAACGATAATTTTAGCAACGAACTTATTCTTACCAATGCCGCTGGAACACAAAGTGGTGGAATATTTTATTCCCAACCCTTAAATCTAGGTTTGTGTTCCCAATGGACCGTAGATTTTGAATACCGCATTTGGGGAGGGAGCGCAGCCGATGGCTTGGCTTTTTGTTTTCTGCAGGTACCTCCTGCTGGTTTCGTAAACGGGGGCGGAATTGGAATACCAGGAACAGCGAATGGATTAAAAGTAGTACTTGATACTTGGGATAATGGATGTGGGGCGAATCCAGAACTACAAATATATAGTGGCGTTGGATATAATGAGTGTATCGCAGGAATTGTTAAACTCACGAATACTTCAGGAAATTTGAATTTTATAAGAGGAAACACCTACAAACCGGTGCGTATCATCTATAATAATGGTCAAATCAGCTTATTAATCAATAACATTTTATACTTAACCGCTAATTTCCCCATCAACTTTTCAGGCTATATGGGATTCACCGCGAGCACAGGAGGAGCAACCGACCAACATTCCATTCGAAATGTAGTGATCTACACCGCTCAAGCCACCTCCAATGCAGGTCCTAATGTGCAAACATGCTCAAACACGCCCGTATCTATAGGAAGCGTAAGTAATCCAAACTTTACCTATTCATGGTCACCTGCCATAGGATTAAATAGTACGTCCGTAGCCAATCCAATCGTAACGCTTAGCAACAACACGAATTTGCCCTTTACCCAAAATTATGTAGTTACCACTACCCTAACAAGCAGTCCAGGCGCTTGCCCAACCACCGACACCGTGAGCGTAACCGTTAATCCTACCAGTATCACGAACCTTACAGATACCATTTGTGATGGAAGCAGTTATAATTTCAACGGGACCCTCATCAACCAAACAGGATATTATGTGGATACCTTAAGCAGCATGTACGGTTGTGATTCCATTACTACTCTCGATATTGTAATTTCTAATAACCCCATCGTAACTGCACCTGACCAACAACTGTGTCAAGGAGATTCTGTTCAACTAATTCCCACAGGTGCAACTAATTATGTTTGGAATCCAACGGTCAATGTCGTTTCAAACCTCGGAGCCATGTGGGTTTCTCCAAATTCAAGCACAAACTTTATCGTACAAGGTTTTAATTTAGACGGATGCAGCAGCAGCGACACGGTCAATGTGACAGTTCACCCACTTCCGACAACCCAGCTTTTAGCGAACAACAACAGTGTTTGTCCTGGAGATGTGGTACAACTTACGGCAAGCGGAGCTTCCACCTATTCCTGGTCAGGGTTAAATTTTTCAGGTACGAATCAATCGATTGTGGCATTAACTTCAAGTTGGCACTCCATTGTTGGAAGCACCGCATTTGGTTGCACCACAGCAGACTCAACCTTCATTACCGTCAACCCTGAACCGATCATCAGTGCTAGTCCGATAGTAAGCGAAATATGCTTGGGAGAGAGTATCTCTATTAATGTTATTGGTGCCAGTACCTATCAGTGGTCCAATGGAAATACAGGCGCTAGCTTTTCCGATTTCCCAATAGCTTCCGAAACCATAAGTATCATAGGGTATAATAACGCTGGTTGTTCGGATACCACTTCCGTGAATATTCTCGTACACCCAAATCCCTTGGCGAGTATTGGTGTAAGCAATGGGAATCTGCAAAGCGATAATCCGGTGGCTACGTTTCAGAATAATTCTATTAACCATACGAATTCAACTTGGAATTTTGGAGATGGGACTTTCATTTCAGATAATGCAATGGATGTAATTCATACCTTTCCATACGAAGACGGTAATTACACGGTAAGTTTAACAGTAAGCACGGAATTCGGATGTACTGATTCAACTACAATCGGGATTCAAGTTTCAGGAGACCCGATTTATTATGTACCCAACACCTTTACTCCTGACGGAGACCAATTCAATAATGTATTTAACCCGATTTTCACGACAGGATTTGATCCTACCGCCTATAATCTATCTATATACAATCGGTGGGGTGAACTATTATTTGAATCATTATCTCATGAAGAAGGTTGGCCCGGATATTATGGTGGATTAAAAGTACCCGCGGGAACCTACACTTATACTATCACTTATTTTGACAAGAAAGAAAATCGCTTGAAGGTACTGGAAGGGCATGTAAATTTGCTTCGTTAAGTTACGTTTATCGCAAGTTGTTTTTCCCTAGTTGGTAATTCCGCAAATCGACCAATTTAATAAATCACTAATTTTGTAATCATCAAATTTAAATTACATGAAAACTCTTTTATCGCTCGTATTAAGCCTAACATTAACAAGCTTTTTATTTTCACAGGATCTTATTGTCCTTAAAAACGGCACTCAAATAAACGGTAGCATTTTGGAGGTAACTCCATCCCTTGTGAAATTTAAAAAGACAAGTGACGGCCCTGTATACTCAATGAATCTGACTGATTTAAGTTCAATCACTTATAAAAATGGCACGGTCGAGAATTTTGGTCCCGCACCGATAGTTTCTAATTCAAATAAACCCAATACACCTGCAAAGCCTGACCCGAAAGAGGATGAAATGCTAATACCTACAAAACGATATGGCGGTCCACGGGTAGGATTAACTTATATCAGTTCAGGAACCACGCGTACACGGATTGCTGAAGCGTTTGATCGAGCGGATATTACTCCGTTTGTTTCTCAGTTTGGATGGCAATTTGAAACCCGTATTTTCACACTCGAAAGCGGTGGCGCTGGATTAGTTGAATTCATACCAATGATCGGAGGTCTTGAGCAAGGTCTGTTTTTACCTAGCGCATCTGGAATCCTTGGTTTTCGTGCGGCGAATGGGATTGAATTTGGTGTTGGTCCGAGTGCATCGCTGGCAGGTTTTGGACTTGTAATGGCGGCTGGAGCATCGTTCAAAGTCGGTAAAATCACTTTTCCTTTCAATATTGCGTTTAGTCCAAACATTAAGAAAATCCTCCCAGATGAGCAGGTGTATAACCCAAGCACAGGGACTTACGATATCGTTCCTGGTGAAACCACTAAATCTGGATTTAGATTAAGTTTACTTGTTGGATTTAATTCAAGAAAGGGTTAAATTATGATGCGTTGTTTACTTTTCATTATTTCACTGAGTTTCTGTTCAACTGAATTTGCTCAAATAACGCAGCAGGATTCATTGGTTATTCCGACTAATTTGAATCAAGATACATTGGTCTCCAATTCCGGTGATATAATCACAGGGTATATAATAGAACAAGCAGATGGATACATTTCATATCGAGTACCACTAAGTGAGGAAATAAACCTTGTTGCGGTAGACCAATTGCTGCTTATTAAAAAAGCCAATAAACCCGCTGAAGTGTTGTACAAGAATGACACCCTAATCACTAATATTGGAATATTTATTTCGTGTAAAGTCCTTCAGGTTTCTACTGATTCCATTCGTCTTTTTCAATATAATGGATTCATTGAATCTCCAAAGCAAATTGATCAAAACTCTTTACTTCTAATTAAATATGGAAATGGGACTATAGAGGATTTCAGTACCCTTTCTTCATTGAAACCAATTTCAAAAGAGGAACTAATGGAACTTGGTGAATTGGATGCAAAGGCTTATTTCAAAACAAAACCCGTTGTTATCGTAAGTGAAGTTCTTCTTGGTTTTACCACAATTTTCTTACTCCCCATTCCTACAGCAATTATCATTGCAAGCGTAAAACCAAGCAATCTAAAGGACCCTAAAAATCCCAACGTAACGCTTATCGATAGCGAAGCTGAATATAAATTAGCTTACACTAAACAAGCAAAAAAAATCAAAAAAAGGGATGCTTCTATTTCTTATTTCTTAGGACTTCTTGCTTCTGTTGGGGCTCTATTCCTGATGAATTAAGTAATTTTAGACCTTGTGAACTAAAGTAATAAATCCGTGTTCAATAGGTCATGACAACAGTTCAAAAAAATATCTTTGGCGAGCCTTTAATTCCATGCTGTTTGAATCCAATGACAGGGTTTTACAGGGATGGCTTTTGCCGAACGGATGCACTCGATGAGGGACGCCATGTAGTGTGCGCTCAAATGACGGAAGAATTTCTTGTCTTTTCAAAAGCAGCCGGAAATGACCTTTCAACTCCAAGACCCGAATATGATTTTCCAGGTCTGAACGCCGGTGATTTTTGGTGCCTGTGTGCACTGCGTTGGAAACAAGCATTTGATGCGGGGAAAGCGCCCAGAGTAAAAATAGAGGCTACCTGTGAAGCAGCCTTAGCCTACATAGAAATTCAAGATTTAATTGCACACGCCTACCGAACAATCGATGAATAAATTGGAATACAGTTATTTTGAACTGCCCTCCGCATTTTATTCTAAGGTTAAGCCGCTGAAATTTAAAGGTGCCTCGACCTTTTTATTTAATGAAACGCTCGCAAAAAAACTCCATCTTTCTGAGGATTTCATACCCAGGTTGCTCGACTCAGACACCGAGGCATTAAATGAAATTATCAGCCCCTTCGCTCAGGCCTATGCAGGACATCAATTTGGCCATTTCACCATGCTGGGCGATGGTCGTGCTATGGTCCTTGGCGAAGTGGTAGCTAACATGCAACGCTTCGATTTACAACTCAAAGGAAGCGGTCCTACCCCCTATTCTCGTCGTGGAGATGGCCGAGCAACCTTGAAGGCGATGACTCGTGAGTATATCATAAGCGAAGCCATGGAGGCCTTGCATATTCCGACATCAAGATCATTAGCGGTTTTGTCGACAGGCGAAAGCGTATTTCGTACGGTACCTGAACCTGGCGCTGTATTGGCACGCGTCATGAAAAGCCATATTAGGGTCGGAACCTTTGAATATGCACGATATTTTTTAGATGTTGAAGCGCTTCAATCCCTTTTAAGATATGCGATTGACCGCCTCTATCCTTCATGCAAGAACGCAAACAACCCAGCATTGGAATTTATTAAATCAGTTGCTGAAACACAATTTGAATTGATAGCAGATTGGATGCGCGTTGGGTTTATTCATGGGGTAATGAATACAGACAATACGGCCATAAGTGGTGAATCGTTTGATTACGGTCCGTGCGCGTTCATGAATCAATACCATCCCAACACGGTATTTAGTTCAATCGATACGCAGGGGCGGTATGCGTTCACAAACCAAGGGACCATAATTCAATGGAATTTGGTGCGCTTAACCGAGGCACTTTTACCACTAATTGATCCATCCGAAAAACAAGCTATAATTATTGCAAAGTCTTTTATTCAAGGATTTGAAAACGAGTGGCATCGGATTTACCAGCACATGATGGCGCAAAAAATTGGTTTTACAGAAGCTGACCATGAAACAGAACGCTTGGTATCTAGTTTATTGAAGCTCATGGAGCAACATGGTACAGATTACACCAATACCTTTGCAGGACTTTGTCATGAGATTCCAAATACCCATTCTCCTTGGGAGCAAACAGTATTTATGGAATGGAAGAAGGAATGGAATTCCTATGCAAAAAGTAAAGAAATTACCTTGGAGGAACGGAAACAGCTAATGAACTCAAAAAATCCGGTAATTATTCCACGAAACCACTTGGTGGAGTCAATACTTTCGGAGGTAGAATATTGGGGAAAGGATACGAGCTATTCAACCAGATTAAACGAAGCACTGGTTATATGGACCAATCCATATCGCTATGACGAGTCGCTCATCCCCTGGTTGACACCACCTACCGCCGAAGCGAACCAAGCGCATCAAACGTATTGCGGTACGTAAAATGTAAAAACATTTTCTCTTAAAAAATGTTATTACTTTCATTTTTGATAGTAATACTATTATTTTTGTGCTACGAACGGCTTTATGAACATTTCAATTCAAGTAAGTGCAACGCTATATCTTAAGGACCCAACAAGTTCCGAGATTGGATTAAAAATTCTAACGGAAGGAATTCAATTAATGCAAGATTTGGGATTTGAGGCATTTACTTTTAAAAAGCTTGCTCAAAACATTCAATCTACGGAAGCTACGATTTACCGTTATTTTGAGAACAAACACTACTTCCTGTTATACCTGATTAATTGGTATTGGGGAATCATATCGTATCGCCTCTTGCTCGCAACTGCGAATGTTACCGAGGCAAGGCAACAACTCACCAATTCAATCGAAGTGCTTACCGGATTGCCCGACGCTAGTCATCCGGGTTATATGGAAGAAGAAATGCAACTTAAACAAATCGTCATTCAAGAATCAGGGAAAGCCTTGCATACTAAAATGGTAGATGATGAGAATCAAAACGGCATTTATTTGAATTATAAATCCATCGTTTCTTCCGTAGCTGAATTGGTTAAAACAATTGACCCAAGCTTTCCTTATCCGGAAATGTTGATTTCAAATCTAATTGAAAACGCCAACCATCAACGGTTTTTCAGTGTTCATCTCCCCCGGCTGACAAATACCTCACCAGAACAAGATGCAGTGGTAGCATTTTCACACTTAATCATTCAAAAAGTACTTCAATCATGAAAGCAGAAGACATGACTCCATTTAAGCGGCTATTAGCGATGCTTAAACCCGATAACAGCGAAATTCGCAACGTATATATTTTCGCTGCATTCAGCGGGATTGTTGGTTTGGGATTACCCATTGGCATTCAGGCCATTGTTAATTTCATCCAAATGGGACGGGTGAGTACGTCTTGGATTATATTGGTGATATTGGTTATGCTCGCGATTATTATCTCTGGCTTTCTAAATATTGCGCAAATGCGAATTACTGAAAACTTACAACAACGGATATTTGTTCGATCTGCACTCGATTTTACGGACCGAATTCCCTTAATTAATACGGAGGCACTAAACAACAAATATGCGCCGGAGCTACCTAATCGCTTCTTTGATACCATTACCATTCAAAAAGGCTTATCGAAACTCATTCTTGACTTTGCAGCCGCCTCATTACAAATTATATTTGGGTTGGTTTTACTTTCATTTTACCATAGCTTTTTTATTTTCTTCGGATTAGCATTAATCTTATTACTTGTCATTGTATTTCGAATAACCGCTGAACGCGGATTTCGCTCGAGCTTGAGGGAATCGAACTATAAATACAAAATTGCGCATTGGCTGCAACAAATTGCTTACACCCGATTTAGCTTTAAAATGGCAGGCACACCCTCCTATTTAATGTATCGTACCGATCAATACTTAGTGGAATATTTGAGCAGCAGAAATGAACATTTCAAAATTCTAAAGCAACAATATCTATATCTCATCGGATTTAAAGCCATTATCGCTATGGCGTTGCTAGTCATTGGTGGGGTTTTAGTTATTAACCAAACCATGAATATTGGTCAATTCGTAGCTGCTGAAATCATAATACTTCTCATCTTGAGTTCGGTAGAAAAACTCATCGTGAGTCTTGAAACCGTTTACGACCTCTTCACCGCCATTGAAAAAATTGGTCAGGTTACAGACTTACCCCTTGAAGGCAAATCCGGGATGGACATTCCACACAGTGACTTTGGGTACGAAATCGATTTCCACAACATACGGTATGAAAATGATTTAACCAGTCAGACCTTACTTGAAGGAGCGACCTTTACCATTAAACCTAATGAGCGGGCTGTTTTTCGAACAGACAATACGGTATCCTCGAATTTAATTTTTGGATTAATTGCTGGAATTTATAACCCAAAAGAAGGGAGTTTATCAATCAACAACATCCCACTAGGAAACCTCAACCGAACCTACCTTCGAAACAGAATTGGAAACATGTTAACACAAGATTTACTGGTACACGCGACTGTTCTTGAGAATATTACCCTCGGAAGAGATTATGTCAGTTTCGGAGAAGTTCAGAAGCTTTGCGATCGGCTCTTGCTTTCCAAACAAATTCAACATTTAAAAGAAGGTTACGATACCTTGTTAAATCCGGAAGGGCATTTTTTAGCCAAAGATTGCATTCGAAAAATCCTTATTGCGCGTGCCCTGGTAGGTTCACCAAAACTAATTTTACTCGAAGAACCGCTACAGGACATTAAATTAGATGAGCGGGAAGAAATTCTAAACGTTATCTTTTCCGCGGAAAATACAACCTTACTCATTCAATCCGACGATGAATTGGTTGTACAGCGCGCAACCCAGTCAATAACCATTAACCAAGGGGTAATCACTCATTAATATCGTATAGTATGTTGAATATTTCTCCAAATAATCGTAATGAAATTGATGAGCAACAATTTGTTTCTTATCAAAATGTTAAGAAAGAATCTTCCAATCCAAAACTGAAGCGTACATTATATATCATCGGAACGGTAGTACTGTTAATCATGTTATTACCATGGACACAAAACATACGTTCCAATGGCAAAATAACGACACTTCGACCAGAGCAACGTCCTCAAACGATTAATTCAATCATTGCGGGCAGAATCGAAAGCTGGTTTGTTAAAGATGGGGATTTTGTAAAAAAAGGCGATACTATCGTTGTAATTTCAGAGGTTAAGGATGGTTATTTTGACCCCCAATTAGTCAATAGAACACAACAACAGATAAAGAACAAGGAACTCAGCGTGGTTTCCTATGAACAAAAAGTAATTGCGTTGGACCAACGAATTGATGCATTAATAGAATCATCCAAACTCAAATTGCAACAAGCGAAAATCAAATACCGTCAAGCCCGTTTGAAAATTACAGCAGATAGCATTGAATTTCAAGCAGCAGAAACGAATTATGACATCGCTAAAGATCAATATCACCGATTCGAAAAACTACTTGATAAGGGATTAAAATCACAAACCGAAGTTGAGACGAGGCGTATGGCTATGCAGCGTGCCCAAGCGTCGATGATTTCAGCACAGCAAAAACTTTTACAAAGTAGAAACGACCTTATTGATGCAAAAGTAGAAGTGAGTTCAACCGAAGCAAAATATCGCGATGAAATTGCAAAAGCAGAATCAGATAAAATGTCGGCTATGACAAGCATGTATGATGCGGAGGTAGATGTCACCAAGTTGCAAAGCCAAGCTGCTGGATATTCAATTCGCAGTGGAAACTACCTTATTTTGGCTCCACAAGATGGTTATGTAACTAAAATTTTGAGCAGTGGTATTGGAGAGACCGTTAAGGCAGGTCAAGAGTTGGCTACCATCATGCCTTTGAATTATGACCTTGCAGTGGAAATGTATGTACGTCCAATGGATTATCCATTAGTTCGTAAAGGACAGCATGTGCGCATGCAATTTGATGGATGGCCCGCGATTGTTTTTTCTGGTTGGCCTAATAACAGCTACGGAACTTACGGCGGAACGGTTTTCGCCATTGATAATTTCACTTCAGACAATGGAATGTTTCGCGTACTTATTGCACCGGATAAAAAAGACCATCCATGGCCCAAGGCCTTGCGTGTTGGGGGTGGTGTTAATTCAATGCTTCTGCTTCAGGATGTAGCAATAGGTTATGAATTATGGCGAAACATTAATGGGTTTCCTCCTGATTTTTATGTGGAAAAAGAATCAAAAGATGCAAAACCCTCCAAAAAGAAATGAAACACAGCACCTTAACTCTATTGGTTTTACTTAGTTCCGTTGGCTTCACTCAACAAGCCTTGACCGAAACAGCATTTCTATCCATGGTCAAGCAGAATCATCCCTTGATCAAAATAAGTGACCTTCAACCCAAATACGGAGATGCTTATTTAATCAAGGCCAAAGGTGGATTTGACCCCAAAATAGCGGGGACTTTAAATCAAAAATATTTTGATGGCAAGCAATATTATTCGGTTGGGGATTATGGTATTAAATACCCGACGTGGTATGGTCTTACCGTAAAAACCGGGGTTGAAAGCAACCGAGGAACCTATTTGGATCCTCAAGCCAAAACACCTTCAGGTGGGTTGTTTTACGGGGGAATTGGGGCCAATTTAGGTCAGGGCATGCTCATTGACCAACGCCGTGCAGACCTATGGAGTGCAAAGATAAACCTGCAGTCAAGCGAGGAAGAACGAAGGCTGCAAGTGAATAAATTACTATACGAGACTGGATATGCATACTGGGATTGGTTTCTAGCTTTTCATGCCCGCGAAATCCTTCAGGATGCGTATGATGTAGCTTTGGAACGATTTATTGCAGTACAACAAACGGCCATTCTAGGCGACCGAGCATTTATTGATACCGTTGAAGCTGGACTTCAGGTGCAGCAACGGCTGAGTTTGTTGCGCGATGCGGAAGCCAATTACAAAGAAAAATGCAATGCCCAATCAACGTATTTATGGTCGGAACAGCAAGAGCCCTTGGTATTGAGCGAGACAACCCAACCCACCGCACAAAACGATTGGATTGCTTCAGCAGAAATCCCCTTTCAGACGGACTCTTTATTGAATCAACATCCGTATTTGAAAATCACTTCCTTTAAAGTAGATATGCTTGAAATTGATCGAAAACTAAAAGCAGATCGACTAAAACCTGTAGTTCAGTTAAATTATAACATACTGAATGAACCCGTTAATTACAACCCGTTTAGTGACCTAGATATAAACGATTATAAATGGGGATTTTCCATTGAAATGCCCCTCTTTCTTCGCAAGGAACGCGGAGAATTGAAGCTTGCTAGTTTAAAAATTGAAGAAACACAACTCAATTTGGTCCAATTAAAAGCTCAATTAAATTTGAAAATAAACAATGCGCGCATAGACCTGGCAAATAGCATAGCTCAATTAGAAATTTACCAACGAAGCGTAACAGATTCTAAGGCATTACTCGATGCCGAACGAAACATGTTTGAAAACGGAGAGAGCTCCTTGTTTCTAATCAATATGCGTGAATTAAATTACATTCAATCGCAATTAAAGTATCTTGAATGGCAGGCAAAAAATAAGCAAATCGGCTACAGTTTAGGCTTTGCTACGGCCACCTTATTTTAAGGAGTTTATATCCACTTTAAAATCGCTTAATATTTACCTAACTTCGCTTAGTGAAAATAAGCGCGCTCCTCAAATTATTACTTTTCCCCTTACTTGTGGTCTTATTAGACCTTTATTTTCGATGGGATCGGATGAGCTATTTCCATGCAAAGCACCTGTACTTCTATGTGCTATCAGCCTTAGCTTCTATTTTATTCCATACGGTTTGGTTGCTCATACTAAAAAAAGCTACCTCGAAGCCTTGGCGATATTATACCATTGGCTCCATATATTTTCTGCTTACATTTTTCATTATTGGTGCAAGTTTAGCCTTCAAGAACATCAATAACCTTTTTCCGAACTACTATACCCTACTTTATTTTAAAACCGAACCTAAAAGTGCGTTTATGATCATCCGCGACGTAGCGGGTTGGAAGGAACTTTTGGGAATCGTTACTTTGGTTGCCGTCGTCACATGGATTGCTCGAAAACCAATTATTCAGCACATCCCAACGCTTAGCGCGCGCAGGATCGTATTCTTAGCGTTAATTCCTATTGGATTATTTGAAGGCCTCGTGGCAAATCATAAAAAATTTGATCAATGTGCCATAGTGGACGTAAATTTCTGCGCCTGCATTCAGCGCCATATGTTTACGTGGGACGACCATACCTCGTTTAAAGGCAAGGGCTTAGGAATTCGAAAAGTAAGGGTTCAAGTTGATAAAAAACGCGATGCAACATTTAATGTGTTAGTAATTGTGTGTGAATCGCTGCGAAAACGGAGCCTTAGTGTTTATGGAAATACTAAACAAACCACACCAAAACTTCAAGCCTTCATGCGTGCGAACGCAGCATCTACCTATCTATTTGAACAACCGTTCACCGTATCAACAACTACGATGTTGGCTGTTCCGGCAACCTTGAGTGGAATTGGTCCGTATCAAGATTCCTCACTTTTGTATACCCAACCGTTGTTATGGGATTATGCCCAACAATTTGATTACAAACGATTTTTCTTGAGCTCACACACCTTGGAATGGTATCGCTTCGCGGATTTTTACAAACATGACTCCTTGGATGTATGGTGGAATCACGACAACTCTGGCCTACCCTTTTACAACGATTTAGGCATTCGCGATGAACTCACAATTAACAAGGCGATACAAACGATCGCGTCCTTCAAGGATAACCCGTTTACAGGGGTAATCCAATTGAATACCACACATTATCCATACCGTGTACCCAACGAATTCAACCGTTGGGATGGTAGATATCAAGATTCTTATAACAATGCAGTCAGGTATCAAGATGACATCCTAGGAAAATTATTCGATTACTTGAAACGCTCCAAAAAACTTAAGAATACTGTCATTTTACTCACCAGTGATCACGGTGAATCCTTGATGGAACATCACAACATTGGTCATGTAGAAAGCAATTACTACGAAACCATCGCTATTCCGCTGTTTGCCTATATACCGCCAGCATTACTAAGCACCGAGCAACGAAAGCACTTGCATGACAACCAAAAGAAAATCACATCCAACATCGATCTAGTACCAACCCTACTCGACCTTTGGCAACTCAATGCAACGCCAACTTGGAAACCTTTTGCTGATCGATTAACAGGACACAGTTTGCTGAAGGAAATTCCCAAAGACCGAAATGTAATCACACTAAACAACAATCAAATTGCTAGTTTCAATACGGGATTATCGGTCATTAATGCATCGTTTCATTTTTTACTACGGACCAACCTAACGCCTGCAAAAATTGAATGGTATCGATCCAGCGATGAAAAGGAATTGGATGACCTCGGTCCCAAGGTACCGCAAATCGTCAGGCAACGCATAATGAAGACGATTAGGCCTTATCCGATCTGCTTACCGTTTATTGATTATTTGAATTCTAATTCATCTAAAGAAATAATGCGCTGAAAGCTTAAGCCCTGTTTAGAATAAATTGAAAAAGTAATTTTTTTTCGCCAGGGTCTTATACGTACCACCCCAAAATTATTATCCATGATTGGACCGTCTTCGCGATGGACATTAGGGGCCGCAAACCCCCATGATTCTGAAATTCCACTGCTGGTTAAATCATACAAGGGGTATTCCGAAGTACAATCCTTAGAAAGTTCCGCATAGTGCACATCGCCAGAAATAAAAACCACGTGTTCCTTCCGGACAGCATAAATTAAATTCCTCATTCGTTCTTGTTCATTTGGAAAATTAGCCCAAGTCTCATATCCATTATATTCCGTTGCAAATTGCGTAGAGGACGCGATTATTGTAACCGCAGCTTTCACCTTTAACTGTTCCGCTAACCAGGCCCACTGCCCCTCGCCAAGCATGGTGGAATCTTCGGTATAAACCGGAAGATACAAGCGTTCATAAGGGTAATACGTATCCGTTTCTTCGCTTGGTTTATTAATTCGTTTTAATGAACTTCTAAACGTACGGGTATCGAGTAAAATCAACTGAATTTTTTTGCCGCGGTATGAAAAGCAGTAAGCCTGATAAATCCCAGGATGACTGAGCAGTTCGTCTTGATTTGGTGGCTGAAAAAATGCGTTAAACATGCGTTTTGAGGCTTCCTTTAAGGGATAATATTTCCCCACATCATCCATCCCATAATCGTGATCATCCCACGTTGCATATATGGGAGTAGATTGTTTTAACAATTGGAAATTGGGATTGCACGCAAGGGTTTGATATGCCTTATTTATTTTCATTGAATCATAGGTATCAGCATAAACGTTATCGCCGATAAAAACAAATGCATTGGGGGATTGAGCCGCAGCCTTACTTAACAAAGCAAGTTCTTTCTCCTGATGCAGGCAAGAACCGAAGGCCAAACTAAATCCCTGACTGAACAGTGGGACAGTTTCCATAAGGCAACTCAATAAAATCAATGGAATCATTTGTTTCATGCGGCATAAAATTACTAGTTTTGGGGAGATGGCAAAACCTGGTTTAAATATCATTCATTACCTCGCGGTGCTCAGTTTGTTCGCATTGTGTATGATCCTGATGGTATTTTACAATGGGGTAATGCCTTTACTTTGTTTGATGGGCTTATTTTTTGGCGGGAGATTAGGCATTCGTAAACTAACAGGACATTCCTCCAATGGCTTAGGTATCCTTAAAAATAGCCTCTTAGTCGTCTTGTTTATTGGCGCGGGTTTTACATGTAGTGTATTACGAACCGAAACCAATTACTATTATTTTTTAACGCGAACGAATACGCTAAAGATTAAGCAAGATGGCGAGTGGGTGTTAATTCATAATGCGACCCGGATTGATGTGGATGAAATGTATTCAAATCCGTCGGTAGTTGTTCAACGCATTGACATTATACGAAATCAGAAGGGAATCCTAGGCCGAGCACTAAACCTCGTAGTTTCGCAAAAAGTGAATGTCTTCACCTTCAAACCATCGAATTCCTTTTACTTAGTTGCAGATCCAAGCAATGGATTTGCTCCGCTTACCGTTAAAGAGGCAAATTCACGAAAAGAAAGTAGTTTTCTTATCAACGCGAGTTTTTATGACCCCTCAAACCGTGCGTTGGGCGAAGTAATTTACTGCAGCAAGCAATACCAAACAAAAAGCAGTTCCTCGGGGTATTTCAAAGTAATCGATGGCGTACCTCATGCGGGACCCCGTTCGGTGTTTGAGGGGTATTCTAACATCCCGCAATATTCATGTCAAGCGCACCCTTCAACAATGAAAGACGGTGTTATTTTCCAATACATTCTAGATAATTCCTTTGCCAAGTGGCGTCAGCGCACGTATCGTAATTTGGTTGGAGAAAAAGCGGATGGCAGTATTGTATGCATAGCCTCAGGCAATGGCGGATTATTAGATGTTCGTGAAATTAGTCAGCTCGCCAAACTACTCGGCGTAAAACACGCCACCTTGTTTGATGCGGGAATCGCCTTACAATATGCATTCAATAGTCCTGGATATTCTATGGAGTTTTCTGCATTCAATAACCTCTTGGATGCTGGATCTTTTGTGGATAAGGTAGGAATGGAACTTTTTCGCAAGAATTTCATCCAACGATCACCTGTTTATATTGGTATTACACTCAACGAATGAAACAACTTATCCTCTGCTTATTTATACTCACATCCACAACGATGTTTGCCCAAGAACGGGCGCTTGAAAAGAACCATCAAGAAGGAATTGATAAAGCAAAACAAGGCGATTACATCGGTGCAATTGCCTCTTTTACAAAAGCAATCGAAGTATTACCCATGGATGCATACGCATGGTACAATAGAGGAATGGCAAAAAATATGATTGGTGAGTACCTGGATGCGCTGGATGACTTTGGCACCTGCATTGGAATTAATCCAGCATATGGAAAGGTATGGTATAACAGGGGCCTAACAAAAATGTATATTGGACAATATGATCGAGCCATTATTGATTTAACACAAGCCATTCAAATCGAGCGAGAATATGCTGGAGCGTATTATTATCGGGCATATCTTTATGAACTCAAGGGATTATTTGATTTTGCATGTACCGATTATCAGAATGCTCAATCCAAAGGCTATCCTGTTCCGGCCGAGAAATTAGCGGCATGCAGGGATACATCGTACCATGGATTTATAAAACACCCGCTCCTTTTCCTAACTAAAGAAAGTTCAATGCGCTGCTATGGTACAAAAAAACGAAATCCTATTCATGTTGGAAGTACGGATAATATGGAAATATATCTGCGCTTACTGAGATCCCCAGATGGGAAATACGTTTACCACAAGGTGATGGAACAAGGCGAACTTTCTGTGGTAGAAATAACCTACACGAAGCATGGAAAGAAGAAAAGTGACCTGATTTATTTTGATTTGAGTGTGTTAGATGACCCTAAAATCATCAAAGGATTCAAGACGTTTAAATAGTATTTGCATTAAAATCTTCTCGAACCATCCGTTCAACAATTTTTGCTCCATTAATTGCCAGTGGAATTCCCCCTCCTGGATGCACCGTTACACCTGCAAAATACACCCCTTTTACTGAAGGTGCGTGATTCGGATGTCGATAGAAGGCCGCTAGCGCTGAATTGGAGCTGTTCCCGTAAATAGAACCTCCTTTACCGTTATACACCTGCTGCAGTTTAAGCGGATCGTTAATATATTCTGTTTCAATATAGGAAGTTACATCCACCCCCAACACCCGATTCAATTTATTGATTATATTACCCCGTAGTTGTTCAACGAGTACCGTCCAGTCCTGACCAATATTTACAGGGGCATTCACCATAACAAACCAATTTTCACAGCCAAAGGGCGCATCTGTTGGTTCAGCTTTTGAACTGATATGGATATAAATAGTTGGGTCCTCAACCAAGTTTTTTGATTCAAATATTGCATTAAATTCCCCCTTGTAATCTTCCGTAAAAAAAATGTTATGAACTCCGAGGTTTTTGAATTCTTTGTTAATACCCCAATAGAAAACTACCGCAGAAGAGGATAATTCTTGTCTTAAAATTTTAGCAGGACGCTTAACCTGAGGCATTAATTGCTCATAGGTAAAATGGGCGTCCGCATTACTTACAACAATCGACGCCGGATGAAATGCATCGGCAGCATAAACCCCTGTCACACGACCATTTTCTACGTTTATGGATTGAACTGGAGTATCCAACTGAAAAGTAACGCCAAGGGAACGAGCAGCACGTGCTAAACGTTCGGTAATCGACACCATTCCACCTTTCGGAAAATATATACCTTCATTAAATTCTAAATGACCAATAATACTTAATAAACCGGGCGTTTTAAATGGATCACTGCCGTTATAGGTCGCGAAGCGATTCATAAGTTGAATCGATTTTGGATGTTTAAAAAAACGTTTTGAAAATCCATTCATGCTGATCAATAAACCATAGCGAGGAATGTTTAAGATGGCAGGAATCAGGTTTTTGTTAAATAAATGAGAAAAACGATGCAAGGTTGTTTCAATAAAAACTGGCTTCAACACCTCATAGTTCTTTTTCAAGCGGTTTAAATAGGTGTGAACCTTTTTGGGATTTTCATTAAACTCCGACACCAATACATTCATTGTGGCCTCCATACCAGTGGGCAAGATATGACTCGTACCATCTGAGAAAAAATAACGAAATGACTCTGGTAAGGCATGATATTCAAAAGGCTCTTGATCGATTCCTAAGGCAATCAACTCACGAATTAACTCAGGTTCGGTAAAAACCGAAGGTCCCATGTCATACCGATACCCGTTGAACTCACGCGTATGCACCTTTCCACCAATAAATGAATTCTTTTCAAAAACAGTAACCTTGTTACCCAATTTAGCAAGTCGAATTGCTGAGGCTAAGCCGCCTACCCCACTTCCAATAACAATAACTTCTTCTTTCATAGCAAGGTTTGGAACAACAAAACAAGAAAACAGTTCATGTTTTTTGCCACGTTTTCAACAAAAATATGGTTTTTTCAACATTTTATTAGATTTTTCAAGGGCTACAGGTTTACGGGAAAGATATTCAGATATATTTGTCCCGTTAAACGTTTTTATTAACCTTTTAAAAAAATTAATTATGAACAAAGCAGAATTAATTGACGCAATGGCAGCTGCTGCTAATTTGTCAAAAGCTGATGCAAAAAGAGCGCTTGATGCGTTTGTTGATGTTTCTACAGGAGCATTGAAATCAGGAGACCGTATTTCTTTAGTAGGATTCGGTTCTTTCTCTATTTCAGATCGTAAAGAAAGAAATGGAAGAAACCCTAAAACTGGTGCAGTTATTAAAATTGCTGCTAAAAAATCAGTTCGCTTTAAAGCTGGTGCTGAATTAAGCGGAAAAGTAAACTAAGAAAAGATTACTTGAAAAGAAAGGGAGCCTTCGGGTTCCCTTTTTTTGTGCGTATAATGTTGTTTTATTCCCTAATGATAGACTCAATCATCACCTGACCTGAGATTAGGTTCAAGTGCAGTATGTATTTCCCTGCATTCAGCATGGATACATCAATAGCCTCCGTAAAGTTCGCCTCATATATTTTTCTTCCCTCCATGGAATAGATTTGATAGGTTTTTACCTCACTCAGTTGATTACCATTCAGGTATATTTTATCGCTGCTTGGGTTTGGAAAGAGCAGCAACTTCATGAAATCTGCCTCATGAATTCCTACCCCCTGGCATTCTCCCGGCTGATAACTAGAAACGCCGTAGTAGTTAATTGCAATGCAAGAATTTTGATACGTCACCGAATCGCAACCACACACGGGGTCAATTACCCCTGGACAAAGCACATTTAAATTAATTAAATTCGAATCAATGCATTCTAAGGTTACTAAGGTATCATTCATACACAAGCTATTGCATGCATACAAACTGTTGTAGAAATAGCCGCTATAATCAACTCCATTGCTACCAATCATACTGCATCCTGAAACGGAAAAACATGAATCATTTTGTCTAATCACGCCTAAGGCCATGGCACAGGCGCCAAAATCAACGCCCGAAGGAACTTCCATACAGGTATCTAATTCCACAGGTTCACACGGACCGGGAGTCCATGAGGTAACTCCTCCATAATAGTACGCTTCGCATTGATTGTTATAGGTCATACTATCGCACCCACACACTGGATCAACAACGGTTGGACATAACACGGAAACATCAATTTGAGAAGGGTCAATGCAATTATTTTGATTGCAGGGACCTGGAGTCCAGGACGTTACGCCACCCGACGTGGTAGCAATACAGTCATTCGCATAGGTAACCCCATCGCATCCACATACCGGATTGTATACCATCGGGCAAATTGCCATAGAATCAATCAAGGCAGGGTCAACACAGGGCTGCGCTAGTCCATTGAAACCGAGTAATAAAAATAAACCGATTAATTTTTTCATGCGTTTATGTGTTCTAATTCTCCTTCGGAACGAGCAATCACTGCGGTGGCAAGGCAATTCCCCAATACATTGACAGAAGTTCGAGCCATGTCCATCACCGCATCGATTCCTAGAATCACACTCGCCTTCTCTGGATCTAAGCCCATGGAGGCCACTGTTCCTGCTAAAATCACGAACGAAGCCCCTCGAACTCCCGCAACACCTTTGCTCGTTAACATTAACACCAAACAAATCGAGATTTGCTCTCCTATGCTTAAATTGATTCCTGACATTTGTGCAATAAAGACAGAAGCCAAAGATAAATACAAGGTCGTGCCATCTAAATTAAAGCTATACCCAGTTGGAATAACGAATCCTACAATATGCTTCGGAATACCAAATTGCTCTAAATTTTCCATTGCTTTCGGTAGGGCCGCTTCACTACTTGCCGTTGCGAAAGCTAAAGAAACAGGTTCGGAGACCGCATTTAAAAATTTACGAATTGGTATTTTAGCGAGTAAGGCAATCGGTAATAAAACAAGAAGGACAAATACTACCAAAGAAACATAAAGGGTGCCGACCAATTTCATGAGCGACATCAAGACGTCGACACCGGATTTAGCGACGGTAGAAGCCAAGGCTCCGAAAACTGCCAAAGGTGCAAGGTACATGACAATATCAGTAAACTTAAACATGACTTCAGCTAAACTCTCATTCATCCGAAGCATGGTCAGCTTATGCTGCTCATTTTTTACCATACCTAAGCCTATGGCAAAAATCACGGAGAAAACAACGATTTGAAGTACTGAATTTTCGGAGATAGATTTGGCAATATTCTCCGGGAAAATCTCCACAATGTGATCCTTATGCTCCGATCGTTGTGCTAATAATTCGGTACTTTTTTCTTTAACTTTTTCATTTACTTCTACCTGAACCCCTTTACCAGCCTGTGTGATATTGATAGCCATTAAACCAATAAACAAGGCCAAGGTGGTAACAATCTCAAAATATATGATACTTTTTAATCCCATCCGTCCTACTTGCTTGAGGTTACTATGCCCAGCAATACCAACCACCAAGGTGGCGAAAATTAAGGGGGCGACTAAGGTCTTTATTAAGCGGAGGAAAATTTTTGCTAAGCGTTCCATTTCCAAGGCGAACGCAGGAAAATCCATCCCAACCTCAATCCCTAAAACCATAGCACTAAATATCCATAGCGACATTTTTTTCCGAACGAAAGAAATTAAAAAAAGCAAGCTAATTAAAACAAATCGAAGCGATTCAAACAAGCCACTGGGCGCATTTTTCATATAGGCCTGAGCAACAAAACCTGCCAATAAGAGACCAAAAATCACTAAATATGCCTTTAAGTTGGCCAATCCTTTTACTGTATTCCACATGCCGTAAAGGTAAGGAATTCGAACTTTGATTCCCAATCCGTATCTTTGTTAAAAAAACGCCCATGGCCATTTCAAACAAGGAATTGGAATTCAATTTTAACGAAGACCGCATGCGCCTTCGAGTTAGAAATTTGGAACAAGAACTCGAGAAAATATACCTTGGAGGAGGAAAAAAGCGCATAGAAAAACTGCACGAAGCAGGTAAATTAACGGCTAGAGAACGAATTGACTTACTTCTTGACCCGAATACCGATCGCGTAGAAATTGGCGCAATCGCGGGACACGGGATGTACAAGGAGCATGGTGGATGTCCGGGTGCTGGCGTAGTGGTAGTCATAGGATATGTTGCTGGAAGGCAATGCATCGTGGTGGCGAATGATGCCACCGTAAAGGCAGGGGCTTGGTTTCCGATCACTGGTAAAAAGAACCTTCGAGCGCAAGAAATAGCCATGGAGAATCGCTTACCCATCATATATCTTGTTGATTCAGCCGGGGTGTATTTACCCATGCAAGATGAAATATTTCCAGACAAGGACCATTTCGGACGAATATTCAGGAATAACGCCATCATGAGCTCTGAAGGTATTGTACAAATTGCTGCCGTGATGGGAAGTTGTGTGGCGGGAGGCGCCTATTTGCCAATTATGTCGGATGAAAGCTTGATTGTCAATAAAACAGGCACCATTTTCTTAGCAGGTTCATACCTGGTAAAGGCCGCAATTGGCGAAAGCATAGATAACGAAACCTTGGGTGGAGCCACCACGCAAACCGAAATATCTGGGGTTTGCGACTATAATGTTGAAACAGACCAGGAATGCCTTGCTACCATTCGTGATTTAATGTCGCGCATCGGACAAACGGAACATGCAGGTTACGATCGAATTGCTTCGGAAGCACCTTTAGAAGCGGCCGAAAAGCTGTATGGACTCATGCCCGATGAACGATCAAAACCTTATAATACTAGAGAAATACTCAAGAGTTTGGTGGACGGCTCTACCTTCACCGAATATAAGGAGGGTTATGGCAAAACCATTCTTTGTGTGTATGCGCGGATCGACGGCTGGAGTGTTGGCATCGTGGCGAATAACCGAGAAATTGTGAAATCAGCCAAGGGAGAAATGCAGATGGGGGGCGTGATTTATTCGGATTCTGCAGATAAAGCGGCACGGTTTATTATGAACTGCAACCAGAAGGCGATTCCCTTAGTGTTTTTACAAGATGTTACTGGGTTTATGGTTGGATCTAAAAGCGAGCATGGAGGGATCATCAAAGACGGGGCAAAATTAGTGAATGCGATGGCAAACAGTGTGGTGCCTAAATTCACGGTAGTCATGGGGAACTCATACGGTGCGGGCAACTACGCGATGTGTGGAAAAGCCTATGACCCGCGATTGATTGTGGCATGGCCGACGGCAGAAATTGCGGTAATGAGCGGCGCTGCAGCAGCAAAGACCTTGTTACAAATTGAAGTTGCTGGCTTAAAAGCCAAGGGAGAAGAAATCACACCGGAACGAGAACACGAGTTATTTACGAAAATAAAATCTCGCTACGACGAGCAGATTTCGCCGTATTATGCGGCAAGCCGTTTGTGGGTTGATGCCATCATTGATCCCATCGAAACAAGAAAAGTGATTTCAATGGGCATATCCATGGCGAATCATGCAAAACCTACGAAGCGTTATAACGTTGGAGCGATTCAGACGTAATTTTTGTTAATTCGTATAAGTGTTCCTATATTTTTGGTAAATTGGAATTATGAAATTTACCATGTTAACCTACCTACTCCTCGCTTCAAGCTGTTTGCTATCACAAATAACGACAGATTATTCTGAAGTTGATGCATACATCCGAAATGCTCCAAAATCGTTTAAGCACGCGGAAGAAATCGCAGGATACATCAAGGAAAAACCTTCCAGCGAAAAAGAAAAAGCACGGATGATTTATGTGTGGCTTGCAGAAAACATTGCCTATGATGACGCGGGGTATAATGCCAAAAAACTGGGCGAAAATTCAGCGGAGGAAGTCTTGCGAACGCGCGTAGGAGTATGTGCAGGTTATGCCAATGCATTTCAATCCATTGGAGAAAAAGTTGGCTTAGAAATCATCAAAATAATTGGTTGTGCTAAGGGATACGACTATGAAAGCGACATTACAGACAACGTGGAAGAATCGTCTAACCATGCGTGGAATGCGATAAAAATTGATGGTACCTGGGCCATCTACGATGCCACGTGGGGCTCTGGAGCAGGAATGACCAACAACAAAGGAAAATTAGTGAGTGTCAAGGAATTTACGGGAGATTGGTTTCAGGTGGACCCAAAAATCGCGATATACACGCATTTCCCAATAAACGATGCGCAGCAGTATCTGGAAAAACCAATCGCTTTTTTGCGTTATACAGAAATGCCACGTATTGGCCCTGAGGCATTTAAAAGACAATGGCTCAATCCCGATGAGGTACTACTTATGGCTCAATCAAAAAATCCAATGGATTTTGCAAGCTACTATGAGGCCATTTATCAAGGGACAATCTTCGCTCCGAGTGCGCGTCTACTAAAAAAAGGAAAACCAAACAGCTTTGAAATTCGGACCACTGAAGTAAAAAATATATTTCTGATTAATAGCGATGAAGAATGGATCCCTTTTAATGTCACCGATGGCGTGTATTCTTATGTGCTAAACACCAAAATCCCAGGCGACTATAACATAGTGGTACATTTAAAAGACAATGAATACTATACTTTATTGAGTTATCAAATCGAGTAATTTTTTTTTAAAAAATACTTAAATTGGTAAAGTACTAAAGCAAGCTATGAAATTTATCGTTCTCGGTTTACTATTTATTTCCTTACTTTCTTGTAGATTGGAACGAAATCTAATTAATGGCGGAGTACACATTATAAGTAACAAAAGAACTTCGGGGAATAAAAGCGAAAATCAAAACAACTATCTGGATTCATACAATCAATCAATTTGCAGTTCACAACAGGTGATAGCAGAGCACAGGAACCTCGCCATTGAAACCAATGAATCCAAGGTGGATTCAATACCTAGGATGGAGGTTAAGTCATTGTCAAAAGATTTGAAAATTCAATCGAATCACTCCATTAAAACCAAATCATCAATTTCACTCAAAAACACGACTAAAAAACGAAATAAATTAAAGCATACGACTGGATTTATAATCAGTATGTCCGGACTTTTTCTTTTAATACTTGGAATCTCCTTAGGCTTATTCTCAAGTGAATTAGCCGTTATATTTTTTGGAATAATCCTTGGAATAATTGCCTTATGCATTATGTTCATTGCAATTTGGATTTGCCTTTACAACCTAAAATCAGCACGAACCAAAAAACAGCGATTATTGGCTAGATTGGGAATAATTATTGGTAGTATATTCTGCTTACCAAGTCTTGTAATCCTTTTGATTTTTCTTTTCAATTCTTTCATCTAGTATGCTTCAACGTTGAATTGAAAAACCACAAAACAAACCATAGAAAAGTCAATCGATAGAATAATTGGTTACCTTCGCAATCCAACCAAGTTTGATACTTATGAATTTACAAGAACGTTATCAAGAAGATTACATCCTATTGGCGAGTCTAAGACAATATGTTGAACAAGGAACCATGTTGGCCTCTGTCAATTTCTGGAGAGATTCAGCACAAAACTTCAAAGAACTTACGGCAATTGAACAACGTAGTTCAATCCTGGATTCGCATCCAAATTTCAAAGAGAACGAATTTCTTGTTTCCTTTATCTCTTCTGATTTTCCACCTATTGAAGATCACATACCGGATAATATCTATGAATTGGTTTTACCTTTAATTGAAACAACAGAAGGAAAAGACACCTTGGATCTGCTTAAGGATTTTTTAATCGCTTATGCAGTTTATATTGCCAAGTCGTCTACAGAGGATTGGAAATCATTTATTGGATTATCTGATTCAATCAGCGATGCTGAAGAAACGTTCATCTCAAAACTAAAGGAATTAATTACGTATTAAAACGAAACAATATGCCAGTATTTGATTACAACGAAGCCCTTTATGGCGCACTCTGCTATATTTATGGTAGCGATGATGACACAATCTCTGTTGAAGAAAAAGAAGGATTTAAACCTCGGTTTTTAGAAAGGCATTATCTGTCTAATGAGACGATGAAAACGATATCCTACCGTTGGTCGCAAAACGTGGAGGAATTCTATTGGGAAGTTGTGAATAGCCTCAACGAACATTCCTTAACGGATCGTATGGATGGCTATAAAACCATTTGCATTATAATCAATGATTTCAGTGCAAACCGAGATGATCGCTGGACCCCAGCCAATAGGCTCCGTGAAGATCTAGGATTTTCAAGGGAAGAATACAGCACATACATAGGGAATTAAAACCATGTAAATTTCCTTTACTCCTCGTCCCAACCCGAATTTGTACTTTTCTTGCCGTTAAAATAGCGTGAATACCCGAATCCAACAATCAGGTAAGAGGATACCTTATTCAGTTCATTGGCGGAGTACCCTAAATCAGAATTAATACCGATATCCCAAGGTTTATACCCAAAACCATAAAATGCGTAACCAAGCGTTAAGCGAAACGACGCGTTCACATCAGCCGCCAAACAAATCCCTATATTCGGTTCAATATATGCCGATTGCTTTGAATTATAGGTGATTCCCATACTCTTTAGTGTATCCGTAACGAAGGCACTTTGTGCGAACCCTACCTTAACCCCTATATCCGTTGCCAAGCTTGGCGTCCAAAATTTCTCATGTCCAAATTTCAAAAAGGCTGCCGCGTTGTGCATTCCTCCGCTTATTTTCTGGTTTATGCGAAACTGATTGATGTTAAAGTAAGAATAATGCACCCCCGCGCCAAACATTATTCCCGACCTCAAGGTATATTGATACATCGGTGAAACATATACAACTCCTTGCATGATGTTTTTAAATGGGGCGTTCACAAAACCATTCGGTAGGCCCAATTCCAAGACAAAAGAATCGTCAAATTCCATATCCTGTGCCGTATAACTACCTTGTAACCAAGTAAACACTACAAGTACCAGGGTATAAATTCCTTTTTTCATGCCTTATAAAATTACAACTTTAAATACTTTTTCTTAACCGTCTTAATAAAACTACGCGCATATCCCGCAGTCTCTGGTTCCAAATTAAAGCGTAGAACCGGTAAGACAAATCCACCAAGCACTAACGCTTCAATACAGCCTATACGCAAAAGCTTATAAATCGTTGTGGATTCGGAATAAAAAGGGAAAAAATAGCTTGTTATGTAATAAATTGCCAGCACGCCCAAAAAGACCATCAAAGGCTTTGTATGACCCCAATGAAATGGATTCAGTCGGTAAGCCCAATAAATATAGATGGAACGGGCTACATTGTAAAACACAAAGATAAATCCGGTAGCAAATCCAACGCCAGCTATACCATACCTAGGAATTAATAAGCGATTCAGGGCATAGATTCCTGCACATAGAAATACCGTAAAGAGTAAATCGTACTTGTACTTTCGTGAAGTAGCAAAAATGATCCCGTTGAGTCCGCAATACATATCCACTACCCTACCCAAGAGTAAGAAAAACAAGACAGGTATGCCCGCATTGAATTCTGGTTTCAAGAAGGAAAACAACTCATGTACCGGCAACCATAAGCCCAAAAAGGACAATAACCCAATAAACAACCCTGCGCCGCTTGACTTTTGATAGATTTCTTGAAGCCCCTTCATGTTTTTTTCTTTCCAAAGTTTAGCCACAATGGGTGAGCTTACACGCGTCATGGCACGAAAGGGAATTAACATAGCGCTCGTCACTTGTACCATGGTGGTATAAATCCCGGTAGCGGCAAGCCCAATCATACCACCGATCATCACTGCATCCATGGTCACCACAACCATAGTGGCTAAGGTATTCACATAGGAAAAGAGGCTGAAAGAAAGAATAATCTTTCGAAATCGTTTAGGAATGGTAATGTGTTTTAACGAATAATGTAATTCTTGGTGATAAATTAAATATCCCATTAAAACTAACGCAGGCAACATATTGCTCACCATGAGCACCGTTAAAAATACCTCAAACGAAATGTAATTTAACGCATATACTACAAGCAGTATCGTTGTTACAACTCGAAGCCCTATGTCCTGTAAAAAAACCGGTAGAATATTCTTAAACATACCACGCATATGGTTCTCAAATAGCATAAACAGCACATTGCCAACACCAACCGGAATTACCCACCAGGCATAGCGATTAAATAAGGGCGATTTATCCTGGAAATATGCGCCGATTTCAACTTTAAACAGCCAGAACAACACGGTGCAGAGCAAGATTCCAAAGCACACGATAAGCACATTAAACAACAGAAACCCATAGTGCTTTTTTGCTTCGTTTCGAAAAAATGGAAAAAAACGCCACGTGACATAGATGCTCCCGAGATTACTCAATTGGGCAAACAATAATCCGGTGGTTGTCAATAGGTTAACTAGCCCAATTTCAACTGTCGTTAGAAATATAATAAACAGAAAGGCTTTGTTGATATACCCGAGAACCAATCCTGAGTAAGAGATTAGCGTTGTTCGTAAAGCATCTTTCTTTACAATCCCCATGCTATCTGGAAAGGTGCATATTCCGCTTGGAATACACCTTAGTAAAGAACGGATCTTTCAAGTCTTTTATAAAACGAATCGCTTCACCGGTAGATTTCATTTCAGGTCCAAGTTCTTTCTTCACATCGGGGAATTTCTCATAGGAGAATACTGGAATTTTAATCGCATACCCCTCTTTTCGTGGATTGAACGTGAAATCCTTTACTTTCTTCTCTCCGAGCATGACCTTCGTTGCGTAGTTTACATAAGGCTCATCGTAAGCTTTAGCAATAAACGGAACCGTTCTCGAAGCGCGCGGATTGGCTTCAATCACATAGACCTTATCGTCTTTGATGGCAAATTGAATATTAATCAACCCAACCGTACGTAATTCTACGGCTATTTTCCGTGTGATGTCTTCAATTTGTGTCATCACAAAATCACCTAAATTATACGGAGGCAACACCGCATAGGAATCTCCGGAGTGAATCCCCGCAGGCTCAATGTGTTGCATGATTCCAATGATATATACATCTTCTCCATCGCAAATCGCATCTGCTTCTGCTTCAATCGCGCCCCCTAAGAAATGGTCTAACAAAATCTGATTACTTCCCATTTCATTGATTATATCTACGACGTGGTGTTCAAGCTCTTCTTTGTTAATTACAATTTTCATTTTTTGTCCACCCAACACGTAACTCGGACGAACCAACAACGGAAATCCTAATTCATCAGCTAACTCAAGCGCCTGTTCTGCACTTTCTACCACACCATATTGAGGAAACGGGATATTATGTTGTTCTAATAATTTCGAGAACCGTCCCCTATCCTCTGCTAAATCCAAGGCATCAAAGCTAGTTCCTAAAATTTTAACTCCATATCGCTGTAATTTCTCTGCTAATTTAAGCGCCGTTTGTCCACCGAGCTGAACAATCACCCCTTCAGGTTTTTCATGCTGAATGATATCATAAATATGTTCCCAAAATACCGGTTCAAAATATAGTTTATCAGCGGTATCAAAATCGGTAGAAACGGTCTCCGGATTACAGTTAATCATGATCGTTTCATACCCACACTCACGTGCTGCCAATACGCCATGAACGCAGGAATAATCGAATTCAATTCCTTGTCCAATACGGTTAGGACCTGAGCCTAAAACCACTACTTTTTTGCGGTCACTGACCACGCTTTCATTTTCAAACTCAAAGGTTGAATAATAGTATGGGGTTTGTGCTTCGAATTCTGCGGCGCAGGTGTCAACCAATTTGTACACGCGTTGAATGCCTAATTCCGTACGTTTAGCATATACCTCAGATTCAAGACAACGCAACAAATGCGCTACTTGTCGATCCGCATACCCTTTTTGCTTGGCTTCGAACAATAAATCTGCTGGAATATTTTCAATGGAATTCCGTTCAATTTTGCGCTCCAATTTGATAAGGTCTTCAATTTGTCTCAAGAACCATATATCAATTTTTGTTTTCTCGACAATGGTTTTGAAAGGAATTCCCAATTTTATTGCGTCGTAAATATGAAACAGGCGGTTCCAGCTTGGTTTTTCCAAACTATTCAATATTTCATTCTGGTTAGTCAATTCCTTACCGTCTGCCCCTAAGCCATTTCTATTAATTTCTAAGGATTGACAAGCCTTTTGTAGTGCTTCTTGAAACGAACGTCCAATCCCCATTACCTCACCTACCGACTTCATTTGCAGGCCTAATTCACGGTTAGTCCCTGGGAATTTATTAAAGTTCCAACGTGGGATTTTTACGATTACATAATCTAAGGTTGGTTCAAACAAGGCAGAAGTTGTCTTGGTGATTTGATTTTGAAGTTCATCCAAATGATACCCAATCGCCAGTTTAGAAGCGATTTTCGCAATGGGATACCCCGTTGCTTTAGAAGCCAAGGCCGAAGAGCGCGACACTCTAGGATTTATTTCAATGGCAATAATATCCTCATGTTCATCTGGAGATACGGCAAACTGTACGTTACATCCTCCCGCAAAATTACCGATCGAACGCATCATTTTAATGGCCATGTCGCGCATTTTCTGAAACGTTGTATCTGATAAGGTCATTGCCGGAGCCACGGTAATTGAGTCCCCCGTATGGATTCCCATGGGGTCAAAATTCTCTATAGAACATATAATTACGACATTATCGTTGGCATCTCTTAGTAATTCTAGCTCATATTCCTTCCACCCAATTAAGGCTTTATCGATCATTACTTCGTGAATTGGCGATAATTCCAGCCCACGCTCCAAGAGGTTATCAAATTGGTCAGGTTTATATAAGATCGAAGCCCCTGAGCCACCCAAGGTATAACTCGGACGAATACACAAAGGAAATCCAAATTCTTGGGCAATCTCTTTCCCTTCAAGAAAAGATTTCGCAGTTTTTTGTGGCGCCATGGGCACACCAATCTCGGTCATTAAATCACGAAAAGCCTCTCGGTTTTCTGTAATTTCTATGGCTTTAATATCCACTCCAATAATTCTCACCCCATGCTGCTCCCAAATTCCGAGTTCGTCGCATGAGATACACAAATTCAAGGCTGTTTGGCCCCCCATCGTCGGAAGGACCGCATCTATTTTATGCTTTGAAAGAATTTCAACAATACTTTCAGTTTCTAAGGGTAAGAGGTATACGTTATCCGCAACAACCTTATCGGTCATGATGGTTGCCGGGTTAGAATTAATGAGGGTTACCTCAATTCCTTCCTCCCGCAACGAGCGTGCAGCTTGAGATCCAGAGTAATCAAATTCACAGGCCTGCCCAATCACAATTGGACCAGAACCGATAATTAAAACAGATGAAATGGAGGTGTCTTTTGGCATGTTTACAATTTAGGCTTGCGACTGTATAAATTGTGGACAAAATTAGCTTAAAAACAGGCACGACGAATCATTTCATGCAAGGTAATTTTTACACAATTCCATTAAAAATGTTAATAGCGATGTTACCCTTTCAGGAAAATCCTATTTTTGTTGTAGCCATGAGGACAACCATTACATTTTCCCTAATTCTGATAAGCTATTTATTGCTTGGACAAACACAAAGCAGTTATAAGTTAGCGGTATTAAAATACAACGGAGGGGGAGATTATTATGCGAACCCTACCGCCCTGCCGAATCTGGTTCAATTTTGTAATCAGAATATTGGAACACAAATCGCAAAAGAGGTTCCATATGTAGATGCGGGAAGCAAAGACATTTTCTTGTATCCGTTTGTACACATGACAGGACACGGAAACGTAGTATTTTCACGCGCTGAAGTTTCTAACTTAAGGACTTATCTTTTGGGCGGAGGTTTTTTACATATTGACGATAACTATGGCATGGATGAATATGTACGAACCGAAATCAAGAAGATATTCCCAGAACATGATTTGCAAGAGCTTCCTTCAACTCATGAAATTTTCTCTGTAAAATACAAACTGAACGGATTGCCGAAAATTCATGAACACGACGGTAAACGTCCACAGGCCTTTGGAATCTTTCATGAAGAACGTTTGGTCCTGTTGTACACCTATGAAACAGATTTGAGTGATGGTTGGGAAGACCAACGGGTACACAACGATCCGGACGATAAACGTCAGCAAGCCTTAAAGATGGGTGCGAATATTTTGTACTATGTTTATACTCGTTAGTACAACGCCCACGCTATCGTTCAGTTTAGCTTATCAGTAAAAAAAAAGCACCCCTCAACCGAAGGATGCTTATTCTTATTAAAGTTACTTTACTTAATTAGTGCTTGTGATCGTGTCCATCATGGTCGTGATGTTCTTCGATTACGGGTGTTTTTTGCGGTGCCTCTAGGTTTACCATTTCAATTTCAAACACGAGGTCAGCGTATGCAGGAATTCTTGGATTCCCTTGTGCGCCGTATGCTAAACGATACGGAATGTACAATGTTGCTTTTCCTCCTTTACCTATCAGCTTTAACCCTTCTTCAAATCCAGGAATCATCCGTTGAACTTGATAATTGAAATCCATTGGTACATTACGGTCGTAAGATGCATCAAATTTCTCGCCTGTAGCAAAGAAGGTTCCTTTATAATGCAGGGACATTTTTGAGCCCATTTCTCCTTTATATGCCTCACCCGGCGTTTGAATCACATAGATCAAGCCACTGGCAGTTTGTGTGAGTCCTTCACTGATGTCTTGGGCAGAAACACGTTTTTTAAAGTCCGCGTTGTATTCAATATCCGTCAT
>Ga0315899_10000161_pt1 | contig 83774 bp, 74 predicted proteins | sample LakEriMetagenome_2_FD_203518 | JGI IMG/M metagenome (GOLD analysis project Ga0315899, IMG submission 203518) | Freshwater fungal communities from buoy surface, Lake Erie, Ohio, United States - Buoy 4 MA112 | ecosystem: Environmental > Aquatic > Freshwater > Lake | place: USA: Lake Erie, Ohio... | reverse complement strand
CCGACGGCCTCGAGGTACGCGGGCGCCTCGGCCTCGAGCAGCATCGCGATCGTCGTGTAGCCGCCGGCCGCGACCGCGACCGGGGCGACCACGGTCACCGAGCGCCAGTGCCGCACCGGCATTCCGCTGCGCGGATCGAGCACGTGGCAGTAGCGCACGCCGTCGCGCTCGAAGTAGCGCTCGTAGTCGCCGCTGGTGCAGACCGCGCCGTCGGCGACGTCGATCGAGGCGATCGTGCGGCCGGGCTCGCGCGGGTGGGCGATGCCGATCGACCACGGCCGGCCGTCCGGCTGCGGACCGATCGCGCGGATGTCGCCGCCGAGGTCGACGAAGCCGTGGCGCGCGCCGGCCGCGCGCAGTGCCTCGGCGGCGCGGTCCGCCGCGTATTCCTTGCCGAAGCCGCCGAAGTCGAGCTCCATCCCGGCGCGCGGCAGCCGAACCGCCGCGCCGCCGGGCGCGGCCGCGACCTCGACGCGGTCCCAGCCGATCAGCGGGCGCAGCGCGTCGAGCGCGGCCGCGTCGGGCACGACACCGCGGCGGAAGTCCCACGCGCGGCGCAGCACCCCCGAGGTCGCGTCGAAGCGCCCGCCGCTGTCGCGCCACAGCGCGTCGGCGTAGCCGAGGAGCGCGCGCGTCTCCTCGTCGATCGGGACCGGTGCGCCGCCGGCCCGGCGGGCGATCGCGGCGACGACGCTGTCGTCGCGGTAGCGCGAGTACTTCGCCTCGATGCGGCGCACCTCGTCGATCGCGCGTCGGGCCCACGCCCGGGCTCGCGCTTCGTCGGGCGCGGCGATGCGCACGGCGCAGCGGCTCGCCATCGCGCTGAACTCGATCGTGAAGCCGGGCTCGGGCATCGGGGCGATGCTCGCCCGGTCAGAAGAGGTGCGTCAATCCGATCTGGAAGATCGTCGCGCGCAGCGGCGCGAGGCCCTCGGTGCCCGCGCCGCCGATGCGCCACGCGCCGCGCCGCTCGTAGTGCTCGAGCCTGAAGTCGAGCAGGCTCGAGCGGTCGATCGCCTTGGACACGCGCAGGCCGATCGCGCCCGCGCCGAACGCCGACAGCCGCGCGTCGGGCGAGCGGATCGCCGAGAAGTCGCCGTTGAAGCCCGGCGGGAACGGCTCGCCGAGCACCGGGTCGTAGACCGGCCCGTAGAAGAAGCTCGCCGCGCTCTGCGTGTAGTAGCGCAGCGAGGGCGTCAGCGTCCGGCCCTGCGCCATCGGCTGCACCCACTCGGCGGTCAGCGTGTGCGAGCGCACGTTCCAGCTGTCGTCGCAGAGCCGCCAGCCGAGTCGCGGCGTCGAGCCGAGCCAGGCGAGGTGGTGGTTCCAGCGCAGTTGCAGCGCGGTCTGCACGCGCTCGCGCGGCCGGCGGTCGAGCGCCTTGCAGGGGTCCGAGCAGTAGCCCTCGCCGCGCGCGTGCGTCAGCGTCGCCTGCACCACGTCGACCGGGGTCAGCACCTGCGTGACGCCGAGCAGCAGGTCGGTCGTGCGGCGGCGCTCGTTCACGACGATGCCGTTGAACGGGGTCGATCCGGTCGTCGGCGCGGCCGACGCCGGCGCTCCAGGTGCGGTTGTTGTCGTCGCTCGACCAGGTGCCGCGCAGCGACAGCGCGCGCGAGCGACAGTCGTTCTCGCTCGACGCGGCGCCGCCGAAGGTCAGCGTCGCGCGGTCCCAGTGGCGGGTCACGCGCAGGTCGCCGGCGGTGCGCTCGTCGTGCATCCGGGAGGCGCCGGACACCGCCGAGTGCCAGCGCGGCGACGCGCCGGACACCGGGTCGCGGCCGATCGAGCCGTCGAAGCTCCCTCGCTCGCCCGCGGGCACGCGCAGCCCGAGGAACGGCGAGTCGACGCGGATGCGCTTGAGGCCCGGCTGCGCGTCCTGGCAGTGCAGCCAGCGCACGTCGATCTGCGCGCGCTCGGGCGGGGCCTGCGCGACGGCCTCGGGGTGGACGCCGGGCAGCGCGAGGGCCGCGGCGAGCAGCGCCGGGGCCGCGGTGCGCGGGGCGCGCGGTACGGCGGGCCCGCCGTGCGGGGCGCCGGTCGCGGCGGTCGCGGCGCGCGTCGCGTCGGCCGCCGCGGGCATCGTGTCGGGAGCGCGCATCGCCGGTCGCGTCTGCGTCAGTTGCAGCCGCAGCCGCCGCCTGCGACGCCCTGTCCGGCGGAGGAGGCCTCGCGGCGCAGCCGGCGAGCGCGAAGCCGAGCGCGAGCAGCGCTGCGCGCGTCACCGCGTGCCTCCGGCCGAGGCTGTCCGGCGTGCGAGCGCGTCGCGGATCGTCGCCTCGAGCGCGTCGCGGTCGGCGTCGCGCAAGCCCGCGTGGGTCGCGAGCACGCGGCCGTCGGCGCCGATCAGCACCGGGGTCGGCATCGCCTTGACCGAGAAGCGCCGCGCGGTGTCGTCGGACGGATCGAAGCCGACGGCGAACGAGGCCGGGTGCTCGGCGAGGAACCGGCGCGCCGGTTCGGGCGTCGCATCGAGGTTCACCGCGAGCACCTGCAGGCCGTGCGCGCCGAAGCGCGACTGCATCGCGTCCATCCACGGGAAGGACAGCCGGCACGGGCCGCACCAGTACGCCCAGAAGTCGAGCCAGACCACGCGGCCGCGCGGCGCGTCGAGCGCCGCGCACGTGGTCGCCGGCCGCAGCGCGGCCCGGCGCGACGGCAGGGCCGGTGCGCAGGAGGGCGTGGCGAGGCGCAGCACGGACGGGGCGTTGGGACGTCGCGGGATCGGAGGAGGGAGCCGGGCGGTGGACGGTCGATGTTCGTCCGGGGGGCGGCGGCAGGGGCGGGCACGCCGATGGGCGGCCGCTGGGGGGGCGGGTGGCGGGCAGTGCCCGCCGAGACTTCGGATCAGCCCTTCGCCAGCGACTTCAGCGCGTGCTTGATGCCCTCGGACACGCCCGCGTCCGGCGGCACCTGCTTCGCGGCGACCGTCGCCTCGCGCTCGGAGTAGCCGAGCGACAGCAGCGCACGCAGCACGTCGGCCGCATGGTCGGCCGGCGCGGGCGCGCCGCCGCCCGCGGGCAGCTCGGGCCCGAGCTTGCCCTTGAGCTCGAGCAGCAGGCGCTCCGCGGTCTTCTTGCCGATGCCCGGCACCTTGACCAGGCGCCCGGCCTCCTGCAGCGTCACCGCCAGCGCGAGGTCCGCGACCGACAGGCCGGACAGCACCGCGAGCGCGGTGCGCGGGCCGACGCCCGAGATGCGGATCAGCGCACGGAACGCGGCGCGCTCGCCCTCGGTGAGGAAGCCGTAGAGCAGCTGCGCGTCCTCGCGCACGACGAAGTGGGTCAGCAGCGCGACCTTCTCGCCGGTCGCGGGCAGGTCGTAGAACGTGCTCATCGGCACGTCCACCTCGTAGCCGACGCCGTGCACGTCGACCAGCACCTGCGGCGGCGCCTTCGACAGCAGCGTGCCGGACAGTCGACCGATCATGAGGCCCCCACGGGCCTGCGGCCCTGCCCCCCGAGGGAGCGCGAGCGTCTCCGATGCGATCGTCCGACGCTCACGAGGCCACCAGCCGTCCGCGGCGGACCCGGACCCCGCGCCGCGCCAGCACGGTCGGCACCGGCAGCGCCGCTGCGCCGCCGAGCAGCGCGCCGACCATCGAGCCGCCGTGCGCGTGGCACGCCGCGCAGGCGAGCGCGTCGGCCGCGTCCTTCGACGGCGTGCCCGGCAGCGCGAGCAGCCGCACCACCATCGCCTGCACCTGCTCCTTGGTCGCGCGGCCGTAGCCCACCACCGCCTGCTTGACCTGCAGCGCGGTGTACTCGGCCACCGGCAGCCCCGCGGTCGCGGCCGCGCAGATCGCGGCGCCGCGCGCCTGGCCGAGCAGCAGCGTGGAGTTGGGGTTCACGTTGACGAAGACCTTCTCGACGGCGGCCGCGTCCGGGCGGTACTCGGCGATCACCTCGCGCAGCTGCGCGAAGATCGCCGCGAGGCGCACCGGCAGCTCGCCGTCGGGCACGCGGATCACGCCGCTCGCGACATAGGCGAGCCGGCCCGCGCCGCGCCGCTCGACGACGCCGAAGCCGGTCAGCCGCAGGCCGGGGTCGATGCCGAGGATCCGTTCCATCGGCCCGGATGATACGCGCCGCCGCCCGATCGGGGCCGCGGCGGGCCGGTCAGTGACGGAAATGCCGGACGCCGGAGAACACCATCGCGACGCCGCGCTCGTCGGCCGCGGCGATGACCTCGTCGTCGCGCATCGAGCCGCCCGGCTGGATGATCGCGACCGCGCCCGCGTCGACGACCACGTCCAGGCCGTCGCGGAACGGGAAGAACGCATCCGACGCGACCACCGAGCCGGCGAGCGCGAGCTTCGCGTTCTCGGCCTTGATCGACGCGATCCGAGCCGAGTCGATGCGGCTCATCTGCCCGGCGCCGACGCCGAGCGTGCGGCCGTCGCCGCAGAAGACGATCGCGTTCGACTTCACGTACTTCGCGACGCGCCATGCGAAGAGCAGGTCGCGCAGCTGCGCGTCGGTCGGCGCGCGGCGCGTGACCACCTTCAGGCCCTCGGGCTCGAGGTTCCACTCGTCGGGCGTCTGCACCAGCAGGCCGCCGCCGACGCGCTTGACGTCGACGTGGTTCGACGAGCGCGCGATCGGGATCTCGAGCAGCCGCACGTTCTGCTTGGACGAGAACACGCGGCGCGCGTCGTCGTCGAAGCCGGGCGCGATCAGCACCTCGACAAACTGCTTCGCGACGTGCTCGGCCGCGGCGCCGTCGAGCGCGCGGTTGAACGCGATGATGCCGCCGAAGGCCGACGTCGGGTCGGTCGCGAAGGCCTTCGCGTACGCGTCCCCGACGCTCGTGCCGATCGCGACGCCGCACGGGTTCGCGTGCTTGACGATCACGCAGGCGGCCTCGTCGAAGGTCTTCACGCACTCCCACGCGGCGTCCGCGTCGGCGATGTTGTTGTACGACAGCTCCTTGCCCTGCAGCTGCCGGTAGTGCGCGAGCGTGCCGGTCGCGGGCGCGACGTCGCGGTAGAACGCGGCGCCCTGGTGCGGGTTCTCGCCGTAGCGCATCTTCTGCACGCGCTCGAACTGCAGCGTCAGCGTCGGCGGGAATGCGTCGTGCGTGCCGTCGGCCTTCACGCCGCCCAGCCAGTTCGCGATCGCGCCGTCGTACTGCGCGGTGTGCGCGAACACCTTGCGCGCGAGCTCGAAGCGCGTCGCGTCGGACACCACGCCGTGCTCGCGGATCTCGCCGAGCACGCGCCGGTAGTCCTTCGGGTCGACGACGACCGCCACGCCCGAGTGGTTCTTCGCGGCCGCGCGCAGCATCGCCGGACCGCCGATGTCGATGTTCTCGATCGCCTCCTCGAGCGTGCAGTCGAGGCGGGCCACGGTCTGCTGGAACGGGTACAGGTTCACCACCAGCAGGTCGATGCGGCCGATGCCGTGGGCCTCGAGCGCCGCCATGTGCTCGGGCGAATCGCGCCGCGCGAGCAGGCCGCCGTGCACCTTCGGGTGCAGCGTCTTCACGCGCCCGTCGAGCATCTCGGGAAAGCCGGTGTAGTCCGACACCTCGGTGACCGCGATGCCCGACTTCTGCAGCAGCTTCGCGGTGCCGCCGGTCGACAGCAGCTCGACGCCGAGCGCGACCAGCTGGCCGGCGAGCTCGACGACGCCCTCCTTGTCGGAGACGCTGAGGAGGGCGCGTTCGACGCGGTGCATGGCGATTCCCTGGTCGTGGTCGTTGGAGGCGGGCGCTCAGAGCAGCCCGTAGTGCTGCAGCTTCTTGCGCAGGGTGTTGCGGTTGATGCCGAGCATCTCGCTCGCGCGCAGCTGGTTGCCGTGTGCCTGCCTCATGACCACCTCGAGCATCGGCCGCTCGACGGACGCGAGCACCATGTCGTAGATCGCGCTCGGTCGGGCGCCCTCGAGGTCCCGGAAGTACTGCTCGAGGTTGCGCGTCACCGCCTGGTCAATGGACTGCGATTCGGTCGTCTGCATGGTCGAGATAGTCGTCGAGCAGGGCGAGCTGGTCCTCGGGGCGCTCGGCGCGGTTGATCGCGTCGCGCAGCCGCGCCGCGTCGTCGCGGGCGGAGCCAGGGGCCTGCATGGGGTCGGAGGCGCCGGTGCGCGCCGCGCCGAAGCGCCGGTCCTCGCACCAGCCGTCGATGTACCAGCCGATGTGCTTGCGGGCGATGCGGGGACCCGCGTGCTCGCCGTAGAACGCGTAGTGGTCGACGAGGTGGCCGCGCAGCACCTCGCGGATCTCGTCGAGCGAGGGCGGCGCGAGCAGCTCGCCCGTGCGCAGGAAGTGGTCGATCTCGCGGAAGATCCACGGCCGGCCCTGCGCGGCCCGCCCGATCATCACCGCGTCGGCGCCGGTGCGCGCGAGCACGAACGCGGCCTTCGCCGGCGAATCGACGTCGCCGTTGGCGACCACCGGCACGCGTACCGCCCGCACGACCTCGGCGATGGTGTCGTACTCCGCGTGGCCGAGGAAGGCGTCGGCGCGGCTGCGCCCGTGCACCGCGATCATCGCGGCCCCGGCCGACTCGAAGTCGCGTGCGAGCGCCACCGCGTTGCGCGCGTCGCGGCTCGGACCGGTGCGCATCTTCACCGTCACCGGCACGTCGACGGCGCCCGCCACCGCCTCGACGATCGCGAGCGCGAGCGCGGGCTGCGCCATCAGCGCCGAGCCGGCCGCCACGTCGCAGACCTTCTTCGCCGGGCAGCCCATGTTGATGTCGATCACCTGCGCGCCGCGGTCGACGTTGAACCGCGCGGCCTCGGCCATCATCGAGGGATCGGCGCCGGCGATCTGCACCGCCTTCGGCGCCGGCTCGCCGTCGTGGTTCAGCCGGCGCGAGGTCTTGACCGTCGCCCAGAGCTTCGGGTTCGACGCCGCCATCTCCGAGACCGCGTAGCCGGCGCCCAGCCGCCGGCAGAGCTGCCGGAACGGGCGATCGGTGACGCCCGCCATCGGCGCGACGAACACGTTGTTGGGCAACCGGTACGGGCCGAGGTTCATGGCGGATCTCGCTCGGGCGCGCGGGGCGCGGAGCGACGCGTCGATCGGGGGTGGCCAGGCGGGGAGCGGATTCTAGCGAAAATCCGGCTGCACAAGAAGCAGGCAATCCGACCCCGTTCCGATCGCCGGAACCGGTGAGCGGGCGCTCCCGCCGAGACCCGCCATGGCACTCGATGGGCGGTGCGCGGGCAGCCTGCGGCGCCGCCCTGCCGGATGGCGTCCGGACTGCGCCGGTCGGATCAGCGCAGGCCGAACATCAGCTGCGCGGCCAGCGGGCGGCGCAGCGGTTCGATCGCGTCGAGCGCGGCGAGAACCGGCGACTGCAGCGGGCGGGCGAGCGGCCAGGTGAAGCTCGCCGCCATCAGGTCGGTCAGCGCGATCGTGAGCCCGCGGTCGGCGCGGCGGCCGCGCCGCCACGCGGCGAGCGCGCCCGCGAGCGGCGCGCCGCGCACCCTCACCGGCGCGAGCGCGTCGGCGAGCTCGAACGCGTCGCGCACGCCGAGGTTCAGGCCCTGGCCGGCGACCGGGTGCAGCGACTGCGCGGCGTTGCCGATCCAGACCTCGCCGTCGGCGACGGTCTCGCGCCGCGCGCGGCGCGCGAGCGGCGCGACCGCGAGCGCACTGTCGACCCGCAGCGGCCCGAGCGCGTCGCCGAAGCGCGCCTGCAGCTCGGCCGACAGCGCCGTCGGGTCGGCCGCGCGGCGCTCGGCGCAACGCTCGGCGCGGTCGCACCAGACGAGCGCCCAGCGTCCGGCCTCGGGCAACGGCAGCAGCGCGAGCGGGCCCTCGGGCGTGAAGCGCTCGAACGCGGTCGCGTGCAGCGCCGGCGCGGCGCGCGGCGCATGCACCTCGCCGAGCAGCGCGCTCTGGTCGAACTCGCGCACGTTCGCGTCGTCGCCGGCGTCGCCCTCGGCGTGCACGACGAGCGGCGCGGGTGCGTCGCCGGCCTCGGCCCATCGGTGCGCCCGGGCCGCGTCGCGCAGCGCACCGACCAGCGGCCCGTAGCGCACCACGTGGCCGAGCGCCGGCACGCGCAGGTCGGCCGCGACGATCCGCGTGCGGCCCGCGTGCCCGCGCAGCGACACTTCGACGCGCTCGATCGTGCCGGCCGCGGGCGGCGTCGCGATGCGCTCGAGCAGCTGGCGCGTGCCGTGCGACAGCGCGAGCGTGCGCGCGGCGAGCGCCGGCGGGAGCGGTGCGTCGGCCGCCGGCGACGGGTCGAGTGCGATCGTGCGGGCGGGCACGCCGCGGCGCACGAGGAAGAGCGCGAAGGCGAGCGCGACCGGACCCGCGCCGACGACGCGCCATGGCGCGTCGGCCGCCGGCAGCGGGGAGGCAGGGACCGGGACGGGCAGGGCGCTCACGACGACGCGCTCACCCCGCGCGCATCAGCGCCTCGATGTCGGCCGCGGCCTTCGGCACGTCGACGGTCAGGATCTCGCAGCCGCCCTCGACGACCAGCGCATCGTCCTCGATCCGGATGCCGATGTCGCGGTACGCCTCGGGCACGTCGTCGGCCGCGCGCACGTAGATCCCCGGCTCGACCGTCAGCACCATGCCCGGGCGAAGCACGCGCCACGGCTTGTCGCCGCCGGCGGGCGCGGCCTCGCCGGGCTCGCGGTAGTCGCCGCAGTCGTGCACGTCCATGCCGAGCCAGTGGCCGGTGCGGTGCATGTAGAAGCGGCGGTAGGCGCCGCTCTCGATCGCGCCGTCGACCGTGCCCTGCACGAGCCCGCAGTCGACCATGCCCTGGGCGAGCACGCGCACGGCCGCGTCGTGCGGGTCGGTGAACCGCGCGCCCGGCTTGGTCGCCGCGATCGCGGCGGCCTGCGATGCGAGCACGATGTCGTAGAGCTCGCGCTGCGGGCCGCTGAAGCGGCCGCCGACCGGCCAGGTGCGGGTGATGTCCGACGCGTAGCCGTCGAGCTCGCAGCCGGCGTCGATCAGCAGCAGTTCGCCGTCGCGCATCGTCGCGTCGTTCTCGCGGTAGTGCAGCACGCAGGCGTTCGCGCCCGCCGCGACGATCGAGCCGTAGGCCGGGAACGGCGAGCCCTGCCGGCGGAACTCGTGCAGCAGCTCGGCCTCGATCTCGTACTCGCGCCGCCCGGGGGCGGTCGCCTTCATCGCGCGCACGTGGGCCTGCGCCGAGATCCGCGCGGCGCGCCGCATGATGTCGATCTCGTGCGCGTCCTTGACCAGCCGCATCTCGTCGAGCAGCGCACGCACGTCCCAGGCCGCGGACGGCGCCGACACGCCGGCGCGGGCCTGGCCGCGCACCGTCGCGAGCCAGCGCTGCATCGCGGCGTCGGCCTCGGGCGAGGCGGCGAGCGGGTGGTAGACCGCGGGCGCGTCGGCCAGCAGCTTCGGCAACGCCTCGTCGAGGCTGCCGATCGACTTCGCCTCGTCGAAGCCGAAGCGCTCGGCCGCCGCCGCGGGGCCGAAGCGCAAGCCGTCCCAGATCTCGCGCTCCTCGTTCTTGTCGCGGCAGAAGAGGATCGAGCGCGGCTCGGCGCCGCGTGCGTCGACGACGACGACCGCCTCCGGCTCGGGGAAGCCGCTCAGGTACCAGAAGTAGCTGTCGGCCCGGAACGGGTAGGTGGTGTCGCGGTTGCGCGGCACCTCGGGGGCGGTCGCGACGACGGCGACGCCGCCGCCTCGTGCGCGCATCTGCTCGGCCAGCTTCAGCCGTCGGTTCCGGAAGGGCGTCATCGTGGGCTCGGTCATCCGTGGGATCCCAATTGTGCGTCGAGTTCGGCCAGGCGCTGCGGCGTGCCCACGTCGACCCATCGGCCGGGGTGACGCTCGGCGCCCGTGCGGCCTCCGGCGGCGGCCTCGCGCAGCAGCGGCGCGAGCGGCGCCCGGCCACCGGGCGGCACCGCGGCGAAGAGCTCGGGCCGGTATACGCCGATGCCGGCGAAGGTGAGGCGCTCGCCGGCGTCGTCGGTGCGCAGCCGGCCGTGGTCCAGCGCGAAGTCGCCCCGCGGATGGTGTTCCGGGTTGGCCACCAGCACGCACCAGGCGAGCCAGCCGAGCGCATCGAGCCGGTCCGCGATCGAGCGCGCCCGGCCCGGATCCCAGTCGCACCAGACGTCGCCGTTCACGACCAGGAACGGCCCGTCGCCGAGCAGCGGCAGCGCCTTCGCGATGCCGCCGGCGGTCTCGAGTGCCTCGGTCTCGGCCGAGTAGCGGATCCGCAGCCCGTACGATCCGCCGTCGCCGAGCGCGGCCTCGATCCGTTCGCCGAGCCACGCGTGGTTGATCACCACGTCGCGGAACCCGGCGGCGGCGAGCCGCTGCAGGTGCCAGCCGATCAGCGACCGGCCCCCGACCGGCAGCAGCGGCTTCGGGCAGGTGTCGGTCAGCGGCCGCATCCGCTCGCCGCGGCCCGCGGCCAGGATCATCGCCCGCATCGTGTCGTCGGGGCGCGCGGCCCGCTCAGAAGGTGTAGCCGACCGCGGGCGCGCCGTCGCCCTCGACGCGGTCGATCAGCGCGGCGAGCGGCCTGAGCGCGCCGTAGCGCCGCACGACGTCGCGCACGTAGCCGAGCACCAGCGGCACGTCGGCGAGATAGCGGTCCTTGCCGTCGCGGTGGTACAGCCTCGCGAAGATGCCGAGCACCTTCAGGTGGCGCTGCAGGCCCATCCACTCGAAGTCGCGGTAGAAGTCGCCGAACTCGGCCGGCATCGGCAGGCCGGCGGCGCGCGCGCGTTCCCAGTAGCGGATCGCCCAGTCGAGCACCTGATCCTCCTCCCACTTCACGTAGGCATCGCGCAGCAGCGAGACCAGGTCGTAGGTGATCGGGCCGTGGACCGCGTCCTGGAAGTCGAGGATGCCCGGGTTGCGCTCGCCGGGCAGCAGCATCAGGTTGCGCGAGTGGTAGTCGCGGTGCACGGTCACGGCGGGCTGGGCGAGCACGTTCGAGAGGATCGTCTCGAACGCCGCCTCGAGCGTCGTGCGCTCGGCGTCGGTCAGCGCGACGCCCTTGTGCTTCGCGACGTACCAGTCGGGATACAGCCGCAACTCGCGCAGCAGCAGCTCGCGGTCATAGGGCGGGAACGCGGCCGCGTCGCTCGCGAGCTGCATCGCCACCAGCGCGCGGCTCGCGTCGGCATAGAGCGCCGGGGCGCTCGAGGCGTCGAGCACCGACAGGTAGGTGGTCGAGCCGAAGTCGTCGAGCAGCAGGAAGCCCCGCGCGAGGTCGGCCTCCAGCACCCGGGGCACGCTGACGCCCGAGCGCGCGAGCACCTCGGCCGCGTGCACGAAGGGGCGGCAGTCCTCCATCGGGGGCGGCGCGTCCATCGCGATCAGCGCGCCGCCGCGCGCGGCGGCCGCATCCACGCGGAAATAGCGGCGGAAGCTGGCGTCGTTCGATGCGGGGCGCAGCGTCGCCGGCTGCAGGCCGTGGGCGGCGGGCAGCGCGTCGAGCCACGTGCGGAGCTGGTCGAGTCTGAGGTCCATGCGGGTCGGGGGCGGCTCCCCGGGGGCGGCTCCCTATAATACCGGTCGTCGAACCGTCGCGCCCCGGGGCGCCGCCCGCAGCCGCCCTCGAATGCGCCGCCCATCCCCCGCCCATGCATCCCGTGCCGCCCTCGCGGCCGCGCTGCTCGGCTGCTCGGGCGCCGCCGGCGCGCAGGCGGCCGACCATGCGGGGCGCATCGCGCTGCGGCTGGAGACCGAGCTGCGCGAGTCCAACCTCGCGTCGGACGCGCCGCGGCCGACCTTCGCGCGCGGCGACACCGTCAGCGGCCGGCAGGGCCGCGAGACGACGCTCGAGGGCGAGGCCGAGATCCGCCGCGCGGGCACGGTGATCCGCGCCGACCGGCTGACGCTGTACGAGGCCGACGACGAGGTCGTCGCGATCGGCAACGTCCGCGTGGCGCGCGAGGGCATCGTGTTCACCGGGCCGCAGCTGCAGCTCAAGCTCGACGCCAACGAGGGCAGCTTCGCGTCGCCGCGCTTCTACCTGCCGCTCACCGGCGGCAGCGGCCGGGCCGAGCGCATCGACTTCCTCGGGCGCGGCGAGGTCGAGATGCACGACGCGACCTACACCACCTGCAAGCCCGACGACCCCGACTGGTACCTGCGCGCCGAGAGCCTGTCGCTCGACCGGACCACCGACGAGGGCAACGCGCGCTGGGCGACGCTGTACTTCAAGGACCTGCCGATCGCGAAGGCGCCGTTCTTCGGCTTCCCGCTCGGCGACGAGCGCCGCAGCGGCTTCCTCGCGCCGACGCTGTCGCTGTCCTCGACGCTCGGCGCCGAGGTCCGCGTCCCCTACTACTGGAACATCGCCCCGAACCGCGACCTGACCTTCTTCACGAACCTCAACGCGCGCCGCGGCCTGCAGCTCGCCGGCATCGCGCGCTACCTCGAGCCGACGACCATCGGCACGACGCGCTTCGAGTACAACCCGGCCGACCAGGAGGCCAACCGGTCGCGCTGGCTGTTCGACAGCGTCCACACCTCGACGAACATCGGCGGCTGGCAGGCGGGCTGGATCCTGCGCGGCGTCTCCGACGACCGCTACTTCATCGACTACGCGCGCAGCATCGCGCAGAGCGCCGAGCGCAGCCTGCCGCGCGACGCGTTCGTCTTCCGCGCGTTCGGCGACTGGACTGTGCGCGCCCGCGTGCTGCAGTACCAGAACATCCTGGAGGCGAGGGCGGCGCCGCCCTACAACCGCCTGCCGCAGCTGACCGTCACGAACAACCAGCGCGACCTGCGCGGCTTCGACTTCGGCCTGATCGCGGATGCGACGGAGTTCAGCCGCGACCTGCCGGGCTCCGCGCAGGGCGGCCGGATGATCGTCAACCCGTCGATCGCCTATCCGTTCGGCGGGCCGTCGTGGTTCGTGACCCCGAAGGCCTCGCTGCACGCGACCTCGTACCGGCTCGGCGCCAACCCCTCCGGGCCGCTCGACATCGACCGTGCGGTGCCCACCTTCTCGCTCGACTCGGGGCTGGTGTTCGAGCGCTCGACCACGCTCGGCGGACGCGACGTCGTGCAGACGCTCGAGCCTCGGCTGCTCTACGTGTACACGCCGTACCGCGACCAGAGCTCGATCCCGGTGTTCGACTCCGCGGTCGCGAACCTCAGCTTCGCGACGCTGTTCGCCGAGCAGCTCTTCGTCGGCGGCGACCGGATCGCCGACGCGAACCAGCTGACCGCGGGCGCGGTCTCGCGCTTCATCGACCCGTCGACCGGCGTCGAGTCGCTGCGCCTCGGCGTCGCGCAGCGCGCCTACTTCACCGAGCAGCGCGTGACCATCCCCGGCGTGCCGTCGCGCAACGACTCGCGTTCGGACGTGCTGTTCGTCGCCTCGGGCAACCTCGGCGGCGGCCACACGCTCGACGCCGGCGTGCAGGTCTCGGTCGCCGACGGCTCGGTGCCGCGCTTCGGCGTCTCGTGGCGCTGGTGGCCCGCGGCCGACCGGATCCTGAACGTCGCGCTGCGCTACCAGGAGCTCGACTACGCGCAGATCGACACCTCGTGGCGCTGGCCGGTGTCGCGCCGCTGGGCCGCGCTCGGCCGCGTCAACTACTCGGTGCTGCGCGAGCAGCTCAGCCCGGTCACCGGCACGGTCCAGGAGGTCAAGCCGCAGCTGCTCGAGGGCGTCTTCGGCCTCGAGTACCACGCCGACTGCTGGACCACCCGCTTCGTCGCGCAGCGCTACGTGACCGCGACCGCGCAGCGCACCAGCGCGTTCTTCGTGCAGCTCGAGCTCAACGGGCTCGCCCGGATCGGCGTCGACCCGTTCGATATACTGACGCGCAACATCCCGGGCTACCGGGCCCCCTCGCAGCGCCCGGTCACGCCGTCGCGCTTCTACGGATACGAATGAACACTCGCCGCCCGCTCCCGTGGACGCTCGCGCTGCTGACGCTGCTGCTCGCGGCCGTGCCGCCTGCGTCCGCCCAGCTCCGCGTGCCGCAGGGGGGACTGCCGGGGCAGGCCGCGCCGGCCGGCATGCCCGGGTTCTCGACGCCGGGCGGGTTCGTCGCGCCGGCCGCCGCGCCGCCCGTGGCCGTCGCCGCGCGGCGCGACGAGCCGCAGCTCGTCGACCGGGTCGTGGCGGTCGTCAACACCGACGCGATCACCGAGCGCGAGCTGCAGTCGCGCACCCGCGCGATCGAGCGGCGCCTGCGCGGCCAGAACGTCGCGCTGCCGCCGCCGGCCGAGCTGCAGCGCCAGGTGCTCGAGCGGATGATCACCGAGCGGGCCGCGCTGCAGGCCGCCCGAGACGCCGGCATCCGGATCGACGACGCGGCGATCGACCGCGCGATCGGCCGCATCGCGCAGGAACAGAAGCTGAGCGTGCCGCAGCTGCGCCAGCGCATCGAGGGCGACGGCATGGGCTTCTCGATGTTCCGCGCCGAGCTCGCGGGGGACATGGCGATCAACCGGATGCGCGAGCGCGAGATCGAGTCGCGGGTGCAGGTCTCCGAGGCCGAGATCGACACATACCTCGCCGAGCAGGCGGGTGGGCCGGTCGAGATGAACCTCGCGCAGATCCTGGTCGGCGTGCCCGACGGCGCATCGCCCGAGGTCGTCGAGCGCGCGCGCCGTCGTGCCGAGTCGATCGCCGGCGAGGCCCGCGCCGGCGCCGACCTCGCGCGCCTCGTTCAGGCCGCGGCGAGCGGCCCCGACCCGGTCAGCGGCGGCGTGCTCGGCATGCGTCCGCCCGACCGGCTGCCGCCGGTGTTCGTCCAGGCGGTGGAGTCGCTCAATCCGGGCGAGATCGCGCCGGTGGTGCGCACGCCGGCCGGCTTTCACGTGGTCAAGCTGCTCGAGCGGCGCGAAGGCGGCGCGATCGCGGCGCTCGCCGCGACGCCGGTGCGCCAGACCAAGGCCCGCCACATCCTCGTGCGCGTCAACGAGCTGAACCCGGAGGCCGAGGTCGTGCGCCGGCTGACCGAGATCCGCGAGCGCATCGAGGCGGGCACCGTGACCTTCGAGGAGATGGCGCGGCAGTACTCGGGCGACGGCAGCGCCTCGCAGGGCGGCGACCTCGGCTGGATCTATCCGGGCGACACCGTGCCCGAGTTCGAGCGCGCGATGGATGCGCTGCCGCCCGGCCGGATCGCCGGTCCGGTGCAGACGCCGTTCGGCTACCACCTGATCCGGGTCGACGAGCGCCGCACCGACGGCGCGTCGCGCGAGCGGGTGCGTGCCGCGGCGCGCAACGCGATCCGCGAGCGCAAGGCCGCCGAGGCGTACCAGGAGTGGATCCTGCAGGTCCGCGACCGCGCCTACGTCGACGTCCGCCTCGACGACCGTTGAACGCCCGTTGAAGCCGCACGCGCCGCGCAAGCGCTTCGGGCAGCACTTCCTCGTCGACGCCTCGGTGCTCGCGCGGATCGCCGACGCGGTCGCGCCGCGGGACGGCGATCGCCTCGTCGAGATCGGACCCGGCCTCGGCGCGCTGACCGCCGTGCTGCTCGATCGGGTCGCGACGCTCGAGGCGGTCGAGATCGACCGCGACCTGGTCGCGCGGCTGCGCCGGCGCTGGCCCGAGCCGCGGCTCGTCGTGCACGAGGCGGACGCGCTCGCATTCGACTTCGGCGCGCTCGCCGCGGGCGGGCGGCTGCGGCTGGTCGGCAACCTGCCGTACAACATCTCGAGCCCGCTGCTGATCGGCCTGCTCGCGCATCGCGGGTCGATCGTCGACGCGCACTTCATGCTGCAGAAGGAGGTGGTCGACCGGATCGTCGCGCCGCACGGCGGGGCCGACTACGGACGCCTCGGGGTGATGATGCAGGCGTTCCATCGCGTCGAGCGGCTGTTCGACGTGCCGCCGCAGGCGTTCGACCCGCCGCCGCGCGTCGACTCCTCGGTGATGCGGATGCGCCCGCGCGCCGAGCCGCTGGTGCGCGATGCGGCCACGCTCGAGGGGCTGCTCGCGGTCGCGTTCAACCAGCGGCGCAAGATGCTGCGGGGCACGCTGCTGCCCTGGCTGCGCACGCAGGGCCTCGATCCGTCGGAGCCGGCCTTCGCGCTCGAGCCCACCGCCCGCCCGGAGGAGATCCCGGTCGAGGGGTGGGCCCGGCTCGCCGACGCGCTGCTCGACGCACGCGCCGCGCGCCCTCAGCCGCCCGACGGCGAACCGTAGCGCACCTGCCGGGTCGCGGGCGCCGCGGCCTCGGCGTCGACGAGGCGACCGTCCATCACGCGCACGCGCTCACCGGGGTGCATCGGCCACGCGGCCTCGCGCACGAAGGTGCGCGTGCTGCCGTCGTCGAGCCGCACGACGGCCTCGTGGCGGACCTCGCCGCGCACCCGCTGCTCGACCTGGTGGCCGAGCAGGCCGCCGCCGACCGCGCCGAGGCCGTTCGCGTCGCCGCCGGTGCGCACCGTGCGGACCGACTCGACGGTCGCCCACGAGCGCGGGTCTTCGGCCTGCGCGACCGGGCGCGGCGCTTCGATCCACGGCGGGGTGGCGGGCTGCGGCGCGAGCGCGACCGGTTGCGCGGCCGGGCGGCCGATCAGGCCGGTCATCGACGCGACGCCGGTCGCGGACAGCACGATCACCGACACCGCGGCGGCGGCGAACAGCGGGTGCTGCGCGGTGCGGCGGGCGGGGATCGCGGGCAGGATCGTCGGGGTGCTCATGCGGAAGGCCCCAGGTTCGGGCGACATCGCCACGTACCCCTTCCAACGAGCCGCGCCGGGCGGGCGCGCATCGCGGGCGCGTAACGCGCCGCAACCGGTGTACCGGCGCGGGCCCCGCGACCCCCTTCAGCGCTGGATCAGCTCGATCTTGTAGCCGTCCGGGTCCTGCACGAACGCGATCACCGTCGAGCCGCCCTTCACCGGGCCGGCCTCGCGGGTGACCGTGCCGCCGGCCGCCTTGATCCGCGCGCACGCGGCGGCGGCGTCCTCGACCTGCAGCGCGATGTGGCCGTAGGCCGAGCCGAGTTCGTACTTCTCGACCCCGTAGTTGTAGGTCAGCTCGATCTCGGCCTGCTCCGGGTTCGACGCGTAGCCGACGAAGGCCAGCGAATACTTCTGGTCGGGGCGGTCGGTCGTGCGCAGCAGGGTCATGCCCAGCACGCGGGTGTAGAAGTCGATCGAGCGCTGCAGGTCGCCGACCCTCAGCATGGTGTGCAGGATGCGCATCTCGGTTGTCTCAGCTGAGGGTGAGGTCGTCGGGGAAGTCCTTGAGCTGGCGGCGCGCCGCCTCGAACCCGGGCAGGATCGCCTGCACCGTGGCCCAGAAGCGCGGGCCGTGGTTCATCTCCTCAAGGTGTGCGAGCTCGTGGGCGATCACGTAGTCGACGATCTCGAGCGGAAAGTGCACCAGTCGCCAGTTCAGGCGGATCGAGCCGTCGGGCGCGCAGCTGCCCCAGCGCGTGCGCGCAGACGACAGCCGCCAGCGCGTCGGGCCTCGGCCGAGCCGCTCGACGTAGATCGGCAGGCGCCGCTCGAACAGCGCGCGGGCCTCGCGCTGCAACCACGCCTGCACCGCGTCGCGCAGCTGCTCGGTGCCGGCGCCGGGCGGCAGCGCGACGCGCAGCGTGTCACCGTCGAGCGAGACCGAGGCCGCGCCGGCGTGCAGCCGCATCGTCAGCTCGCGGCCGACGAACGCGACGCGTCCGCCATCCTCCCAGCGCACGGTGAGCCGCTCGCGCCGCTCCGCGTGGTCGCGCCACTCGACGAGCTTGCGCAGGATCCAGCCCTGCTTGTCGGCGATCGCCGCGTCGATCTCGGAGACGGTGACCCAGCGCGGCGCAGTCACGCGCAGCCCGGTGTCGTCGACGAAGAAGCCGATCGTGCGCCGGCGCGAGCGGCGCAGCTCGTACTCGACCGCGTGCGGGCCGAGCTTCGCGACGCGGCGGCCGCGACCGGGCGGCGTCGTGCGCGGCTCGACGGGCGGCAGGGTGCGTGCCACAGGGCCGCGCGGCGGCGGCGCCTCGGGGCGCGGCGGCCGTGCGACCGGCGCGCGCGGCGGCAACGCCGGCGGCGCCTCGAAGAGCGGCAGGGTCAGCTGCAGCGCGGCATCGCCGGCCGCGCGGACGAGTTCACGAAGTCGCTTCATGCAGCACGGGTTCGGGGGTGGAGCGGTAGGCGTGCGGGCTGATCCGGCGCATCTCCGCCTCGATCCAGCGCTCGACCTCCGCGTTGACCTCGTCGGGCTCGCGGCCGACGGTCGGGATCGGCGGGCCGATCGAGACCGTCACCAGGCCCGGCGTCTTGACGAAGCGCTTCTTCGCCCATCGCTCGCCCGCGTTGACCGCGATCGGCACCACCGGCGCCGAGGTGCGGATCGCGAGCCGCGCGCCGCCGCTCTTGTACTTGCCCTGCGAGCCCACCGGCGTGCGCGTGCCCTCGGGGAACATGATGATCCAGCGGCCCTGCTCGAGGCTGCGCAGGCCCTGCCGCACCACCGACTCGAACGCATCGCGGCCGCGGCGGCGGTCGATGTGGATCATCTGCAGCAGGCCGATGCCCCAGCCGAAGAACGGGATCCACAGCAGCTCGCGCTTGAACACATAGCACAGCTCGCGCGGCATGTAGGTGGGGTAGAAGAACGTCTCCCAGGTCGACTGGTGCTTCGAGAGCAGCACCGCGGGGCCGTCGGGCAGGTGCTCGCGGCCCTTGACCTGCCAGCGGATGCCGCAGAGCACGCGGGCCGCCCAGATCACCATGCGCGGCCAGCCCATCGTGAAGCGGTAGCGCACGCGCAGCGGGAACGGTGCGAGCGCGAGGCACACCAGCGCCCACGGCACGACCGTGACGAACTGGAACAGCAGGAAGAGCGCGCTGCGCACCGTGTGCATCGTGGCCTCAGGGCGCGAGCTCGGCGGCGATCGCCGAGAGGTCGACGCGCACCACGGTGCCCGGCGGCAGCGTCGCCGAGCAGAAGGTGTCGCGGCCGTGGCCGCTCAGCACGAGCATCGGCCGGCAGCCCGCGGCGTGCGCGGCGTCGAGGTCGGCCGCGCGGTCGGCGACCACGACGGTCGACTCGGGTGCGACCTGCATCCGCGACAGCGTCTCCTCGATCGAGGCGGCCGCCTCGGCGGTGCGCGCGGGCGCGTCGGGGGCGGGCACGAAGAGCACCGCGTCGACGCGACCGCCGGCGAGGTCGATCTCGTCGATCAGGCGCGCATGCATCGACACCAGCCCGGACATGTCGGAGGCGCCCCGCGCGAGCGGGCCGCGGTCGGCCATCATCGCGACGCGCCAGCCGCCGTGCACGAGACGCGCGATCGCGGCCGCGCTGCCGGGCATGCAGCGCCAGTCCTCCGCGCGCGCGGCGCGGCCGTCGGGGTCGCGGGAGACCACGCCGTCGCGGTCGACGATGAGCAGCTTCACGTCGCGCAGTGTAGCGGTCACGCGGCGAGTTTCGACAGGTCCGCGACGCGATTCATGAGACGGTGCAGGCCGTCGAGGAGCGCGAGCCGGTTGGCGCGCAGCCCGGCGTCGTCGGCGTTGACCATCACGCCTTCGAAGAACGCGTCGACCGGCTCGCGCAGCGACGCGAGCACCGTCAGCGCGCCCGCGTAGTCGAGCGCGGCGAGCCGTCGCTCGGCCTGCGGCGCGACGCGTGCGATCGCTTCGTCGAGCGCGTGCTCGGCAGGCTCGACGAGCCGGTCGCGGTCGACGGCGACGCCGGACACGAGGCCCTCGGCCTTGCGCAGGATGTTGCCGATCCGCTTGTTCGCGGCCGCGAGGCTCTGCGCCTCGGGCAGCGCGCGGAACGCGGCGATCGCCTCGAGCCTCGGCAGCACGCGGTCGAGCCGGTCGGCGTCGACCGCGAGCACCGCGTCGACGTCGGCGGCCGGCTGACCGCGCTCGCGCAGCCAGCCGCGCAGCCTGTCCACGACGAACGCGTGCAGCGCGTCGACCGCGGGGGTGACCGCAGGCACCTGCGCGAACGTCGCGAAGGCCGCCTCGAGCAGCGTGCGCAGCGCGGGCGCGTCGCCGCCGCCGGGCATCGGGCGCTCGACCAGCATCCGGACCACGCCGAGCGCGTGGCGGCGCAGCGCGAACGGGTCGCGGTCGCCGGTCGGCTGCGCGCCGATGCCCCAGATGCCGGCGAGCGTCTCGAGCTTGTCGGCGAGCGCGACCGCGGTCCCGGTGCCCGAGGCGGGCAGCGCGTCGCCGGCGAACCGCGGCTGGTAGTGCTCGGCGATCGCCTGCGCGATCTCGGCGGGCTCGCCGTCGTGCGTCGCGTAGTGCCGGCCCATCGTGCCCTGCAGCTCGGGGAACTCGCCGACCATGCCGGTCAGCAGGTCGGCCTTCGCGAGCAGCGCCGCGCGGTCGGCGAGCGCGGGGTCGGAACCGATCGCGCGGGCGACCTGCATCGCGAGCGAGCGGACGCGGTCGGTGCGCTGCGCCTGCGTGCCGAGCTTCGCGTGGTAGACGACCGCGCCCAGCCGCGGGGTGCGGTCGACGAGGCGCGTCTTCTTGTCCTGCTCGAAGAAGAAGCGCGCGTCCGCGAGGCGCGGACGCACGACGCGCTGGTTGCCGTCGACGATCAGCGAGGGGTCGGCGACCTCCATGTTGGAGACGATCAGGAATCGGTGGTCGAGCCGGCCCTGCGCGTCGAACAGAGGGAAGTATTTCTGGTTGGTGCGCATCGTCAGGATCAGGCACTCCTGCGGCACCGCGAGGAACTCGCGCTCGAACGCGCCGACGTAGACCGCCGGCCACTCGACCAGCGCCGTCACCTCGTCGAGCAGGGGCGCCACCTGCGCCTCGTCGCCGAGCGAGACGCCGAGCGCGGCGGCCTTCGCACGCAGCTGCGCATCGATCCGCGCGCGGCGCTCGTCGAACGACGCGACGACGCGCCCGCGCTCGGAGAGCAGCCGCTCGTAGTCGCGCGCGTGCGGCAGCTCGATGTCGGCCCCGCCCTGGAAGCGGTGGCCGTGCGTCAGACCGCCCGACTGCAGCCCGAGCACCGAGGCCGGCACCACGTGCTCGCCGTGCAGCACCACCAGTCCGTGCGCGGGGCGCACGAAGCTCACGTTGGTGCGGCCGTCGGCGAGCTGGTACTGCATGACCTTCGGGATCGGCAGCTTCGCGAGCGCCTGCTCGACGAGCGGCTGCACCGCCTGCGCGAGCGTCGCGCCCGGCGCGGTGCTGCGGAAGAAGAAGCACTCCTGCTTGCCGTCCGACGCGCGCACCAGGTCCTCGATGCGTGCGCCCTGCTTCTCGGCCCACTTGCGCAGCGCCATCGTCGGCTGGCCCGACGCGTCCAGGCCCACCGACGCCGACGGGCCCTTGGCCTCGACCGGGCGGTCCTCGGCCCGCTCGCGGACCTCGGCGACGCGGACCGCGAGCCGGCGCGGCGTCGCGAAGACGTCGACCGCCGCGCCCGCTGGGGCGAGGCCCTGGGCGCGCAGCCCCTCGGCGATCGTCGCGGCGAAGGACTCGCCGAGCCGCGACAGCGCCTTCGGCGGCAGCTCCTCGGTGAACAGCTCGATCAGCAGCGGCGCGGTCATGTCATGGCCCTCACGCGACGCGGGCGGCCGCGGCCGCCATCGGGAAGCCCAGGCGCTCGCGCGACGCGAAGTAGGCCTGCGCGACCGCGCGCGCGAGCGCGCGCACCCGGCCGATGTAGGCCGCGCGCTCGGTGACCGAGATCGCGCCGCGCGCGTCGAGCAGGTTGAACGTGTGCGAGCACTTCATGACCATCTCGTAGGCGGGCAGCGCGAGCTCGGCGGCGATCAGCCGCTGCGCCTCGGCCTCGTACTCGTCGAAGTGGCGGAACAGCATCGGCGCGTTCGAGTGCTCGAAGTTGTACGTCGACTGCTCCACCTCGTTCTGGTGGTAGACGTCGCGGTAGGTGACGCCGTCGGTCCACACGAGGTCGTAGACGCTCTCGACCTTCTGCAGGTACATCGCGAGCCGCTCGAGGCCGTAGGTGATCTCGCCGGTGACCGGCTGGCACTTCAGCGAGCCGACCTCCTGGAAGTAGGTGAACTGCGTGACCTCCATGCCGTTCAGCCACACCTCCCAGCCGAGGCCCCAGGCGCCGAGCGTCGGCGACTCCCAGTCGTCCTCGACGAAGCGGATGTCGTTGCGCTCGGTGTCGATGCCGAGCGCGCGCAGCGAGCCGAGATAGAGCTCGAGGATGTCGGGCGGCGAGGGCTTGAGCACCACCTGGTACTGGTAGTAGTGCTGCAGGCGATTGGGGTTGTCGCCATAGCGGCCGTCCTTCGGGCGGCGCGACGGCTGCACGTACGCGGCGCGCCACGGCTCGGGGCCGATCGCGCGCAGGAAGGTCGCGGTGTGGAAGGTCCCCGCGCCGACCTCCATGTCGTAGGGCTGCAGCAGCGCGCAGCCCTGGCGGTCCCAGTAGTCCTGCAGCCGCAGGATCACGTGTTGGAAGCTCAGCATCGTCGATGGGGCCGGCGACGGCCGGCGGCGGAAGGGACGAACCCGCGATTCTAGCGGGTTCGTCCCGCGCGTCCCGTGCGCGAGGCGAGCGCGCAGGCGGCGACGAGCGCCAGCGCGCCGATCCATGCGGTCGCGTCGCCGGCGCGCGCGAACGGCGTGAGGCCGGTGCGGCCCTGCACGCGCACGTCGAGCGACGCCGCGACGTGATCGGGCAGCCGCGCGAGCACGCGGCCGTCGGCGTCGATCGCCGCGGTCACGCCGGTGTTCGTCGCGCGCAGCATCGGGCGGCCGGTCTCGAGCGTGCGCATCCGCGCGATCGCGAGGTGCTGCGGCAGCGCGTGCGAGCGGCCGAACCAGGCGATGTTGCTGACGTTGGCGAGCACCGTCGCGCCGCGCTCGCCGCCGAGCGAGGTGCGCAACTCGTCGCCGAAGAGGTCCTCGTAGCAGACGTTGAAGGCGACCCGCTGCCCGCCGACCTCGAACGGCGGCTGGCGCGCGTCGCCGCGCGCGAAGTCGCCAAGCGGGATCTCCATCATCCGGACGAACCAGCCGAAGCCCCAGGGCACGAACTCGCCGAAGGGCACGAGGTGGCGCTTGTCGTAGCGCGGCGCGGGCGCGCCGGCGGGGTCGGCGCGCAGCAGCAGCACGCTGTTGGCGAGCGCGGGATCGCCGCCGCCCGCGGGCACGACGAACGCCGGCAGCCCGATCGCGATCGCGTGGCCGCGCGCGACGTGCGCGCGGATCCGCTCGGCGATCGGCGCGGGCGTACGGTCCCAGGGCAGCGTCCATGCGGTCTCCGGCAGCACGGTCAGCGTCGCGCGGCCGGCCTCGAAGCGGTCGGCGTAGTCCTGCATCGCGGCGACGGTGCGCTCCGGGCGGAACTTCATGTCCTGCGCGACGTTGCCCTGCACGAGGCGCACGTCGAGCGGCGGGCCCTCGGGCCGCGTCCAGGCGTCGCGCGGGACCGCGAGCGGCGCGAGCACGATCGCCGCGGCGAGGGCCGCGGCGAGGCCGCGCGTGCGCACCGCGTCGCGCGTGCCACCGCCCGCCGCGACCGCCGCGAGCGCGGCGACCGCGACCGCCGCGGCGCCGACGCCGAAGACGCCGGCAAGCGGCGCGAGCCGGTCGAGCGGCCCGTCGAGCTGCGCGTAGCCGATCGCGAGCCACGGAAAGCCGGTGAACACCGTGCCGCGGGCGAGCTCGGCGAGCGTCGTCGCGCCCGCGAGCCCGAGCGCGTGAACGATCGGGCCGCGCCCCGAGCAGGCGCGCGCGGCGAGCCACGCGGCGGCGGCCGGGTAGAGCGACAGGTAGGCCGCGAACAGCACGACCGCGGCGGCGGCCATCGGCGCCGGCATGCCGCCGTAGTGGTGCATGCTGACGTAGAGCCACGCGAGCCCTGCGCCGAACCAGCCGAGCCCGAAGGCGAACGCGAGGCCGCCCTGCGCGAGCGGGGTCGCGCCGCGCGCGGCCCGCGCGCGCAGCAGCGCGAACAGCGCGGCGAGCACCGCGAGCGCCCAGGCCCAGTGCGACAGCGGCGCGAACGCGCTCGCGTGCGCGAGGCCGAGACCGAAGGCGAGCGCGACCGGTCCGAGGCGGGCGCGCATCGGCGTCACGCGGACGCCCCGGCCGCGGGACGGTCAGCCTTCATCGGCCCCATCGTCCCTGTCGTCACCCTCGGGCGCCCGGCGCTCGACGCGCAGCAGCCTGACCGCGCGCGGGTCCGCGCGCAGCACCTCGACGCGCAGCGGCCCGAGCTCGACGCGATCGCCGCGGCGCGGCATCCGGCCGAGCCGCTCGGCGAGCAGCCCGCCGACGGTCTCGCTCGCGGCGTCGTCGAGCGCGGTGCCGAAGTGCGCGTCGAACTGCACGAGCGGCGTCAGCGCGCGCACCCGCCAGCGCGGGCCTTCGGGCCCGGGCGCCTCGACGATGTTGGCGGCCGACTCGTCGAGGTCGAACTCGTCCTCGATGTCGCCGACGATCTGCTCGAGCACGTCCTCGATCGTGATCAGGCCCGCGACGCCGCCGTACTCGTCGACGACGATCGCGAGGTGGTGCCGGTTCTGGCGGAAGTCGCGCAGCAGCACGTTGAGTCGCTTGGTCTCGGGGATGAACACCGGCGGGCGCAGCAGCTCGCGCACCGAGCCGGCGCGGCCGGACCACAGCCGCAGCAGGTCCTTCGCGTGCAGGATGCCGATCACGTTGTCGCGCTCGCCGTCGACGACCGGGAAGCGCGAGTGCGCGGTGCGGATCGCGAACGCGGCGATCGCCTCGACCGGGTCGGACACGTCGACGACGTCCATCTGCGGGCGGGGCACCATGATGTCGCCGGCCGACTGCTCGGCGACCTGCAGCACGCCCTCGATCATCGACATCGCCTCGGCATCGAGGAGGTCGCGCTCCTGCGACTGCCGCAGCAGCTGCAGCAGCTGGTCTCGGTCGTCGGGCGTGCGCAGCAGCATCGCCGACATGCGCTCGAGCAGGGACGGTCTCGTCCGGCTCGGCGGGGCGTCGGACATCGGAGGGGGTGGGGAGTCGGGACCGGCGGAGGATACCGGACTCGCCGCCCCGGTCCAAGCACGGCCCGGCGGGCTCAGCGGTAGGGGTCGGCGATGCGGAAGCGGCGCAGCACCTCGACCTCGCGCGCCTCCATCTCGCGCGCTTCGCGCTCGTCCTCATGGTCCAGCCCCTGCGCGTGCAGCACGCCGTGCACGACCAGGTGCGCGAGATGGTCGCGCGGCGTCTTGCGCTGCGCGCGCGCCTCGCGACGCACGACCGGCAGGCACACGACGATGTCGGCCTGCACCGGCCCGTCGGTCGCGGGCGCCTCGTCGTACGCGAAGGTCAGCACGTTGGTCGCGTAGTCCTTGCCTCGGTAGTCGCGGTTGAGCGCGCGGCCCTCGGCCGCGCCGACGAAGCGCAGCGCGAGCGCGGCGTCGCGCGTGAGCGCGGCGCGGGCCCAGCGGCGCAGCTGCGCGCGGTCGGCGGGGCAGTCTCCGGCGCCGGGCTCGAACTGGATCGACAGCGCGAGGCGCGGGGGCACGGGCGGGGTCGGCGGCGAAGCGCGCCGGCGGGCCGGATCCGGGGCCGGGCGCGACGTCCGCGCCGGCTCAGCCCGGGTCGCGCGGCGCGTGGCGCTCGTAGGCATCGACGATGCGGGCGACCAGCGGGTGACGGACGACGTCGCTGCTGTCGAACTCGGTGAACGCGATGCCGCGCACCTCGCGCAGGACGCGGCGCGCCTCGATCAGCCCCGAGGGCTGGCCGCGCGGCAGGTCCATCTGCGTCATGTCGCCGGTGACCACCGCGCGCGAGCCGAATCCGATCCGCGTGAGGAACATCTTCATCTGCTCGGGCGTGGTGTTCTGCGCCTCGTCGAGGATGATGAAGGCACCGTTCAGCGTGCGCCCGCGCATGTAGGCGAGCGGCGCGATCTCGATCGCCTGCCGCTCGAACATCTTGGCGACGCGCTCGAAGCCCATCAGGTCGTACAGCGCGTCGTACAGCGGGCGCAGGTACGGGTCGACCTTCTGCGCGAGGTCGCCGGGCAGGAAGCCGAGCCGCTCGCCGGCCTCGACCGCGGGCCGGGTCAGCACGATCTTCTTGATCGCGTCGCGCTCGAGCGCGTCGACCGCGCAGGCCACCGCGAGGTAGGTCTTGCCGGTGCCGGCCGGGCCGATGCCGAAGGTGATGTCGTGAGACAGGATGTTGCGCAGGTACTCGCGCTGGCGAGGCGTGCGGCCCTGCAGGTCTGCGCGGCGGGTGTGGAGCACCGGCGCGTCGTCGGCCGGCGCCGCCTCGGCCGCGGGGGCGGCGTCCCGCGGGCCCGCGTCGCGCGATGCGGGACGGCGCTCGCCGGGCGTGCGCAGCTCGACCAGGCCGAGCTGGATGTCCTCGATCGACAGCGGCGCGTCGGCGCGACGGTAGAAGTGCTCGAGCGCGCGGACCGCGTGCTTCGACTGCGAGCCGGGGCCCTCGACCGAGAAGGTGTCGGCGCGACGCGCGATGCGCACGTCGTAGGCCTCCTCGATCTGGCGCAGGTTGTCGTCGACCGCGCCGCACAGGTTCGCGAGACGGCGGTTGTCGGCCTCGGCGGGCCGGTACTGGAGGACGCTGCTCTTCAAGTGGGGACGGTCCCGGGTGTCCCGCGAGTGTACCGGCAACCGCTGCGCGCCCTCACGGATTGCGACGCAGGACCCCGACCCCGTTGACGGCGGGGCCGCCGCCGGGGCCGGAGATCGTGTAGCCCAGGCCCATGCGGGCCGCCTCCGGACCGAGGAAGGCGCCCGAGACCGCGGCCCGGCAGCCGCCCGAAGGCGCGCAGCCGAGCGCGCCGGGCGCGTCCGCCTGCACCGCCAGGTTGCCGCGGAAGGCGTTCGGGGCGGTCATCGTCAGGTTCGAGGCGGCCGGGTCGGCGAGGCCGCCGGTCGTCGCGAAGCGGTAGCGCGTGTCATCGGCGAAGCGGACCGCGGCCTCCAGGCCGATGCGCGTGTCGCGGCCCGCGCCGAAACGCACGACCGCGTCGGCGTTGAAGCTGCCGGGCGCCGACGAGCCGTCGGAGAAGGTCGGCGAGGTCGCGCCGGCGAGCGAATAGCGTGCGGAGCCCTCGGTCGGCATCGTCAGCGTCGGGATGCCGACCAGATAGTGCATCCCGTCGCCCGAGCGCTGTACGTGCGCGCTCTCGCGTCCGAGCACCGCGAGCCGGGCCGTGCCGTCGATCCAGCGGCCCCAGACGGCGATGCCGTCGCCGCCGACGTCGGCGGTGCCCGCCTTGCCGCGCGACAGGCACAGCACCCCGGGGCACAACCCGACCGAAACGAGCTTCGCGCCGTCGAGCGCGACGCGCGCCGACGAGGTCGCGAGCACGGCGGTGTCGATCACCGGCGCCTGACGCAGGTGGACGTACAGCAGGCTCGCGTCGAGCGCGATCGGGCCGGTCTGGCTGGGGACGGGGAGGGAGGGGGAGGTGGGGAAGCCCGCCGAGGAGCCGGAGGAACCGGACGAAGCGGACGAACCGGACGAACCGGACGAACCGGACGAAGCGGACGAACCGGACGCTACCGAAGAGCCCGAAGAGCCCGAGGCACCTGAATTTCCCGAAGACCCGCTCGTCCCCGAATTGCCGGTGCCCGTCGGGCCCGACGACGCCGTCGGCGCGGGGGAGCCCGTCCCGCTCGGACCCGCGCTGCCGCCGGTCCGGGCAGGGGCCGCGGTCCCCGCCGTGCTGCCCGCACCCGTGCCCGCGGCGCCGCCCGTCGCGACACCGCTGCTGTCCTGCGGACCCGCACCGCCCGCCAGCGCGAGCGTCGCGAGCGTCGGCGCCCCGTCCGCGTCGCGCTGCGCGCTCGGCGCGATCGCCGCCGCCGTCGGCCCCGTTCCCGTGCCCACGGGCAGCGCGGTCACGCCCGACGGCTCGTCGTCGACGCGGCCCGCGCCCGCCGAGCGCGCCGGCGCATCGCTGCCGTCGGTGCGCCCGTCGTCGTCCTTCGCGAGGGTCGGCGCCTCGGCGGGCGCGCGGCCGGCGCTCGTCGCCCGGCGCGTGCCGCCGGCGAGCGTGCCCGTGGCAGCCGGCGCGCCCGCCGTGGCGAGCGTCGCGGCCTGCGCCGACAGCACCGCGAAGCGCGCCCCCGCGCTCGCGCCGGCGTCCGCGTCGACGCGCCCCGCGCGTGCGATCGCATCGGCGACGGTGCCGCTGCTCCCGGGCATCGTCGACGACAGCACCGGCCGCTCCGTGGTCGGCGCCGCGGGCCGGTCGGCCGAGGGCGCATGCACCGTCCTGCCGGCGTCGACCTCGACCGTACCGCCGCGCGTGGTCACCGCGACCCGGCCCTGCGACACCATCACGCGTGTCCCGGCGCTGCGTCCCGGTCGGCATTGCGGATCGCACGCGGTCTCCTCGACGACGAACTCGGTGCCGCGCACCCCGACCGTCGCCGTCGGCGTGATCAGCTTGTAGTCCTCGTGCCGGCGCTTGCCGATCGCACCGGTCACCGTGCGCAGCGTGCCCCGCGTCAGCAGGTAGACCGCGCGCTGCGCGTCGCCCTCGAAGCGGTAGGCGTCGATCGTGAAGCGCGAGCCCGGCTGCAGCGATACGACCGAGCCGTCACTGAAGCGCATCTGGACGCGGCCGTCCGAACCGGTCTCGATGCGGTCGCCCGCCGAGACCGCGTCGCCGGTGATCGGGCGCCGCGTCGCGTCGCCGGCGGGTCCGGGCCGCACGACGACGACGTCGCCGGCGACGAGCCACAGCCGGGCGTCCTGGGCGAGCGCGGGTGCGGCGCACGCGAGCGCGACGGCAGCCGACGCCGCGCGCAGCGCCGTCGCCAGCCGCCGGAGCAGGCCGGCGCGGCAGCGTGTGCGGCGCATGCTCAGAACCGGTAGCGGGCGTAGACGAAGGCCTGCGTGCGGCGGAAGTCGTTCGGCGCGAGCGTCGACGCGCTGTGCGTCCACGCGAGGCCCGGCATCAGCGTCAGCGATCGGCCGACGTCGTGCTCGAGGCCGATCCGCAGGTCGTGCTGATGGTCCACGCGCACGACGCCGAACAGCGGCTCGATCGCGTCGAACGTGCGTCGCTCGAACGACCAGCCCGCGTTCGCGCGCCAGCCCGGCGCCAGCGTCGCGCCGAGCGCGGTGCGCAGGCCGACGAAGCCGAACGACAGCTGCGGCAGGTCGGCGTGCACGGTCTCGTCGCCGCCGTGCAGCGCCGCGGCGAACGTCGGGGCGCGAGGGCCGCCCCAGCCGTGCGCGAGCGTCAGGCCCGCGGCGATGCGTCGCGCGTCGCGCACCGGCTGGTCGGGGAAGGTCAGGTCGAACGCCTGCGCGTAGGCGCCGAGCTGCGTGCGCGGCCCGCTGTCCCACTGCCACTGGGCGATCGCGCCGGCCGCGTCGCGGAACGCCGTGCCGTCGAGTCGCAGGTGCTGGTACTGCAGGCTCATGGAGTATCGATGCGCTCCGAACGCGGACGACAGGCCGGCGGACGCCTCCGCCGGACCGGTGTCGATATTGTGCTGGCTCGCATTCGTGCGTTGGGCGATCTGAAGACCGGCAGTCCAGTCGAGCCAACCGTTGATCGGTGCGACGTACGTGATGCCCGCGGACAGCGCCGCGAACGCGCTCTCGCGCGGCCGGCTCGCGGGCAGCGGCACCAGCGCCTGCCCGTCCGACAGCACCCACTCGCCGAAGGAGCTGCCGAAGTTGACGTTGCTGTCCCAGCCCGCGCCGGCCTCGAGCAGCACGATCCAGCGCGGCGTGCGACCGTCGCCGAGCCGCGCGACGGTGTCGAGGTAGCGCTGCACCGTGTCGCGCACGGCGGGTGGCAGCTCGCCGCGCGCGACCGCCTCGAGCTCGCGGCGCGCGGCCTCGAGCTCGCGCAGCTGCAGGTGCGCGCGGCCGATCTCCGCACGTGCGGGCAGGTTCGACGGATCGGCGGCGAGCACGCGCTCGAGCGCGAGCACCGCGATGCCGGGCCGGCCGGAGTCGAGCGCCGCGAGGCCGAGCAGGTAGTCGAAGTCGGGCGCGCCGGCGAAGCGCACGGCCTGCGCGTCGAGCAGCCGGAACGCGTCGTCGGGCCGCTTCGCGTCGAGCGCGGCGCGCGCGTCGGCGAGCAGCCGCGACAGCACCGCGGCGTCGGACGTCGCCGCCGGCGACTGCGCGCCGCCCGGCACGACCGCGCCGGGCGCGAGGACCGTCAGCGCGAGCGCCACGGCGAACGCACGCACGGCGAGCGCGGCCGCTCGCGGCATCGAAAGCAGGGTCTCGACGTCCCGCGTCGCCGGGGTTCCGCGCGCGCTGGCGCGGGGCTCAGTCACGGATCGGGAGTTCGCCGCGCAACGAGTGCGGCAGCGCCGAGGTGATGGCGAGATCGACCAGGTGCCCGACCAGGCGCGGCGCGCCGGCGAAGTTGACGACCCGGTTGTTCTCGGTGCGCCCCGAGAGCTCGTTCGGGTCCTTGCGCGACGGGCCCTCGACCAGCACGCGCTGTGTCGTGCCGACCATCGCCTCGGAGATCCGCCGCGCGTGCCCGTCGGTCGCGGCCTGCAGCCGCTGCAGCCGCGCGAGCTTGGTCGCCTGCGGCGTGTCGTCGGCGAGGTCCGCCGCCGGCGTGCCGGGGCGCGGGCTGTAGACGAACGAGAACGAGCCGTCGAAGCCGACGTCCTCGATCAGCGCCATCGTGCGCTCGAAGTCCTGCTCGGTCTCGCCGGGGAAGCCGACGATGAAGTCCGAGGTGATCGAGACGTCCGGCCGCGCGGCGCGAAGCCTGCGGATGATCGACTTGTACTCGAGCACGGTGTAGCCGCGCTTCATCGCCGCGAGCACGCGGTCCGAACCCGACTGCACCGGCAGGTGCACGTGCGCGGCGAGCTTCGCGATCGTGCCGTGCGCGTCGACGAGCCGCTGAGAGAACTCGCGCGGATGCGACGTGGTGTAGCGGATGCGCTCGATGCCGGGCATCTCGGCGACGTAGTCGAGCAGCATCGCGAAGTCGGCGCGCTCCTCGCCCGCGCCGGTCGCGCCGAGGTAGGCGTTGACGTTCTGCCCGAGCAGCGTCACCTCGCGCACGCCCTGCTCGGCGAGCCCCGCGACCTCGGTCAGCACGTCCTCGAACGGGCGCGAGACTTCCTCGCCGCGCGTGTAGGGCACCACGCAGAAGCTGCAGTACTTGCTGCACCCCTCCATGATCGACACGAACGCGCTCGCGCCCTCGACGCGGGCCGGCGGCAGGTGGTCGAACTTCTCGATCTCGGGGAAGCTGATGTCGACCTGCGGCCGGCCGGTGCGCCTGCGCGCTGCGATCAGCTGAGGCAGTCGGTGCAGCGTCTGCGGCCCGAACACCACGTCGACGTACGGTGCGCGGCTGACGATGTTCGCGCCCTCCTGGCTCGCGACGCAGCCGCCCACGCCGATCACCATGTCCGGGCGCTCGCGCTTGAGCGCGCGCAGCCGGCCGAGGTCGGAGAACACCTTCTCCTGCGCCTTCTCGCGCACCGAGCAGGTGTTGAACAGCACGATGTCGGCCTGGGCGGGATCGTCGGTCGCCTCGACGCCGTCGGCCTGTGCCTGGCCGAGCACGTCGGCCATCTTGGCCGAGTCGTACTCGTTCATCTGGCAGCCGAACGTGCGGATGTAGAGCTTCACGGGCATGGGGCGGCTCCGGCTCAGCGCTGCTGGGCGGCGCGTCGCGCGGCCGCGATCCGGGCCGAGATCGTGCGCCACTCCTCGTCGGTCACCAGCCAGACCTGGACGACCTCGCCGAGGCTGCCGCGCTGGTAGGCGACGCGCCGCTCGCCCTCGACGGTCGACGGCGGCCGGATGATGTTCGACTCGTCGCGGATCCGCGTGCCCGGGCCGAGCAGCACCGGCTTGCCGTCGATCGTCGCCTCGGGGAACACGCCGATGCGCAGCCGACCGAGCTCGACGCCTTCGGGGATCGCGCGCTGCAGCGGCATCTGCTGCGCGAGCGCCGGCGCGCCCGCGACCGCGGCGAGGGCCAGGGCGGCGCAGACGAGGCGCGGACGGAGGCGGGCGGGCAGGTGCATGGTGCGGCGGATGATACCGCGCTGGCCTGCGGCCCCCGCGCCGGACGGCGGACCGCGGGTCGCGCCGGTCGGCCGAGGCGCCGCGCCCCGGGCCGCCTCGGCGTCAGGCCGCGCGCCGCGCCTGCGTGGCCCCGGCCGGCACGAGGCCGAGCCGGTTCGCCGCGCAGATCACCGCGCGCAGCGATGCGACGACGATGCTGCGGTCGATGCCGACGCCGAAGCGCGTGCCGACCACGCCGTCGCCCGCCGCCTCGATGAACGCGACCGCGCGCGCGTCCGAGCCCGCATCGATCGAGCGCTCCTCGTAGGCGTCGATCCGCAGCGGCAGCCCGAGCGCACGCACCGCGGCGTCGATCGGACCGTTGCCTTCGCCGCGCAGCGTGCGCCGCTCGCCGTCGACCGACACGTCGAGCTCGACCTCGTGGCCGCGGTCGCTGCCGCTCATCCGATGCGCGATCAGCCGGATCCGCGCGTCGTCGCGCAGGTAGGCGTCCGAGAACAGCGTCCACAGGTCGTCGGCGGTCACCTCGGTGCCGTGCGCGTCGGTGTGCCGCTGCACGATCGCGCTGAACTCGACCTGCAACCGGCGCGGCATCACCATCCCGTGGTGGCGCTCGAGCAGGAACGCGATGCCGCCCTTGCCCGACTGGCTGTTGACCCGGATCACCGACTCGTAGCTGCGGCCGACGTCGGCCGGGTCGATCGGCAGGTAGGGCACCTCCCACGGCGCGTCCGGGCGCTGTGCGGCGAAGCCCTTCTTGATCGCGTCCTGGTGCGAGCCCGAGAACGCGGTGAACACCAGGTCGCCGACGTACGGGTGGCGCGGATGGATCGGCAGCTGGTTGCACTGCTCGACGGTACGGGCCACCGCGTTGATGTCGGAGAAGTCGAGCTCCGGGTCCACGCCCTGCGAATAGAGGTTCAGCGCGAGCGTGACGAGGTCCACGTTGCCGGTGCGCTCGCCGTTGCCGAAGAGGCAGCCCTCGATGCGCTGCGCCCCCGCCATCACCGACAGCTCGGCCGCGGCCACCGCGGTGCCCCGGTCGTTGTGCGGGTGGACCGAGATCACCGCCGCCTCGCGGTTCGGCAGGTTGCGATGCATCCACTCGATCTGGTCGGCGTAGACGTTCGGCGTCGCGCACTCGACGGTCGCCGGCAGGTTCAGGATCACCGGCCGCTCGGGCGTCGCGCCCCAGGCGTGCATCACCGCCGCGCAGACGTCGCGCGCGAACGGCAGCTCGGTCGAGGAGAACACCTCCGGGCTGTACTCGAAGCCCCACACGGTACCGGGCCGCGCGTCGAGCTGCGCGCGCACGAATCGCGTCATCCGCACCGCGAGGTCGAGCACCTCGTCCTGGCTCAGGCCGAACACCACGCGGCGGAACACCGGGGCGGTCGCGTTGTAGAGGTGCACGGTCGCGCGCTTCGCGCCGGCGAGCGAGTCGATCGAGCGCGCGATCAGGTCCTCGCGCGCCTGCGTGAGCACGCTGATCGTCACGTCGTCGGGCACGAGACCCGTCTCGATCACGTGCCGCACGAAATCGAAGTCGGTCTGCGACGCGGCCGGGAAGCCGACCTCGATCTCCTTCACGCCGATCTTCACCAGCGTCTCGAACATCCGCAGCTTGCGCGTCGTGTCCATCGGCTCGAACAGCGCCTGGTTGCCGTCGCGCAGGTCGGTGGACAGCCAGCGCGGCGCGCGGTCGATGGTGCGCGACGGCCAGCGGCGATCGGGCAGGTCGATGGTCGGGAACGGTCGGTACTTTCCGGCGGCGGGCTTCGTGATCATCGGTCGGGCTCCAAGGGGTCGGTGGACGACCGGAGCGTGGGGGCAGGAGAAGCGTCGGCGGGTGCGCGCAGCCTCCCGTGGCCCCGAGCTTCGGTCGGGGTACGGGTGGGCCGGGGAGGCGTGCTGGACTGGCTCAGGCGCCCAGGACGGGCAGCATGCGACCCCGGCCCGGCGCTAGTAGCAGCGCGGGCAGCGAAAGCAGGGTGGGGCGCACGAAGAGCATCCGTGGAGGGTAGCCGTGCCCGTCGGGGGCTGTCAAACCGACGGCGGACGGCCGGCGGGGCGCGGACCCGTTACCGACGCTTACGAACCGTTGCACTCCGAGGTTCCGCTGGCGTGAACGCGGCCCGCAGCGCCGCCGTTGAGACGTCATGGACACCGACACCCGTTCCACGGAGACCCTCATGCGCACCCCCCGCGCCGTCGCCGCCGGCGGCACCGGCTTCGCCCGCACGATCCTCACCGCGGCCTGCACGGCCGCGCTCGCGATCGCCGCGGCGGACCCCGCCGGCGCGGCCGAGCGCGCGCTGCGCGGCGAGGCGACGTTCAAGGCGCCCACCGAGGCGGCGATCATGCGGCTGCCCGCGTCGTCGCCGATCCCGGCGGCCGACCTGCGCAGCGGCACGCTGTCGTTCGAGATCGTCTACGACGACGCCGCGCCCGACGCGGAGCCCGACGTCTACGGCGGCCGCTACCCGAGCGCGATCCGTGCCTACCGCGTGCGGATCGGCGCGACCACGGTCGAGATGCCGCCGGCCGGCGCCGAGCTGCGGGTGTCCGACGGCGGCTTCGGCCTCGCGCACCGCGAGTCGCTGCAGCTGCTCGCCGCCGCCCGTTACGGCGACCACGACCTGCGCGTCGGCTGGGTCCGGATCAACCAGCGCGCCCCGACCGAGGACCTGCGCGGCGCCCCCGGCGCGATCGCCGGCGACGCGATCCCCGATGCGCGCACGCTGGTCGCGTTCCCGACCTCCGGGGAGTTCGACCGGGTGTTCTTCGTGCGGCTCGACCCGGTCGCCGACCCGCGCCGTCCGGCGCTGTACCTGAGCACGTCGACGATGACGGTCGCGCCCGCGCCCGTCGGGTCGCGCTGAAGGAGGCGGGGGTGATCCGCGCCACGAAGCTCGCCGCGACCGCGTTCGCCGCGCTCGCGCTGGCCGCCTGCGGCCACGGCGGCTACTACGACCCGGTGCCGGTCTCGGTCGACGTCGGCGTCGCGGTGCCCGTCGGGCCGCCGCCGGTCTCGGGCCTCGGCCTGCAGCTGACCCGGGTGGGGCCCGAGTCGATCCAGCTCGACTGGTCGTTCGACCCGTACGCGGCGGCCTACGAGGTGTCGCGCGACGGCTTCCCGCTCGCGAGCGTGCGCGCCAACTCGCTGATCGACGCGAGCGGCCTGATCGGCGACCGCTACTGCTACCGGGTCGTCGGCCGCGACGGCCGCGGCGTCGTGGTGTCGACCAGCTCGGTCGGCTGCCTGACGCTGTTCTGACCGGGGCGCGCCGCCGGCGCGCGCGATCTTGGTACCCTCGGCACGACCGCGCGGCCCCTGCCGCGCCGCACCGGACACGAGACCGCGCCATGGCCCGCATCGGACCCTTCGAGTACGTCGAGCACCCGGCCGCGCCGCCGCCGCTCTTCGACGGCGCGGACCCCGCGCGGCACCGCGTCGCGATCGCCGGCGGCGGGCCGGTCGGCCTCGCGCTCGCGCTGTCGCTCGCGGTGCGAGGCGTGCCCTCGGTGGTGCTCGAGGCCGACACCACGGTCTGCGTCGGCAGCCGCGCGATCTGCATCTCGCGCCGCAGCCTGGAGATCCTCGGCGAGCTCGGCGCGCTGGAGGCGCACCTCGCCGCCGGCCTGCCCTGGCAGGGCGGGCGCACGTTCCACGGCACCGACGAGATCCTGCGCTTCGCGATGCCCGATGATGCGTTCCAGCGCCTGCCGCCGATGATCAACATCCCGCAGTACCGGATCGAGCAGTGCCTGGTCGATGCGGCGAGCGCGTACCCGGACCTGATCGAGATCCGGTGGGGCACCGAGCTCGCGGCCTTCTCGCAGGACGACGAGGGCGTGTCGCTGCGCGTGCGCTGCGCCGGCACCGACTACGCGATGCGCGCCGACCGGCTGGTCGCCTGCGACGGCGGGCAGAGCCTCGTGCGGCGCGCGATGGGCCTGAAGCTCGAAGGCGCGGCCTTCGAGGGCAAGTACGTGATCGTCGACATCGAGCTGCCGAGCGCGTACCCGACCGAGCGCCGCGCATGGTTCGACCCGCCGTCGAACCCTGGCTCGACCGTGCTGATGCACAAGCAGCCCGACGACCTCTGGCGCATCGACTACCAGATCCCCGACGACGCCGACCTCGACGCCGCGCTGCGGCCCGAATCGGTCGAGCCCTTCGTGCGCCGCCACCTCGAGATGATCGGCGAGGCGCACCTGCCGTGGCGGATCGTCTGGATCAGCGCTTACCGCGCCGGCGCGATGACGCTCGATCGCTACCGGCACGGCCGGGTGCTGTTCGCCGGCAACGCGGCGCACGCGATGCCGATCTTCGGCGTGCGCGGGCTCAACTCGGGCTTCGAGGACGCGCACGACCTCGGCTGGCGGCTCGCGTCGGTGGCGCTCGGGCTCGGCGGCGAGGCACTGCTCGACGGCTACGACGACGAGCGCCGCCACGCGTTCCGCGTCAACGCGGCGAGCGCGATCAAGAGCACCGAGTTCATGGCCCCGCCGTCGCGCGGCTTCTCGCTGATGCGCGAGGCGGCGCTCACGCTCGCGCACTGCCACCCGTCGATCGCCCAACTCGCGAACCCGAGGCAGAGCACCGCGATCGGCTATCCGCCGCCGCCCGGCGCGGTGCTGTCCGACCCGTCGGCCGGCCCGGATCCCGGCGACCCGCCGGCCGAGGCGCCGCTGCGCGGGCCGGGTGGCGCGACGCACCTCACCGCGCTGCTCGGCCCGTGGTGGACGGTCGCGGTGTTCCTTCCCGATCCGGCCGCCGACGGCCTCGCGCCGCCGCTCGACGCCGCGCTCGCCGCGCTCGAGCGCGGGCCGCTGCCGCTGCGCACGCTGGTCGTCGCCGCGTGCGGCGAGCCCTCGGCGTCGGCGACGCGCCTGCGAGCGGTGGACGATGCGCGCCCGGCCGGCTTGCCCGCCGACCGGCACGCGGCGCGGCGCTGGGACGCGCTCGACGGCGCGGTCGTGCTGCTGCGCCCCGACGGGCACGTCGCCGGCCGCTGGCGCGCGCCCGACGCCGTGACGCTGCGCGCCGCGCTCGACGCGGCCGCCTGCCGCACCGTCACCGCCGACGAGGTTCACCGATGATCACCGCCCTGAGCCCCGACGCGCGCGACGCGCTGTACCGCGACTGCGCGCTCGCGGTCACCGCGGTCGGCCGCGACCGCGAGAGCCTGTTCCTCGCTCGGCTCGCGCTGCTGCTGATGGAGGCGGTCGGCGACGAGGCGCGCTGCCGCGAGGCGATCGAAGCGGCCGCGCGCGAGGTGCCGGCGCCGAGCCTGTCGCGCGAGTCGCCGCGCGGCTGACCGAGGGCGGCCGCCCGCGTGGCGGTCAATCGCGGTCAGTCGCGGTAGGACGGGTCGATCCGGTCGAGCCGCCGCACCAGCGCGTCGAAGCCGTCCTGCCCGCCACCGTAGCGCGGGTCGAACTGCAGCGCATCCGCGCTCGCGCGCCGGCGCACCGCCTCGGGCACGGCACGCGTGGCCCCGAGCGCGGCGCCGGCGACCTGGATCTCGCAGGCGCGCTGCAGTGTCCACAGCACCGCGAACGCGAACGGGATGGTCGGCCCCCACGACAGGAGACCGTGGTTGCGCAGGATCACCGCGGGCCGGTCGCCGATCGAGCGCAGCACGCGCGGCCCCTCGTCGGCGTGCACGGTGATGCCCTCGAAGTCGTGGTACGCGATGCGCTCGTGCAGCATCGCCGAGTAGAAGTTGTCGAACGACAGGCCGGCCTCGCTGTTCGCGACCGCGCTGCCCGCGGTGGTGTGCGTGTGCATCACGCAGTGGGCCGCGTCGATGCCGGCGTGGATCGTCGAATGCAGCACGAAGCCGGCCGGGTTCACGCGGTGAGGCGAGCCGTCGACGATGCGGCCGTCGAGGTCGATGCGCACCAGGTTCGACGCGCTCACCTCGTCGTAGCGCAGCCCGAACGGGTTGATCAGGAAGTGCCGGTCCGGACCCGGCACGCGCACCGTCACGTGGTTGTAGATCAGCTCGTCCCAGCCGAGCAGCGCGAAGATCCGGTAGCAGGCGGCGAGCTGCACGCGCAGCACGCGTTCGTCGGCGCAGGCCCCGCTCATCGTCGTCGTCCTCGGGTCGGCGCGCGGCCGGCGGGGCTCAGGCCGTGCGGTACCAGGCGACGCCGGCGTCGTCGACGGTCATCGTCGCCTCGCCGGTCGCGAGCAGCCGGTTCAGGTGCGCGACCGTCTCCCCGGTGGCCATGGACAGCAGCCCGGGCGAGTCGATCGGCCGGCGGAACAGCGCGCCGAACACGTCGATGGCTCGCCGCGGCTCGGCGAGCCGCTCGTGCAGCGCCGCGAGCCCGCGCGCGTGGCCGGCGGCCAGCTCGTCGAGCCGCGCGTGCAGGCCGCGGAAGGGCAGGTTGTGCGCCGGCAGCACCAGCACGTCGTCGGGCACCTGCGCCTTCAGCTTGGCGATCGATGCGAGCCAGTCGCCGAGCGGGTCGGCGTCGGGCTCGGTCGGGAACACCGACACGTTCGAGGAGATCCGCGGCAGCACCTGGTCGCCGGACACCAGCAGCTTCAGCTCGGGACAGTGCAGGCAGGCGTGCTCCGGCGAGTGGCCGCTGCCGGTGATCACGCGCCAGTCGTGCGCGCCGATGCGGATCGTCTCGCCGTCGACGATGCGACGGTAGCTGTCGGGCAGCGCGTAGGTGTGCTTGCCGAACTCGCCGAAGCGCGCGCGGTAGTGCTCGAGCGCGTCGTCGTCCCAGCCGGCGCGGCGGTAGAAGCGCGTGCCGTCCTCGGGCGCGTCGCGGCCGGTGTCGGCGACCAGCACACGGCAGGTCAGGTACTCCAGCCGCGTCATCCACAGCCGGCAGCCGGTGCGCCGGGTGATCCAGCCGGCCATGCCGACGTGGTCGGGGTGCATGTGCGTGACGATCACGCGCTCCACGCCCCGGCCGCCGAGCGCGCCGTCGCGCAGCATCCGCCACGCGGACGCGGTGTCGGGCGAGCGCAGCCCGCTGTCGACCAGCGTCCAGCGCTCGCCGTCGGCGATCGCCCACAGGTTGATGTGCGCGAGCGTGAACGGCAGCGGCATCCGGATCCACAGCACGCCCGGCGCGACCTCGACCGCCGCGCCGGTCTCGGGCGGCGTCTCGAACGGGTAGACGAGCGTGCTCGGGGCGCGGGGCGCGTCGGTCAGGGACGTGTCGGAGCTCACCCGCCGATCGTACACGCAAGCCGCGCGGGCCGCCCGTCGGCGCGTTTCCCGTATCCTGTCGGAAAGAGGAGCGTCGGGGAGGCGCCCGCGTGCCCATGGACGACATCGATTTCCTGTTCCGCAACAACCGCGCGTGGGCGCAGCGGATGTGCGACGACGACCCGGCGTTCTTCAGCCGCCTCGCCGAGCAGCAGGCGCCGCGCTACCTGTGGATCGGCTGCTCCGACAGCCGCGTGCCGGCCAACCAGATCATCGGCCTCGCGCCCGGCGAGATCTTCGTCCACCGCAACGTCGCGAACCTCGTCGTCTTCACCGACCTGAACTGCCTGTCGGTGATCCAGTACGCGGTCGACGTCCTCAAGGTCGAGCACGTCATGGTGGTCGGCCACTACGGCTGCGGCGGCGTGACCGCCGTGCTCGAGCGGCGCAAGCTCGGGCTCGTCGACAGCTGGCTGCACCACGTCGAGGACCTGATGGTCACCCACGCGCGGCGGCTCGACACGATCTCCGATCCGCGCGAGCGCCACGACCGCCTGTGCGAGATCAACGTGCTCGAGCAGGTCGGCCACGTCGGCCGGCTGCCGATGGTCGAGGACGCGTGGCGACGTGGCCAGCAGCTCGCGCTGCACGGCCTGATCTATGGCATCCACGACGGGCTGCTGCGCGAGCTGTGCGCGCCGGTCGTCTCGCCGGTCGATCCGGCCGCGTGGCGGCGCGACGTGCTGCGCGCGCTGTGGGACGGCCCCGGTCGCCGCGACGCAGCGGCCGGCACGCGCGTGGCCGGGCCGTCCGACCCGGTCGACGAGCCCGGCACCGCGTGAGCCGGCGGCCCGGCCCCGGGGCCGGACGCGCCGCTGCGCGGCCCCGGTCCGGGGACCGGTGCGGCGCACCGCCCGACCGCTCGTCGGCCCCGGCCGTCCGCCTGAGGCGCGATGGCCGAAGTGCCGAGCTCCGCTGCCGTTGAAGACCCGATCGCTGGCGTGGAAATAGCCCACGATGGCGACATCCGGCGTCCCGCGGCCGCCTCCGTCCGCGCCCTTCCCCCCGATCCGCCGACGATGAGACAGAACCTGCCCGTCACCGACCGCGAACGGCTGCTCGGCCCGCGCGACACCCTGGTGTCGACCACGGACACCAAGGGCCGCATCACCTACTGCAACCCCGCGTTCGTCGCGATCAGCGGGTTCTCGGAAGACGAGCTGATCGGCAAGGCGCACAACGTCGTGCGCCATCCCGAGATGCCGCCCGAGGCCTTCGAGGACATGTGGCGGACGATCGAGTCCGGGCGCCCGTGGACAGCGCTCGTCAAGAACCGCTGCAAGAACGGCGACTTCTACTGGGTCCGCGCGAACGCCACGCCGATGGTCGAGGACGGCCGCATCGTCGGCTACATGTCGGTGCGTACCTGCCCGGGCCGCGACGAGGTGAAGGCCGCGGACACGCTGTACGCGGCGATGCGCGAGAAGCGCGCGCGGGTACGGATCGTCCGCGGTCAGCTCGTGCCGGTCGGTCCGTCGCGCTGGCTCCACCGGCTTCGCGCGATGCCGCTGCCGGCGCGCTTCGCCGCCGCGGCGCTGCTGCCGGCGTCGGCCGCGGCCGGCACTGCGCTGGCGCTCTCGGGCCCGGGCTGGACCGCCGTCGCCACGCTCGGCGCCGGCCTTGCCGGTGCCGTGCTCGCCGCGGCCTGGCTGTCGGCGAGCGTTGCCGCGCCGCTCGGTACCGTGGTCGCCGCGGCGCGCCGGATCGCCGGCGGCCAGATGGACGAGCCGGTGCCGACCGAGCGCGCCGACGCGATCGGCGACCTGCAGCGCGACATCGGGCAGGTCGGCGTCAACGTGCTCGCGCTGGTCGCCGACGTGCGGATGCAGGTCGCCGGGCTCGAGACCGCGACCGGCGAGATCGCGCAGGGCAACCTCGACCTCAGTGCGCGCACGGAGCAGTCGGCCTCGAGCCTGCAGGAGACCGCGGCCAGCATGGAGCAGATCGCGGGCACGGTGCGCAACGCCGAGGGCAGCGCGAAGGCGGCGACCGCGCTCGCGGCGACGACGCTCGAGGTCGCCCGCGAAGGCGACGCCGCGACCGCGCGGGTCGACGCGACGATGATCGAGATCGCCGACAGCGCGCGAAGGATCGCCGAGCGCACCGGCGTCATCGACTCGATCGCGTTCCAGACGAACATCCTCGCGCTCAACGCGGCGGTCGAGGCGGCGCGCGCAGGCGAACAGGGCCGCGGCTTCGCGGTGGTGGCCGCGGAGGTGCGCTCGCTCGCCCAGCGCAGCGCCGAGGCGGCCCGCGACATCAAGCGCCTGACCGCGGAGAGCTCCGCGAAGGTCGACGCGGGCGCGGCGAGCGCGAAGCAGGCCGCGGGAACGATGTCGCAGATCACCGCATCGGTGCAGCGCGTGAACGGGCTGATCGACGAGATCGCCACCGGCGCGGCCGAGCAGACCCGCGGCATCGAGCAGGTCGGCATCGCGGTCGCCGACCTCGATCGGTCGACGACGCAGAATGCGGCGCTGGTCGAGCAGGGCGCGGCGGCTGCCGCGAGCCTCAGGGATCAGGCGCAGCGCCTGTCGCAGGCGATCTCGGTGTTCCGGATCTGACGGTGGGCCCGAGCAGCCCCACCAGCTCGGCGAGGCTGCGCGCGACGCTGCGGCCGCCGGTGTCGAGGGTCAGGTCGGCCTTCGAGTAGAGCGGCTCGCGCGCGGCGAGCATCGTCCTGATGTTCGCCATCGCGACCCGCTCGAGCGCGGGCGCGGCGATCCGCGCGTCCTGTTGGCGGCGTACCCGGTCGAAGTGGTCCTCGGGGCTCGCCCGCAGCCAGACGGTGCGGAACGCGCCGCGCAGCAGCGCGTAGGTGCCGGCCTCGGTGACCAGGCCGCCGCCGGTCGCGAGCACGACCGCGGCATGCCGCTCGATCACCTGCTTCAGGCAGCTGCGCTCGAGCGTGCGGTAGCCCGACGCGCCGTACAGCGTGAAGACCTCGGGCACGGCCACGCCGCCGGCGCGCTCGATCTCGCGGTTGAGCTCGACGAAGGGCACGCCGAGGCGGCGCGCGAGCCGCGCCCCGAGGGTCGACTTGCCCGCGCCGCGCAGGCCGATCAGCGCGATGCGTGCCGACGCAGGGCGCTGCGCGCCACCGGGGCCGCCGCGCGCGCGCAGCGCCGACCAGACCTCGGCCTGCACGGCCGGCGTCTGGCCGCGCAGCCAGGCGACGATCAGTTCGAGGTCCGAGCCCGCCTCGACCGGCTCGGCGAGCAGCCACTGCGCCGGCACTCCGAGCGCGCGGGCGAGCTGCTCGAGCACGCCGAGCGAGATGTTCGCGGCGCCCGCCTCGAGCCGCGCGAGGTAGGCGACCGACACGCCCGATCGCTCCGAGAGCTGCGCGCGCGTCAGCGACGAAGACTCGCGCAGCGCGCGCACCTGCCGCGACACCACGTCGCCGAGGGCGCCGCCGCCGTCGCGCGTCGAGAGCGCCGGCCTGGCCGCCGGCGGGGGGGTGGGAGCACGACGCGACATCGCGGGTTTCGGGTGGGTCTCTGTCGGGGACGGCCACGCGGCCGGATTGCCGCGGGTCCATCGAACCTATACGATAGTCGATATCGAGGACAGGAATCTACTATAGTGGATTCCATCGCGGCGCCCCCGTCGCGCCCCCGAGGAGACCGCCCGATGAGGACCGACCCGCCCGCCGCGGACCCCCGTGACGTTCCGCACGCCGTCCCGCGCGCCGTCGAGCGCGACCCCGCGGTGCTGTTCGCGCCGCCGCGCGTCGAGCGCGTCGCCCGCGCCGACGGCTGCGTGCTGCTGCGTTCCCCCGATCCGCTCGGCGCATCGGCCCGAAGTGTCGGCGAGTGGCTCGAGGCCTGGGCGGCGCGCGCCCCCGACCGCACGTTCCTCGCCGAGCGCGACCCGGCCGGCGCGTGGCGCACGGTGGGCTACGCCGATGCGCTCGCACGCGTGCGTGCGCTCGGGACCTGGCTGCTCGAGCGCGGGCTCGGCCCGGAGCGCCCGCTCGCGATCCTGTCGGACAACGGCGTCGACCACGCGCTGCTCTCGCTCGCCGCGATGCATGTCGGCGTGCCCGCCGCGTCGGTGTCGGTCGCCTACTCGCTGATGTCGGCCGACCACGCGAAGCTGCGCGCGATCGTCTCGACGCTGACGCCGGGCGCTCTGTTCGTGTCGGCCGCCGCGCCGTTCGCCGCGGCGCTGCGCGCGATCGCGCCGCTGCACGACGCGACCGTCGTGGCTGCCGATCCCACCGGCGGGCCGGACGGCGTCGTGCCGCTCGAGCGTCTCCTCGAGCGCACCGACGAGGCGGCGGTCGCGTGCGCGTTCGCCGCGGTCGGCCCCGATACCGTCGCGAAGGTGCTGTTCACCTCGGGCTCGACCGGCACGCCGAAGGGCGTGGTCAACACGCAGCGCATGCTGTGCTCGAACCAGCAGGCCAAGGCGCAGGTCTGGCCCTTCCTCGAGCGCACGCCGCCGGTGATCGTCGACTGGCTGCCGTGGAGCCACACCTTCGGGGCGAACCACAACTTCAACCTGGTGCTGCGCAACGGCGGCACGCTGTACGTCGACGCCGGCAAGGCCGCGCCCGGCCCGTTCGACCGCACGCTCGCGAACCTGCGCGAGGTGTCGCCGACCGTCTACTTCAACGTGCCGCGCGGCTACGACCTCCTCGTGCCCGCGCTGCGCGCCGACGCCGCGCTGCGTCGGACCTTCTTCGCGCGGCTGCAGGTCGTGTTCTACGCCGCCGCCGCGCTGCCGCAGCACCTGTGGGACGCGCTCATCGAGCTGTCGGTCGCCGAGCTCGGCCGCCCGGTGCCGATGGTGTCGGCCTGGGGCTCGACCGAGACCGCGCCGCTGTCGACCGACTGCCACTTCCAGGCCTCGCGCGCCGGCGTCATCGGCCTGCCGGTGCCGGGCACCGAACTGAAGCTGGTGCCCGCGGCCGGCAAGCTCGAGATCCGTGTGCGCGGCGCGAACGTGACGCCCGGCTACTGGCGCGCGCCCGAGGCCACCGCGGCGGCGTTCGACGACGAGGGCTTCTACCGGATCGGCGACGCGGTGCGCTTCGCCGACGCCGAGCACCCCGAGCGCGGACTGGTCTTCGACGGCCGCATCGCCGAGGACTTCAAGCTGTCCTCGGGCACCTGGGTCAGCGTCGGCGGCCTGCGCGTCAAGGGCATCGAGGCGCTCGCGCCGCTCGCGCAGGACGTGGTGGTCGCGGGCCACGACCGAGACGCGGTCGGCTTCCTCGTCGTGCCCAACGCGCCCGCGTGCCGCGCGCTCGCCGGCCTGCCCGCGGACGCGCCGCTCGCCGACGCGCTCGGCGCGGCCGCGGTCCGGAACGCGCTTCGCGACGGGCTGCGCCGGCTGCACGCGGCCTCGGGCGGCGCGGGCTCGATGCACGCGACGCGCGCGCTGCTGCTCGACGAGCCGCCGTCGATCGACGCCGGCGAGATCACCGACAAGGGCTACCTGAACCAGCGCGCGATCCTCGCTCGCCGCGCCGCGCAGGTGGACCGGCTCTATGCCGCCCGACCCGACGACCGGGTCGCCACGCTCTGAACCCACCAGCGCGATCGCAGATCATGTACTACGAACCTGGAAAGACCACCCATGGCCTGCGCCACGACCCGTTCAAGTCGTGCGTCGTGCCCCGGCCGATCGGCTGGATATCGACCGTCGACGCGCAGGGCCGCGACAACCTGGCGCCCTACAGCCAGTTCCAGAACGTCACCTTCGATCCGCCGATCGTGATGTTCTCGGCTAACCAGGCGAGCGACGGATGCCGCAAGGACAGCGTGCGAAACGCCGAGCAGACCGGCGAGTTCGTGTGGAACATGGCGACCTGGGACCTCCGGGAGGCCGTCAACGCGAGCGCGCAGGAGCTCCCTCCCGATGTCGACGAGTTCCAGCTCGCGGGACTCGAGAAGGCGCCGTCCAGGCTCGTGAGGCCGAAGCGGGTGGCCCGCTCGCCGATCCAGTTCGAGTGCGTCTACCTGAACACGCTCCGGTTCCCCGGCAACGGCCCGATGGGCAGCGCCGACGTGGTGTTCGGCCGGGTGGTCGCGGTGCACATCGCCGACGAGGTGATCGACGCGAACGGCATGGTCGACGTGCTGAAGATCCGGCCGATCGCACGGATGGGCTACTTCGAGTACACCTCGGTCGAGTCGAAGTTCAGCATGGTGATCCCGGGCGACCAGCGGGCGCTGCTCGGCGGGCTCGAGGGCTCGGCGAGCAAGGTGGCGGACGCCCTCGGACGGTGACGCACGCGCGGTGCGCCACGCCGAGGGCCTCCCGGCTCAGGCGCGGTGCGCGGCGCCCGACTGCTCGTACGCGTACGCGACCCGGTACAGCGAGGCCTCGTCGAAGCGGCGCCCCACGAGCATCATCCCGACCGGCAGGCCTTCGGACAGGCCGCAGGGCAGGGTCAGCCCGGGGTGGTGCGTGACGTCGAACGGGCAGGTGTTGCCGAACATCTCGCTCGCGCGCTGCCACGATTCGGCGAGCGGCGCGTCGGGCGCCGGCAGCGGCGTCGCCTTCATCGGCGTGGTCGGCATCAGCAGCATGTCGACGCGCTCGAGCGCCGCGTCGTAGCGCCCGCGCAGCCAGCGGGCGAGGTTGACCGCCTTGCCGTAGAGCGAGTGACCGCGCTTGAGCCGCGCGATCTCGCCCGTGAGCAGCATCAGCAGGATGTGCGGCGGCAGCGCCGGCAACTGGTCGCGTCGCTCGAAGAGGTGCTGCATGAACCGCGTCGGATAGACGTCGCTGCGGCCGATGCCGAAGCCCGAGCCCTCGACCAGCGTGTGCGTCAGGCCCTCGAGCGCGATCGGCGCCCAGATCGCCGGGCCGACGAGGTGCTCGGGCACGCTGACCTCGACGACCTCGGCGCCCAGCCGGCGCAGCGTATCCGCGGCCGCGCGCACCATCGCGTCGACGTCGGGCTCCGAGTTCGGGTGGCCGAATCCCTCCTTCAGCACGCCGATCCGCAGACCGGCGATGCCGCGCTCCATCTCGGCGACGTAGGGCTGCGTGCGCGCGCCCAGTTGTCGCGGGTCGAGCCCGTCGGGACCGGCGATCACCTCGAGCAGCAACGCGTTGTCGCGCACCGTGCCCGTCATCGGGCCGACATGGTCGAAGTAGGGTTCGATCGGCGCGATGCCGGTGTAGGGCACGAGGCCCCAGGTCGGCTTCATGCCGACGATGCCGCTGTAGGACGAGGGCATCCGGATCGAGCCCGCCTGGTCCGCGCCGATCGCCATCGGCACCTCGCCGGTCGCGACGACCACCGCCGAGCCCGACGACGAGCCGCCCGCCGACCGGTCCGGGCGGTGCGGGTGGCGGACCACGCCGGTCACGTTCGTGTGACTGCCGCCGGACAGGCAGAAATACTCGCAGTGCGTCTTGCCGGCGATCTCGCCGCCGGCCTCGAGGATCCGCGTGACCACGGTCGCGTCGAATTCGGGCACGAAGCCCTCGAGTTCGCGCGAGCCGTTGATCATCGGCAGGCCCGCGACCATCACGCTGTCCTTGATCGCGACGCGCCGGCCGGCGAGCGGGCCATCGGCGTGCGTGCGGATCGACGCGCGGACGAACCAGGCGTTGTGCGGGTCGGAGCCCGGCGCGGGCGAGCTCCAGGCGCGCGGCGCGGCGGGCGAAGGCGGCAGGTGATCGGGCGCGGACTCGACGAAGCCGTACGCGCCGAGCAGGCCTTCGACCAGCGGGCGGTACTCGGCGAGGGTCTTCGCGTCGAGCGGCGGCAGGCCGAGCGAGGCGGCGGCGGCAGGCAGGTCGTCGGGACCGAAGGGCTCGAGGGGCATCGCGGGGCTCCTGGACGGGATACGGTTCGCGACGAGTCTAGGTCGGCGGCGTCCGGGTGCCTTGGACGACGTTGCGGTTCGTGCCCGCCGTTGCGGTCGGAGGTTCAGCGCACCGCGCGCCGGTACGCCGACGGCGGCAAGCCGACCTCGCGCGCGAAGCTGCGCGAGAAGTGCGCGGCATCCGCGAAGCCCGTGCGGTGCGCGACCTCCTCGACCGATCCCGCGCCTGCGGCGAGCAGCGTGCGCGCGCGCTCGATGCGCCTGCGCATCAGGTAGCGGTACGGCGTGTGGCCGGTGGCTGCCCGGAACGCGCGCAGGAAGTGCCAGCGGCTCAGCCCGCAGGCCGCGGCGAGGTCGTCGAGCCCGAGGTCCTCGTGGAGCCGTGCCTCGATCGTGTCGAGGACCGCGCGCAGGCGGGCGGGGGCGAGGCCCGCGCCGCCCTCGCGCGGCACCGGGCGCGCGGCCGCGCGCGACGCGAGCGCGTGCAGCGCGGTCACGAGCCAGCCCTGCACCAGCAGCGGCGCGCAGTCCGGATCGAGGCGCGCCTGCGCCCACGCCCGCATCACGAGCTCGTGCACCACCGGCTCGACGAAGCCGCGATCGGTCAGCCGGTTCAGCCGCGCGAGCGGCCGGTCGATCGCGAGCTCGTCGAGGATCGCGCTCACCTCGGCGGACGGCACCGCGAGCATCACCGTCACCGACGCACCGTTCACCGTCCACCGGTACGGCGTGTCGGCCGGCAGCAGGTGCACCGGCCGGGGATCGGGGCAGAAGTGGTCCCGCGGTCCGTCGCCGAGGTCGAACAGCGCCTGGGTCAGGCGGTAGTCGGGCACCGCCATGATCAGCAGGTCGGGCGTGCCGGGGTTCACGAATTCGTGCGCGCGCGCGAGTCGATGCGCCACCGTGACGAGCCGCCCCGAGCCCGCGCGCAGCGTCGCGTGCCGGCTGCCGGGGGCCTGCCGGTCGAGCATCGACGCGAACCGGGTCGGCGGACGCGTGTCGTGTGGGCGGGGCTGCATCGGGTGCGACGCGGGACGCGGAGACCTGTGTGCGCGACCGTCGGAGACGCGGCCGGTGGCGGGCCCGGGCCGCGCTGCGCGATCGGATCCGCGCGACGATTCTAGCCCGGCCCCGGGGCCCGGCCGATCCCCGTCCCCGCGGGCGGTATGATCGACCGGCCCCGCGCCCGGCCGTGGCACGAAGCTTGCGTCGCCTGGCGTGGCGCGTCGGCCGGCCGCGATTCCGCACCCGGGCAGTGCGCGACCGAAGATCCGAGGCCCCCACGCCCGTGCCCGCCGCCCCCGCCGCTCCCCGATCCGCAGCACGCGCCTCGTCCCGCGGCACGCGCGCCGCGCCCCGCCGCGCGCGCGCGGGCGCCCCCGACGAGTCGGCACTGCTCGAGGACATCCGCTTCCTCGGCCGCATCCTCGGCGACGTGATCCGCGAGCAGGAGGGGCGCGAGGCCTACGAGCTGGTCGAGCGGATCCGCCAGCTCTCGGTCGCCTACCGGCACAAGCGCGACGCGGCGGCCGGCAAGACCCTCGACCGGCTGCTGAAGAACCTGACGATCGACCAGACGGTCTCGGTCGTTCGGGCGTTCAGCTACTTCTCGCACCTCGCCAACATCGCCGAGGACCGGCAGACCCTGCGCGTGCGCGAGGCGCACGAGCGCCGCGGCGACCTGCTCGAGGGCTCGCTCGCGATGGCGCTCGAGCGGCTCGCGGCGAAGGACCTGCGCGCTGCCGACGTCGCGCGCACGCTGCGCGGCGCCTACATCTCGCCGGTGCTCACCGCGCACCCGACCGAGGTGCAGCGAAAGAGCATCCTCGACGCCGAGCGCGCGATCGCCGAGCTGATCGCGCAGCGCGACGCCCTCGCGACGGACCGCGAGCGGCGCGCCAACGAGCAGCTGCTGCGCGCGCGGGTCACGCAGCTCTGGCAGACGCGGATGCTGCGCTACACGAAGCTCACCGTCGCCGACGAGATCGAGAACGCGCTCAGCTACTACCGGACCACGTTCCTGCGGCAGGTGCCGCGGATGTACGCCGAGCTCGAGGAGGCGCTGCGCGGCCACGAGGTCGGCACGTTCTTCCGGATGGGCAACTGGATCGGCGGCGACCGCGACGGCAACCCGAACGTGACCGCCGGCACGCTCGAGACGGCGCTCGCGCGACAGAGCGAGACCGCGCTGCGCTTCTACCTGACCGAGGTCCACGAGCTCGGCGCCGAGCTGTCGATCTCGGCGTTGCTCGCGCCGGTGACCGACGCGATGCGCGCGCTCGCCGAGCGCTCGCCCGACCGCAACGAGCACCGGATGGACGAGCCGTACCGGCGCGCGCTGACCGGCGTCTACGCGCGGCTCGCGGCGACCCTGCACGCGCTGACCGGCACCGAGGCGCTGCGCCACGCGGTCGCGCCGCAGGATCCCTATCCCGACGCGGAGGCGTTCCTCGCGGACCTGGAGACGATCTCGGCGTCGCTGGCCTCGCACCACGCGCAGGCGCTGATCGCGCCGCGGCTCTCGCCGCTGATCCGCGCGGTGAAGGTGTTCGGCTTCCATCTCGCGACGGTGGACCTGCGGCAGAGCTCCGACAAGCACGAGGCGACGGTCGCCGAGCTGCTCGCGGTCGCGCGCGTCGAGCCCGACTACGCGGCGTTGCCCGAGCCCGACCGGCGCGCGCTGCTCGCCCGGCTGCTCGCCGACCCGCGGCCGCTGCGCGTGCACGGCGCGGAGTACTCGGCGCATGCGCTGTCCGAACTCGCGATCTTCGACCTCGCCGGCGAGATGCTGCGCCGCTACGGGCGCGCCGCGATCCGCCACTACATCATCTCCCACACCGAGGACGTCAGCGACCTGCTCGAGGTGCTGCTGCTGCAGAAGGAAGCGGGGCTGATGCGCGGCACGCTCGACGACGTCGGGACGGCCGCGCTGGTCGTCGTGCCGCTCTTCGAGACGATCGGCGACCTGCGCAACGCGCCGGCGATCATGCGCGAATTCTACGAGGTGCCGGGCGTGCTCGACCTGGTCGTGCGCTCCGGCGCCGAGCAGGACGTGATGCTCGGCTACAGCGACAGCAACAAGGACGGCGGCTTCTTCACGAGCAACTGGGAGCTCTACCGCGCCGAGACCGAGCTGCTGCGCCTCTTCGAGCCGCTGCGCGAGCGGCGCGGGCTGGTGCTTCGGCTCTTCCACGGCCGCGGCGGCACCGTGGGGCGCGGTGGCGGCCCGAGCTACCAGGCGATCCTCGCGCAGCCGCCGGGCACGGTGAACGGGCAGATCCGGCTGACCGAGCAGGGCGAGGTGATCGCCTCGAAGTACGCGAACCCGGAGATCGGCCGGCGCAACCTCGAGATGCTGGTCGCGGCGACGCTGGAGGCGACGCTGCTGCACCCGGCGAAGACCGCGCCGCGCGCGTTCCTCGAGGCCGCGCAGGCGCTGTCGGACGCGAGCATGGCGGCCTACCGCGCGCTGGTCTACGGCACGCCCGGCTTCGTCGACTACTTCTTCGACACCACGCCGATCCGCGAGATCGCCGAGCTCAACATCGGCTCGCGCCCCGCCTCGCGAAAGGCCACCCGCGCGATCGAGGACCTGCGCGCGATCCCGTGGTCGTTCAGCTGGGGCCAGTGCCGCGTCGCGCTGCCGGGCTGGTACGGCTTCGGCTCGGCGGTGAACGCGTTCCTCGGCGAGGCCGGCACTCCGGGCGATGGGCGCGAGGCGCGGCTCGAGCTGCTCCGGAAGATGCACCGCGGCTGGCCGTTCTTCCGCACGCTGATGTCGAACATGGACATGGTGCTCGCCAAGAGCGACCTGGGGCTCGCCGCGCGCTACCTCGAGCTGTGCACCGACCGCCGGCTCGCGAAGCGGGTGTTCGCCGCGATCGAGGCCGAGTGGCGCGCGGCGGACGCGGCGCTGTCGGCGATCACCGGCGAGACGCGGCGGCTCGCGTCGAATCCGGCGCTCGCGCGCTCGATCGCGCACCGCTTCCCGTACCTCGACCCGCTGAACCACCTGCAGGTCGAGCTGATGCGCCGCTACCGGGGCGAGGCCGGCGCCGAGCCCCACGAGCGCGTGCGCCGAGGCATCCACATCTCGATCAACGGGCTCGCCGCGGGCCTTCGAAACACGGGATGAGCGGCGAGCGCGCGAGGACCCGACGACGATGACCGCACAAGGCACCCCGCACGGCGACGGCGCGCTGTCCGCCGACGACGTCGCGATCGAGACCCTCGGCCCGGCGCGCCTCGCCTCGCCGGTCGCCACCCACCTCGGCGCGTCGGCGGTCCACTACGTCGGCGCGGCCGACCGCGTGCTGATCGACGACTCGCTGTCGGCGCTGCGCGCCGCGCGCGGCGCGATCGACGCGCTGCCCTCGTTCGAGCTCGCCGGCCCGCGCGACCGGATCTTCTTCGATCCGCGCACGCTGCGCTGCGGGATCGTGACCTGCGGCGGGCTCGCCCCGGGCCTGAACAACGTGATCCGCGGCATCGTGCTCGAGCTGTGGCACGGCTACGGCGTGCGTCGCATCACCGGGTTCCGCTACGGCTTCGAGGGGCTGATCGCGCGCCACGGGCACGAGCCGATGGTGCTCACGCCCGAGTCGGTCGCGCACATCCACCACCACGGCGGCACGGTGCTCGGCACCTCGCGCGGCTCGCAGGACCCGGCCGAGCTGGTCGACCACCTCGAGGCGAACGGCGTCGGCGTGCTGTTCGTCGTCGGCGGCGACGGCACGCTCGCCGGCGCGCTGCGGATCGCCGACGAGGTGCGCCGCCGCGGCGCACGGATCGCGGTGATCGGGGTGCCCAAGACGATCGACAACGACATCGGCTTCATCGACCGCAGCTTCGGCTACCTGTCGGCGTACTCTGCCGCGGTCGATGCGATCCGCGGCGCGCGGGTCGAGGCGATGGCCGCGCGCGACGGCATCGGTCTCGTCAAGCTGATGGGCCGGCACTCGGGCTTCCTCGCGTGCCAGGCGGCGCTCGCCTCGACCGAGGTCGACCTGGTGCTGATCCCGGAGGTGCCGCTGCGCATGGAGGGCGAGGGCGGCGTGCTCGCCTGCATCGACCGCGTGATCGCGCGCAAGGGCCATGCGGTGATCGTCGTCGCCGAAGGTGCCGCGCAGGACCTGATCGACGCGCCGCCGGGCGCCGATCCGCTCGATCGCAGCGGCAACCTCAAGCTCAAGGACGTCGGCCCCTTCCTGCGCGACGCGCTGGTCGCCCACCGCAAGGCGATCGGCCGCGAGCCGACCGTCAAGTACATCGACCCGAGCTACACCATCCGCAGCGTGCCGGCCTGCCCGTCCGACAGCGTCTACTGCTGGGACATGGCTCGCCACGCGGTGCACGCGGCGATGGCCGGCAACACCGCGATCTTGATCGGGCGCTGGCACGGCCGCTTCGTGCACGTGCCGATCGCGCTCGCGATCCGGCGGCGTCGCCACGTCGACACCGACGGCGACCTGTGGATGTCGGTGATCGAGTCGACCGGGCAGCCGCGCCGGTTCGCCTGAGGCGCGCGGGCAGGGCGGCCGGACGGCCCGACGCGCGCCGCCCGCCGCGGCGCGCTACTGCAGCACGCCCGCCCGCACGTCCGAGCGGCTGAGCAGACGGATCGGCACCCGCTTGACCCGCCAGATGTCGGCCGCGTACTCGTTGATCGTCCGGTCAGACGAGAAGCTGCCCGAGCGCGCGCTGTTCAGGATCGACATCCGCGTCCAGCGCTCCGGGTCGCGGTAGGTCGCGTCGACGCGCGCCTGGCACTCGACGTAGTCGTCGAAGTCGGCGAGCAGCAGGTACGGGTCGTGGTGCAGCAGGTTGTCGAGCAGCGGCCGGAAGAGCCACGGGTCGCCGGCGCTGAAGTGCCCGCTGCCGATCAGGTCGAGCGCGGCGCGCAGCCGCGGGTTCGACTCGTACAGGTCCATCGGCCGGTAGCCGGCGCGCCACAGCGCGTCGACCTCCTCGACGGTCTTGCCGAACAGGAAGAAGTTCTCCGCGCCGACCGCCTCGCGGATCTCGATGTTCGCGCCGTCGAGCGTGCCGACCGTCAGCGCGCCGTTCATCGTGAACTTCATGTTGCCGGTGCCGGAGGCCTCCTTGCCGGCCGTCGAGATCTGCTCGGAGACGTCGGCGGCCGGATAGACGCGGTGACCGATGCTGACGTTGAAGTTCGGCAGGAACACCACCTTCAGCAACCCGCGGGTCGCCGGGTCGTCGTTGACCATGGTCGCCACCGAGTTGATCAGCTTGATGATCAGCTTCGCCATCCGGTAGCCGGGCGCCGCCTTGCCGCCGAACACGAAGGTGCGCGGCGCCACCTCGAGCGTCGGGTCCTCGCGCAGCTGGCGATACAGGTCGACGATGTTCAGCACCGCGAGGTGCTGGCGCTTGTATTCGTGGATCCGCTTGACCTGGATGTCGAAGATCGATCGCGGGTCGGTGACGATCCCGGTGCGCCGGCGAAGCTGCGCGGCGAGCACCCGCTTGTTCTCGAGCTTCACCTCGCGCCACTCGGCGCGGAACGCCGCATCGTCGGCCATCGGCTCGAGCCAGCGCAGCTGCTCGAGCTCGCGGACCCAGCCGTCGCCGATCGCCTCGGTGACCAGCGCCGCGAGCCGCGGGTTGCTGAGCGCGACGAAGCGCCGCGGCGTCACGCCGTTGGTCTTGTTGCTGAACTTCTCCGGCCACATCGCATGGAAGTCGTGCAGCACGTCGCGCTCGAGCAGCTGCGTGTGCAGCTTCGCGACGCCGTTGATCGCGTGGCTGCCGACGCAGGCGAGGTGCGCCATCCGCACCGCGCGGCCGTGCTGCTCGTCGATCAGCGACATCCGGGCGATGGCCTCGTGGTCGCCGGGGAAGCGACGCCGCACCTCGTCGAGGAAGGCGGCGTTGACGTCGTAGATGATCTCGAGGTGGCGCGGCAGCACGCGGCCGAAGAGGTCCAGCGGCCAGCGCTCGAGCGCCTCGGGCAGCAGCGTGTGGTTGGTGTAGGACAGGCTGCGGCGCGTGATCTCCCAGGCCTCGGTCCACGGCATGTCCTGCTCGTCGACCAGCAGCCGCATCAGCTCGGCGACCGCGATCGCGGGGTGCGTGTCGTTCAGCTGGATCGCGAACTTCTCGTGGAACGACGACAGCGGCAGCTTCTGCGTGCGCATGATCCGCAGCATGTCCTGCAGCGCGCAGGACACGAAGAAGAACTGCTGCTCGAGCCGCAGCTCCTTGCCCTGGACCGACTCGTCGTTCGGGTAGAGCACCTTGGTCAGGTTCTCGGCGACGATCTTCAGGTTCACCGCGCCCCAGTAGTCGCCGCGGTTGAAGCGCTCGAGGTCGAAGCCCTCGGGCGCCTCGGCACGGAACAGGCGCAGCGTGTTGCAGGTGTGGGTGCGGTAGCCGAGGATCGGCGTGTCGTAGGGCACGCCGTTGGCGACCTTCGCCGGCACCCAGCGCACGCGCTCGCGCCCGGAGGCATCCCGGGCGCGCTCGGTGTGGCCGCCGAAGCCGACCTGCAGCGTCCACTCCGGCCGCACGATCTCCCACGGGTTGCCGTGGCGCAGCCAGCGGTCGGTCTTCTCGACCTGCCAGCCGTCCTCGATCGCCTGGTGAAGGATGCCGAACTCGTAGCGGATGCCGTAGCCGAGCGAGGGCAACTCGAGCGTCGCCATCGAGTCGAGGAAACACGCGGCGAGCCGCCCCAGGCCGCCGTTGCCGAGGCCCGGCTCGACCTCCTCGTCGAGCAGGTCGTCGAAGTCGAGCCCGAGCTCGGTCATCGCCTGCCGGGCCTGCTTCTGGATCCCGAGGTTGACCAGGTTGTTGCCGAGGTGCGGCCCCATCAGGAACTCGGCCGACAGGTAGGCGACGGTGCGCGCGCCGCTCTTCGTGTACTCGGCGGCGGTGCTGATCCAGCGCTGCAGCAGCCGGTCGCGGACGACGTGCGCGAGCGCGAGGTAGTAGTCGGTCCGGGTCGCGAGCGCGGGGAACTTGCCCTGCACGTAGAACAGGTTGTCGAGGAAGGCGCGCTTGAGCGCCTCCTTGCTGAGTCCGGTGCGGTGGTCTTCGGCGTCGCGTCGGGCGCTGTCGCCCGGGCCGTCGCCCGCGGTCCGCTGGTCCAAGGTACGCTCTCCGAGGTGCGTTCCCCGTCACGCTAGCAAGAACTGCGCTAGTGATGAATCGTGGATATGCACAAGGGCGGTGCGCGGTGCCGTGCCGCTGCCGAACGGCCCGTCTCCTGGAACGGTCGAGGCGGCGGCGCGACGGCGCCGGACGGGGCGCCTCGACAGCGTGGCCTTGCGCGGTCAGACTCCGCGCGGCGCCGGGCTGGGGGCGGGCCGCCACGCTCCGGCCGGGCGTCGGCGCCCGCCGAGATGCCTGCCGTGCCGTTCGCCCACCCGTTCCCGCACCGACCCGCACCGACCCGCACCGTGCCCCCGATCGATCCCGCCACGCCGGCCCCGGCCGCCGGCCCCAGCCGCTCCCCCGCAGACCGCCGGGCAGCGGTCGGCTTCGCCGCGGTGATCCTCGCGAGCGCGTTCCTGCTGTTCCAGGTCCAGCCGATGGCCGGCAAGGCGATCCTGCCGTGGTTCGGCGGCACGCCGGCGGTGTGGACCACGGCGATGCTGTTCTTCCAGTGCGTGCTGTTCGGCGGCTACGTCTACGCGCACCTGCTCGCGCGCCACGCCGCGCCGCGCACCCAGGTCGCGGTCCACGTCGCGCTGCTCGCGCTCGCCGCGTGGCTCGCCGCCGGCGTGCTGCCCGACGCGGCGCTCAAGCCCGCCGGCGACGACGCGCCGGTCGCGACGATCCTGTGGATCCTCGCGGCGAGCGTCGGCCTGCCGTACTTCTGCCTCGCCACCACCGGCCCGCTGCTCCAGCACTGGTTCGCGCAGGCGGGCCTGGGCGGCGCGGTGTTCCGGCTCTACGCGCTGTCGAACCTCGGTTCCTTCGCCGCGCTGCTGTCGTTCCCCTACCTGTTCGAGCCGCGGTTCGAGCTGCCGACGATCGCGCGACTCTGGACCGCGGGCTTCTGGGCGTTCGCCGCGGGCTGCGCGACCGTCGCGATCACGGTGGTGGCGGCGCGTGCGCGCACCCCGGCCGCGACATCGCCCGGCGCGAGCATCGCCGCGCCGGGCGGGGTCGAGGGTCCGCCGACCTGGCGCACGCGCGCCGTGTGGCTCGCGCTGCCGGCGCTCGCGTCGCTCGCATTCGTCGCGACCACCGACCACGTCAGCCACGACATCGCGCCCGAGCCTCGGCTGTGGATCACGACGCTCGCGCTGTACCTGCTCACCTTCATCCTGGCCTTCGACCATCCGCGCTGGTACCGGCCGGCGCTGACCGCGGCGGCGTGCGTCGCCGGGGTGCTCGCGCTCGCCGGGCGCGAGGCGATCGTCGAGGCGCTCGGGCTGTCGTGGAGCCTCGGCGTCGACGGCCTGCGCACGCTGCACTACGCGGCGATGTTCGCCGCCTGCCTGCTGTGCCACGGCGAGCTGTACCGGCGCCGGCCGCGCGACGTGCGGCACCTGACCGGGTTCTACCTGTGGATGTCGGCGGGCGGCGCCTGCGGCGGGCTGTTCGTCGCGCTGGTCGCGACGAACCTCTTCGACGACTACCACGAATGGCCGCTGCTGCTGGTCGCGATGCTCGCGCTCGCGTTCGCGGTGCTCGCGCGCGAAGCGGGCGGCACCGGCACGCGCCGTCGCCCGGTGCGCGCGGTGGCCGCGCTCGCCGCGCTCGCACTCGGCCTCGCGGTGCTGCGCTGGGAGGATCCGTTCGGCTGGCGCGACCCGTCGACGCCCGAGCGCATCGAGGTCCGGCTCGACCAGACGCGCAACTTCTACGGCACGGTGTCGGTCGCCGAGCGCCGCCATCCGGGCGACCCGTCGCGCGACCACCGCGTGTTCTTCAGCGGCCAGATCACGCACGGCATCCAGTACCTCGACCCGGCGCTCAAGCGCGCGCCCGTCACCTACTACTCAGAGGACAGCGGCATCGGCGAGACGCTGCGCTGGGTGGCGGCCCGCCAGCCGGCCGCGCGCGTCGCGCTGGTCGGGCTGGGCGCCGGCACGCTCGCGACCTACGCGCGCGAGGCCGACACCTACGACTTCTACGAGATCAACCCCGAGGCGGTGCGCGTCGCCAACGCGTTCTTCGACAACCTCGCCACCTGCCGGGCGCGCACCACGTCGACCTTCGTCGGCGACGCGCGGCTGAGCTTCGAGCGGCTGCCCGCCGACGTCCGCTACGACGTGATCGTGCTCGACGCGTTCACCGGCGGCTCGGTGCCGACGCACCTGCTGACGCGCGAGGCCTTCGAGACCTGGCACCGTCACCTCGCGCCCGGCGGCTTCATCGCGATCAACATCACCAACGGCTACCTGAACCTGTATCCGGTGGTGCGCGCGCAGGCCGAGGCGCTCGGCCTCGGTTTCCGCAACAAGTGGCTCGCGGCCGACCGCGCGCGCCTCGTGCGGCAGAACCAGCACTTCGTGATGACGCGCGACGAGTCGTACCTGCGCGCGCATCCCTCGGTGAACCGGCCGATCCGCGACGCCTCGGGCGCGATCGTGGGCCGCGAGCAGCTCGACGTGCCCGGGCTGCGGACCTGGACCGACCACTACGGCAGCATCGGCGCGATCGAGTGGCGCGACTGAGCGCGGCCGGCGCCCGGTCGCGGCCGCCCGCCCGCACTACACTCCTCCCGATGAGACGCGACGTCGACCTCGCCCACGCCAGCCGGCTCGTGAACCACGGCCCGACGGTGCTCGTCGGCAGCGCGCACGGCGGGCGCCGCAACCTGATGGCGGCCGCGTGGTCGATGCCGGTCGAGTTCACGCCGCCGCGGATCGCGGTCGTGATCGACAAGGCCACGTACACGCGCGAGCTCGTCGAGGCGAGCGGCGCCTTCTCGCTGTCGCTGCCGTGCCCGGCGCTCGCCGACCTGACCTGGACGGTCGGCTCGGTCAGCGGCCGCGATCCGGCCGAGGACAAGTTCGCGCGCTATGCGATCGACGCGTTCGACGGGCCGGTGCTCGGGTTGCCGTGGATCGCCGGCTGCGTCGCCTGGCTCGAGTGCCGCGTGATCCCCGAGCCGCACGCGCAGCAGGCCTACGACACCTTCTTCGGCGAGGTGCTCGCCGCGCAGGCCGACGCGCGCGTGTTCGACGCCGGCCGCTGGACGATGACCGCCGACAACGCCGCGCTGCACACGATCCACCACCTGGGCGCGGGGCGCTTCGTGCCCGCCGGGCCGATGATGCAGGCCGACCGGCTCGCACCGCGCGGCCCGGCGCCCTGAGACGCACGACGACCGAGGAGACGACGATGGACGACCTGGTGCTGCGCACCGACCGCGACGGCGCGGCGACGCTGACGCTGAACCGCCCCGACAAGCTGAACGCGCTGAACGTCGCGCTCTTCGAGGCGCTCGACGCGCACCTCGACGCGATCGAGCGCAGCACCGACACCGTGGGCCTGGTGATCGTCCGCGGCGCCGGGCGCTGCTTCTCGGCCGGCCACGACCTCGGCGACATCTCGACCGGCGAGGCGCTGCCGCGGCCGCATTTCCAGGCCTCGGTGATCGAGCGGCTCGCGAACCTGCCGCAGCCGGTGATCTCGGCGGTGCACGGCCACTGCTACACCGGCGCGCTCGAGCTCGCGCTGGCCGGCGACATCGTGTTCGCGGCCGAGGGCGCGAAGTTCGCCGACACCCACGCGAAATGGGCGCTGACGCCGGTCTGGGGGCTCTCCCAGCGGCTGCCGCGCCGCGTCGGTACCTACGTCGCGCGCGAGCTGATGATGACCTGCCGCGTGGTGGGCGGCCGCGAGGCCGAGCGGATCGGGCTCGCCAACGCCTGCGTGCCCGATGCCGGGTTCGACGACGCGCTCGCGCGGTTCGCCGACGGCATCCTCGCGCAGAGCTGGTTCAGCCACCGCGCGAACAAGCGACTGCTGCGCGAGACCGACGGGCTGTCGCTCGGGGCCGGCCTCGCGCACGAGGCGTACCGCACCGAGGGCCGCGGGCCGGACATGGACGTGCGCATCGCCGCGTTCAAGGCGAAGACCGCGAAGGTCGGCTGAGCGCGCGCGCCGCGCGTCAGGCCATGAACGCCTCGATCAGCCGGGAGAGCCGCTCCGGCTGGTCGTGGTGCACGTTGTGCCCGGCGTCCTCGACGTGTTCGATCCGCAGGTCCGCGTACGCGCCCGCGCGCGCCTCGAAGGCCTGCGGGTCGGCGGCGAGGCGGGCCCACAGGCCCGACTGCGCGCCGTCGACCCAGAGCACCGCCGCGCGGGTCTGCCGCCAGCAGTCGATCACCTCGTCCTGCGGCAGCGCGAGCGGGCTCGTGCGCTTCAACGCCGGGTCGGCGCGGCGCACCACCGTGCCGTCGGGCGCGAGCTCGCCCCACTGCTCGGCGAGGAAGCGGGCACGCGCCTCGTCGAGGCGCGGGTTCTCCGAGCGCATCCGCAGCGCGAACTCGTCGAAGCTCTCGTAGGGGCGCTGCGTGGTGTCGTCGCCGAGCTGCGCGAGCCACTTCGCGTAGCGCCGCGGCGCCGGGTCGTGGCGCCCGCCGGGCGGCCCGAAGCCGTCGACGTTGACCAGCCGCGCGACCCGGTCCGGCCGCACGCCCGCGTACAGCGCGGCGACCTGTGCGCCCATGCTGTGCCCGACGAGGCGGGCCGGCGCGTCCGGCGTGACCTGCTCCAGCAGCGCGTCCAGGTCGGCGACGTAGTCGGGGAACCAGTAGGTGTCGGCGCCGCTGCGCCCCGACAGGCCGTGGCCGCGCCAGTCGGGCGCGACGACCTGCCAGTCGCGCTCGAGCGCGTCGACGACGAACTGCCACGACGCCGACACGTCCTGCGAGCCGTGCAGCAGCACCAGCGGCGGGGCGTGCCCCGGGCCCCAGCGGCGCAGGTGGTAGTCGACGCCCCGGATCGGCACGGTCTCCGAACGGCTCGCTCTCATGCGGGTCTCCTCGCGGCCGCCGGCGGCCGATGTCCGATGGTACCCACCCGCCGTGCGGCCGCGGTCCGCGTCCGGCGCGACGGCGTTCCGCGCGCGCGTGTTCCGGCACCGCCGGCGGGCGCCGCTGCGCTAGCATCGATTCGCCCCTCAGGAGACCGCCGATGTCGATCGATTCGCTGTTCCACCCGCTGAAGGTGGGCCCGCTGACGCTGTCGCACCGCGTCGTGATGGCGCCGCTCACCCGGATGCGCGCGACCGTGCCCGGCTGCGTGCCCAACGCGCTGAACGCCCGCTACTACGCGCAGCGCGCGACCCCGGGCGGGCTGATCGTCGCCGAGGCCTCGCAGGTCGACCCGGGCGGGCGCACCGCGCCGTCGACCCCGGGCATCCACTCGGACGAGCAGGTCGAGGGCTGGTCGCAGGTGGTGCGCGCGATCCACGAGCGGGGCGGCCACGTGTTCCTGCAGCTGTGGCACGTGGGCCGCCTGTCGCACTCGTCCTACCAGTCCGACGGCGGCCCGCCGGTCGCGCCGTCCGAGGTCCGGGCCGAAGGCATGGTGCGCACCGCCGACGGCGGGCGCGAGCCGTACCAGACGCCGCGCGCGCTGCGCACCGACGAGCTCCCCGGCCTCCTCGAGGCCTACGCGCGCGCCGCGCGCAACGCGATGCGCGCCGGCTTCGACGGCGTCGAGGTGCACGGCGCGAACGGCTACCTGCTCGAGCAGTTCCTGCAGTCGCGCACCAACCTGCGCACCGACGCGTACGGCGGCTCGATCGAGGGCCGCGCGCGCCTGCTGCTCGAGGTGACGCGCGCGGTCGCATCGGTGTGCGGCGCCGAGCGCGTCGGGGTTCGCCTGTCGCCGTTCGGCGTCGCCAACGGCAGCGGCGAGGACGACCCCGAGCCGCTGTACCGCCACGTGATCCGTGCGCTCGACGCGCTCGGCCTCGCCTACCTGCACCTGATCGAGCCGCGCGCCAGCGGCGCCGGCCAGGCCGAGGTCGACCGGCAGGGCGTGCCCTCGGCGGCCGCGATGTTCCGGCCCGACTGGCACGGCGTGCTGATCGCGGCCGGCAACTTCCGCGGCGACGGCGCCGCCGCGATGGTCGAGGCGGGCCACGCCGACGCGATCGCGTTCGGCCGGCTCTTCATCTCCAACCCCGACCTGCCGGCGCGGCTGCGCGCGGGCGCGCCGCTGACGCCGTACGACCGCGCGACCTTCTACACGCAGGGCGAGGCGGGCTACGTCGACTATCCGACGATGGCGGGCTGATCGGCGACGCGGCCGGCCGGTCGCCGGGTGTCGGCGACCGCAGGCCGGGCGCGCGCGTCAGCCGCGTGCGCCCGGCGCCGGCCCGAGGCCCCGGCTGTGCACGACGAAGCCGGCCGCCAGCGTGTTGATCTGCGCGCCGGTGATCTCGCTCAGCACCCGGCCGCGCTCTGACGGGATCGCCGCGTTCAGGTGCTGCACCGGCCGGCCCTCGAGGTCGTGGATCAGCCGCACCAGCGTCAGCAGCGGCGCGCCGACCTCGGTGTCGAGCAGCGCCGCCTCGCGCGCGTCTGCGGTCTTCGCGCCGATCTCCTGCACGACGCGGCCGAAGCGCACGCCCTGCGCCATCAGGATCTCGTAGAGCGGGCGGCGCGCGAGCGCGGCCGCGGTGATGCGCCCACCGAGCCGCTCGGGTACCCAGGCGCCGGTGGCCATCACCGGCACGCCGTCGAGGCTGCGGCATCGCACCGCGTGCAGCGCGCGCTCGCCGGCACCGAGCGCCATCGTCGCGGCCACCTCGGGCGGCGGCACCGCGTGCGAGACCGAGATGACGCGCACGGTGGTCGACTCGGCGTAGCGGCGCAGCCCGTCGACGAACGACAGCGTCGGCGCGGGCAGCGGCGCGGGCGCACGTTCGGTGACGAAGGTGCCGAGCCCGTGGCGGCGCTGCACCAGGCCCTGCGCCTGCAGGTCGGACAGCGCGCGCCGCACGGTGATGCGCGAGACGCCGAAGCGTGCACACAGCGCTTCCTCGGTCGGGAGCGCGTCGCCCGGGCGCCAGGCGCCGCGCACGATCCGGTCGCGCAGCAGCAGGTACAGCTGCCGGTGCAGCGCGACGCCGCTCGAGCGCGGCAGTCCGACCGCCGGATCGGCGGCGCCGGCCTCGTCCGGCGGCCCGGCCGGAGGGCGACTCGGGCGGGCGGCTCGGCCGCCGTGGGCGGGTCCGGAGACGGCAGGGCGCATTTGACAGGGGATGGGTTGTATTGTGACTATGATAACCGGACAACCGCCCCGGCACGACCTCGCCGCGGCCGCGGGGAACAGGGAGGAGACGCATCGATGGACCCGCTCCGAACACTGCGCCGGTGCGCCGTCGCGGTCGCGCTGGCGCTCGCGGCCGGCGGCGCCGCCGCGCAGGCGGGCACGCAGGCCGCGCCCGCCGCCGGCTGGAAGCCCGAACGCCCGGTCACGCTGGTCGTGCCCTACAGCCCCGGCGGCGGCACCGACGTGATGGCGCGCCAGGTCGCCAAGGAGCTGTCGCGCCGCTGGGGCCAGGCGGTCAACGTCGAGAACACGCCCGGCGCCGACGGGCTGCTGGGCACGCGCCGCGTGATCGAGTCGAAGCCCGACGGCTACACCTACCTCGTGCAGCTGCCCTCGCTGGTGCTGAACAAGCACCTGCCCGGCTTCAAGGGCGCGGACCCGACGACCCAGCTGATCCCGGTGGTCGCCTACTCGGTGCTGGCCGGCGTCTACGTCGTCAACACCGCGATCCCCGGGAAGACGCTGCCCGAGGTGCTCGCGTACTGCCGCACCGCGCCGCAGCCGTGCACCTTCGGCACGACCGAGAACACCGCGCGGCTGCGGCTGCAGATGCTGCAGTCGACCGAGCTGCCGTCGATGATCGTCGTCAACTACAAGGGCGGCGGCCAGCTGATCACCGACCTCGTCGGCAACTCGATCAACGTCGGCTCGATGGGCTACACCGCAGTGATCCCGCACATGGCCTCGGGCAAGCTGAAGGTGGTGATGTCCTCCGGCAGGGAGCGCTCGCCGGTGCTGCCCGACGTGCAGTCGGCGATCGAGGCGGGGTACCCGCAGCTGCTCGGCGAGACCTGGTACGGCCTCTTCGCGCCGCTCGGCACGCCCAAGCCGATCGTCGACGCGGTGTCGGCCGCGGTGCGCGAGGCGATCAAGGACGAATCGGTGCTGAAGGCGTTCGCCACGCTCGGCGCCTCGCCGATCGGCAACACGCCCGAGCAGTTCGCGCAGCTGGTGCGCGAGGAGGCCGAGCGCCTCGAGGCGCTGGTCAGGCGCTTCCCGATCCAGTGAACGGAGCACGACGATGAACGCCGCGACCGCCGCCCCCGTGTCTTCCGCCCCCGTGTCACCCTCCGTCGATCCGCGCGCCGGCCGCGACGCGTCCGCCTGGACCGTCGCCGACCTCGAGCGCGACCGGGGCTGGATCGTCCGCCTCGACGACGCCGACCGCGCCGACCTGCTGTCGGTGCTCGCCGTCGGCCGCGTCCCCGGCCGCGCGCTGCTCGACTACCGGCGCGAGGACTTCCCGTTCGGCGCGCGGGTGCTCGGCAAGCTCGCGGCGGCGGTGCGCGACGCGCAGCACGGGCGCGGCCTCGCGCTGGTCAAGGGGCTCCCACGCGAAGGCGTCGACGCGGCGTCCTTCGAGCTGCTCACCTGGGCGATCGGGCTGCACTTCGGCGTCGCGCGCCCTCAGGACCGCTTCACCCGCTACATGAACGCGGTGAAGGACGTCGGCGTCGACTACCGCAGCCCGACCGGCCGCGGCTACTCGTCGCGCGCCGAGCTCGACTTCCACGCCGACAGCGGCGACGTCGTGATGCTGACCTGCTACAACCAGGCGCCGGTCGGCGGCGACAGCCTGGTGAGCAGCGGCGTCGCCGCGTGGCGCGCGCTCGCCGCCGAGCGTCCCGACCTCGCGCACGTGCTCGAGACCCGGCCGGTGCCGTTCAGTCGCCAGGGCGAGCAGAGCGAGGGCGAGGCGCCGTTCACGCGGATCACCGTGTTCGCGCGGACCGCGACCGACGTCTTCTGCGCGTGGAACCGCAACCGGATCGTCAACGGCATGAAGCTCGAGGGCGCGCCGCCGGTCGACGACGCGCAACGCGAAGGCGTCGAGCTGCTCGACTCGATCCTGCGCCGGCCCGCGCACCTCTTCGAGATGCGCCTGGAGCCCGGCGACCTGCAGATCCTGTCGAACTTCACGACGCTGCACGCGCGCACGGCGTTCACCGACGACCCCGACGAGTCGCGCAAGCGCACGCTGTTCCGCCTGTGGCTCGCCACGCCCGACGGCCTCGCCCTGCCGCCCGACTGGCGCGACAAGTGGGGCGCGGTCGAGCCCGGCGTCGTCAAGGGCGGCATGCGCGGGCACCACTACGACGAAGCCTGCCGCGCGTTCGAGGCGAGGCAGGCCGAGACCCTGGGCATGCGGCTGCCGTCCTGACGCGCCGCACCGCCCGCCCACCCGTCACACCTAAGGAAGGACCGCCATGACCCCCGCTTCCCGCCTCGCCGAGATGTTCCGCAGCGGCCGCATGATCGTCGCCCCGGGCGCGATCGACGGCATCACCGGCCGCGCGATCGAGCGCGCCGGCTTCCAGGCCGCCTACATGACCGGCGCCGGGACCTCGGCGACGCTCGGCTACCCCGACTACGGGCTGCTGACCGCGACCGAGATGATCGCGAACGCCACGCGGATCGTGAACGCGGTCTCGATCCCCCTGATCAGCGACGCCGACACCGGCTACGGCAACGAGCTCAACGTGTTCCGCACGGTGCAGGACTTCGAGCGCGCCGGCGTCGCCGCGATCCACATCGAGGACCAGGTGTTCCCGAAGCGCTGCGGCCACCTCGACAACAAGGAGGTGACCTCGCGCGAGGACTGGATCGCGAAGATCCGCGCGGCCGCCGCGGCGCGCCGCTCGCGCGACTTCACGATCATCGCCCGCACCGACTCGCGCGCGGTGCTCGGCTTCGACGAGGCGATCGAGCGCGCGAACCTCGCGCTCGCCAACGGCGCGGACGTCGCCTTCGTCGAGGCGCCGCAGTCGCTGGAGGAGGTGGCCGCGGTGCCGAAGCGCGTGAAGGGCCGCTGCCTGCTCAACGTGGTGCGCGGCGGCAAGACCCCCGAGGTGCCGCTCGTCGAGGCCGAGGCGATGGGCTACGCGATCGCGATCCTGCCGGGCCTGCTGCTCGGCGCGGTGATCGCGGCCTGCGACGAGGCGCTCGACGCGGTCAAGACCACCGGCTGCTATCCGGCCTCGAAGACCGACAGCTCGCCGGCGAAGACCTTCGCGCGCTTCGGCTCGGCCGACTGGGACGCGCGCCGCACCGCGTTCCGCGGGCCGCTCGCGCCCGCCGCGGCGCCGGCGCCGTCCGAAGCGGTCCCCGCGAAGTGACGCGACGCCGGAGCCCCCGATGAACGCCCCCCGGACCCTGTTCGACAAGATCTGGCAGCGGCACGTCGTCGTCGACCGCGGCGACGGCCACCAGCTGATCTACGTCGACCGCCACCTGCTGCACGACGGCTCGTCGACCGCGTTCGAGACGCTGCGCCAGCGGGGGCTGCCGGTGCGGCGGCCCGAGCTCGCGCTGGCGACGCCCGACCACTTCACGTCGACCGCGAGCCGCGACCCGGTGGCGATCGCCGACCCGATGCACCGCCGTCACTTCGACGCGATCCGCAGCAACGCGGCCGGCGCGGGGATCCGGCTGTTCCACGTCGAGGACGTGCGGCAGGGCATCGCGCACGTGGTGGGCCCCGAGCAGGGCTTCACGCGGCCGGGCATCACGCTGGTGTGCGGCGACTCGCACACCGCGACGCACGGCGCGGTCGGCGCGCTCGCCTTCGGCATCGGCGCCTCCGAGGTCGCGCACGTGATGGCCACGCAGTGCCTGTGGCAGAAGAAGCCCAAGGCGATGCGGGTGCGCGTCGACGGCGCGCTCGCGCCCGGCGTCACCGCGAAGGACGTGGTGCTCGCGATCATCGCGCGCATCGGCGCGGCGGGCGGCGTCGGCCACGTGATCGAGTACGCGGGCAGCACGATCCGCGCGCTGTCGATCGAGGGGCGCCTCACGGTGTGCAACATGTCGATCGAGGCCGGCGCGCGCGCCGGCATGGTCGCGCCCGACGACGCGACCTATGCGTACCTGCACGGCCGGCCGATGTCGCCGCAGGGCGAGGCCTGGGACCGCGCGCTCGCGTTCTGGCGCACGCTGCCCTCCGACGACGGGGCCGCGTTCGACCGCGACGTGTCGATCGACGGCACCGCGATCGTGCCGATGGTGACCTGGGGCACCAGCCCCGAGGACGCGCTGCCGATCGACGGCCGCGTGCCCGACCCGGCCGACGCGCCCGACGCGGCGCGGCGCGACGCGATCCGCAGCGCGCTCGACTACATGGGCCTCGTGCCCGGCACGCCGATGGAGGCGGTCGCGGTCGACCGCGTGTTCATCGGCTCGTGCACGAACAGCCGCATCGAGGACCTGCGCGACGCGGCGCGCGTCGCACGCGGCCGGCGCGCGATCGTGCCGTCGTGGGTCGTGCCCGGCTCGGGGCTGGTCAAGGCGCAGGCCGAGGCCGAGGGGCTCGACCGGGTGTTCCGCGAGGCCGGCTTCGAGTGGCGCGAGCCCGGCTGCTCGATGTGCGTCGGCATGAACGGCGACACCGGACTGCCCGGCCAGCGCATCGCGTCGACCTCGAACCGCAACTTCATCGGGCGACAGGGGCGCGGCGTGCGCACGCACCTGCTGAGCCCCGCGATGGCGGTGGCCGCGGCGGTGACCGGCCGCTTCGCCGACGTGCGCGGCCTCGCCGCGCCGGGAGCCTGAGATGACCCCGTTCGCCACGCTGACCGCGGTCGCGGTGCCGCTCGACATGCCGAACGTCGACACCGACCGCATCATCCCGGCGCGCTTCCTCGGCCGCACCCGTGAGGAGCAGGTGCAGGCGATGTTCCACGACCTGAAGCACGACACCGAGGGCCGGCCGGTGCCCGGCTTCGTGCTGAACCGCCCGGAGTTCGCCGGCGCGCGCATCCTCGTCGCCGACCGCAACTTCGGGTGCGGCTCGTCGCGCGAGCACGCGGTCACGACGCTCGTCGACAACGGCTTTCTCGCGTTCGTCGCGCCGAGCTTCGGCGACATCTTCCACAACAACTGCTTCCAGAACGGCGCGCTGCCGGTCCGGCTGCCCGAGACGCGCGTGGCCGCGCTGCGCGCGCTGCTGGCCGCCCGGCCCGGCGCGACGATGACGGTCGACCTGGTCCGTCAGGTCGTGGTCGGCCCCGACGGCGTCGAGGACCGCTTCGAGACCGACCCGTTCCGCCGCGACTGCCTGCTGAACGGCGTCGACGACATCGGCCTCACGCTGCGCCACGCGGCGCAGATCGAGGCGTTCGAGGCGAAGCGGCGTGCCGAGCCGGACTGGGCCTGAGCCGGGAGTCCGCCCTGCACCGCTCGGCGCCGGCTCGAGGGGCCCGGCACCGTTGCCGGGACCACGGGCCGCAAGCCCGAGCCCATCCGCCGGCGGTCCCGCCCTGCGGGCCGCTGGTCGCCCAGGCCGGATCTGCGCCGTGCGGATGCCGCATTTCGTAGCTTCAAGGCGACCGCATGGCCGCGACCATCATCCGCACGCTGCGGGGCGCCCGCGGTGTCGACAGATCGACGGAGCCCTGACCATGAACCTGTCCGACTTCCTGGCCACGCTCGCCGAACGCGTGCTGAAACTGGAGTCGCGCGTGTCCGACTTCGCCGTGCACACGCCCTCGGCCGGCGCCTCGTCCGACGAGCTCGACCGCATGAAAGGCGAGATCGCGTCGCTTCACGCTCAGGTGGCCGACCTGACCGCCGCCTTCCGCACGAACGCGGCGGCGATCTCGGCGCTGCGCCGCGGCGTCGGCAACGCGACCGCCGCCGCCGAGATCGCGGCGGTGTCGGCGAGCCGCGCGAAGGCCGAAGTCGACGGACTCGGTCGCGAGCTCGCCCAGGTCAAGGCGAACCAGGGCGACCTGGCGGCGCTGCCCGCGCTCTGAACGATCGCGGCCTGCGGGGCCGGGCATCCCCCCGGCGTCGCGCACCGCTCAGGCTCGCGGCAGGCCCGTGGCCGGGCGCGCGCCCGACGGCCCGCCCGCGGCGTGCCGCACCGCGTCGAGCAGCGCGGCGATCGACACCGGCTTCTGCAGCACCGCGCGCACGTCGCCGGTGTCGGGCAACTGCACCCGGTCGACGATCGCCGACACCACGACCACCGGCACCGCGGCGATCGCCGGGTCCTGCGCCTTGCGGCCGAGCAGGCCGACGCCGCCGAGCCGCGGCATCATCAGGTCGACCAGCACCACCGCGAACGCCCCGGGCTCGGCGCGCAGCGCCTCGAGCGCGGCCTCGCCGTCGGGGGCCAGCGACACCGCCCAGCCGTCATCCTCGAGCACCACGTGCAGCGACGCGCGGACGTCGTCGTCGTCCTCGACGATCAGCACGCGGCGGGGGGCGGGGCGAGGGTCGGTCATCGGGGTTCGGGTGGGCGCGACGCAGGCCGCGGCCGAAGTATGGCCCTGAACGGACCGGACGCGCAGCGGCGCCGGTCAGTCCACCTTCGCACCCGAGAACTTCACGACCTCGCCCCACTTGACGATCTCCGCGCGCATGTAGCGCGTGAAGTCCTCCGGGGTGCCGCCCATCGGCGTGTAGCCCATCGACAGCAGCCGCTCGCGCACCGCGGGCGTCTTCAGCGACGCGTTGACCGCCGCGTTCAGCTTCGCGACGATCTCCGGCGGCGTGCCCTTCGGCGCGAGCAGGCTCATCCAGGTCGCCGACTCGAGCCTCGGATAACCGAGCTCCTTCGTCGTCGGCACGTCGGGCAGCGCCTCGGAGCGCCGCTCGGCCATCACCGCGAGCGCGCGAAGGCGGCCGTCGCGCACGAACGGCACCGCGGCCGGCACCCCGGGCATCGCGAGCTGGAGCTGGTCGCTCATCAGGTCGGTCAGCGCGGGCGAGGGCGCGGTGTACGGGACGTGGACCATGAACACGCCCTCGGACTTCTTGATCAGCTCGCCCGACAGGTGCCACGAGCTGCCGCTGCCGGTCGAGCCGAAATTGAGCTTGCCCGGATTCGCCCTCGCGAAGGCGAGCAGCTCCTTGAACGTCTTCACCGGCAGCGCGGTGTTGACCAGCACGATGTTCGGGATCGAGCCGATCAGCACGATCGGCTCGAAGTCGCGCTCGGGGTGGAAGGGCTTGGCGTCGTACATCGTCACCGCCGAGACCAGCGTGCCCGTCCAGCCGAACAGCAGCGTGTGGCCGTCGGGCGCAGCCTTCGCGACCGACTGCGCGCCGATGTTGCCGTTGGCGCCCGGGCGGTTCTCGACGACGAAGTTCTGCCCGAACGCGCGGCCGAGCTCCTCCGCGACCAGGCGCGCGAGCGGATCGGAGCTGCCGCCGGGACCCGCGGGCACGACGATGCGCACGGTGCGCGACGGCCACGCCTGCGCCGAGGCGACGCCCGCCGCGGCGAGCGCGGCGGCGGCGACGAGCGCGTGCGAGGCGGTACGCATGAACGGACGGCGGGAGCGGGTCATCGGCGTCTCCGGGGAGCGGCCCTCGCGGGCCGCGGTGGGTCGCCGCGCGTCGCGGCGCACGGGGTCACTCGGGCTGGATGCCGGCCTGGCGGATCTTCGCGCCCCAGGCGTCGATCTGCTCGACGACGAAGCGTGCGAAGGTCTCGGCGTCCATCGGCGCGGGCTCGATGCCGAGGCCGGCCATCTTCTCCTTGACCGCCGACGAGGCGACGACCTTCAGCGTCTCGGTGCTCAGCCTCGCGACGATCTCGCGCGGCAGGCCGGCCGGCCCGAGCAGCCCGCCCCAGATCGTGAAGTCGAAGCCCGGCACGATCTCGCCGGCCGCAGGCAGCTCCGGCATCAGCGACGAGCGCCGGTCGGCCTGCACCGCGATCGCCTTGAGCTTGCCGCCGCGGATGTACGACTGCGACGAGGCCCAGTCGACGAACATGTAGTCGACCTGGTTGCCCGACAGGTCGGTGAGCGCCGGCGGCGTGCTCTTGTACGGCACCGCGACCGCCTCGAAGCCGCCCGCGCGCGCGAAGTGCGCGCCGGCGACCTGGCCGGTCGAGTTGCCGAACGCGTAGGTCAGCTTGCCGGGGTTCGCCTTCGCGCGGGCGACCAGCTCCGCGGTGGTCCTGACCGGCGACTCGGCGTTGACCACCAGCAGGAACAGGAAGTTGTTCGTCCGCGCGATCGGGGTGAAGTCCTTCACCGGGTCGTACGAGAGCTTCCTGAACAGCGACGGGTTCGCCGAGTGCGAGGTGTTGGTCGCCATCATCAGCGTGTAGCCGTCGGGCGGCGCCTTCGCGACGATGTCGGCCGCGATCTGTCCGCTCGCGCCCGGCTTGTTGTCCACCACGATGTTCGTGCCGAGCCCGCGCTGCAGCTCCTCGGCGATCACGCGCGCGATGATGTCGGTGCCGCTGCCGACCGCGAACGGCACGACGAGGCGGATCGGCTTCGCGGGCCAGGCCTGCGCCGACGCGCCAGCGGCGACGAGCGCGAGCGCCGCCGCGAACAGGGTCTTGCCGAATCTCATCGGGGTCTCCTCCCTCGGGCCGGACGGCGTTCAGCGGCGCACGTTCTCGGGCCGTTCCATGTACGGCGGGTTGTAGACGATCAGCACGCGGACCGGCGTGTCGCTCACCACGGTGAAGCGATGCATCACGTTCCTCGGGAAGAAGCACGCATCGCCCGGCCCGATCTCGTCGACGCGCATCGCGTCGCCCTCGCCGACCTCGATCCGCGCGCGGCCCTCGAGCATGTAGCAGACCTGGTCGAGTGTCGGGTGCGCGTGGGGCAGCGCGCCCTCGTTGCGCTCGACCGTGCCGAGCAGCACCTCCATCGACGTGCAGCCGACCGTCTCGGCGCTGATCAGCCGGCGGTTGAGGGTGCCGGTGTGGTTGGCCGGGTGGTAGCCGGGCACGTCCGCCTCGCGGACGACGAATCGGGTCGGGGGCAGCATGGGTCTCCTCCTCGCGGGCCGTCGGGCCCTCAGTCTCGTCGTGCGGCGAGCAGCCGGCGCGCGAGCCGCTCGTGTGGCTTGTCGACCATCTTCCCGTCGAGCCGCGCGGTGCCGCCGCCGGCCGCCTGCAGCGCGGCCATCACGCGGTGTGCCCACTCGAGCTCGGCCTCGCTCGGTGCGAATGCGGCGTTGACGACCGGCACGTGCTTCGGGTGGATCACCGCCTTCGCGGCGAAGCCGTCGCGGCGCGCCTGCAGCGACTCCTCGCGCAGGCCGTCGAGGTCCTCGATGTCGACCCAGACGGTGTCGATCGGCGCGACGCCGGCGGCCGCGGCGCCGACGAGGCAGAGCTCGCGCGCGAGGCGGAACGGCGCGCCGAGCACGCCGTCGCGGCGGTTCTCGGTCGCGCCGATCGACGCGGCGAGGTCCTCGGCGCCCCACATCATCCCGGCGAGCCGCTCGCTGCAGCCACGGTAGTCGCCGAGCGCGCGCAGCGACGCGGCGGTCTCGGTGGCGACGATGACGATCCGGGTCGCGCCGGCGGGCAGGCCGCGCGCGCGCTCGAACGCGTCGAGCCAGCAGGCGAGCGTGCGCACGTCGGCGGGCGTCTCGCACTTCGGCAGCACGATGCCGTCCGGCGCGGCGGGCATCGTCGCGGCGAGGTCGTCGAGCGTGCGGCCGGTGTCGAGGGCGTTGACGCGCACCCAGCGGCTCGCCGCGCCGCGCGGCGCCTCGAGCATCGCGCGGGTCTCGGCGCGCGCCGCGTCCTTCGCGGCCTCGGCGACCGAGTCCTCGAGGTCGAGGATCAGCGCGTCGGCGCCGACGGTCAGCGCGCGGTCGAACTTGCGCCGGCTGTCGCCGGGCACGAAGAGCATCGAGCGCATCACGCGCCCGCCGGCCGGCGCTTCATCAGCCCGGTGCGCCTGCACGAGGCCACGATCTCGTCGCGCTGGTTGAGCGCCACGTGTTCGAACTCGACGAGGCCCGCGTCCGGCCGCGACCTGCTCGGTCGCACCGACAGCACCTTCGTGCGGGCGCGCAGCGTGTCGCCGTGGAACACCGGCTTCGGGAACACCACGTCGGTCATGCCGAGGTTCGCGACCGTGGTGCCGAGCGTCGTGTCGTTGACCGTCATGCCGATCATGATCCCGAGCGTGTAGAGGCTGTTGAAGAGCCGCTGCCCGAACTCGGTCTTCTCGGAGAAGTGCGCGTCGATGTGCAGCGGCTGCGGGTTCATCGTCAGCAGGCTGAACATCGTGTTGTCGAACTCGGTCACCGTGCGCGTCCAGCCGTGGACGAACTCCTGGCCGACGCTGAACTCCTCGAACCACAGACCCGCCATCGCCCGTCTCCTCCGGTTGCGCCGCGTCAGTACGACTTCGGCAGGCCGAGCACGCGCTCGGCGATGAAGCACAGCGCCATCTGCGGGCTGACCGGCGCGATCCGCGGCACCAGCACCTCGCGCAGGTAGCGCTCGACGTGGTACTCCTTCGCGTAGCCGTAGCCGCCGTGGGTCATCACCGCGGTCTCGCACGCGTGGAAGCCGGCCTCGCCGGCGAGGTACTTGGCCGCGTTCGCCTCGGCGCCGCAGGGCTGGCCCGAGTCGTAGAGCCAGGCGGCCTTCATCGTCAGCAGCCGGGCGGCCTCCAGCTCGACCCAGCACTTCGCGAGCGGATGCTGGATCGACTGGTTCTGGCCGATCGGGCGGCCGAAGACGATCCGCTCGTTTGCGTAGCGCGTCGCCCGCTTGATCGCGCACAGGCCGAGGCCGACAGCCTCGGCCGCGATCAGCACGCGCTCCGGGTTCATGCCGTGCAGGATGCAGGCGAAGCCCTGGCCCTCCTCGCCGATCCGGTCCTCGACCGGGATCTCGAAGTCCTCGATGAAGAGCTCGTTGGAGTCGACCGCCTTGCGGCCCATCTTCTCGATCTCGCGCACGCGGATCCGGCTGCGGTCGAACTTCGTGTAGAAGAGGCTCAGCCCCTCGGTGGGCTTGCCGACCTCCTCGATCGGCGTCGTGCGCGCGAGCAGCAGGATGTGGTCGGCGACCTGCGCGGTGGAGATCCAGACCTTCTGGCCGTTGACCACGTAGCGATCGCCCTTGCGGACCGCGCGGGTCTTGAGCTTGGTGGTGTTCAGGCCCGCGTCGGGCTCGGTGACCGCGAAGCAGGCCTTGACCCGCCCGGCGGCCATCGGCGGCAGCATCCGGCGCTTCTGCTCCTGCGTGCCGAACACCGCGACCGGGTTCAGCCCGAAGATGTTGATGTGCACCGCCGACGCGCCGGTCATGCCGGCGCCCGACTCGGCGATCGCCTGCGCCATGATCGTCGCCTCGGTGACGCCGAGGCCCGAGCCACCGTATTCCTCGGGAATGCAGATGCCGAGCCAGCCGTCCTTCGCGAGCGCCTGCTGGAAGTCGTGCGGGAAGCCGCCCTCGCGGTCGCGCTCGAGCCAGTAGTCGTCGCCGAAGCCGGCGCACACGCGCAGGATCGCCTCGCGGATGCGGTCCTGCTCGGGGGTGAGGGCGAAGTCCATCGTCTGCGGGTCCTGCGGTGGGCGGTGGTCGGGGTGGAGGCGAGCCGGTGAGGGGCGGGGTCAGGCGGGGTCAGGCGGGGTCAGGCGGGGTCAGGCGGGCGGCGCCTGCACCGCCGCGCCGTCGCGCAGCAGCGCGTCGATCTCGGCCTGGCCGAAGCCCGCCTCGCGCAGCACCTCGACGGTGTGCTCGCCCTGGCGGGGCGCGAGGCGCTCGGGTTCGGCCGGCGTGCGGTGCAGCGTCACGGGCGGCGCGATCGTGCGCACCCGGCCCTCGGTCGGATGCTCGCGCAGCGGCAGCAGGCCGCTCGCGGCGAGCTGCGGGTCGGCCACGAGGCCTTGCAGGTCGTGCATCGGCAGCGACGGGATGTCGGCGGCCTCGAGCAGCGCGTTCCACTCGGCGGTGGTGCGCGTCGCGAAGATCCGCACCAGCTCGGCGTTGACGGTCGCGACGTTCGCGCTGCGGCCCGCGTAGGTCGCGAAGCGCGCATCGTCGAGCAGCTCGGTGCGGCCGATCGCGCGGGCGAAGCGCTGCCACTGCCCGTCGTTGTAGACGATCGCGCAGACGTGGCCGTCGAGGGTCGCGTAGGGCTTGCGGTCGGGCGAGAGCTGGCGCGGATACCCGCCGGCGTCGAGCGGCGGCTCGTAGCTCATGCCGCCGAGGTGATCGCCGAGCACGATCGCGGCCATCGTCTCGAACATCGGCACGTCGACGCGCTGGCCGAGGCCGCTCCTCGTGCGCTCGAGCAGCGCGGCGAGGATCGCGCCGACCGCGACCTGGCCGACGAGCCGGTCGGCGATCGCGTTCGGCACGTAGCGCGGCTCGGGGCTGCCGGAGCGCGTCATCAGCCACGCGATGCCGGTGGCGCCCTGGATCAGGTCGTCGTAGGCGGGGCGGGCCGCATAGGGGCCGTCCTGGCCGAAGCCGAAGAGGCCGGCGTAGACCAGCCGCGGATTGACCTCGCGCAGCGCCTCGTAGCCGAGGCCGAGCCGCGCCATCGCCCGCGGCCGCACGTTGTAGACCAGCACGTCGGCGCCGGCGGCGAGCCGCAGCAGCGCGTCCCGGCCTGCGGGGCGCTTGAGGTCGAGCACGATGCCGCGCTTGCTGCGGTTCGTGTTCATGAACATCGCGCCCATCCGCGGCCCGCGCGTCGGCAGGATGTCGCGGACGAGGTCGCCGTCGGGCGACTCGACCTTGATCACGTCCGCGCCGTAGTCGCCGAGCGTCTGGGCCGCCGACGGGCCCATCAGCACCGTGGTCAGGTCGATCACGCGGCAGCCCTGCAGGGGTCCCACCGGGTCCGTCTCCTCGAGTCCCGCCCGTCGCCGGCACCCGGGGCGGGCGCGGTCGCGTTCGTCGGATTATTCCCCTGTGTGGACGATGTGTCCACCCGTGGGAACGAAAGCGGTATCCTCGGCCCCGCACCGAGGAGGATCCCGATGCTGGTGAAGCAGGCCGCCCACGTCGTCGAGCTGCTCGAGCTGTTCGCGCGGCTCGGCCGTCCGGCCGCGCTCGCCGAGGTCGCGCAGCAGCTCGGCTGGCCGCGCTCCTCGGCGTTCAAGCTGCTCGGCACGCTGGTCGAGCTCGGCTTCCTGTACGAGCCGCGGGCGCGCGGCGGCTACTGGCCGACGCCGCGCTGGCTCGAGCTCGCGCAGGCGTTCGCGCAGGCGCAGCCGCTGCCGCCGTCGCTCGGCCGCGTGCTCGACGAGGTGGTGCAGCGCACCGGCGAGACCGCGGTGCTCGCCGCGCCCGCCGGCGCACACGCGGTGTTCCTGCAGGTCGTCGACTCGCCTCACGCGATCCGCTACGCCGCCGGCGTCGGCAAGCGCGTGCCGATCCACGCGACCGCGACCGGGCGCGCGCTGCTGTCGCTGCACACGCCGGCCGAGCGCGCGTCGCTGCTGGCGCGCATCCGCTACGAGCGCTACACCGACGCGACGGTGATGTCGGCCGAGGCGGTGCAGGCCGACGTCGCGGCGTCCGCGGCGCGCGGCTGGTTCGAGAGCACCGGCGGCTTCACGCCGGAGCTGGGCGGCGTCGCGCTGCCGCTGCGGCTCGACGGCCGGCGCTTCGCGGTCCTGGCGGCCGGGCCGGCGGGCCGGGTGAGCGGCACTTACCCGACGCTCGCGGCCACGGTGCGCGAGGCGATCGAGCGGCACGTGGGCGCGGCGGCGCGCTGATCAGGCCGGCGGCGGCACGCGTGCCGCCCAGAAGCGCGCGACGTCGACGCGTCGCGCGACCCACAGCGCGTCGCCGTAGCCGTCGATCAGCCCGAGGATGCGGCGGAACGCCGCGAAGCGGCCGGGCCGCCCGACGATGCGCAGGTGAAAGCCCAGGTTCAGCATCTTCGGGCAGCCGGCCTCGCCCTCGCGGACCAGCACGTCGAGCGCGTCGCGCACGTAGTCGACCATGTCGTCCGAGCGCACGAAGCCGTTCGGGTGGAAGAACTTCATGTCGTTCGAGTCGAACGCGTAGGGCACCACCAGCAGCGGCCGCTCGCCGGGCGGCGCGTCCCAGTAGGGCAGGTCGTCGTCGAGCCCGTTGCTGCTGTAGAGGAAGCCCGCCTCGCGCAGCAGCCCGCGCGTCCAGCGGCTCTCGCTGCCGCGGCAGAAGAAGCCCTGCGGACGCTCGCCGGTCGCGCGCTCGATCGCCTCGATCGAGCGCAGCAGGTCGCGCCGCTCGGTGTCGGCATCGTCGTAGTCGGCGCACGGCCGCCAGCGCCAGCCGTGGCAGGCGCCCTCGTGGCCGGCCGCGACGATCGCGCGGGCGAGCTCAGGCGAGCGCTCGACCGCGCGGCCGCACATCCAGAAGGTCGCGACGCGCCGGTGCGCGTCGAGCTCGCGCAGGATCCGCCAGACGCCGGCGCGCACGCCGTAGGCGAACTGCTGCTCGGTGCCCTGGTCCCAGCGGCCCGGCTCGACGACGCTGCGGACCTCGGCCATGCCTTCCGCGACCGCGTCGCCGTCGGAGACCGCCCACTCGGCGCCTTCCTCGAGGTTCACGACCAGCGAGACGATCGCCTTCGCGCCGTCGGGCAGCGCGACGCGCGGCGGCTCGGCGCCGTGACCGCGCAGGTCTCGGGGGGGCAGGGCGGGGACGGTCATCGGGTGATCTGCGATGGCGGGGGGAGCGCGACGCGCTGCAGGGCGGCGCGCGTCGCGGGAAGCGGAACGGCGCGAGGATGCCCGAGCGCCGCCGCCGCGTCGAGTCGCGCCCGCCTGCGCGGCGCAGCGGGCGCGCGACCCCGCGCGCGTGGCACACTCGCCCGCCGAGCGCGCCCGCGCGCACCCGCCACACGGAGACGCAGCATGAGCACCGACGACGAGTACGTCCCCCCGAAGGTCTGGACCTGGAACAAGGCGAGCGGCGGCCGCTTCGCGAACATCAACCGGCCGATCGCCGGCCCGACGCACGAGAAGGACCTGCCCGTCGGCAAGCACCCGATGCAGCTCTACTCGCTCGGCACACCGAACGGCCAGAAGGTCACGGTCATGCTCGAGGAGCTGCTCGCGCTCGGCCACGCCGGCGCCGAGTACGACGCCTGGGCGATCCGGATCCACGAGGGCGAGCAGTTCTCGAGCGGCTTCGTCGCGGTCAACCCCAACTCCAAGATCCCCGCGCTGCTCGATCGCAGCGGCCCGGCGCCGATCCGTGTCTTCGAGTCGGGCGCGATCCTGATGCACCTCGCCGAGAAGTTCGGCGCGTTCCTGCCGACCGAGCCCGCGAAGCGCGCCGAGTGCCTGTCGTGGCTCTTCTGGCAGATGGGCAGCGCGCCCTACCTCGGCGGCGGCTTCGGCCACTTCTATGCGTACGCGCCGACGAAGATCGAGTACGCGATCGACCGCTTCGCGATGGAGACCAAGCGCCAGCTCGACGTGCTCGACCGGCGCCTGGCCGAGACCGAATACCTCGGCGGCGCCGACTACACGATCGCCGACATCGCGGTCTGGCCGTGGTACGGCGGGCTCGCGAAGGGGCTGCTGTACGGGGCCGGCGAGTTCCTGTCGGTCCATGAGTACCGCAACGTGGTGCGCTGGGCCGACGCGATCGGCGCGCGGCCGGCGGTGCGGCGCGGCCGGATCGTCAACCGCTTCCAGGGCGAGCCCTCGGCGCAGCTGCACGAGCGGCACGACGCGAGCGACTTCGACACGAAGACGCAGGACAAGGTCGGCAAGGCGGGCTGACGCGGGCGGTGCGCGCGGGCCGCGGGCGGCCGCCTCAGTCGGTACCGAAGCCCCGGTCGCGCACGAACGCCCCCCAGTCCGCGCGCTGCGACGATGCGTACTGCCGCACCCGCTCCTCGGACCAGGTCGCTGGGGGCGGGGCGCCGGGCGGCAACACCCGGGCGCGCGCGGCGACGAAGCGCGCGTCGAAGGCGTCCGTCAGCGGGTCCGGCGACGCGTCGCCGAACCGGTCGACGTGCAGCGTCGCGGCGAGCGGCAGGCGCGGCGTCGGCGCGCGCGGCTGCGACGGCCATCCGACGCACAGTCCCGCGACCGGGAACACGTGGCGTGGCAGCGCGAGCAGGTCGGCGAGCTGCGCGGCGCGGTCGCGCAGCACGCTGATCGGGCAGCAGCCCAGGCCCACCGCCTCGGCCGCGCGCACGAAGTTCATCAGCACCAGCGCCGCGTCGACCGTGGGGTTGAAGAAGCCGTCGAGGTGCTCGTTCTCGAACGGCAGGCCGCGCCGCTCGAACAGTCGCCGGAAACGCCGGCCGTCGCCGCAGAACACCAGCAGCGCGCCGGCGTCGGCCATCCACGGCATCGACGGGACCAGCGTCTGCACCGCCGCGCGCAGCGACGGCTCGCGGACGTCGATCACGTCGGCCTGCTGCAGGAAGCTCTTGGACGGAGCCGACAGCGCGCAGGCCGCGAGCAGGCGCACCAGCGCCGGCTCGACCGGCCGGTCCGTCCAGGCGCGGTGCGTCGCATGGGCGGCCATCCGCAGCAGCTCGTCGAGGCCGTCGAGGCCGGCGGGCACCTCGAGGTCCTCGCCGAAGCGCTCCGAGAGGACGCGACGCAGCGCGGTGGCGGGATCGGGGTCGACGGAGTCCGCAGTCATCGGTCGGGGCTCGCGGTAACGGGAAGCTTCACCGCATCATCCGATCGTCCGCGACCCGGGTTCCGATCCCGGTCCGCACCGAGGCTCGATCGCCGCGACCGCCACGGGTCGCGCGCCGAACAGCGGGCCGTCGCGATAGCGCAGCACGACCATCTCGACCGGCCCGTCGAGGTGCCGCGTCTCGACCTCCCCGACCAGCCTGCACATCAGCCTCGGCCCCGCGTGCAGGTCGACGATCCCGATCGCGTACGGCGCGTCGGCCGCGAACGCGCCCGGCACGACGTGGACCCGCGTGAAGCTGTAGAGCGTGCCGCCCGGCGCGAGCGTCTCCCAGCGCATCGCCCGGCTCCAGCAGGCGCGGCACACCGGTCGCGGTGGGAAGCCCGGCAGGCCGCAGGCCTCGCAGCGCGTGGTGGTCAGCCGGCCATCGGCGAGGGCGTCCCAGAACGGCCGGGTGAACGACGAGACGCGCGGCGGGAAGGGCCGGTCGCCCGCCATGTCGACCGATGCGAGCCGGGCGAGGGTCACGGACGGCCCTCCAGCACGTGCACGAGCGCGGCGTTGTACTTGCCGAGCTCGCTGACGGTCATCGCGATGCCGGCGTCGCGGACCTGGCGCGCGCCCGCGGTGCCGGTGACCTGCTGCACCGCCTCGATCACGTCGTAGAGCGGCGTCACCTCGGGCGGGTGTCCGCGCGACAGCGCGCCGCCGCAGGTGTTGACCGGCACGCGGCCGTCGAAGCGGGTCTCGCCCGCCTCGGCGCCCGGCGCGCCACGGCCGCGCCCGAACAGCCCGAGCGCCTCCGAGGCGAGCACCTCGACGATCGTGCATGGCGCGTAGAGCTCGAAGCTCGAGACGTCGCCGAGCGCGAGTCCGGCTGCCTCGAGCGCGCGTCCCGCGGCGATCCGCAGCGTGCCGTAGTCGAGCGCGTCGACGCGCCGGTCCGAGACCTGGTGCAGCCCCTCGTGCTCGAAGCCGCGCCCGCGCACCAGGACGTGCGGCCGACCGCTGGCGCGCGCGACGTCCTCATCGACGATCACCAGCGCCGCGGCGCCGTCGGCGCGACCCGGCACCTCGAGCAGGCCGAGCGGCTCGACGATCGGGCGCGCGGCGAGCACCTCCTCGACGGTGATCGGGGTGCGGTACTGCGCGAGCGGATTCAGCGCGGCGTGCACGCGGTTCTTGACCGCGACCGACGCGAGCGTCGCGCGCGGCATCCGGTGCTCGTGCAGGTAGCGCTGCGCGTCCATCGCGTACCACGCGATCGGCACCGCGCCGAACGGCGACTGGAAGTCGACGTCGCCGGTGAGCCGGATGCTGTAGTCGAGGTGCCGCGCGGTCGGCACGCCGGTCTCGAAGTGCACGCCGACCGCGAGCATGCAGCGCGCGTCGCCCGACTCGACGCGGTGCACCGCGGTGTCGAACGCGTGGCCACCGGTCATGCCGTTGCCGAGCACCTGCACGACGGTCGACCGGGCGCGGATGCCGAGGTACGAGGTCAGGAAGGTGTGGAAGTAGCCCTGCCTCGTGTGGTCGCCCGGATGCGCGACGACGACGCCGTCGAGGTCCTCCCGGCCGAGGCCGGCGGCGGCCATCGCGTCGAGCACGACCTCGACGCCGAGCTCGTGCTCGAGCGGCGCATCGCCCGTCGCACGCTTCTGGTGGGTGCCCACCGGCACCGCGCCCCAGCCCAGGATCGCCGCTCTGCGGTTCATGCCGTTCCTCAGCGGGCCACGACGATGCCTTCGCGCTCGCGGTCCCACAGCTCGGCGCGGTGGGCCTGCGCGTCCTGCTTCAGCTTGTACTTCTCGATCTTCTCGGTGGCCGTCTTGGGCAGCGCGTCGATGAAGCGCACGAAGCGCGGCACCATGAAGTGGCTCATCCGCTCGGCGGCGAAGCGCACGACCTCGGCCTCCGAGAGCGTCTCGCCGGGCTTGCGCACCACGTAGACCATCACCTCGTCCTCGCTCATCTCGGAGGCGACGGGCACCGCCGCGACCTCGTGGACCGCCGGATGGCGAGACAGGATCAGCTCCACTTCGTAGGCCGAGACGTTCTCGCCCCGGCGTCGGATCGCCTCCTTCTTGCGGTCGACGAACCAGAGGTAGCCGTCGGCGTCGACGCGGCCGCGGTCGCCCGTGCAGAACCAGCCGTCGACGAACGCCTTCGCCGTCGCCTCCGGCATCGCGTGGTAGCCCTTCATCATCGAACCGGGCTGCAGCGGCTTGATCAGGATCTCGCCGACCTCGCCGGCAGGCAGGTCGCGGTGGTCGTCGTCGACCACCCGCAGCAGCGACGCGTCACGCGGGCTGCCCGCCGAGCCGGCCTTGTCCTCGCGATCGCCCGGCACGTACGACGTCACGGCGTAGTTCTCCGACATCGCGAACACCGAGGTGAGCTCGATCCCGTAGCGCTCGCGGAAGATCCGCGGGAAGTCGGGGTGCATCGGCACGACGAGGGCGAGCCGCACGCGGTGGTCGCGCTCGGCCCGGGACGGCGGCAGCTGCAGGATGATGTTGTTCATCGCGCCCAGCGCGTTGAACTGCGTCGCGCCGAACGTGCGGATGTCGCTCCAGAACGTCGACGCCGAGAAGCGGGGCGCCAGCGCGATCGCGGCCTCGGCCCAGAGCGCGGCGTAACACGAGTACCACATCGCATTCGCGTGGAACAGCGGCAGGCAGGTGTAGAGCACGTCGTCGGGCCGGTAGCCGTACTCGCCCGCGATGGCGCGGCCGACCGCGTGGCCCTGCGACTGCGGACACATCACGCCCTTCGACGGGCCGGTCGTGCCCGAGGTGTAGAGGATCGTCTGCACGTCGTCGTGCCGCACGCGGTCGAGCGGCGGACGCGTTGCGTCGCCCGAGTCGAGCGCGCTCGCGGGCTCGACGGGCGCCGACGTTCCGCCCAGCTCGGCGGCCGACACCGGCCCGTCGCGGCGCACGAACCATCGGCGGACCTTGGGCAGGCGGGGCGCCTCGGCCGCGACGCGCTCGAGCCACGCGTCGTCGACGACCACGCAGCTCGCGTCGGACTGCTCGAGGAAGTAGCGCAGCATGTCGCCGCGCGCGGCGGTGTTGACCGGCACGGCGACCGCGCCGAGCCGGCCCAGGCCCCAGAGCACCCACAGGAACTCGGGGCAGTTGGCCATCAGGATCGCGACGTGGTCGCCGCGCCCGATGCCGCGCGCGGCGAAGCCGTTCGCATAGCGGCTGGTCATGCGGTCGGCGTCGGCGTAGGTGTAGCGCTCGTCGCGCCACAGCAGGAAGGGCCGTTGCCCGATGCGGTCGGCCTTGTCGGCGAGCACCCGACCGATGGTGCGATCCTCGAGCACGTAGTGGTGCATGCTGGCTGCTCCCCCGCGACGACGCTGCGTTCCCGGGCCACGATGGACGAAGCCGGATTGTCCGCCAATCCCGCGCAGGTCGCCGTGCGGAGCGGCTAGACTCGATACGATCGGCCGAACGGGCCGAGCGCGGTCGCGCGCCCCTGGGAGACGACGGCATGGCCAAGTACGAGCTGCTGATCCGCAACGGCATGGTGATCGACGGCACCCGCGCGCCGCGGGTGCGCGCCGACGTCGCGATCTCCGGCGGCAAGGTCGCACGCATCGGCCGCGTCGACCCGGCCGACGCCGACGAGGTGCTCGACGCGACCGGCCTCGTCGTCGCGCCGGGCTTCGTCGACCTGCACACCCACTACGACGCGCAGCTGTTCTGGGATCCGTACTGCACGCTCTCCGGATGGCACGGCATCACCTCGGTCGCGATCGGCAACTGCGGCTTCGGCTTCGCCCCGGTGCGGCCCGACGAGCGCGAGCGCGCGATGCTGTCGATGACGCGCGTCGAGGCGATCCCGCTCGCGTCGATGTCCGCCGGCATGCCCTGGGACTGGGTGACGTTCCCGGAGTTCCTCGACAGCGTCGAACGCGCGCCCAAGGCGGTCAACGTGCTGCCCTACGTGCCGGTCGGGCCCCTGCTCGTCTGGGTGATGGGCCTCGAGGCCGCCAAGGCGGGCCGGCGTCCGACCGAGGCCGAGCACGCCGAGCTGCGCCGCCTGCTGCACGAGGCGATGGACGCCGGTGGCTGCGGCTGGTCCGCGCAGCGCATGATGCCCGACGGGCCCTCGTCGGTGCAGCGCGACCACGACGGCAGCCCGATGCCGACCGACGTGATGCACGACGACACCTGCCGCGAGCTCGCGAGGGTGCTGCGCGAGCGCGACGACGGCTTCATGCAGATGCTGATGATCTCGGGCGACAACGCGCGCGACCGCGCGTTCCACGAGGAGCTCGCCGAGATCGCGGGGCGCCCGATGCTGATGAACGTCGTCCAGGCGTTCGACCACCGCCCCGACATCCACCGCCGGGTGCTCGCGTGGCTGCGCGGCTGCCGCGAGCGCGGCGTGCGGGTCGTCGGCCAGGGGCTCACCACCGACGCCGGCTTCGCGTTCACCTTCGAGGACTGGAACCTGTTCGACGACGCCGCGCCGTGGCGCGAGGCGACCACCGGCACCCTCGCCGAGAAGCGCGCGAAGCTCGGTGATCCGGCGCGCCGCCAGGCGCTGAAGGACCACCTGCCGGTCACCGCGACCGGCCCGCTCGAGCAGATCGTGATCACCGGGCCGAGGCTCGAGCGGAACGCCCGCTGGCTCGACCACTCGCTCGCGCTCGTCGCCGAGAAGACGGGCCGCCACCCGGTCGACGTGATGCTCGACATGGCCGTCGAGGAGGACCTGCGCACCGAGTTCTTCGCAGCGCCGCCGAACGGCCGGATCGACTACCTGAAGGAGATCGTCGACGACCCGTACGTGCTGTTCGGCGTGTCCGACGGTGGCGCGCACACCAAGTTCCTGACCGCCGGCCGCTATCCCACCGAGACGATCTGCAAGGTGGTCCGCGAGCACGCGATGATCGGCCTCGAGGAGGCGCACTGGCGCCTGTCCGCGCTGCCCGCCCAGGTGGCGGGCTTTCGCGACCGCGGCGTGCTGCGCGAGGGCGCGCCGGCCGACGTCGTCGTCTACGACTACGAGCGGCTGCGCGTGCTGCCGGCCGAGATCGTCCACGACCTGCCGGGTGGGGAGTGGCGGCGGATCCAGAAGGCCGAGGGCTACCGCTGGATCGTCGTCAACGGGCGCGTCACGATGATGGACGGCGAGCCGACGCACGTGCACTCGGGGCGGCTGCTGCGGCACGGGCGGGCGTAGGCGTGCGACGACCGGGGCAGGATGCCGCCGTGCCTGCGGGCCATTCGAAAAGAGGAAGAAGCCCGTCGG
>Ga0315899_10000159_pt1 | contig 84193 bp, 61 predicted proteins | sample LakEriMetagenome_2_FD_203518 | JGI IMG/M metagenome (GOLD analysis project Ga0315899, IMG submission 203518) | Freshwater fungal communities from buoy surface, Lake Erie, Ohio, United States - Buoy 4 MA112 | ecosystem: Environmental > Aquatic > Freshwater > Lake | place: USA: Lake Erie, Ohio... | reverse complement strand
GACAGTCCCCGAGGTGGGAAGTGTATTGCCAGCCGCCACCTGGCTCTTGGCGAATGCAATCTCAAATCGCTGATCGATCCCCATCACCTCGCCGGTCGACCGCATTTCCGGTCCCAGGATGATGTCGACTCCGGGGAACCGGACAAACGGGAACACGCTTTCCTTGACCGAGGTGTAGGCGGGCCATGGTTCCCGGGTCACTCCCTGTTCCTTCAGGCTCACTCCGGCCATGATTTTGGCGGCGACCTTGGGGAGTGGAACCCCAGTGGCCTTGGCGACGAAGGGACTGGTACGGCTGGCTCGGGGATTCACTTCCAGCACATAGACCAGTTGCTGTCCGCCCAGGTCCTTCACTGCGAACTGGATGTTCATCAGCCCGCGGACATTCAGGGCCTTCGACAGGGCGTAAGTCGCGTTGCGGATTTCCTGGATCGTACTCTCAGGAAGAGAGTAGGGGGGCAGGGCACACGCTGAGTCGCCTGAGTGGACCCCCGCCTGCTCGACGTGCTGCATGATCCCCCCGATGACCGTCATCTCACCGTCCGCCATTGCGTCGACATCCACCTCGCTGGCATCCTCGAGGAATTTGTCGATCAGCACAGGGTGATCGGGCGAGGCATCGACGGCCTTCGTCATGTAGCTCATCAGTTGCTGCTCGTCGTAACAGATCTCCATCGCCCGGCCACCCAGCACATAGCTGGGACGGACCAGAATCGGATATCCAATCCGCTGTGCGGCGAGGCGGGCCCCTTCGATATCGGTTGCGATTCCATTGGGTGGCTGTCGCAGATGCAGTCGTTCGATGATCTCCTGGAACCGCTTGCGGTCTTCCGCGGCGTCGATCATGTCGGGACTGGTCCCCACGATCCGGACCCCGGCCGCTTCCAGTCCCCTCGCGAGGTTCAAAGGTGTCTGGCCGCCAAACTGGACGATCACGCCATCCGGATTCAGCCGGTCACAGATATTGAGCACATCCTCGGTCGTCAGGGGCTCAAAAAACAGCAGGTCGGATGTGTCGTAGTCGGTTGAGACCGTCTCCGGATTGCTGTTGACCATCACGCTCTCGATCCCCAGTTCTCGCAGGGCGAACGAGGCCTGACAGCAGCAATAATCGAATTCGATCCCCTGTCCGATGCGATTGGGCCCCCCACCCAGAATCATGATCCGTCGCTTGCCCGGAGGGGCCGGCGGAGGAGATTCATCCTCGGTCTCGTACGTGGAGTAGTAGTAGGGGGTGTACGCTTCGAATTCGGCTGCGCAGGTATCGACCTGCTTGAAGACCGCCTCGATGCCACGCGATTTGCGGTATCGGCGGACCTCCATCTCACTCGAGTCCCACCACCAGGCCAGTTGGCGGTCAGAATACCCCATCCGCTTGGCCTGCTGCAGCAGTTCGTCGGGGACGGCGGTGAGGCGATCGATCTTTTCCAGCCGCCCTTCGAACTGCACCAATTCTTCAATGTGCTGCAGAAACCAGCGGTCGATGTTGGTGAATTCGTAGATCTGGTCGACTGTCATCCCGGCCTTGAACGCATATCGGATGTAAAACACCCGTTCGGCGTTGGGAGTGGCCAGCTTGTTCTCGATCTCGGCCAGATCAGGTTGTTCATCGGTGTCCCAGAGATCCTTCTTGCCTCCGCCCAGGCCAAAATGGCCAATTTCCAGGCCGCGAATCGCCTTCTGCAACGATTCCTTGAAGGTCCTGCCGATCGCCATGGTCTCGCCGACGGACTTCATCTGCACCGTCAGGACAGGATCTGCCTCGGGGAACTTCTCGAAGGTCCAGCGGGGGAATTTCGTGACGACGTAATCGATGGTCGGCTCGAAACAGGCCAAAGTCTCGCGGGTGATGTCGTTGGGAATTTCATCCAGCCGGTAGCCGACCGCCAGCTTGGCGGCAATCTTGGCAATCGGGAAACCAGTGGCCTTCGAGGCGAGTGCACTCGACCGGCTGACACGCGGATTCATCTCAATGACCACCATCCGGCCCGTCTGCGGATTGATGGCGAATTGGACATTCGAGCCCCCGGTTTCCACGCCGATCTCACGCATGACGGCGATCGTGGCATCGCGCATCAACTGGTATTCCTTGTCGGTCAGTGTTTGGGCGGGGGCGACCGTGATCGAGTCTCCCGTATGCACTCCCATCGGATCGAAGTTTTCAATCGAACAGATGATGACGACGTTGTCTGCCACGTCGCGCATCACCTCCATCTCGTATTCTTTCCAGCCGATGACCGACTCTTCGAGCAGCACTTCGCCGACCGGAGACATGGCCAGGCCCCGCGCCACCTTGCTTTCGAATTCTTCGCGGTTGTAGGCGATGCCCCCGCCGGCACCCCCCAGTGTGAAGCTGGCCCGGATGATCACCGGAAGTCCCAGATCGCGCAGGGCCGCTCGGGCGTCGTCCATCGACCGTACGGAGAAACTCCGGGGCACATCCAGGCCGATTTTCAGCATGGCCTGCTTGAACGACTCGCGCCCCTCCGCCTTTTCGATCACATCCTGGCGGGCTCCGATCAGTTCGCAGCCGTATTTCTCCAGGACTCCACGGCGAGCCAGTTCCATCGCGGTGTTCAGCCCCGTCTGCCCTCCCAGGGTCGGCAGCACGGCATCGGGACGTTCTCGGGCTATGATCTTTTCGACGTATTGCCAGGTGATCGGCTCGATGTAGGTCCGTTGGGCCGTTCCCGGATCGGTCATGATTGTCGCCGGGTTCGAGTTGACCAGGACGACTTCATAGCCTTCTTCCCGCAGCGCCTTGCACGCCTGGGTCCCGGAATAGTCGAATTCGCAGGCCTGTCCGATAACGATCGGTCCAGAGCCAATGATCAGGATCTTGTGAATGTCGGTTCGGCGGGGCACTGCGAAACTTCAGACAGGTGACAAGGGGAATTCGGAAACGTTCGACGTCCAGCCAACGCCGGACAGACACCCCAAACGGCAGGTGTCGGCGACCACTGGTCATGAGTTTCGGGCCATTGCATCCAACTCTCTCCCAATGGGATCCCACCCGTTTTTTGAACGGATGCTCCCATGAGCTCCCGACCTCACAACCCAACTTTGGGGAGACCGAGTTCACCTGCCGTGTGTACACGCAAACAGGTTTCTTGGAGCGGAACGGCTCAAAACTGGCGAAGTGTACCACCTGAGGCACACGCTTCAAAGTGACCCCCCACATCGGATTCATTATGCTCGACGGCTTGGGCAAGGTTCGCTTGGTTGGGAGACTTCAGACATGACTCAGACAGTTTTGCGGCGACCTGTCTGGAGACGTCTTTGCACGTGGATTGGTGTGATTGTCTGCGGTGCACTTCTGCCGCCAGCCATTCACGCACAACCTCGTCCGGCAGCCCGGTCGACTGATCGGCAGGCGAGCCCGCCCCGGCCATCTGGCCTCCTGCGGCAGTCTGACCGGCGATTGTTGGTTGACCGGGCGGCCGTTCAGGCACAGGGAATTGCCCGATACGAATCACGCCGGTTGATCCTCTATACCGACATCCCGCGCGAACGGGCGGAATCGCTGCCAAAGCTGATGGATCGGGCCTATGACGCGTGGATCTCCTACTGTGGTGAACTCCCCCCCGATCGTGAACGGTCCGAATTCCAGATGACCGGCTATCTCATGTCCGATCACGATCGATTTCGGGCCGCCGGCCTGCTCCCGGACAACCTTCCTGATTTCGAGCATGGTCGGCATCGCGGCCAGGAATTCTGGATGAACGACCAGGGGAGTGACTACTACCGCGCCCACCTGATGCTCCACGAGGGAACGCATTGCTTCACGACGGCAGTCGACCGTGATTTGACTCGAAGTGTGTGGTTTTTCGAGGGGATTGCCGAATACTTCGCCACGCATCGATATCCAAATGAGGGGCCGCCCGTATTTGGTGTTTGGCCCGACCAGCGCACTGCTTTTCCGCTGCTGGGCCGCATCAAGCTGTTGGAAGAGCACCGTGCTCGGGCTGACACACTTTCGATGGTCCAGGTCGCGCGGCAGCCACCCGAGGTTTACGATCGTCCACACGCCTACGCCTGGGCTTGGGCGCTGGTCCATTTTCTGGCGGAATTCCCCGAGACCCGAGACTCGTTCCGCCAGACTGTGCAGAGGGTGGTCCGGGGAGAGTCGCATGCTCCTCTCGACCAGTTACTCTCCGACGAGCGTCGACAACGCCTCTGGCGGTGGTATATCGCCGACCTGTGCCACGGCTACGAACTGGGGCGATCCCTCCCTTCCTCCAAAGATTTCGAGCTGATGCACGAATTGGGTCAGGAAGTCTCTGTCAGGGCCGATCGTGGCTGGCAGTCAATAGGGGTCCGCCTGCAGGCAGGGCAGACCTATCGAATCTCGGCTCGGGGACGGGTCGAGTTGGCCTCCGAGCCTCGTCCCTGGATCAGCGAACCGGCGGGGGTCAGTATCCGCTACCACGCTGGCCTTCCCTTGGGGCGACTGATCGGACGGTATTGGCCCATGGACTCCGGATCGATGCAGGATTCCGAAACAATCAGCATCGGAGAAAAGGAGATCTACAGCCCCTCAGAGGATGGGGTGCTGTTTGTGCGGGTCAACGATTTCTGGAACGAATTGGGCGACAACAGAGGGGAATATGCCGTCACGGTCAATCGAGACGAGTGATCCCCCCGACCTTTGGAGACCAGGCCGAGGTCGCGGCCTTCAGGTGCCGCCGATCTCGCCTCCGGCACCATCCTTCAGCCTCTCGAAGTGTCCCCGGAACTGGGCTGCCGGATACTTGACGGCATTCTTGATCAGTTTGTCATGAACCGCATCACTCAGGTCGATGTCGAGGCTGTTGGCGAGGCTCAACAGGTAACAGCAGACGTCGGCCAGTTCTTCCCCGATCGCCTCCCGATGACGCGAATCCTGGCCTCGAAGCCGAGACTCAGCGACATCGACCCACTGGAAATGCTCCATGACTTCAGCCGCCTCTATCGCGAGGGACATGGCCAGATTCTTCGGCGAATGAAACGGCGACCAGTCCCGTTCATCGACAAACTTCCGCATGGCCTGACGCAAGTCGGCAATCGTGGTGGTCTGATCGCTCATCTCTGGGACCCCGATTCAACCTCGCCGAGGCGGAGACTCAATTCCTCATGCAGCGCGGTGCCATTGGTACACAGGAGATCGGGGATCGCAAGATCCAACCGGCTGCCATCCATGCGGGTGGCTCGACCGCCGGCTTCCCGCGCGATCAAGACTCCGGCCGCCATGTCCCAGGCCTTCAGGCTGGTCGACCAGTAGCCATCGAGTCGGCCTGCGGCCACATACGCGAGATTCAGCGCAGCCGAGCCCGAACGATGGACCGTTTGGGCATGATTGATCACGTGCAGAAACCGCTTGAGTGGCGGGCTGTCCGCCTTGGCGTTGGGAGGGAAGCTGGCAATCACCATCGAATCGCGCAGCCGGTGAAATCGGCTGGTCCGCAGGGGCTGGTCGTTGAGCGTCGCACCGGCGCCGCGGAGCGCGGCGAACAGTTCCCGCTTGCTGGGGTCGTAGATCACGCCAGCGACCAATTCGCCGGCCTGTTCGAGGGCAATCGAAACGGCGTAATAGGGAAAGCGGTGGACGTAATTGGTCGTTCCATCCAGCGGATCGATGATCCAGCGAAAGTCTCCCTCGCCCGCCGCCTGTCGCAATCCTTCTTCTCCCAGGAATCCGTGTTTGGGAAAGCGGGGTTGAAGGACTGAAACAATGGCATGTTGAGCGGCGACATCGGCCTCGGTGACCAGGTCGGCCGGGCCTTTTTCGCTGACGGTAAATTTGTCCGCCCACTCCTCCAGCACCTGGCCAGCGGCCAACGCCGCCACTTTTGCGGCTTCAAGAAACTCCTTTTCAGAAGACACGATCTGCGATTCCTTGCGGTTGTCGGTGAGCTGTCAAAGTCTGTGGTAACGCAGCCTGGTTACTTGTGGATTGAGCCATCAATCCGATGGAATCAACTCAGTACGCAGCCGCTGGGCAACCTGCGCCGATTTGACTTCGGTCAGACAGAGGGGATGGATCACGAGGCGGCCTTGGGCCAACTGCCCATGGCCCACATAGATGCGCGGATTCCCCTCCCGCAATGAACGGCAGATGTCGAAGGCCGACTTCCGCAGCGCCTGCTCCGCCACCACCACCTCCAGCACCGGGAAACGTTGCCCATCCGGGGGATCGACCAGTTCCCAGCGCGAGGGGCCTGGAATCTGGTCAGCAATCTGCCGCAACCAGGTGAGTTGTTGCGATCTTTCCCGGTCGTAGTGTCCCGAGAAAAACAATTCGACCGCGGTCAGCAGGGCGGCGATTTCTTCCTTGGAAACCTTGAACCCCCGGCCCAGACCGTGGCGCGGTTGACCGAACAGCCGTCGTGGTTCCGGCAGGATCGCTGGGGGAGACCAGAGTTCGGGATGGTCGTCCATGTCGAGCATCTGCAACAAAGCCGAGCCGACAAGGTCGGATCTCCCGCACAGGATGCCTGTTGACTGCGGTCCGCGGAGTGCCTTGCCGCCGCTGCACGCAACCAGATCGGCACCGGTCGCCACAAGATCGGGCAGCGTGTTCCGGGGCAGCACTTCGCCTGCGGCGTCCACCAGAACCGGCAGGCAATGCCGATGGGCCAGATCGACCACCTCCTGCAGGCGGGGCCGCGCATCGGCTGCGGCGATGTACAAAATCCCCGCCGTTCGCTCCGTTATGGCCGTGCCGTATTCCCACGTCTCAGTCCGCCGCACTCCGGCGTTGGAGACGATCTCGTTGAAACCAACTTCGACCAGCGTCGCTCCGGCCGCACGCACCGCATGGTCGTATCCATTGCGCTGCTCCCGGGCGATCAGGAATTCCTGACGGTCTCCCGCGGCGGGGCGCGGGAGGCGTTCCATGCGCCCCGCATCCAGTCCCGCCAGAATCGCGGCGGTCCCCAGGGTGAGTCCCGCGGCACATCCAGCCGTGACAATCCCCGCGGCCGCACCGGTATGGTGCGACAGGATTCGCGAGGCGGCGACCTGGAGTTCCTCCAGAGAGCAGGCATCGGAAGCCGCCGCAGAAAACGCCGCGATCACCTCGGGAGGCATGACAGCCCCCCCAAGCCGGGTGACCGAACCGGTCGCGTTGATGATTGGTGTGACCCCCCACTGTTCGAAGATCGACATCAAGGGGTCTCGGCGGGCGGGCGGGCGGGGGAGGGTTGGCGATCGATCAGGTCATCCAGCCAGCGGTCGGCAATCGCCTCCGCCGCCAACTCGTGGGCCCGTTCGTTGGGATGGGCGTCAAAAATGTTGACCGTCAGTCTTTCCTTGGCGTGCGGTTCCAGCACCGGCAGCAGGTCGAGACACGGAATGCCTTCCCTCCGACACGCTTCCGCAATCAGCCCATGTGCTTCGCGGAAGGGATACTTTGGACCCAGATTGTGCAGGAAGGGAAACACGACCACGCGGAAATCGATCCCCGCGTCCCGGCACTCCTGGCTGAGACTCATCAACTTCCCAAACATCCGCCGCCACGCGATGCCCCGATACGATTCCTCGACATGGGAGTAATAGTCACGCACTCCCGGCACCGTCGCCTGCTGGCTGCGAAAGTACAGAAGATTGAAGAAGTAGGTGTCGTTCAGCAGTGGGTTGGGGGGGCGCCGCACCTGGTTGGTCGGTGCCTGATCTCGATGTTCGGGGTCGAAAGTCTCGATGTCGTTCAGGCACAGGACGTAAACCAGAGTCGTCACCGGCAGATGATTCTCAATCAGCCGGTCCGTCACCTCGCACACCCAGTGCAGATCCTTGCCGGCGTCGGCGATGTTGGTCACCAGGATCTGACCACGGGCTTGGGACTGCAGCGTTTCCCTGACCCGATTGCTGAAACGGTCGGGCACACGTCGGATGCCATGTCCAAAAGTAAAGCTGTCTCCGATGAACACCACGTGCCGCTGACCCGGTTCGAGCCTCGTGGGGAAGTCGACATCATCTCGGTAGGGAATCCCCTCCCGGCCTGCGAATTTCAGAGGCTTCTGCTGAACCCAACGCCGGAACCACTTCTGCGAAACGTTCGTCATATTGAACGAATCGCTTTGGTCGTAGATGACAGCGAAGTAAAGCTCAACGGCCGTCAAGCCGGCGAGAAGCATCCAGAGCGACAGGCCCAGGTTGGAAAGACGCAGGGACCTTCCCCGGCGACGGGCGGTTCGCCGCGATCTCAGCAGCAGCCAGAAAGCTGCCGGCAGTGCCAGCAGCCAAAGTGACATGCCCAGCAGATAATCGAACGACAGCTCGAACACTAAACCAACTCGCGGATCACCTGGGTGGTGCTGGGAAGAATGGGAATGGGGCGATCTTGCGAATCACGCACCAGCTCATGGGGATCGATGCCGATCGACTGGTACAGCGTGGCCAGGACGTCAAGGTAATGAATGGGACGGTCCTTGGCCGAGTCCGCCATGGCGTCGGTTGTACCGATAAATTGCCCAGTCCTCAGTCCGCCCCCGGCCAGCAGGGCGCTGTTGACCCGTGCCCAGTGGTCTCGGCCCGCGTCCTTGTTGATCTTGGGGGTTCGGCCAAATTCGCCCCACACCGCCACAGTCACATCCCGATCGAGGCCCCGGTCATGCAGGTCCTGGATCAGGGCGGTGATCCCCTGATCGAAAATCGGGAGATTCCCCCGTAGGTGGTTGAAATTGTTCCCGTGGGTATCCCAAAAGCCGTAGGCCACGGTCACGCAGCGGACCCCCGCCTCAATCAGCCGTCGGGCCATCAACAACTGGTCGTTCCACAGGGGAGCACCATCCCCCTGGTGCTTCGAAGAGCTCTTTCCGTACCGTTCGCGGATCCGCGGATCTTCCTTCTCGATGTCAAGGGCGTCGACCAACCGGCTCGATGTCAGAACGTCAAAGGCACGCTGCGTCGCACTGTCGGCCGCCTGCAGCCGCTCGCTCTCCAGACCAGACTTAAGACAGTCAATCTCCCGCAGCAATCTGCGTCGATCGGACAGTTGGGCGGGGGAGACGAATCGCAGCTTCATGCTGGCCAGATCCTCGCCGTCGGCACGCACACCCGTATACCGCGGCCCGAGCGTGCCAGGCCCCGGGCTGTTGTACGGGCGATGCTGCATGGTAGGGAACAGATCGACGAATGGAGGAATCACCGGATCGGTGGGGCCCAGAACCCTCGATACCATCGAACCGAAGTTCGGTTTCCCATCCCGCTGCGATTCCCCCATCGAATACCCTGTGAGCGTCTGGAAACTGCTGTGCTCGTCACGCAGTCCGACGATCGATCTCAGCACGGCGTATTTGTCTGCCATACCTGCCAATTGAGGCAGCAATTCGCAGACCTGGAGCCCCGGCACATTTGTATCAACGGGGTTGAAATCCCCCCGGATTCCAGCGGGAGCCTGAGGCTTCAGGTCAAAAGAATCCTGATGGGACAAACCTCCCGACAGATAGACCATGATGATCGATCTGTTCGTCTTCCCGCGGGTCTCCTCGGCCCGCAGGACATCATTCAAGCCCAGCCCCAGACCGGCGAAAGAAAACCCACCAATCTCCAGGAATGAGCGGCGGGACACACCATCACAAAAACTCTGCGAGACTTTCGGGAAGGTCGGCATGTTCGAACTTTCTTCCGGGGAACCGAGGAGTCTTCCAGTCAGGGCTTCCGGGCAGCCGGGGTAGAAACTGGGACGGGAAGTTCCCCGGGAAAACTCGGGAAACTCCATACCTGTTTATATGTCATCGTCTGGCCGGGGGGAACTGTTCAGGGTTTTCTGGGGCGCACTTTTTTGCGGGCGAGATTCTCCGGCTGGGGAAAAGGGAAATCTGTGGCCTGAAAGTCCAGAAAACGGCCCGGCCGTCAACTCGGCTCGGGAGCATCCTTCAACCGGATCTCCGAATCCGGATTGAAGCGACCGGCATCGGGATGATTCTTCGAATCGGCGATCGACTGATCCTTCGAGAGGTTCATGGAGATCATCGCCTGGGTTTGATTGCCGGAAACCGGCAAGGGTTCCGCCGGATCGGGACCCAAGTGGACCCGGAATTTGGCATTGGCAATCGCCAGAACGTCCCCCGGCAACAGGGCTCCCCGGGTCACCCTCTGACCGTTGACACGTGTTCCATTGGTGCTCAGCAGGTCCCGTACAAACAGCAATCCATCCGTCTTGACAATCACGCAGTGGATCTTCGAGACACTCTTGTGGTCGATGGTGATGTCACAGCCCTCCTCCTGACGTCCCACGACCATCAAATCCTTGTCGATCCGGATCGGTTCCCCGCCATTCTCGGGAATCAATTGCGCAATCACTGTCGTCTCGGGGGGGTGAAGTGATGGATCGGAGTGTACGCATCGGGAGGAGTGATGAGGCGGTCCCGGAGACGCTCTGCACGCAATTTCATCGCCAACCCGGCAGGCCGTCAAGACGAAACCCGAACCGCAAGCACGCCAATTCGGGTTTCGTAAAACCAAGGGGGCGAAAACTCTGTGTGGGAATGGGCCGTGGCAATGGTCAAGCAATCCAGGGAAGCAGGGTTTTGACCAGCAGGATAATGACGGCCACACCGACGACATCCAGTAACAGTCCGTAGCGAATCATCCGCGGCAGGGGAACCAGACCGGTGCCATAGACAATCGCATTGCAGGGGGTCGAGACCGGCAGCATGAAACCGAGGCTCGCCCCGAAAGTTGCCCCCAGCGCGGGAGCCAGCGGATCGACACCGGCCGAGCGGGCCATCGAGATCACCAGCATCACGACAATGTTGGCTGAGGCCGTGTTGGAAGTCGCTTCCGAGACGAGGGCTGCCAGTAAAGTTCCTCCTACCAGGAGCGTCCATTCCCCGCCCCCCGGCAGCAACCCCGCAAGTGCGTTACCGACCGCGGTGGCCAGCCCTGTCTGATTGGCCAGTTCTCCCAGTGTAAAGCCCCCTCCGTAGAGCAGCACGACCCCCCAGTCGATTTGCGTGGCCTTGCTCCAGTCGATGGCCCGGCCTCCACAATTCCCCGGCAGCAGGAACAGCAGCGACGCCCCGAGGATCGCCACCACTCCTTCGGGCAGACTGCTGCGCACCTGGCTGTAAATGGGGCTCTGTTCACCCCAAAACAAGGCGACGATTCCGGGCAAGACCCACAAGAGTGTGGTCAGTCCGAAGGCGATCAGAGTCGACTTCTGCCCGGCTGTCCACCCCCCCAGCGAATCGCGGTTGCGGTTCAGCATGTCGATGCTTCCGGGAAGCTCCCGGACCCCTGCCGGACAGAGCCGGTTGAGATAGCCAAAAAGAAACAGATAGAGCAGCACGACGACGGGAACCCCCAGGACCATCCACTTCAAAAAGGGAATCTCGACCCCCAGTTCCCGTTCGATAAATCGCAAGCCAATGACATTGGGGGGGGTGCCGATCGGAGTCGCCAGTCCGCCAATCGAAGCCGCGAACGAGGTCATCAGCATCAAGCCGGTCGCGAATCTGGGGTCGATCCGTCCGGATTCTTTGGAGGCTTCTTTCAGAAACCGGACCAACGACATTCCAATCGCCAGCATCATGGCGGTCGTGGCGGTGTTCGAAATCCAGGCTGAGATGAAGGCCGTTACCGCTCCGTAGGCGAACAGGATTCGGGAAGGTCGGGCGCCGACCCAACCCAGCGACATCACTCCGTATGCCAGGCGTCGATCGAGGCCATGCAGGAAGATTGCTCTGGCCAGCATGAACGATCCGATGAACAGGAACATCAGGGGATCGGCGAACGGTGCGAACACGGTCTTGGCGTCGGCCACTCTGAGGACCACGCATCCTGCGGCCCCCAGGAGCGCGGTCACCGTCATCGGGATGGGCTCTGTCAACCAAAGCCAGATCACAGTGGCCATGATGGCCGCCAGGTGATGGGCCTGCGGATTCATTTTGGCTGAGAGTCCCGTCCCGCCGTTTTGTTCAAAGGGAGCCGCAGAGTTCGACAGCGGCAGCCACCAGATCACCAGGAAGAGCACCGGTGCCAGCAGCAGGCCCGAAACCGATCGCAACCGTTCAAATCGTTTTTCCAGGTCCGACTGGGGGATCTCGGGTTCAGGATCAAACATGAGGGGTGTCCCGGAGGAGGGCAGAAGGAACAGCGCCGATTGGGTGACTGGGTCAGGGAGCGATCCGTGTGCCGAGGGAGGACCTGCGGAGAGTTTCCCGCTCTGGAAGCACTCAACGGGAATCCTATACTCCCACTATGAAGACCTTTGCCGAACTCGCCGCGTCGCGACGCGCGTGGCTTGATGAGATCCTGAAACCGTGGTGTCAGTCAGCATCCCGTCGGGACTTGCTCATGGCTGAACATGAATGGACCGATGTTGCCGGAAAAGTCGATCCCGTCAAAACCCTGTGGTGTTGGGCCTGGGGAAGATTCCCCAGCATCGTGAATCAGGAACTGCAGGGGATCGACGAGACCACAGCGGTCCGGGTGAGTTTGAAGGACGGCCAGAGCGTCAGTGGTTTTCCGGATGCCCGCGAAAGCCAGCATGGTGAGCTGTATCTGCTGGGGCGAGATCCTGTCCAGCCTTCGCAGACGATCTTTCTGGGGCCATTCAGTATCGACGACGTCATGGCGGTGGAGAAGTGTGCCTGAATTGGGACCACTGGTCGTGATCTGAATTCTTCCAGATCGGGGCCTCGTGCGTGTTGGACTGTCATTGCGGAATACAAGGTTCGAAACACTGGGAATGAAGGGTTTGAGTTGACCTGAGGAGGTTTCCAAACGACGGCAATCGCTTGGACTGCGGCTCCAAAGAAATCCAGAGGGATTTCGAATTGCAACTGCCTCAGATTGAGGAAGGTTGAACTCAGCCGCTGTCGGAACGCATCGCGTGGATGCGTGATGGCACATGGACGTGAAGAAAACGGTCGACAGCTCCTCGCAGTCCAGGTTGGCCACGACCAAGACACAACGGATTGTTGCCAGCCCGGGTTGATATGACTTGACCTACAGATGGGCTTGCACTCTGAGAGCGACGACGACGGTGGGGGGGCGTGGCCTGCGGCACTCCCACAACCGCCGCCGACAATCGATACACGAGCCGGTCATCGTGAAATTCTCTGGAAAACACGCACTTCACCAGAAGAGAAGTGCTTCCAGCCGTTCCGGTGCGTGTCTGTTCATCCATTTCGGCGTCCCTGTTCGCGTCGACGGACATCACCCGAATGCCAGATGCTCTGGTTTCTGCCGACCGCCAGCTCACTCATTAAAACAGTGGATCGCCATGGGGAGCATCCTGAGGAGAATGTCGTTCGAAAGGACCGGCAGCACGCTGGTCGGCACGATCCCTTCTCCGGTCGACGGACAGCCTGCGCGACAGTTGGCCTTGTTCCTCGAAAACAGGAGCTCGACATCATTTTGGGGGCATCCATCCCCACAGACTCCGAAAACTGCAGGCCAAGTCCGGAGCCCCCGGGCCGATCGATCCGTGACAGCATTCAAATCGTCCGACAATGTGTCCCGTTACGAGGGGCTCTGCGGCGCATGATTCAGAGCTTGCCGGGCAAGGTTCAAAAACGCATCGAGGTGGTCGCAGGGGGAAACCACTCTGGTCGCCAGCGGCGGCACAACTGATCAATCGCCAGAACCGTCAGAACGCCGATCATGCAGCCCTGGAGGTCGGCGAACCAGTCGTGCAAGTCGCAGTTCCGGCCGAACAGGGGTTGGGTGGTTTCATCGAGAGCACCATAAACCGCCGCCATCCCGACGACCAACGCGAGCCGCCGCCATCCCAGAGGGCCCTTCCAAGCACTCAGGCTCAAGCCCAGTCCCACGGACAGCACCATGTAGCCAATCAGGTGCTCGCTCTTGTCTCCCAGTCCCGAGTCGTACTCCTTGGGGATCTCGGGGAGATGGGTGAGGACCAGCATCAACAGCCAGAAGGCGACGGTGCCCCCTAAAATCAGCGGCCGCATCCGTGTGATCAACCGACTCGCTTGAGGCTCAGACGGCATAAGGTGTTCGCAGGGAGAACTTGGGGTTCTTGTCGAGGTAGGCTTTCACCCGTTCGACCCGGCCGAGAGCGACCGGAAGAAAGTCAATCGCCTGTTGCAGCCGTTCGTTGGGCTCGGCACAGCTGAATCTCAGAAAGCCTGCGCCCGCCTCGCCGAAACACTCTCCTCCGAGGCAGGCGACGCCGAAATGATCGTCGGCCCCTTCCAGCAGGTAGAGAGCGAGGCCATGGCTGGTGATCCCCAACGCGTTGCAGATGGGGGCCACATTGGGAAATACGTAGAAGGTAGACGTGGGATCGAGCGTTTTGAATCCCGGAATGCGGTTGAGCCCCTGGGTCAACAGCACGACTTTGTCCCGAAACAACTGCATCACCCGGTCGCGTTCGACTTTGTCGTGGTTCAGGGCGGCGGCCCCGGCCAACTGAACGATGGGGGGCACACACGACAGGCAGGTGTTGATCATCTTGCCGATGGCGTCTGTGATGTCCGGACTCGATACGGCAAATCCCAGTCGCCAGCCACTCATGCTGTACGACTTGCTGAAGGTATAGGCGGCGACCGCCTGCTCCAGCATTCCCGGTTGCTCCAGCAGCGAACGGTGGCGTCCCTTCCAGACCATGTGGCAATACGGTTCGTCAGAAAAGACTGCAATGTTCTTGCCGCGGATCAGGTCAGCGATGTCTCGCAAATCCTGTTCGAGGGCCACTCCCCCGGTCGGGTTGTGGGGAGAATTGAGGAAGATGGCCCGGGGGGCGGGGTCGGACGTCAGGAACCGCTCGATCTGATCGACTCCTGGGCGGAATTCGTTTTTCAGAGACAGAGGTGCCAGTACGGCCCGAGCGCCGCGCCGCTCGATGTTGGGAATAAAAGTCGGAAAATGTGGGCTGAAAACCAGTGCTCCGTCGCCAGGATTCAGAAAAGCTTCGCAGAAAAACTGCTGAAAAATCTTGGCCCCAGGGCCGACCACCACGTTTCGACCCTCGGCGGGGATGTGAAACTCTTCGCGGACAAACCGGGCTGCGGTTTCCCGGAATTCGGGGAGCCCGGGCGACGGACAGTAGTGCGACTGGTCATCCTTGATGGCCTGCTCGCCCGCCTGCTTGGCGTGGGCCGTGCTGGGAAACGGGCTGTCGCCAATTTCCAATTCAACCACATCCTTCCCCTTCGCCTTCAGTTGCTTGGCGACGGCCAGCACCGTGAAGGCGGTCTCGACATTGAGGTTGCGGGCGAACTGGCTGAGCGTCACAGACATGGAAGGCATTCCTGCACAGGGTGAGACTTGACTGTCGTCATTCTAAAGGGGAAATCGGGTTCGGGGGAGGGATGCTGCTTGAGGGGCGTCGGTGGGATCGTCACACCTGTGGCCAGGGGGCGGCCCCCAGCCAGAGGAATCGCCCCGCCCAAATCGATACGATCGGGGGTCCAGACCTTTCCTGCCATGTCACCAGTCCCACGCTCGCCCCCATGACCACCGCCGAGGCATTGGATCAAGTTCGGGCCCGAATCCTTTCGGGTTATGGCCTGTTGTTCCTCAAGACCTTCGAAGAGGAACGGTGGGAGGCTGAATTGGCCGAGGTGCTGTTGGAGGTGGAGCGGGGACTGGTGACCTGGACCATCACGGACGGGCCGCTGCCACCACCGGGGAGCGACGGGGCCATTTCCACCGAACCGCTGTGGTTTCTCGAACGGATCGACACATATCCGTCAAATCACGTCTTTCTTCTGAAAGACTTTCAACCCTGTTTCGCCGACGTGCGCGTCATCCGCAGGTTGAGGGACCTGGCTCCGCATCTGGCCCGCGAGGGGAAGACCCTGCTGTTTCTTGGAGCCGGCCTGTCGGTGCCGCTCGATCTGCAGAAAGAGGCCTTCGAGATCGATCTGCCCCTTCCGGGAATCGAAGAAATCCGGCAGGAACTGCAGATCGCCCTCGCCGCCCGGAACCTGGTGGCGGAGATTCCGCTCGAGATCGCCCCGGACGTCGAGGAAAAGCTGGTCAAGGGCGTCCTGGGGCTTACCGCTCGGGAGGCCCGCAAGGCCCTGCAGTTTGCCCTGCAAGGGCGTGAGACCGTCGACGACGAGGCTTTCCGTCTGTTGGTGGCTGAAAAACGCCACCTGGTCCAAGGCTCGGATCTGCTGGAGTTCTATGACCTCGAAGAGGGGGTCCGCGATGTGGGCGGGCTGGAGGTGCTCAAAGACTGGTTGAGTCAACGTGCCGAGGCCTTCACCGAACGGGCCCGCGAACAGGGAATTCCTCTGCCCAAAGGATTACTTTTATTGGGGGTGCAGGGATGTGGGAAGAGTCTTACGGCCCGGGCCACCGCACGGCTTCTGAGTTTCCCGCTGGTCAGGCTGGATGTTGCCAATCTGCTCTCTGCCGATCGCGGGACCAGCGAGCGGAACCTGCGGGATGTGCTGCGGCTGATGGAGACGATTGCCCCGGCGGTGCTTTGGCTGGATGAGATTGAAAAGGGGTTCGCCGGCCTGGGCGAAGATGCCCAGGGACAGGATTCAGTCATGGCCCGACTGTTCGGCAGCTTTCTCACGTGGATGGAAAGCCGCAAGCAACCCGTGTTCGTCGTGGCGACCGCCAACTCGGTCGCCAATCTCCCGCCGGAACTGCTCCGCCGGGGGCGGTTTGATGAATTGTTTTTCGTCGATCTGCCAAACTATCACGAACGGCTCGATATCGTGGAAATCCACCTTTCGAAGCGGGGATGGAAACCCGAGAAGTACGATCTTGAATCGATCGCCAATCGGACCGAGGGATTCAGTGGTGCGGAATTGGAGCAGATTGTGGTGGCGGCCATGATCGACTCGTTTGGCCAAGGGCGGCTGTTGTCGCAGGAAGACCTCGAGAAATCGCGTGACCAGACCGTCCCGTTGTCCGTCACCATGGAGGAGAAGGTGTTCCAGCTGCGCGAATGGGCGTCAAGCCGCTGCCGCCGGGCCACGCTCGACAGTCGGGTCACCAAGATGATCGAGGATGAACACCGCCGTCTGTCGCAACTTCCTCTCGACGAAGACGGCGATGCGGCAGAGGGATGGCAGCAGTTGGCCGAGCACGGCCAGGTCAACGCAGGATTGGTCGAGTATCTGCGCCGGTACGACACGACAACGTTTGCGACCATCGTCGAGAAATTCGGGAGGTATTTCCCCGGTGCAGGAGAACAGGGACTCGCCCTGCGCTCTGATCCGAATGTGGTTCTGTGGGCCGGACTCAGCCCGGGATTGGCCGAGACACTGGCCAATCTGATTGCGAACCGCCGGATCTACGTTCATCCCGTACCGGCCGACGTGTACCGCGGTGGACTCAACCCTCCCAAACTCCCGGCGATCACCCAGCTTCCAGATGGCAAATTGGCCAAGCCGGGCTGGTTCCCCGCCGCGCTCCGCCTGTTGCCGCCGCCGGGAGGATCGGCCGGCCGGTTTGGCCGGGTGACCCGCATCAAGCTGCAGTCGCGCTGACTTCAGTCCGCAACGACTTCGAAGACGTAGCCGTTGGGGTCGCGAAAGAAGAACCGTTCGAACGGCGTTTCCCGCTGGGGCTCAATCAACTCGGCCCTGTGATCGCGCAGCCGCTGCTTCAGAGCGGGAAACTGGTCGCTGGGAAAGCCCACGGCAAAGTGTCGCCCGAATTCCGCCTCGAAGGGACTCGGGTTGAACTGCTCTACAAACAGCAGGTGCAGTTCCTGCCCGGGAGCGATTGCCAACCACGCGGCCTGCATGGGGATATTGTTCGGTCGGTCCACTGGCTGCCAGCCGAGTGTTTCTGTGAAAAAACGGGCCGTCGCGACCACATCGCGGGTGGCCAGCGTGAAGTGCAGGATCGACATGGCGGAGTGGGGTCGGTAGTCCAACGGAGAACAGCTTTCAGAATATCCCCAGCCGTCTTGCCGGGAAACTCAACCGATCGAAATGATCACAGTCCCTCGCTTTGACCCCATCCGGGGGGCTGCGGTACCCTTTTTCCAACCAAGGCCTGCTTTTTTTGGACCGCGCGGGGTGAACATGCTGCTGCCTGCTTCCGGCTTTCTGGGCCGTCGAGAGTTCCTGTCCTTCGCCTCGCATGGACTGGGAGCTGCAGCGCTGTTGTCGCTGCTCGACCGACAAGGCTTGCTTGCAGCCGGTGTTCCCGGGGAAGCCGACGATCCCCCGCCCCACCATCCCCCGCGGGCCAAGCGGGCCATTCATGTTTACGCGTGCGGCGGGTTCAGTCAGGTCGACACATTCGACTATAAGCCCGAGTTGATCCGCCTGCATGGCAAATCGCTGACGGCGGAAGAGCGTCCCGACGTTTTCTTCGGCCAGGTGGGTTTGTTGCGACAGCCCGATTGGGAATTTCAGCAGCATGGACAGTCAGGGAAGTGGGTCTCCACGCTGTTTCCCCACCTGGCGGGGGTGGTTGACGACCTGACCTTCATCCATTCGATGTATGCCGAGACGTCCAACCATACGCCGGCGACCTTCCAGGCGAATACTGGTTTTCGACTGAATGGGTTTCCCACGTTGGGGGCGTGGTTGTCGTACGGTCTCGGAAATGAATCCGAAGACCTGCCGACCTACGTCGTGATTCCGGATGTCCGGGGGCTCCCGGCTGGAGGATCGATCAACTGGTCGAATGGATTTCTGCCCGCCCGTCACCAAGGGGTCACCATGCGCAGCCAGGGGCAGGCCATTGCCGATCTGGTCCCGGCGCGTGAAATCGCACCCGAAACAGAAATCGCCGGCCGGAAGTTGCTGGCCGAGATCAACCGTCGACACCTCGAGGACCGCGGTCATGATGATCTGGTGGCCCGGATGCGGGCCTACGAGTTGGCGGCCCGCATGCAACTGGCAGTTCCGGAGGTGACGGCTCTCGATCGCGAGACGGCCGCGACTCAGGCGGCCTACGGTCTGGGGCAACCCACCACCAATGACTTCGGCCGCAGCTGCTTATTGGCGCGACGTCTGCTTGAGCAGGGAGTGCGATTCGTGCAATTGTTCGCTGGTGGGGCGTTTGGTTCTCCACGCATCAATTGGGATGGCCACGAAAACATGAAGCAGAATCATGGTCAGGAGGCGGCCCGGTGTGACCAGCCTCTGGCGGCGCTGCTGCGCGACCTGAAGGAACGGGGTATGCTCGACGACACTCTGGTCATTTTCACCAGCGAGTTCGGCCGCACCCCGTTCGCCCAATCAGCCGATGGAGTGCTGGGGTCGGGACGCGACCACAATCAGGCCGGGTTCACAGTCTGGATGGCCGGGGCAGGACTCAAGCCCGGGGTGTCCTATGGGGCCACAGATGATGTGGGCTACCGGGCGGTCGAGAATCGCACGAGCTGGTACGACTTTCATGCCACGGTCTTGCAATTGTTGGGGATCAATCACGAGCGTTTGACATATTACCACAACGGTATTCGCCGCCGTCTGACCAATGTGCATGGCGAGGTGGTCCGGGAGATCCTGGTGTGACAAGTCGTGCCTGGCACCTCGCTGTGTTGTTGGTTCTGCTCGCTGGTACCAGGGCTGTCGCCGAACCTCCTTTGCCTGGCACGTCCCCGCTGCAGCGGCTGGATCCCCTCGACGAGGTAATGGTAGAGGGAATCCGTACTCATGCACTGCGGGAGTTACAGGGGTCTCCCGGGCAGCGGGCTCGATTCTGGAATTTTGACTTCAGCAGCCGCGAAGCGTTCGAGAAGAGCCTCGCCCCGAATCGGGCCCGGCTGGAGCAAATCCTGGGGGCGGTGGATCCCCGGACGTCACTCGCAGAGAGGGCCGGATTCGAACTGATCGGGACCCCGTCCGCTCCGTCGATCCTTTCCGAGAGTTCGGTGGCCGCAGTCTTTGCTGTTCGTTGGCCAGTACTGGAGGGAGTGACCGGCGAGGGCCTCCTGGTGGTTCCGCACCGGCCGAAGGCTGCCGTTGTGGCGCTTCCGGATGCTGCCATGATTCCAGAGCGATTCGTTGCGCTCGACAACTACGACGACGGAGAGACGTGGGTCAAGATGTTGGCCGCGACGGGAGCCGTGGTCCTCGTCCCGACCTTGATTGACCGTGGTCATGAATGGTCTGGGCATCCCGAAGTTGGCTTCACCAATCAACCGCACCGCGAGTTCCTGTATCGACAGGCGTTCGAGATGGGGCGGCATCCGATCGGTTATGAGGTGCAGAAGGTCAGGGCGGCTCTCGACCTGCTGGAAAAATTTCGTGCTCCTGGAGCTCAGGGTGATGTGGGCACGGATGAGAGGCAGACGGATGATCGAAAGCTGCCGTTGGGCGTGAGTGGCATTGGGGAAGGGGCTTTGATCGCCCTGTTTGTCGCGGCTCTCGATTCCCGTGTCGAGGCGACGATGATCAGCGGTCACTTTGGTCCTCGGGAGGGACTCTGGGCGGAACCCATCTATCGCAACGTCTGGGGATTGTTGCGGGAATTTGGTGATGCCGAGCTGGCGTCGATGCTCGCTACCCGGCATTTGACCATCCAGGAGCAATGGAACGCGACAGGATTGGAGCCCGACGAATCCCAGATTGAGGATGTACTGAAAATCACCTGCGATCCCCCGGATGAGGCAATTTCCGGGCGCACTTCAACGGCTGCGCCCGGGCAAATCGCGATCCGGAAGATTGCCCAGATCAAGCAGGAGTTTGAAAAGGCGGCAGCGGTTTTCGAACGACTCGGAAATCGACCGCAGCTGCGGTTGGATATTGGGGCCAGCGGCTGGCAGCAATGGGGCGAAGGAGGTGGTTTCTTGCGGGCGCTGAAACTGGTGCTTGCCGAGGACGCTGGGATCGCAAATTTTCCAATGGATCCGGAGCGTGACTCAGAGGGCGGGCAGTTGTCGCATAATCCAGAGGACAGGCATCGACGCCAGTTCCAGGAGTTGCAGGATCACGTGCAACGTCTGATGGAAAAGAGCCATCGGGTGCGTAACGCACGCTGGCTCCCGCCACAGCAGTCCCGCGAGTTATGGGGGAAGTCGCGTGCCGAGCTGAAGGATCTGGTTCTCGATTCGTACATCGGCCGATTGCCTCACGACCGTCTCCCGGCAAAGCCCCGTTCCCGGGTTGTCCGCCGGACGGAGCAATACACCGCTTATGAAGTCGAATTGGATGTGATCGAAGGGGTGATTGCCGGCGGGATTCTGCTTGTTCCCTCCGACCTGAAACCCGATGAACGCCGCCCGGTGGTCGTCTGCCAGCATGGCCTGGAGTCGCTGGCAATCGACACGCTCGCCCTGGAAGGTCCTGGTTATCAGTACTACAAGGGGTTTGCTCATAAGCTGGCTGGCGAGGGGTTTGTGGTCTACGCCCCGCAAAGTCCCTACCGCGGTGAGGACAGGTTTCGGGTGATCCAGCGGATGGCCAACCCCTTGGGGCGGTCACTCTTCAGCTACATCATCGCGCAGCACCAGCAGACTGTCGCCTGGCTGCAGACCCTGCCGTTCGTACAGCTCGACAAGATCGGCTTTTATGGCCTGTCGTACGGAGGCAAGACGGCGATGCGAGTGCCCCCGTTCGTCGAAGGTTACGCCCTGGCGATCTGCTCGGGAGATTTCACGGATTGGGCCCGGACGATCACAACCAACCAGGAACGCTACGGATACGCTTTTACCCGTGAGTATGAAATCCCCGAGTGGAATCTTGGGCACATCGCCAGCTATGCCGAATTGGCCAGCCTGATGTTTCCCCGGCCCTTCATGGTCGAGCAGGGACATCAGGATGGTGGGGCTCCCACAGAGTGGGTGCTGGGTGAATTCGGAAAGGTGCGCCGGATGTATGACCACCTGCAGGCTTCCGACCGCGCCCAAATTGAGTTCTTCGATGGTCCCCACACGATCCATGGAGTGGGAACCTTTGAGTTCCTGAACCGTTGGCTGCGGTGACGTGGGCGGTAGACCGCGACGACTCGGGTAAGTGACGAGAAAGTCCGGCTCAGGACAACAGCCCGGAGACGACCTCCCCCTCAACATCGGTCAGCCGGTAGTCGCGCCCCTGAAAGTGATAAGTCAGCCGGGTGTGGTCGAGACCCAGCAGGTGGAGCACCGTGGCGTTGAGGTTGTGCACCGGCACGGCATCCTTGGTCACGTTGTAGGAATAGTCGTCGGTCTCGCCGAAGACAGTTCCCGCGCGAACGCCTCCACCGGCCATCCAGATCGAAAAACACCGGCCATGATGATCCCTTCCGTAGTTTCCCCCCTCTGGAGTCCCCTGGCAGTAAACCGTCCGGCCGAATTCTCCCCCCCAGATCACCAGTGTGTCGTCGAGCAGTCCGCGCTCACGCAGGTCGGCCAGCAAGGCGGCACAGGGCTGGTCCACATCGCGGGTCTGCAGGCGGATGTCGCTTGGCAGGTTGTAGTGCTGGTCCCAACCGCGGTGAAACAACTGCACAAACCGGACTCCCCGTTCGACCATCCGCCGCGCCAGCAGGCAGTTCGCGGCGAAGGTGCCGGGCCGCCGCACATCGGCCCCATAACGCTCCAGCACGGCTGCGGTTTCTCCCGAAGTCTCGGTCAGCTCGGGCACTGCAGACTGCATTCGGAAGGCGAGTTCGTGCTGTGCAATCCGGGTGGCGATCTCGGGATCCCCCGTTACCTCGAGCCGACGGCGGTTCAGGGTTCGGCCAGCGTCAAGCAGCCGTTGTCGTGCCCCGGCATCCAAACCCGCCGGGTGCGTCAGGTACAGCACGGGATCTCCCTGGCTCCGAAAGCTGGTCCCCTGGTGATTCGAAGGGAGAAAGCCCGACCCCCACAGCCGGGCGTACAACGGGTCATCGGGACGGGCCGCGCTGCCCCGGGAGAACAGCACGACATACGTCGGCAGGTCCTGGCTCTCGTTCCCCAGGCCGTAGCTCAGCCACGCCCCCAGGGAAGGGCGGCCTGGTAACTGGTTTCCGGTCTGCAGAAAGGTAATCGCGGGATCGTGATTGATCGCCGTGGTGGTCAGCGAGCGGATCACGCACAACTGGTCCGCCTGCGTGGACAGATACGGCAACAGTTCACTCAGCCTCTGGCCCGACTGACCGCATGACTGGAATTCAAACACCGATCCCATGACGGGGAACGACTTTTGGCTGGAAGTCATTCCCGTCAGCCGTTGCGTTCCCCGGATCGAGTCTGGCAACTCACTCCCCCGCAGTTCGCGCAGCCGCGGTTTTTCATCCAGCAGTTCGATTTGTGAGGGCCCGCCGTGCATAAACAGCGAAATGACACGTTTCGCCCGCGGGGTAAAGTGCGGGCCCGCCTTGCTGGCCACAGAAGACACTGACGGTTCGGCCGCTAGGCCTCGATTGGGGGGGGCGCTCAACAGCGCCAGGGCGGCTGCACCAAGACCCCCCAATGACTGACCGAGGAACCGGCGGCGGGCCAAATTCGAATGGCTGGGGCTGGAGAATTCAGAGGCCAACATGGAGCAGCTCACTCGCGGTTCAAGGTTTCGTCGAGCGTGAACAGGACCTGCAGCACGGTCGACAGGGCGGCCCAGCGGGGACGATCGAGCTCGTTTGCAGGATCCAGCTCCGGCGGGATCAGATCGCCCGCTGTCAGCAAGCGATCGACCTGCTCGGAATCATCACGCAGGCGATGCCATTGGGACTGAAACAGCTCCGCGAGAACAGACAGTTCGTTGGTGTCTGGCGAGCGAACCAGCAGTTGATGGAATGCCAGTGTCAGCCAGCGTCGCGATGCCTCCGGGGAATCGGTTGCTACGGGCGTTTTCTGCATCAGACGGGCGGCCCACACGTTGGCTGCCTCTACCAGATTGCGATCGTTTGTCTGGGCCAAGGCCTGGAGTGGGGTATTCGTCCGAGAGCGGGAAACAACGCAGGTTTCCCGCGTGGGACCATCCCAGATCAGGAATGCGGGCGGAGGGGACTGCCGTTTCCAGAAGGTATACAGCCCCCGCCGGTATCGGTCCGCTCCCTGGGAGGGAACATGGCTTTGATCGCCGTCATACGAGACCGCTTCCCACAAACCTGGGGGCTGCCAGGGTTTGACGCTGGGCCCCCCCAAACGCTGCGACAGCAGTCCGCTGGCGGCCAGAATTGAATCGCGAATCGCCTCAGCCTCCAGCCGAAACCTCGCTCCCCGGGCCAGCAACCGGTTTTCCGGATCACGGGCGAAGTCGTCGGGAGCTGCGAACGATGACTGCCGGTAGGTGGCGCTGCACACCAACTGACGGTAGAGCTGTTTGAGATCCCAGCCCGACTCCTGGAAATCCAGTGCTAGTTCATCGAGTAATTCAGGATGACTGGGGGCTTCTCCCTGAAGTCCGAAATCGCCTACCGTCTTGACCAGCCCCACACCCCAGAGTTGTGCCCAGACGCGATTGACGATGACCCGGGCGGTGAGCGGATTGTCCCGTGAGACCAGCCACTGGGCGAAGTCGAGTCTGTTGGCCAAATGGACTGGCCGATCCCCATCAACCGATCCAACCAGAGCGGTTGGCAGAGCGGAGGTGACTTTTTCAGCGGGCTGGTCGTACTGGCCACGGGTCAACACAAAGGTCTGTCTGGCGTCTGGAAGATTCTGCATCACCATGCTGGTGGGCAGCGACTTTTGGAAGGCGCGGGTCGTCTGGTCGAGTTCCCTCAAGTTGCGGTAAAGCTGACGCCACTCGTCCGGCGCCTCATCGAGGAAAGCCTCCCGAAACCAATCCCTCTGTCGGTTCGAGCGTTTTTCGGCTGGGGTTTGGAGCGTCCATTGAACCGACTCATGGCGAAACCACCGCTGAACCTCGTCGGGGGCCAGGTCCCGGCTGTAAATCCGCAATTCGTCGAGCATCCCATTGAATCGCAGGCTGTCACTTCGCTGTCCCAGACGAAGCGGTTGCGAAGTCCGGATGGAGCTGCTGAGTTGATCGAAATCGACATTCGATTGATCAGGCTCGCCATTGATGTAGATCTTCAGGCCATCCGCCCGGCTCGATCCATCATAAGTCACCACCACCTGCTGCCAATCGGCAACGAGCGGCAGGCTGGACGTCACCCGGATGGCGTCGGCCTCCGCCCGGTGGTTGAGATGTACCACGAGGCGGCCCTTTTCGTACAACAAATCGAATCCACGCAGAAACTGGTCGTCATCGGTCTTCGAGAGCAGGCAGGCGGCCATTCCCGACGATGGCTTCACCCAGAGCCCGATTGTCCACGGGTCGGTCCGTTCGAAATCGAATGCAGTGGGATCGTCCACCGCGACCGGATGAGTGGGGTCACACTTGAGCCCTCTCTCCAGGAGTGCTGTTTCGGGCGCCCGCGGTTCTCCACCTCCCGTGACGAGCGAACCCGCTTTCGGCTTTTTTTTGCGGGATTGATCTGGAGAATCCAATGATCCGCTCGGGGGCTTGGGATTCTCTGCACCAGCAAACCGGGAGTCGGCAGCAACGGGGATCGGATGCTGGAAATCAAAATGCGACAGTAAGCCGTTGTCAGCCGGGGGCTCTGTGGCGCGTGGAGCCCGGTCGGTCTCCCACCTTGCCAGCAGAGGCATTAGCTGCGTCTCGATCACCTGCCATCGCTCGCGGGCGGCGGCAAGGTGGTGTTGCAGTCCTTCAAGCCGGGTGGTCTGGTCGGAAGTTGGGGCGGAAACGAAGGGGGGCGAGTTTCCTTCCTGTCCCAGCCCCTGGTCGGCCACCTGATTGAACAGATCCAGCAGTTGGTAGTATTCGCGCTGGGTGAATGGGTCAAATTTGTGTGAATGGCAGCGGGCACAATTCAGCGTCAGTCCCAACCAGACGACACCCGTGGTTTCCAGGCGGTCCATCGCGTAAGAAAGCCGGTACTCCTCGTCGATCAATCCGGTCTCGTTGTTCGTGGTGTGATTTCGGTTGAACCCCGAGGCCAGCCGTTGCGCTTCCGTTCCGTCGGGCAGCAAGTCTCCCGCCAACTGCTCCAGGGTGAATTGATCGAAGGGCTGATTGGCATTGAAGGCAGACACGACGCCATCGCGCCACCGCCACATACTGCGTTCGCCGTCGGTGAAATAGCCGTTCGTGTCGGCATACCGGGCGGCGTCCATCCAGAATTGGGCGAGTCGTTCCCCAAATTGGGGGGCTGCGAGCAGGCGTTCCACCAGTTGTTCATAGGGAGCAGGCGGATCGCTCTCGAGGAACCAGCGCCGCAGGTCTTCACTGGGGGGTAACCCCGTCAGGTCGAGGGTCACCCGTCGCAACAGATGGGCGCGAGAGGCCTCGGGACTCGGCCCCATCCCCTCTGCCTTCCATCGTGCCAGGACCCAGCGATCCAGAGGAGAGCGGCTCCAGCCCGTTTCATCCGTTGTCGGAGGGGCAGTCCGGCGGGGTGGCTGCAACGACCAATGGGGCACGACCTCGGCCCCTCCGGAAATCCAGTCCGTCAGCAGATCAACCTCGGTAGGAGTGAGGGAAGCTCCCTGTTCAGGCGGCGGCATTCGCAGGTCTGGATCGTCAGTCATCACCCGACGCAGAAGTTCACTGTGACTGGGGGCACCGGGGGTTACTACGCGGCGATCCCCGCGTACGCGCTGCAACGAGCTGACGTCATCGAGTCGCAAATCCGCCTGACGGCGGGCTTCGTCGGGACCATGACAGGCCAAACAGCGCCGCGCCAGCAGACGGCGCACAGCGGGGGAGACCTCTTCCGATGATCTCGGCAACGTCACACTGTTTTCCGCCGCGAGGGAACAGACTGCTGGAACAAACCCGAGACTGATCAGAATCCCCATCGCCCACCAAGCCGCAATGAGCATCTTCTCGAAGACGCCGTTTTGGGGCATGCGCGGGTCCATGATGCTCGGTGCCTCTGGTTGAGGAGACTGATGTGAACGGCGACTGTCGACTGCGGTACGAGGATCGATCCGAGCTTCAGTCTGGTGACCCGAGTGCATTCGAGCAACCGGAACCGGTCGGTGGGAGATTGCCCCAGAAGATTTGGGCGAGTGAGGTCGTTGGAAGGGGTTTCAGCCAACGAGCCAACGGAGGTCTCCGGTCGACTTAAACCCAACTGGCGGAATCCAGGTTCGCAAACCCATGGGTGGCTGCTTGGCTGCCGGGCAGTCCAGACGGTAGACTTCCGTTACAGCCGCATGGCGCGGCTCGCCCTCACCGCAGGAACCGCTCACATGCCCCTGGCACTCAAGACTTTGCAGGAAGTTTCGGTGGAATTGGGAATTCCCGAGGCCGAGTTGAAGGCCTTGGTTCAGATGCAGAAGATCCGGGGAATGATGAAGCGGGGCAAATTGGTATTTGCTCCCGACGAGATCGCGAAGATCAAGCGGCAGAGGAAGTCGCTCCCGGAATCGGCGAAAGAGACGGTCGCTCCGCCGATTGTGCCAAAGCCTTCGATCCCTCCCAAGCCACCCCCGGCCCGCACTCCGCCGCGGCGATTTCCGCAGCGTCCGACCGATCTCTGACAGAGATCCTTGTCGGCCCACTGTGGCGATGATTGGCCGAAGATCCGGAAATGGTCGCTTTGGAGCCATTTCCGGTCGATGGACAAAGTGACTCTCGGGCAATTGACGAAAACGAGGCCGGGAGCGGGCTCTCGACCGCTCCGTTGGCCTCGTGCCACGCTCGGTGACATGATGAAGCTCCGCACGAATCGTGCCGGAATTCGAATGAGCCGGGATCGATGTTCGCTTGGCGAAATGGCGGAGAGTGCTTCAATCTGGAGGCCGGAGGAAGCTGCCATCCGAGCCCGTGCGACCGCAACCTCGCAGGACGATCGCGCGAATCCCGTATGGCGCCGGCCCATGCAGGGGCTGGTCAGGTACCGGCAGCAGCCTTCCAGGCTTTGGAGAGTTGCCGCAGGCCAGGAGCTTCCGGGTCTTCTTCTGGAATCTCTTCAATGGCCTGTGCCGCCTCGGCGAACTTTCCTTGGGCAGCGAGGGCCATCCCCTTCATCCTGCGAGCCTGACGCACCCACTCGCTGACCCGATTTGCCTGCCTCAGGTAGCGATCAAAGGTGTTGGCGGCAGGACCATATTGGCCCTGCTCCAGCTGGCAGAGACCAGACCAATAAACAGCATCATCGATGGCCAGGGCGTGGAACAGTTTGACATTGATCGGTCCCAGCCGCTTGTCCATCAACAGATTGTTGTCGGGAATCTGCAGGATCTCGCGGGAGTTGCTTTGCACTTCCACGTAGGCTCGCAGCGCCTCAGAAAGGTTTCCCGCCACTTGGGCCAATCGTCCCTCCATCTGCCGCCCCGAAGTCGTGCGTGACTCGGTCCGGGCAAAACCTCCCATGCCCGCGTCCCGGCTGTCGAGTCCCTTCAAAGTCGGATCCCGCGACTCCTTCGAACCGGTGACCACGAACTTGCCGGGCATTTCCGGGATGGGGGTGGCCACGAGATAGGCCATAAATCTCAGCTTCAGCCCCTTCCTGCGCTCTTTGGCCTCATCATCGAGCGCCAGGCTGCGTGTGATCTGGTCCTGGGGATACTTCCACAGCCGCAGAGAGTCCGCAGTCCATGTTCCCTGCCCGGCCGAAATCAGTCGAGACCAGAGTCCGGGAATGTTGTCGACGTCTTCGAGCGGATCGGAGATCAGCACCGAGTGCTCACCCGCGAACACCTGCTGCAAGACCTGGGCCGAGCTGGAGTAATACGACAGATCTCCGACGAACAGAACCCCGGGCTGTGCCAGATCCGCAGCGCTCAGCGGATATGGTTTTTCGGCGGACCCCAGATCGCTCAATAGGTTGGGCTGGGCCTGCACCTGCTTGAGCGTTGCGGGACGCACAACACCCTCACCCGACTGCGGGCCCGGAACTGGAATTCCCAACAGAGGGTCAAACAGATACACCTGCCCCTCGATGAGTGCGCCCACCAGAAAGGGGGTAGGTTCGGCGGTCATTCCGGGATCCTCGGCATTGGCCGGGATCAACAGAACGGAATCGATTCGCAAGGCCCTCAACGTGTTCACAAACAGCCAAGCCCGGTCGGTCGCCGTTCCCTTGCCGAGCAGATAGAGTTCATACGGGGTGAAGGGGAGGTCGGCACTGTGACGGAATTGCAATTGGAGAGTGGCCACCACGTGGTCAAATGCGGCGCGGGCCCTGTCGAGTTCGGTCTGCCCCGTGGTCTGGGGGGACTTCATGAGCCGATTGGCCACTGCCGAGAACAGCACGCAGTCTCGAACATGAGACGCATCTCGAGTGCGGTACTGATCTCCCGACATCAGGGCCAGTTGGGCTCCCGAGAAAAGTTTCCTGGCTTCCTCAGGAAGTTTCGTGGAGGGATCGCTGGCCGGCCGAACCGCACAACCACGGTACCAATCATTCAAACGATTCGCGCCGATGGAAACATCGAAGGTCGTCTCGAACTTGTCGATGCGGTAAACATCAAACAGGCTCTTGAGCAATTCTTCGCAGGCGTTGGGTTCGTCATCCTGACTCCGATCGGCCACCGCTGAGTTGGCCGTAGTGGGGGCTGCGGGGGAGCCAGTTCCCGATGGGGGGGGCTGGTTCGAACATCCCGCGAGCACAGGCAGAACCGCGGCCAGCGCGGCCATCAACAGTGGTGGGAGAAACCCGGGAGTCTTCATCTGGCCACCTCTTCCGACGGGAAATTGTCCGACAGGGCGCGGCGAATCCGCAGCAGTTGTTGCAAAATCCCCGGCAATTCGGCCAGGGGAATCATGTTGGGGCCATCGCTCTTCGCCCGATCGGGATCGGGATGTGTCTCGAAAAACAGCGCGTCGCATCCACAGGCGACCGCCGCCCGGGCGAGGAACGGAACCATTTCCCGTTGTCCTCCAGTGGTCTCACCCCCCGGGAGCTGCACGCTATGGGTGGCATCGAACACCACGGGAACTCCCATCGCCTGCATCACTGGAATGGATCTGAAATCGTTCACCAGCCGGTGATATCCAAAGCAGGCCCCACGCTCCGTCAGCAACACCCGGGGATTGCCGAATTCCTCGCATTTCCGCACCACATGAATCATGTCTTCGGGGGCTGTGAATTGCGGCTTTTTGACGTTGATCGCTCCTCCCGTGCGGGCGGTCGCCGTCGCAATTGCCTCCACCAGATCGGTCTGCCGGGCCAGAAAGGCCGGGACCTGCAGGACCTGGCAGACCTCGGCAACAGCTCCGGCCTGGCCTGGTTCGTGCACGTCAGTCAGCAAGGGAAGCCCCGTTGCCGCGCGGGCCTTCTCCAGAATCTTCAAACCGGCGTGCAGGCCCGGACCGCGGAAACTTTTAATGCTTGTCCGATTGGCCTTGTCGTAACTCGCCTTGAAGACGACCGGAAGCTGCAGTTCCTCTCCGATCTGCTTCAGCCGCTCTGCCACCTGCATTACCAGGTCTTCGGACTCGATGACACAGGGACCGGCGAAGAGCAACAAAGGCCGACCTTTGCCAACCTGCCAGGGTCCGATCGCAATGGGGTTGCTGGGCATCAGGAGGGGTTGGCCTCGAAGGCCGGGGGGGAAGCAACAACACGGGGTGACAACAACTGCAGCCCCAGCGGGATGATCCCGATCTCGATCGGCGTAGTCCCCTGCGGGTCGCCATCGACCTGCACGGGAGCCGCACGTTCTGACTCGATCCGAACTCTCCGGGCTCGAAGGGAAATCACGTCAGGCAGGCCTTCGTGACGTCCGCACAGCAAGGTACAGAAGTACCGCACGATTTGGAACGCCGATCCCTTCTCAAACAGACGCACTTCCAGCCACCCATCGTCGGGTCTGGCCTGTCGGGCCATGGGAAGATTCAGGGCGTACATCGGGTAGTTCACAATCACGGCCAGTCGCGCTTCCCGGGGTTTGGGCTCGTCATCGAGCCAAACCTTCAGTTGGGGATGCCCATAGCTACGCAGAGCGGCCCAAATTGGTTGGAGATAGGAAAGGTGAGTGATCGTTCCGGTGCGGGCCGCATGCACCCGGTGAATCACCTCGGCATCGAACCCGACACTGGCCATCAGCACGAAACGCCGGTTAGCAGCCAGTCCCACGTCGATGGTCCGCCGATGCCCCTCGGAAATAACTCGCGCCAGGTCCACACCCGAGGGGGAGATGCCGAGTCCACGGGCCAGCAGGTTCTCAGTCCCCAGGGGCAGAATCGCCAGGGGCCAGCCCGGATGCCGGTTCAGCAGGTCGTCGACGGTGCCGTCACCTCCAGCCGCCACCAGGCAAAAAGTGGCCGCCCGGTTCTGTGGTACAGCAAGCCAGCGGTCACAACGGGCCCGGTCACTGAACAGACGAGGACTGAATCCCCGAAGTCGCAGCTCCCGCACCAGTTCCACAAGCAGCGACCGGCGCCAACCTGATCCGGAGGCGGGATTTCGCTGGATCACGACTCGCGTGGCACCGGTTTGAGACCGGTCTGGGTTGGGGAAGAGCCCGGTCACGGAGATCCCTCGAGGGATGACCGACGTCGCAACACCTCCTCCACAGCCATCGCCAGAGTCGGAATCCGGTCGGGAGATGCTGGCCCCCGGCGATCGAGCCAGAGCGCCTGCAGCCCCGCCGCGCGGGCTCCGGAAATATCGTTCAGCCAGCTGTCGCCGATCATCACGATCTCACCCGGATTGACACCGGTCTGCGAAACCAGAGCGCGGTAGAAGCCGGAGCTGGGCTTTCTCCAACCCACTTCCGAAGAGACCACCCGCACACGGATTTGTTCGAGTTCAGGCAGCCCGACACATACCTGATGAAGCCGTCGGTCGAAATTCGAGGCCAGCGCAACCTGAAGGCCTGAAGCGGAGAGACGCACCAGGGCGTCGGCGACATCTGGGTAGACGCGCCACGCCCTCGGTTGCGAGAACCACCGGAACAGATCCTGAAAACAATTCTCCGGATTGGAGAGATCCGGGATGACCCGAGCGACAATCTCGCGCCACTTCGCCAACTCCCGCTCTTCGCTGGTTTCGGCGCGCTCGGGAGGCAGCTCTTCAAACTCGGAATAGACCTCGCGAAACCGCTGCGAAATCTCGTCGGCAGAGAGCCGCGAGCCGTGCCTGGACGCCGCGGCGTGGTACGCCTCCGCCACTCCAGGCTCGGGATGAATCAGAGTCCCGACCGCATCGAATGCCACCCATCGCGGGGCGCGGCACACAGAAGCTGAGGACTGGGGGTTGCTCGGGGTCATACCGTGGCGTGGTCAGGGTTTTGAATCTGGGGCATCGAGCGATTCACGGAGCGTGCGCAACAGCGACTCGGGCAGCAATTTGTCGGTATGCCCGAGACGTTGGTTGATTTCGTCCAGTGCGAGTGCGTTATGGATTGTCGCTCGCGCGGCCACTTTATCCCCCGATGCCATCTCGGCCTGTGCGAGTTCGGCTTGTAAAAGAGGATTAGTGGGATGGCGACGCACTGCGTACCGGAGGTTTTCGACCGACTGACGGGCATCGGCGAGATCGGACGAGTGGTCAAAATGCAGCCGCCAAGTCTCACCCAACGCCCGCCAGCCCGCAGCCGCCAGGGGATTCCGTTGAATCGACGCCTCCCGATACTGCACACACTTTTCGAATGCGTGTGGGTCGCGGCTGGCGAGCCAGTCGCGCTGCATCACGGCCGCCAACCGGTCCAGCGCAACCGAAGAAAACCGATCCGCCTGAGCTGCCGCCCGGTACGACTTCAAAGCTCGGTCTTGAGCCCCGCGGGCGAGTGCCTCATCTCCCAAAGCCACTTGCAGTTCCGCCGACGCGACCGGCTGCAGTCCCTGTGTGATCACGGCGCCGCCCAGGATTGCACCAGACACCGCCAACAGAATTCCTGGCCATGACAGGGTGGGTTCGCCGGCCACCCGGGTCTCCCGATGTGGCAGGCTGAATAGTTGCAGCAGCATCACTATCGCCGGCATACCCATTCCACCGGCCGCCAGCAGGTGGATCAGCTGCCCTGCGAGGATGGCTGCTGTCGCGGTGGTCGGAATCCGGGAAGTGTTTCGTGAGGCCCAGGCTCCCAGAAGCAAGCCCACCGCCACCACCCCCCAGGGCCAGGCCGCATTGAATCCCGATCCCAGCAAGGCGACTGTTCCCAAGGCGACCAGTGCTCCCATCCAGTCAACACGCCGGGGAGTCGTTTGTGACGGCACGGCCGATTCTGTCATGGTCGAGACGCGTTGAAAGACCTGCCGCAGGGATGCCAGCGCGAAAACCCAGAGTCCCAGAACCGCCAACAGACCGGGCAGTCCTCCGGCGGCCCAATGATCCAGAAACAGATTGTGAGGATCGGCAATTTCCTCGCTGGATTCGGGGAGCTTGAACGGGAGGTAGCAGGCTCGGAAATTGCCCGGGCCGACACCGGTCAACCACCGCCAGGGATGCTCCCGATCGCGCAACATGTGCCAGCTGCCGGTCCAGTATTCGGCCCGGTAACGGAGCGATTTGAAGGCCTGACTCACGACCAGCCGGTCGAGTCCCCCCGACCAACCGGCCAGGCCCATCAGCAGTGCCAGGCCAGCCAACATCAGAACCAGCCCACGCCATCGACGACCGTGGCTCCAGTCGGACCTTAGAAGCAATAACAGCAGCGTCCCCGCCGCCAAGGTCCCAGCCCAGGCTGTCCGACTTTTGGTCAGGACCAGACAGAATCCGACCAGGCCCAGGGCCAGTCCAGTCGACAATCGGCTCATTCCCGATGCTGGCGAGGCGACGTCGGGATGCGCCAGACCAGCCGCACGGGGCGTCACGAACCAAATCCCCCACAGCAGGGTTGCTGCCAGAAGCACTCCTGCGAGAGTGTTGGCGAGGGCGAACAGACCCACTGGTTCGCTACTGGCAAGCAGTCTGGCTTCCCAGAGCTTTCTGCCAGGCTCGTCATCTGGGACACCCATCTGAAAGAGGAGTGTTTCGAGCTCGGCCAGCTCACGCCTGACCTGGGACTGCGATCCTTGAGACCTGGTGGCCAGGTCCTGCCTCAGTTCGGTCTGCCGGTTGACCAGCGTCAGGTACTCGCTGCGATCCGCGGCATAACCGAAGTAGTGTTGCCAGAGCCCGAGCAAGGACAGGCCAACAACGGTTGCGGCAACCACGCGTGGCCAGACATTGGCGGCACCGAATTCGGACTGCAGCAGCCGGAAAAGCACCCAGGTAGCCAGCAGTCCGAGCCATTCGCAACACAGATTGATGGCGGCCCGGTCATCACCAGTGCCAAAGTGCACAACTCCCCCAGCCACTGGAGCGAGGCACAGCAACAACCAAATGCCGTCGATCCAACGAAATCGTGGAAGCGGCAAACTCCCCGTGGAGAGCACGAGGCCGGCGGGTATCAGCAAGAGTAGCGAGAAGAGGGCCCAGCCCAGTGTCTGACCAAGCACGGCACCTTCAGTGGCGGTCGTCAGCCGGCCCACGAGCAGAGCGACGACGCCGATCCTCACCCCCAGAAGGCACAGTTCGGGGAGACGGTGCAACATGCCGGGTCCTGCGGATCGAAGGTATCGCAATCAGGCCGAGAGAGTGGTCGCTGGTCCGGTCGTTTCACGTTCGGGACGAGGCCCGAGAATTTCGCCCACTTGCTCCTTCGACAATTCTTCATTGGCCAACAGGGCGTCAGCCAGAGATTTCAGGGCAGTCCTGTGCGAATCGAGGATCTGCAAGGCCCGTGCGGAGGCGTCGTTGACAAACCGTTGCACTTCCTGATCGATGATGTGCGCGGTCTCTTCTGAAAACTGCCGCACTTCCTGGATTTCCTTCCCCAAAAACGGATGCTCTTCACTTTGCTGAAAGGCGACGGGGCCGATGATCGCACTCATTCCCCAGTGTGCCACCATTCTTCGCGCAATACTGGTGGCCTGCTTGATATCGCTTTCCGCCCCCGCAGAGAACTCGTTGAAGACCATTTTTTCGGCTGCCCGGCCTCCCATGGCCATCGCCAGATGCGAATGCAACCGCCGTTCCCCCATGTGATACCGTTCTTCTTCGGGAACCAGTTGAGTGACGCCCAGAGCCCGCCCCCGCGGGACGATGGTCACTTTGTGAACCGCATCCAGTTCTGGCAGCAACCAGGCAATCAGAGCGTGCCCCGCCTCGTGGTAGGCCGTCATTTCCCGTTCGCGCTGGCTCAGGACCTCTTCACGCTTCGGACCCATCATGACCTTGTCTTTGGCCGAGTCGAAGTCGACGAGCCCCACCTTGGTCTTGTTGGCACGGGCCGCCATGAGCGCGGCTTCGTTCACCAGATTCTTCAGGTCCGCCCCCGAAAACCCAATCGTACCTCCCGCGATCCGCTCCAGATCCACTGTGTCATCCAGGGGAACCTTACGGGTATGCACCTTGAGGATCCCCACCCGTCCTTCTTTGGTGGGGCGATCGATTGTGACATGGCGGTCGAAACGACCCGGACGCAGCAGGGCTGAGTCGAGAACGTCTGGACGGTTGGTCGCCGCCACAACGATCACCGCCTCGCTGGGGGTGAAGCCATCCATCTCGCTTAGAATCTGGTTGAGCGTCTGTTCACGCTCATCACTCCCTCCCCCCACACCTGCCCCGCGGATGCGCCCGACGGCGTCGATTTCGTCAATGAAGAGAATGCACGGGGCACTCTCCTTCGCGGTTCGGAACATGTCGCGCACCCGACTGGCACCCACCCCCACGAACATCTGGATGAATTCCGAGCCGTTGATTGAATAAAACGGAACACCTGCTTCACCCGCCGTCGCCCGGGCCAACAGAGTCTTGCCGGTACCCGGCGGTCCCATTAACAGCACGCCTTTGGGAATCTGAGCTCCGAGCTTTTGGAACTTGGCCGGGTTTTTGAGAAATTCAACCACCTCTTGCAGTTCGTATTTCGCCTGCTCCATCCCGGCCACATCGCCAAAGGTGTTGTGCTGGTCGGCAGGGAGAAACTTCTTGGCCGGGCTGCGGATGAAATTGCTTACCATTGAGCCCGTTCCCATCGGGTCCCCTCCACGTCGAAAGAGGATCCAGACCACGCCCAGCATCATGGCGAAAGCCAGCAGAGACACCAGCATGTTCAGGCCTTCTGCCCAACTGGTGGGGTCCGACTTCCACTTTACGTTTTTGGCCAGCAGATCCGGCACCAGATCTTTGTCGTCGACCGGAGGCAGAATGGTGGTGAATCTTTTCGGCAGCTTGGCTTCCGGCTTAAGCGGATCGGAGGGGGCTTCCTTCCACTCGCCGGTAATACGCTCCCGCAGAAACTCCAGCGAGTCAACATTGTTCGCCGCCAATTGCTGCCGGAAGAAACTGTAATCGACCGTGGAGGGAAGCAGTGGAGACCAGAAAAGCGACACCATGATCAACGCCATGGCCGCCAGGGCTGCCAATGCCCAAGGACCGAATGGCCCGTTGCGGCTTGGTTCCACCGTTGTTTTCCGCACGGTGCGGTCCTTACCCGAATCTTGTGGCCCGTTACCGGAAAACCACAATGAGGGAAGCTGCCCAGGCCGCACCGCTCCCGCAGATTCCGCCTGCGGGAGGGGATGGTTCTCCTGGCGGTCGAAGCTGTCGGTCAAGGTCACTGTCATCTCGTTCGCGGGACTGATTGTGCCAACTGAATCATAGGAAGGGTAACGAATCCCCCACCCTGATTACAGGGTCTGGCCAATCAGCCCGCCGATTCTCCGAACCCACAACAACAACACCTGGGGACAGGGCCAAGCCCGCCGGAGCCGCAGTCCCAAGTCATTCCCCGTGATTCCTGTCTGTCCAGAGCCAGAATTGGGGTATCCGGCTTTTGATGGGCTTGATTGTCGAATCTGACGGAATCTCTTTCCCCGTCTCCACAGCGGAAGACTCTGTCATGCCTTAAGACGCAGATGTCAGATCAATTCCCGAACAGGCTCCCGACGGTCGAGGAGGTATTGGGGGCGACCGTTGGGATCCAGAATGGTCGCGGTCGCCACGTCAATTCCCAATTGCCGATACAGCGTGGCGAACACCTCCTGGTAGTGAATCGGGCGATCCTGAGGAACCTCCCCTAACCGGTTGGTCGAGCCGATGACCTGTCCCATCTTCATCCCCCCGCCCGCCAGCAGGGCACATGACGCCTGCGGCCAGTGATCGCGACCTCCGCCGGGATTGATTCGCGGTGTCCGGCCGAATTCGCCCCAGGCGATCACGCTCACATCGCGATCCAAGCCTCGGCGATGCAGATCTTCCACCAGCGCCGAGAGACCCAAGTCGAGTTTCGAGAGCTGTTCCGGCAGCCGTTCGAAGTTCCCGCCGTGACGGTCCCAACTTCCGAACGAAAGGGTTACACAGCGCACTCCCGCCTCCACCAGCCGCCGCGCCATCAGAAACTGGTCCATCCAGTGGGGCCCGGCATCCTCGCCAAATGCGGGGTCGGCGGTTCCGCGGCCGTACCTGTCTCGCAACGCTGTGTCCTCACGAGTTATATCGAGTGCTTCGACCAAGCGGCTGGAGGTCAGAACATCAAAAGCTTTGCGTGTGAACGAATCGACCCCCTGAAAAACAGGATTGCGTTCGGCCTCACGGCGGAACGAATCAAAACCGCTCAGCAGCCGCTGGCGGTCCCGCAAATGGTCCAGGTGGATGCCGTTCAATCGCATGTTTTCCATTCCTTCGCCATCGGGCTGGAACGGAGCGTGTGCCTGCCCGAGAAAACCAGGCGATCCCGGATTCGAGTAGGGGGCGTGCCGGGTTTTGATAGTCAGCCCGACGAATGGGGGGACTGCCTGATCGACGGGTCCCTGGAGACGCGAGAGGACCGATCCCAGCGAGGGGTGGTTGTCTTGTCGTCCTTTGGGACCAATCGGATAGCCACTGACGCACATGTCCGACGCATGCTGATCGGGACTGCCATAGAGTGAGCGGATGATGGCGAATTTGTCCATCATTTGGGCCACTCGTGGGAGATACTCGCAGATATCGATTCCAGGGACATTGGTTTGAATGGCCTGGAAAGAACCCCGGATCTCTTTGGGAGCCTCCATTTTGAGATCGACCATGTCCTGATGGGAGGGGCCTCCCGACAGAAAAATCATGATCACCGCCTTGTGCGACAGCCCCTGCCCTGGCATGGGAGCTGTCTCCTGGGCCCTCAGGATCTGCGGCAGCGACAGTCCTCCCAAAGCCAAGCCGCCCACCTTCAGAAAGTGACGGCGGGCATAACGGTCGCAGCAGGAATCGACTGGGCGGCCAAGAATCGACAGCATCGGAGCAGGCACCTGACAAGACGAAAGAGAAAGATCTTCCAGGAAACGTCAAATGAGAATACATCGGACTTTGTTGATCGGTCAACCGGGGGGTAACCTCTTTCGCCTTTTTCGTTGAGTCAGACTGCTAGGAATCTGGGCCAAGTTCTGGGGCCATCGGCAATCCAGTGGGGCCACCAACCCCGGGTTCGGGAATTCCTCACTGTTTCACCTTGCCGAATCTGCCGAAATCACCATCATTGTCTGCTTCGAGGGGTTCCCCTGCGGAACGCCTGTCAGTCAAGGTCCCGGTTTGAAACGTTCGCATGAGCACCGTTCCCGAGTCGACACTCCCCTGGTACCGCCAGATTGAGTGGCCCACCCTGATCCCTTACTTCCTGTTGCATATGGGGTGCCTGGCGGTGTTCTGGGTGGGGTGGAGTTGGACGGCCCTGCTCGTCGGCTTCGTCTCCTATGCCATTCGAGGCATGGCACTGACCGGTTTCTACCATCGCTATTTCGCCCACAAGGCGTTTCAGACTTCGCGTTGGTTCCAATGGTTGTGGGGCTTCATCGGAAGTGCCGCAGCTCAAAAGGGGCCGATCTGGTGGGCGGCCCATCATCGTGATCATCACACCCTGTCCGATCAACCCGGCGATCTGCACTCGCCGGTCCAGCACAGCTTCCTCTGGAGCCATATGGGCTGGTTCATGACCTATGACAGCTCACCGGTACGAGTGCAGCGGGTTCCCGACCTGATGAAGTTCCCCGAATTGGTCTTCCTGAACAACAACACGTGGATTCCGATCGTTGTCTGGGGAGGCGCGATGTGGGCGTTGGGTTCAGCACTCGAGGCTTGGGCTCCTGGATTGGGGACAAATGGTCCGCAGATGTTCGTCTGGGGATTTGTGCTGTCCACGGTATTCTTGTACCACGTCACCTACTGCATCAACTCCTTGGCGCATGTGTTTGGCAGCCGCAGATACCAGACGACCGATCAAAGCCGCAACAACTTCATCCTGGCACTGTTTGCGTTTGGAGAGGGCTGGCACAACAACCACCACTACTATCCCGCCTCGGCTCGCAACGGGTTTTACTGGTGGGAGGTGGACGTTACCTATTACATGATCTGGGTCTTCGAGAAGCTGGGTTTGGTCTGGAATGTCAAACCGGTCCCCCAAAGAGTTTTGGACCTGGGTCGTAACAAGACGGGAACCGATTCCAGCGATCCGCTGGAAGTCTCGCAGCACCAGGCCGCCTGAATTTCAAAGGAGCGGAGAGCAAAGGATTACCGCTCTTTGGCCGCACCCGTCCGATCCGCTGGCGAGTTTCACTGAGGGAGTCAAGAACACAGGGTCCGGAAGCAGGTGCTTCCCGGACCCTGTGGCGCTTAACGCGGTAGATCTTCCGCGGCAGGCAATCGACTGGGCGTTCCGCTCTCGCGTCAGGGGACCGAACCTTCGACCACTTCATTCGTGAATTCAGAAATGGGTGGCTCTGTTAGGAACTTCAGTTGGGCACGCACCGCAGGTGCACCGGGCTCGGGGGTGACCCGGCGATAACTGCCATCCGGTTGCATCTGCCGGGCTTTCACATTGTCACCCAGATAGATCGGTACGAGGCTTTTGAGAATCCTCTGCTTGAGGACGGGCTCGAGCAAAGGGAAGACAATTTCGACCCGGCGTCGGAAGTTGCGGGGCATCCAGTCGGCGCTGGCAATGTAGACTTCGGCCAGATCCCCCTCGCCGAAGACGTAGACCCGACTGTGTTCCAGAAACCGGTCGAGGATGCTCAAGACCCGAATGTTCTCTGAAATTCCCTTCACCCCAGGGCGAAGGCAGCAACTGCCGCGGACCAGCAGATCGATTTTGACTCCCGCCTGAGAGGCCTTGTAAAGCGCTTCGATCACTTCCGGATCAACCAGTTGGTTGAGCTTCGCAAAGATCCGACCCCCCTCCCGCGTTTTGGCCCGGGTCGATTCTCTTCCAATCAGTTCCAGCACCCGGTCTTGCAGGAAGTCCGGTGAGACGATGAAGTTTCGCCAGCGATATCCTGTGGAATAACCGGTGAGATAGTTGAAGAGGGCCGAGGCATCCTCTCCGAACGATTCGCGAGCCGTGAACAACCCCAGGTCTGTGTAGAGCTTCGCGGTCGATGAGTTGTAATTGCCCGTTCCAAGATGCAGGTAACGTCGAATACGGTCACTGTCGCGCCGCACCACGAGGGTGAGCTTGCAGTGTGTTTTCAGGCTGACAAAGCCGTAGACGACGTGAACTCCCGCTCTTTCCATCTGCCGCGCCCACTTGACGTTTGACTGCTCATCAAACCGGGCCAGCAGTTCGACCACGGCGGTCACGCTTTTCCCTTTCTCTGCGGCGTTGATCAGTGCGCGAATCACCGGGCTTTCGCTACCGGCGCGGTAAAGGGTCTGCTTGATCGCCAGCACATCGGGATCCTCTGCTGCTTGCTGGAGAAACTCGACCACGCACTGAAACGACTCGTAGGGGTGGTGGATCAGCACATCCTTCTTGCGGATGGTTGCGAAGAAGTCGGTCCCTTCCTCCAGACCCAGGGGGCGGCGGGGGGGGAATGGTTCGTCGCGCAGGTGAGGAAACTCAGGCAGTCCATGCCATTCCATGAAGTTCGTCAAATCGAGGGGCCCTTGAAGGTGGTAAATCTCCTCGCTGCTGAGCCCCAGCGGACGCCGGATCGCTTCGACCAAGCTCTGGTCGGCCCCCGGCGCCACCTCCAACCGGACCACATCACGGTGACGCAATGCCTTCAGGCCCTCTTCGACCGCCTGTGACAAGTCATGCAGCACCTGATCGCCGTCAATATCGAGATCTGCGTCCCGGGTGATCCTGATGGTTGTCCAGCAGACGATACGTGATCCACTGAACAGTTGATCGAGACGCGATCCCACCAGCTGGTCGAGCAGAACATAGTTGTGGGCGTCGCCGGGCAACCGAATGAGTCGGGGGAGCACGGGGGGCAAATGCGCGACGGCCAGCAGCGTATTCGAAGCTCCCGGACGGTACTGGGCCTGCTCGATCATCGCAGCGATGTACAGGCCGCGGCTCCGAAGATGCGGCGTAGGGTGGCTGGGATCAATTGCCACCGGGGTCAGGACGGGAAAGACCGTCTGCTGGAACAGGTTGTCGAGATACTCGTGATCGGCCGTCGCCAACGCTCCGGGGTCGAGCAACCGGATTCCCGCCTGTGCCAGCCCCGGAATCACCTGCTCCCGCAGGCAGGCATATTGTCGGTCCACGAGGGTATGTGTGCGGGCATGCACCTGCCGGAACTGTTCATGGATGCTGAGGCTTTCTGGCATCCGGTCCTCGGGGTCGGCCAACCCATTCATTTGCTCCCGCAGCCCCGAGACCCGAACCATCATGAATTCGTCGAGATTGCTGCTGAAAATACTCAGAAACTTCAGCCGCTCGAGTAACAGGTTCGTTGGGTCTTCCGCCTCTTCCAGAACCCGGGCATTGAATTCCAGCCAGCTCAGTTCCCGATTGACAAAGTGCTCCGGCCCGATCGTAACGACGGACTTTCGGTTGCGAACGGGGGGGCTGGCCATGACCGTGAAACACCAAAGGAGAACCGAAGCGTCGGGTTACCGATGAAGTTTGATTCTACTCCACCGCCGTCGGACGGGGAGTGAATGTTAGGAATTTCAAATGAGATTAAGGGAATTTGCTATCCAATTCCGACGACGGATCGCAAATCGCCGAAAGGTTTTCGTCCGCGAGGATTCACCGATTCGGGAGTTCCCGCGCCGTAAAAAGGAGCTGGCCGGTCCGATTCTCTGGCAACTGGACGGCAGGAGCATTCAGAACCTGTCGCATTCCAGTCGCATGTTCTCTCCCGCGAGTGCTGTGTGGACCGCATGAGTTGTTGTAAGCGGATTTTGGGCTTTTTCGTTTGATTTGTGCTGTATGCGACCGGGAGTGGATCGGAACTGGTGACGAGTTTCGGGATTGAAGATCCCCATTATCTTCTTGCTGTCCGCAAGGGATCGCCAAGCAGTCACGGTCGGGGCCAGCTCCCTTCGTCAAAGAGGCAGGGAGCCAGAGCACGACATTGCTGAAGGCTGCGAGTATTGATGTTCCGCAGCAGAGACGAGGTGGGGGTTGGGCTTTCCAATTTGTTTGAGTCAATTTCACGCCATACAGCCAACCCACAGTTCGAAGTCTGATCGGGTGTATATTTCCAGGTGGCAAACTCAGATTGAACAAAAGCCCAGATTCTCAATAAACTCGGGTTGGTTCACGGTTAAATGCCCCTCGCGCACCCGGCTGGTCTGTTCTCCTGTGTTGAGGCAAGGATGCCTGTCGTTTCCTCGGACTCTGCTCCCACTCCAACTTCCACTCGTTCTGACGTCGTTGGTTCGCAACTCCGTCTCGCATTGCTGTGCGGATTTGTATTCCTCCTGGGGTTGGGAACGACTCACTTCTGGGACGACGACGAAACCTACTTCGCCGAAGTCGCTCGCGAAATGCATCAGACCGGGGACTGGATTGTTCCCCGGTTCAATCGGGAACTTTTCTCGCACAAGCCCCCCATCATGTTCTGGCTGATGGCCGGGGGATTCCGCCTGTTTGGTGTCAGCGAATTCGTGGCCCGGCTCCCCGCAGCACTGTTTGGCCTGGCCAGCGTGCTGTTGGTTCACCAGTTGGGAATCCGGCTCCACTCGCGCCGAGCGGGGTTCTGGGGTGCCGTGATCCTGGCGACCAGTCTCAATTTTGTAGTGATTGCCCGGGCCGCCGCCTGTGATGCCGAGTTGGTCTTCTTTTGCACCCTGTCGATCTTTCTCTACGTGCGGGCAGCCCAAAAGCAAATCATTCCAGGACAGCTGGAGTGGGGCGAGCCTACCTTCGGTGACTGGTGCGCAGTCTATGGCGCGATGGGTCTTGCCGTACTGACCAAGGGGCCGATCGGGCTTCTGTTGCCCGGGTGCGTGCTGGGCCTGTTCCGATTGCTGACCCCCCTCCCTGTGGAGGTATCCGTAAGTCCACTCCAAGCCATGCAGTCGGCCTTGCCGAGCAGTTGGTGGAGAGGGCTCTGGCAGTTTGCTTGCCGCTTATCTCCAGTACGGGTGGCACGCGAGGTCTGGCGGATGTCCCCCGGGCTAGCGCTCGGTTGTGTCGTGTTGGTGGCTGGGCCCTGGTTCGCCGCCGTCGGCTGGCAGACCGACGGAGAATTCCTGCGGGGCTTCTTCGGTACCCATCACCTGCACCGATTCACGGCCGGAATGGACAATCACGCAGGGCCTGCATGGTTCTATCTGGCTGCGATCTGTGTTGGCTTTTTCCCATGGATCCTGCTCGCCCGACCGGTGATTTTGGACCTGTGGCGGCGGACACAAACTGCAGGCCGATTGTCTCCGCCCGATCGTCTGCTCCTCTGCTGGACCATGGTCTGGGTCGGGTTCTTCTCCCTCGCAACCACCAAGTTCCCGCATTATGTGGTTCCGGCCTATCCCGCGCTGGCCTTACTGACCGGCGCGTTTGTGGCCCGCTGGGAGGCCGAACCGGGTCTGATCAGCAGAGGGGCTCTGGCACTGATGTGGGGAACCTTTTTGCTGATTGGGTTGGGTCTGCTGGTGATTCCGGGAATCGTCGCACAGCACCTGCGGCTGGAGATTGGCGGACTCTGGATTCCCGGAGTCCCTGTCGTGATTGGTGGCGTTCTGGCATGGTGGTTCGCGCAGCGTCGGCAGGTCCGTCAGTCACTGGGGGTGTGGACCATCAGCACAGCGCTGTTCCTTGTGGCGTTGTTCGGATGGACCGCCGCCGAAGTCGATCGGGGACAGTCTAATGTCGCCCTGGCTCGCGCTATGCAGGCGGCGGATCCCCGAGGAGAATGCCGTATTGCGAGCTGGCATTTCTTCCGACCCGGATTGATTTATTACAGCGGTGAACTGGCCGGTGCTGACCGCGTCGAACGCCTCGAAAACATCGAAGAGTTGCTGGACTGGTGGAAGGTAACTCCCGGACCAACATTTGTGGTGGCGAGGGCCGACGAATTGGCGCGCGAGCGCTCCCGGCTTCCCCTCGATTTGCAGGAGGTAACCCGGATTCCCTGGTTCATGAAGCAGGGCCATGAGTTGGTTCTGCTGCGGCGTCCCGGTGAGGCTTCGGACACTTCCGCACCCGTGCTTGGAGAGGGGGAGTCGCGGAAGAGGGCCCGCTGAGCGTCATCGACTGTCTGAATCGTTCCCCGGCTGCTCGGGCGGATCCGTGGCGGTTGGTGTCACTTCCGATCCCTCAAGCGTCACCGCCTGAAGCCTGACAGGACGGCCCGACTCGGCGATCCGCAGATTTCCCGCAAGGTCGCGCGCCTCGAGGCGGACATAAACCGTTTCGGGAACATGTGCCTCGGGCTGCCAGGCGACCTCGCCATCGTTAGGGATCTCGTGCATCGCCTCATCCCAAGGCCCGTCGGACGAGGTGGACCAGAGAAGGCGGATCGGCCGCTCGCCAAAGTGTTCATCGGCCGCCTTCCAGCGGATGGTGACGACCTGCCCCCGCTCAGTACTGCCCAACTGCAAGCCCAGCAGCTCCAGTTCGGGAGCCCGGCGATCGACAATGAACAAATCGCGTGGTGCGGTTCCATCCTGCGGACGGTGCATGGCTCGCCCGGACCGGCTCCGCCAGGCCAACTGCACGCCATACTCCCCGGGTTGCTCGACCGAGACCTGCATCGGACTCCGTCCGTCGTCATCACGCCCCGCGAGCTGCCAGCTGGCGCCGCCGTCGGCCGTCATCCAGAGTTCCACGAAAACTCGCTCGTTCGGATCAACATCCCGCAACCGATACTTCAGCTCAAATTGCAGCGTGTTGACATGACGCACTGTACCGGGATGCGAGACTCGCGCACCGGTCACAATCGAGTCCGAGGTGGCGGTGCGTCGGACGTTTGTGGGGCGAGAACTGGATTCTTCTTCAGTGTTCGCCGGCAGGTTTCGCGCCAAAGTCGGTTCCGGAGCTGATTGCTGGGCTGTCCTGCGACGTGCTCCCGGGAACTGGCTGGCCATTTCCAGTCGGTCTCCACCGGGATCCCGTTGTTTGACCGCAATTTTCTCTCGGGTTATCGCCGGGCTGGCATTCGAGGACCGGATTCGCAATTGCTTGGTTGCGACGGTCTCGTTTCCCGCCAGATCGGCGACCGAGAGTTCCGCCTCGAATAGTCCAGTCCCTTCGACCCGAATATCTTCCGAACCGGACGCGGCACGGCGGATGATCTGTTCCTTCCACTCGCGTTGTGGTTGGCGGATTCTCAACCGTAGGGTGTTCAACTCCAGAGCCGCGTCTTCTATGCTCCAGCCAATCTGTACGGTCCCCGGACTGCGTTGCGCCAGTTGCAGATTGACCTCGGGCAGATCGAGGTCAACGAAGACCTTCAGGCCGGCCTTGGCTGGAGTGGAGGGATGCGGTCTTCGGTCGCGGTCAATCAGTTTCAGGCAAAACCAGTACGAACCGGTCTCGGTCGCCTCGTACTGAAACTTGCCCGCACTGGGAGCGACCCGATCGCGTGACTGCCAGGTGATCCCCTGGTCGCGAGACTCGAGCAACTCCACTTCGCGGGCCCCCAGTTGCTCCAGCTCTTCAGCGTCGAACCGAAAGGGAATCTTGAACCGACTCTTGTTTGTATACTGTTCTCGGTTGGCACCCGCCTGGCCCCACACGGACGCACCAGACGCCAGAAGGGCCAAGCTGATCAACAGAGGCCAGGTTAGGCAGCGGACTGTCGTGATCATGATGAAGTCTCCCGAGGTCACGGGGTGAATCACACAGATGGCGTGCTCCCCGTTCAATCAGCCTAGCCCATGGCGCTACGAATGACGCCGCTACGGGGCAGATCACAGGGGGTTCCTCCCCTTTTCCTTGCTTTATGTATCGGATCTGGAACCTGCACGATTTTGGCGGCCCTGTCCACGACCGCCAGAGACGCCGAAAATGCCCTTCGGTGGGGAGGATTTTTGTCGCCTACGAGCGCCCGTCGCGTCCCACCACACTTTCCCCCGTTGGTCTACCGGTCACAACCCTCTCGATTGATCTTCCCGTTGTTGTCGGCAGATCCCGCACCGGGGAGGGAGAGTCAATGCCCGGTTCGCCCGTCCGGCGCGGGCGTCTTCCTCGGCGGAACCAGCTTTTTAAGCGCCGGTCGCCGCGACACGGCGGAGGAGAGACTTGCGCTCTGCCATGTCCAGCAGTCACCGTTTAAGGATTCGCTGCCAAATCCCTCCCGAGACCGTTACGATCACCGGTTTGGTCCAGTTCGGCATCACGGCGAGTGAGGTCCCCGTGGCGATGGAGTCTGTTCCGCTGTTGCAGTTCATTCGGGTCACACGGCGGTTTGCCGGTATTCCCGCGCTGCAGAACATCGACCTGGCGGTCCACCCTGGGGAAGTGCATGCCATCGTTGGGGAAAACGGAGCGGGAAAGAGTACTCTGCTGAACCTGATTGCGGGCGTGTTGACTCCCGACGAAGGCACCATCTGTATCGGCGGGACAGCCGTCCGCCTAAGCGATCCACAGAGCGCTCGCCGTCTGGGCATCGCCATCTGCCATCAGGAACCCGACGTCTTCGAAGACCTGTCGCTGGCAGAAAGCATCGCCCTCTCTCGTGGGTTGTCCGCGCGAGGTGGAATCTTCGATTGGCCACGGATCTGGGCCCACGCCAGAAAGGTCGTCGCCCAATTGGGGGAACCGCTCGACCCCCGGCGGCCAGCGGGCGAACTTTCCGTAGCCCAACGGCAGATGGTGCAGTTGGCGACCGCATTGTCGCTGGAGCCGAAGATTTTGCTGCTCGATGAACCGACAAGTTCCCTGTCGGCCCGCGAGAGTGAATGGCTCTTCGCCCGAATTGCCGAACGCCAGCACGCAGGAACCGGAATCATCTACATTTCGCACCGCCTGGAAGAGATCGAACGGCTTGCCACGAGGGTGACCATTCTGCGCGATGGTCGGTTGATCTGGTCCGGAGCGGCGGGCGAACTCTCGCGCGGCGAGATGATCTCACGCATGGTGGGACGCGAGACCCGTTTCACCCCCCGCCAGACAAGTTCCGACGAACGCCCGATCGTGCTGCGCGGCAGTGGGATGTCGGATGCCGGCGGACGTTTTCGCGAGATCTCATTCAGTGTTCGCGCGGGAGAAGTGCTGGGGGTGTACGGACTGGTTGGCGCAGGGCGCAGCGAATGGGCCCAGTCGCTGGTCGGGCTACGCCCCCTCGACGGAGGTGAATTGACGCTGGACAATGTGCCCTACCGTCCACGGAACCCCGCGTATGCGATCCGGGCGGGCCTGGTCTATTTGCCCGAAGACCGTTTGCGGCAGGGGATCTTTCCGTCGCAGTCGATCCGCCACAATCTTGGGATCTCCGCCCTCACTCGCTGGATCGGGCGGGGAGTGATCTCGCGCCGTCGCGAACGCCGCGAAACGCACGAGCTCTGCGATCGGCTGGACGTTCGTCGGCAGTCCGTCGAACAGCCGATCCGCGAGCTCTCGGGGGGAAACCAGCAGAAGGTCATGCTCGGCCGCTGCAGTCTCGCCGATCCCCGGGTGTTGCTGCTCGACGAACCCACCCGTGGTGTCGATGTGTCTGCCCGCCAGCAGATCCACGACTGGATTGGTGAGGCAACCCGCGCGGGGCGGGGGGTGGTGCTCATCAGCTCGGATCTTCCCGAAGTACTCCAATACTCTGACCGAATTCTTGTCTTCCGCGAGGGAGCACTTTCTGGCACGTTTGAAACCCGGCTGACGAGTGCCGAAGAGTTGGCCCAGGCCGCCCTGCCGGTCGAAAACCGGAAGATCGCCGCTGTCTCACGCCGGCTGCGCCGTAATTCGCGTCTGGGCGGCCTGGTCCCGCTGCTGGGCACCCTGGTGGCGCTCGCCCTGCTGTTGGCCACCACTACCCGCGGACGCTTCACCACGGCCGAAAATCTGTTGGGACTTCTCGAAAAGATCAGTGTCAGCGGGATGTTGGCCATGGGGGCGTCGATTGTGATGCTGGTTCGTGGCATCGACATCTCAGTGGGCTCGCTGTTGGCGCTGTCGGCCGCCTCGGCGGGATTGATCCTGTCCGCCAGCGACGGTTCCCCCGGGCGAATCGCCCAAGCGGTTGTCGTTGGCCTGTTGGTGGGGCTGGCCGGCGGGTTGTTCAATGCGGGCGCCGCGCTATGGGGCCGCATACAGCCCATCGTGGTGACGCTGGGTAGTCTCACGGTATTTCGCGGACTGCTGTTGCAAATGACGGGGGGCAACGTGGTGGGGCAATTGCCCGAGACATTCCGCCAGGGGGTCACCGCCCGCTGGCTCTTGCTGCCCGCGGGGGCGTGGTGGCTGGCTCTGGCACTGCTTGGTATGAGCCTGTTTCTTACATGGACGGTTCCCGGACGCTGGCTCTACGCTTGGGGGTCGAATCCCCGCGCCGCCCGGCTGGCAGGAATCTCCCGCACGCGAACCTGGCTGACGGCCTTTGGCCTTGGTGGGCTCTGTGCGGCCGTCGCCGGGTTGCTCGAACTGGCCCAGAATGGCTCCATGCAGTCCGTTATGGGGACCGGTTACGAATTGCGGGCGATCACCGCCGCCGTGCTCGGCGGCACCGCGGCCGCTGGAGGACGGGGCACCCCCTGGGGATCCGTGCTGGGGGCTCTGTTGTTGGCGATGCTGCAGAATGGGCTCGTCCTCTGGGGGGTCTCGCAGTTTCGGTATGACCTCGTCTTGGGCGGTTTGCTGGTCGGTGCGATGCTCTGGGAACGGCTCGCTCGGCGGGAGACGCCATGACCGCCCCACTACTGCGCCGCGTCGCTCGGGAATCGTTCTCGTGGCTGCTCCTGGGGTTTGCCATGTGGCTGGTCCTGGCGCGCCTGCCGAAGATCTCCGGTCTGCTACCCCTCTGGCGTCCCTGGGCAGAAATTGGGGTTTTGGCGCTCGGCATGACCGCCGTCATTCTGACCGGAGGGATCGATCTCTCCGTCGGGTCGATGGTCACCCTGTCGGGAGCGGTGCTCGGCTACTTTTGGCAGGACAAAGGTTTGCCGTTGGAGGTGGCCGCCACTGTGGCCGTCTTGACGGGAACGGTCGCTGGTGGATTAAACGGCCTCGCGATCAGTTGGGGAATGTCCCCGCTCGTGACCACGCTGGCGTCGATGGCCCTCTACTCGGGCCTGGCCATGGTCCTGCTCGAGCAGAATCGGATCACAGGCTTTCCCCCGGCGTTTCTCGCCCTGGGGAATGGCAGTTTCGCCGGGATTCCCAGCCAGATCGTGCTGCTCTTCGCGGCAGCCGTTTCACTCGCGGTGCTGGTCCATGCGACACGCTTCGGACGGTATCTCTTCTCTCTGGGAGACCAGCGCAAATCGGCTGAATTTGCCGGTGTTCCCGTGCCGCAGGTCGAACGAGCGCTGTATGCCATGAATGGCTTCCTGGCCGGACTCGTGGCCCTCTGGTTCACCGCCCGCCGGGGGGCCGCCGTCGCTGATGCCGGGCAGGGACTCGAACTGCAGGTCATCGCCTGCGTGGTCCTGGGAGGAACTCGCGTGACGGGGGGCTGGGGAAGTATCGCCCGCACCCTGTTGGGATTGGGGATTCTCGCACATCTCGAAATCGGTCTCCGCTTGTGGGGAAATCAAACCGTGACGCTCCCCGGGCTGGGTTGGACCATTTCCCTCAATGCGAATGCACGCTTGATTCTCATCGGGCTGCTGGTGATTCTGGTGGCCCTGTTGAACGAACGCCTCGCTCCCCGACAGAGAGACTCGACATGATCCGTCGCCTGCCCGTCCTTGGCCTGCTGTTGTGCGCCTGCGTGGTCGGGTGCACTACCGGTTCCGAACCCCCGGCCCCCGCGCTGACCGGGGCCGGGGCGGATCGCCCCGCCGGGAAGCGGCTGAAAGTCGGCATGCTGCCCAAGTTGGTGGGCATCGACTACTTCAATGAGTGCCAGAAAGGAGCCCAGGAAGCCGCCGGCGAACTGGGAATCGACCTCACTTACGATGGCCCCTCGACCGACAAGGTCGAATTGCAGGTGCAGATGATCGACGAGTGGATCGCCCTCGGCTATGACGCGATCGCGGTCTCTCCCAACGATCCCGAAGTGATTGCCCCCGCCCTCAAGCGGGCCCGTGAGGCCGGCATACTCGTTCTCACCTGGGATGCCGACGCCAACCCGGCAAGCAGCGGACGGCAGGTCTTCGTCAATCAGTGTCCAGTGTCCGACGTCGGCAGCCGGTTGGTCGACTTGATGGCCGACGCGATTGGAGGGAAGGGGAAGACCGTGATCGTCACCGGTTCGGCTACTTCACCCAACCAGAACGCCTGGATTCAGGCGATGCGGGCCCATCTGAAAGAGAAGTATCCGCAAATCGAATTGCTGGAGACGCTGGTTCCTGATGAAAACCAGAATCGTGCCCGCCAGATGACACTCGATCTGTTGACCGCCGAGCCCGAGTTGGCCGGTGTCTGGGGCATCACCTCGGTCGCACTCCCGGGCGTGGCCGAGGCGGTGAAGCAGTTGGGAAAGACAGGCAAAGTGTTTGTGACCGGCTTGAGTCTTCCCTCGACCGTGAAGGGTTATGTCAAGGATGGCACGATTCCCCAGTTCGTGCTCTGGAGCCCCAAGGATCTCGGCTATCTGACGATCCACGCTGTGAAGGCACTGGCCGACCAGCAACTCGACCCGGGTACCCGCGACTTCGGCCGTTTGAAAGAAATTCGCATCACCAGCGACGAGGTGATTCTCGGCCCCCCCTTCGTCTTCGATTCCGAGAATATCGATCAATTCAGCTTCTGAGCAGGGAGAAAGGGGCGCAGTACGAGACGGCTGTCGCGGTTTCGTCGATCGTGACCTGCTTTGAAGCACTTCGGTCGGAGGAGTTTTTAAGACGGACTCATCCGCACACAGGAGTAGTTGCGCCGTCGTGGTGCTCACTGTTTTGTAACGGAATGGGTGACGGGAATGTCTTCCCGGGTCAGGGCCGCCCAGCGATCGCGGAATGGTTTGGCGTCAGGGATGGGAAAGTCGCGGTGGGCGGTCCAGCCGGCGAGAGGGCCGGGAAGTTTCGCGACCCAACCCTGCCTGGCCTGCATCCTCAGCGTCAAGGCGCCGACGCGGGCGGCCCAACGGTAGAGGCGGGGCTGGCGCATCACCCAGCTCCACAGCCGGTAGATCAGCTCTTCTCCGGCGGGGGCCACTTTCTCTTCGTGTTGGGCCTCGCGGTTTCGGATCAACAATTCGGGGATCTGGATCTTGACCGGGCACGCCGCCTGACAGGCTCCACAAAGACTGCTGGCGTGCGGTTGATGATAGGTCTGCTTGAGTCCGTCGTAGAGGGGAGAGATAACCGCCCCGATCGGGCCCGAATAGTTGCTGCCGTAGGCGTGGCCCCCGATTTTCCGGTAGACCGGGCAGATGTTGAGGCAGGCCCCACAGCGGATGCAAAACAGACTTTCCCTGCTGGGACTCCCCAGAATTCGGCTGCGGCCGTTGTCGAGCAGCACCAGGTGGAATTCCTCGGGGCCGTCTCCCTCTCCCTCCCGGCGGGGACCGGTGATCATCGATGTGTAGATCGAGAGTTTCTGTCCGGTGGCGGCCCGGGCGAGAACCTTCAGAAAGATGGGCAGGTCGGAAAGCTTCGGAATCACCTTTTCGATCCCCACGACCGAGACCATCACCTTGGGAACACTGGTGGTGAGCCGCGCATTTCCCTCATTGGAGATCAGCACCACTGTGCCGGTCTCGGCAACCAGGAAGTTTCCCCCGGTCACTCCCATCTCGGCCTGGGCAAACTTCTGCCGAAGGTAGCCCCGCGCGAATTGCGCCATTTCGTGCGGCTCTTTGCTGAGCTGCTGATCGAACCGTTCGTTGAGCACGACCGCCATCTCCTCGGCGGTCTTATGCAGCGCCGGCCCCACGAGGTGCGACGGCCGTTCCCCCGCGACTTGGATAATGAATTCCCCAAAGTCGGTCTCGGTCACCTCGATTCCTGCCTGTTCGAGGTGATGATTCAGATGAATCTCCTCGGTGACCATCGACTTGGATTTCACAACCCGGCGAAGACCACGTTCTTTTGCAATCCGTTCAACGATCTCATTGGCATCGGCGGCATCGGCGGCATAGTGGACATGGCCCCCCTTGGCTCGCACGGCCCTTTCGAGCGTCTGCAGATGGACGTCGAGATGTGCCAGGGTTTCATCCTTGATGGCCCGCGCCTTATCCCGCAGAAGGGAAGACCCCGGCAGCTTCTCAAAAGCCGACTTGTTACCCGCCGCCAGAGTCTCTCCCAGACGGCTGAGGGCAAGCTGCAAATTCGGCGTTTGCAACGCCTCATTCGAGGCGGCAATGAACTCGTTGTGCTCGGCGACAGCGTATTTGGATGTCATGGTGTAGAGATGGCAGCCGGGGGGCAGATCCAGAGGGAGACGCGAAGGATCCGGGTCTGTCCGTCATGATAAAGCAATTGATCGGCCTTGCAGAGAGGGGATTGCAGATCCGCGGTTTCCACGTACTTGTGGAATCCTTCAACCATGCCATTGTCCCCAGACAGGAGCTACATCATCTCCGAGGCGATTTTGGGAAAAGAGAGTCCAAGCCTTGGTGGACGCACTGTGCAAGAGTGGCCGGAATTCACCCAGTGTGCACTCTGAGTCCGGTTCGGCTGTCGTAGTGAACGAGTGGAACCGGATTCTCGAGCTGTGGTTTTTAGCCATCCGGAAAGCGTGACCATCACGAAGGTAGCTCAGACCTGTTTTGCTGCGGAACTACAGTTCACACTGCAAGACTGATGCGAGGTATTCAATCGTGGTGCAAAAGAGGAAATACTCAGGGGGTTGAAAGGGCTTCACGGTTTTTTCCAGAGATGATTTGCTACCATAATCCAGGCTTTGTGTACTGTTCTTTTGATGACCCAACTCATGCCTCCTGCCCCCGCTCCTCGTCCTGGACTCGTTGAACTTGAGTTTGGGATTGCCATTCCCGGGATGGTGGTTGATGAATCACTCTGGGCGCGGACCGCGCTGAAGCGGTTGCCGGAGGGACTGTGGAACTGGGACGAACTGTTCGCGCGGCCGGCGCCAGTTGTGATCGACATCGGCTGTGGAAATGGACGGTCGACCCTCCATCTCGCAGTGAATCATCCAGAATGGAATGTGTTGGGAGTCGATATCCTCCCCGTGGTCATTCGCTATGCTACGCGACGGGCGAATCAGCGGGGGCTGGTGCACGCCCGGTTGGCCGTGATCGGTGGGCGCGAATTGCTCGAACGGCATGTCCCCCTCCATTCAGTCACCGAACTGCACTGCTATCATCCCCAGCCCTTCTACGACCAACGCTTTGTGGAACGGCGGTTGATCACTCCCGAGTTTCTGTCGCTCGCCCATCGGGCTCTGGTTCCGGGGGGACGGCTGGTGCTGCAGACTGACAATCCCGGCTACTGGAAGTATATCTCCCAGGTGGTTCCGACTTTCTTCGACTGGCACGAACAGTCTGGTACCTGGCCCGATTCCCCCCAGGGCCGGACTCGCCGGGAAATCATTGCCCGGTCGAAAGGTCTGCCGATCTTTCGCGGTTGGGGGGTTGCCCGGTACGGATTGAGCTGGGACGAGGCCCTCGCCCAGGCCCGGCAGTTGCCTCCGCCGACGTTTGATGCCGATCGGCGGCTCCAGGCTCTCGATCAACTCGAGCGGGACACGGGAGAGTCCCCCGCGACCGAACCCCGTCCCTCTGCCAAACATCCTCCAAGACGCTCCTTCCGCAAGCCGCCGCGCCGTCGCCGGTGACGGGGGACAGCAGGTGCGTCCGCGACGGCCGGCTTGGATTTGACGCGCGCCGCGATACCAACCACAGTGAACCTGTTCGCTATTGACCGCCCTCGCCCGGGACCACACCATGACGCGACTTTGCCGAAGGAATCTACTGAAGGCCGGGATTTCAGCGGGGGTCACTGGCGGATTGCTGACGGGCAGTTGGACGAGTTGGCTGCCGGGGACCGAGAATCATGGGCTTCCGGTGGCCGTCATCGGCACGGTTTATACGAAGAATAGCCATACCGATGTGCTGGCCGGGAAGATTCTGGAGGGATGGCAGCACGATGGCGGGGCTGGACCGGGCCTGCGGCTCGCCTCGCTCTGGGTTGATCAGGCTCCGGAGGGGGAATTGAGCCGGGGGCTGGCTGAGAAACACGGTTTTCGCTGGTGCCGGTCGATTGATGAAGCCCTCACGCTGGGGACCGACCGCCTGCAGGTGGCGGGGGTGTTGAGCATTGGCGAGCATGGGAACTACCCGCACACCCCCGATACGCAACAACATCAGTACCCCCGGCGGCGGTTTCTGGAAGAGATTGCCGCGACATTTCGTAGGGTGGGGCGGTCGGTGCCTGTTTTCAATGACAAGCACCTGGGCTACCGGTTTGAGGATGCCCGGGCGATGGTCGAGCTGTCGCAGGAGCTGAAGTTCCCCCTGCTCGCCGGTTCTTCGCTACCGTTGGCCTGGCGCCTGCCGGGTTTGGAGTTGCCCCACGAATGCGAAATTGAAGGCATGGTTTCAGTCGGGTATGGCGGGCTGGAGGCGTACGGATTTCACGCCCTGGAAATGCATCAGTGTCTGCTGGAGCGACGGCGGGGGGGCGAAACTGGGGTCAAAGCAGTGCGGACCATTCCTGCGGTTGAGATTTTCGAGACAGCCGGGCTGGGAGGCTGGTCGCGTCCCTTGCTGGAGGCGGCGCTCGCCACGTTGCCGGCGGGATCGACCCCCGCAGTGGTCGATTGGAAACTGCGCGATGACGCGGCGGTCTTCGATCTTGAGCATGTCGACGGACTGCGGACAGCGGTGGTAATGGCGAATGGAGCGGTCGGTCAGTTCTGCTGTGCCCTCAAGCTCAAGGGACGGGCCGAGCCGGTCGCCACGTGGTTCAAGCTGCAGGAGAACGCCCCGTTTTGTCACTTCGCCTACCTGCTGCGGGCGATCGAACAAACAATTCGGCAGAGTAAAACTGTGTATCCCGTCGAGCGAACCCTGTTGACTACCGGCATTCTGGACCGGGTGATGCAGAGCCACGCAAAACGGGGGGAACGCATTGAAACCCCCGAATTGGCCATACGCTACACCGGGACGGATTGGCCGTACGCCAATCATCCCGAGTCGCCGCTGCAGTTGCCGAACGATTGAGATCCGCCCTGCGCAGTCGCGTGCTCCGGCAGGCTGAACGATTTGCGACGGTCTCGCTTCGGTATGGTGGGGGCTGTCGTCCTGGGTGGTTCAGCCGATGGTCTGAGTCTGCCCGGTTTCCATCGCGCGATAGACCCCGTAGACAGTCTCAAGGGCACGGAGCGAATCGGCCGAGGTGAGCGGAGGGGAATCATTGCGCAGTGCCGCGGCCAGCGATGCCTGGACCAGCGGGGTGTAGCTGTTGAGAGCGGTGGAAGCGGGCAATTCCTGGATTTCCCCGGCTCGCGGTCCTTTGTAGACCGACCAGCGGAGTTGCTTTTCATTGACTGGGTCCATCTTCAGCCAACCGGCGGAACCCCAGATCTGCAGATGGGAGTGATAGCCACTGTGCAGATAGTATCCCGAGGTGAGGGTTCCCAGAAAACCGCCGTCAAACCGCAGCGCGGCGACCGCCGAGTCTTCCACATCGAGCGGCTGCCCGCCGATGTTGGCTGTCAACCCCGTCGCGGCCACGACTCGTGACCCGGTCGCAAACATCGCCAGATCGAGCCAGTGGATCCCCAGCCAGATCAGATGCCCACCCCCGGCCCGTTCGCGCGAGGCGTACCACTGCTTGTGGTAGGCGGGATTTGTCAGCCGGGTTTGGTCGGCCACCAGGTGCAGTTCGATGCCAAAGATTCGACCGAGGGTTCCCTCGGCAATCAACTTGCGGGCCGCCTCGATTTCGGGTTTGAGCCGGTTGGCGAAGGCGAGCATCAGAAACTGATGGCGGCTGTCGGCCAGTTGAACGAGCGGCCGGAAGTCTTCCAACCGCACACAACCCGGCTTTTCGGCCAACACGTGGCATCCCGCCAACAAGGCCTCCTGGATGATGGGAGGGGCGAGCCGGGCTTCGTAGGAGATGAGGGCCAGGGATCGGCCCTCCGAGACCTGCTGCAGCGCCTCGGCCGGCGTCTGGACCACGGATTGCAGCCTGTCTTGCAGGATCTGGTGGGCCTTGACCCTCCAGTTGCCGTCGGGATCCGAGAGGATGACCGGGCCGCAGGTTTCGCTGGCTGCCAACCCCTGCAGATAGCCTTCCACATGGGCTCCGCCAGCATGAGTGAGGAACACGACAGGAATTTGATCGGGCATGGGAGGGGCGGAGGTGGAGTGAGAGGAGGAAGGCTCAGCCACATCGTTTGCGAAAGAATCCCAAGCCGGGGTCCGGTGGTCAATTCGCAGCGGCGCCGCCGGTAGTCGAAGAGTCCCGATACCTGATGGGCGTAATGGGTTTTCCAGAAGGCCAACGCAGGATAAAAAGAAGGGATGCAGCAAGAACGAATGGTGATTGACGCGCAGGAGATTTGGCGAGCTGGAGTGGCGTCGGTCGACGCCAGCCGGCTGGTTCAGGAAGTGGTACGTAATACGCAGAATGGACTATCGATCTGCGGCCTACTTTATCCCTGGGATTCGTTCGGACGTTTGTGTGTCGTGGGGGCGGGAAAGGCGGGGGCCGGTATGGCGGCTGGGGTCGAAGAAGCCCTGGGCCCACGGTGCGTGGCGCAGCGGGTTTCCGGCTGGATCAACGTTCCTGCCGACTGTGTGCGTCGATTGCAGAAGATCCACCTGCATGCCGCACGTCCGGCGGGGCTGAATGAGCCGACAGAGGCGGGGGTGGAAGGGGCCCGCCAGATTCTCGAATTGGTCTCCCGGTTGGCTCCCGATGATCTGTGTCTCGTGTTGATCTCCGGCGGAGGGAGTGCTCTTTTGCCCGCGCCGATGGCGGGGGTCACCCTGGCGGAAAAGCAGTTGGTGACCCGGCTGTTGATGCAAGGGGGGGCGACGATTCAGGAATTGAACACCGTCCGCAAGCAGCTTTCGGGAATCAAGGGGGGGGGGCTGGCCCGCGCGATTACGGCGCGACGTACCGAAACACTCATCATTTCGGATGTTGTGGGGGACCCGCTGGGAATCATCGCTTCGGGGCCGACCGTCGAAAATGAGTCGAATCCCGCCGAGGCGGAGGCCGTGCTGCGACGGTTTTGCGGAAATCCGTCCAATGTGCCAGCGAGTGTGTGGAGACTGCTGGCTCAATCCAGTGCAGTCGAGTCAGGACGGCGAGTGAAACCGGTCCCGGTCACCACGGTCCGGAACCACTTGATTGGCACGAATCGTGTGACGTTGGAGGCTGCCAAGCGGAAGGCGGAACTGCTGGGATACCGGGTGGTGGATGCGGGATCGGACAATACCGGCGAAGCATCTGAGGTGGGACGGGAATTGGCGCGGGAATGCGTGCGGCTCAGTCACGAGAGTGGGGAGAGGGGAACAAAGATTTGTGTCCTGAGCGGAGGCGAGCCGGTGGTGCGCTTGGCCCCGCCAGGAGAGCGCGGAAAGGGGGGGCGCAATCAGCAATTGGCATTAGCCGCCCTTGAAGAGCTGTCGGCACCGGCCGGGAATCAATTTCCTGACAACATCGTGGTCTTGTCGGGGGGAACGGATGGTGAAGATGGGCCGACAGATGCCGCGGGAGGTTGGGCCAGTGCCGGAGTGGCAGCGGCGGCCCAGCGGCTTGGTCTGAATGCGCTCGAATCGCTGGCCCGCAACGATGCCTATCACTTTCTGGAGGCGGCGGGAGGACTGCTCAAGACGGGTCCAACTCACACCAATGTGATGGATCTGCGAGTGTGTCTGGTGGTGTAGGACCATCACAGGGATCTGGTATTCACCGATCGGATGCACCGGCGTGCGCATAGAAGGGATCTCGCGAGAGCGCGTTGGCTGTTGTAGACTCGTAAGACAGGCATCATCAGGAATGTCGGATGCGACCTCACATGGTCAGGTGAAGTGATGGCTCTGAAGATAGTGCATTCTCCGGAGGAGCTTCCGGAAACAATCACGAGCACGGTGTTTCTGGCGGGGCCATCCCCCCGGAAAGTGGGCGATCCCAACTGGCGGCCCGAGGCGATTGAGGCGTTACGGCGGGCGGGTTACCAGGGCACAGTGCTGTCGCCCGTCCCCCGAAATGGGGAGTGGCCTCGGGATTACAACGACCAGATCGCCTGGGAATCGGCTCATCTGGGGGTTTGTGATGCGCTCTTGATGTGGGTTCCCCGCGATCTGGAGGTCCTGCCCGGCTTCACCACGAATGTTGAGTTTGGGGAATGGCTCAATTCGGGGAAACTGTTTTATGGCCGTCCCCCAGACTCTCCCAAGACGAGTTATCTGGATGCCCGCTACCGCAGCGTAAACTCGAAACAAAAGCCGCCATTCCATGCCCCTGCTGAGTCTCTCGACCAGTTGGCGCAGATGGTCGTGCGGCGGTTGGGGGAGGGAGCCTCGCGCACAGGTGCGGAGCGTCAGGTCCAGCTCGCCGTCTGGCGCACGCCGCAATTCCAGGGCTGGTATCGCGAGGTGACCAAGGTAGGGAATCGACTTGATGCCGCCCGGGTGCTTTGGAGTTTTTATATTCCCCAGGCGAACAACCTGCTGCTGAGCTACGCCCTTCAAGTCAAAGTCTGGGTGGCCGCCGAACAACGCCACAAAGAGAACGAATTTATTCTCTCCCGGCCCGACATCTCGGCCATTTGTGCGTTCTGTCCCGATGAAGCGACACATGCACTTCTCGACACACGAATTGTTCTGGTCAGGGAGTTTCGTTCACCCGGACGGACCGCCGACGGATTCGTGCATGACCTCCCAGGCGGATCAACCTTCAATTCGGGGACTGATCCTTGTGAGGTGGCTGCGGACGAATTGCGGGAGGAGACGGGGATGTCGCTGCCAGCCGAGCGTTTCCGGGAGCTGGGGGCGCGGCAGTTGGTGGCGCCATTTTCCACCCACAAAGCGCATTTGTTTGGCGTCCGACTGACCCCCCGTGAGTTGGCTGAGGTCGAACGGCGCGAGCGAGAAGCGGAAGTGTTTGGCGTGGCGGCCGATACGGAGCGAACCCAGTTGGAAGTCCGGACCCTGGGCCAGATTCTCGAAAAATGCCTGGTCGATCATGCTTCTGTGGGAATGATCATGCAGGCCTGTCTCCACACATGGGTGGAAACCGGCAAACCCTGCTGATTCCCGTGGCGATACGGTCCGCACCCGGGAGGAGGATATCTCGTCGTCCTTCCAGGGCTCGGGAAGATCCAAACCGCCGAAAAATCTTGTCCGGTGTGAGTCAATGTCGGAAAAAATCCCAACTCCTTGAGTCGACCGGGGACCGGGAGGCTCAGTTGATGATGTGGTCGCGAGGGCTCGTGATCTTTCCGCAGGCATTGCGGGGATCGACGACCAGCCGCGAATTCCGTGCGACCAGATTCCAGTCGACGGCCGAGTGGTCGGTGACGATCAAGGTGCAGTCCAGGCCCGACAACCAATTGGCGGTCAGTGGTTCGCTGGAGAGACGCAGGTCGTACTTCCGCATCCGCGGAAGAGTCGGGACATGGGGATCGTGGTAGCTGATCTCGGCTCCGAGATGGAGCAGTTCCTCAATGATCTCGAATGCCGGGGACTCGCGGGGGTCGTCCACATCCTTTTTGTAGGCGATGCCAATGATACCGATTTTCGAACCCCGCACCGATTTGCGGTGCTCATTGAGTCCTTCGGTCACCTGCTCGACCACATACCGTGGCATGCGTGTGTTGACCTCGCCCGCAAGTTCGATGAAGCGAGTATTGAGCCCATACCGCTTGGCAAGCCACGTGAGGTAAAACGGGTCGATCGGAATGCAGTGCCCCCCCAGACCGGGTCCCGGGTAAAACGCCTGAAACCCGAAAGGCTTTGTTTTGGCGGCGTCGATCACCTCCCAGATGCTCAGGTGCATGCGGTCAAAGACCACCTTGAGCTCGTTGACCAGAGCGATGTTGACGGCGCGATAGGTGTTCTCGAGGATCTTGCAGGCTTCCGCGACCTCCATCGAACTGACCCCCACAACCTTGGGGACCGCCTGGGCATACAAAGCCACAGAAACCGCCTGCGATTCCGGGTCGAGTCCGCCGACCACCTTGGGAATGTTCGAGGTTGAAAAGTTGGGATTGCCGGGATCTTCCCGCTCTGGGCTGTAACCCAGAAAGAAGTCGACCCCCGCCTTCAGCCCCGACCCTGCCTCAAGGATCGGGCGCAGTACCTCCTGGGTGGTACCAGGATAGGTGGTGCTTTCCAGAACGATCAGATGACCATGTCGCAGATGGGGAGCAAGGGCACGCCCGGTGGACTCGATGTAGCTGAGGTCGGGATCGCGGTATTCGCTCAGCGGGGTGGGCACACAGATCGAGACTGTGTCGATCTCCCGCATTTTGGAAAAGTCCGTCGTGGGAGTGAACCGGCCATCCGCCACGAGTTCGGCCACACGGCTGTCGGGAATATGCCCAATGTAGCTCTTCCCGGCCAAAAGGGCGTCGACCTTCCGCCGATCGATATCGAACCCAACCACCCGGAAGCCCTTCCGGTGAAACAGATTGGCCAGCGGAAGCCCGACGTAGCCCAGGCCGACCACTCCCACGATGGCCTGTTTGGCTTGAAGTTTTTGCAGCAACTGCTGGCTGAATTGGGAATAGTCGGCTGAGGCGGACGAAGTGGACATGTGCAAAACTGAACTGGAGCGAAATCGGGAGGTCTGACCCAAGAGCTTGGGGCTGACCCGAAAGGCCGGACTTGATTGTACCAGTCAAAACAGGGGCAGAGGTAGCACGGAACACCGGCTCGCCAACGACAATTCCCACGCAGGACCGGTAAAACCGGCCCAACTGGAAGTGATTGCCCCCCGAAGGACACAGAGAACCCTCGATTGCATGTCCCCCGAAAGGCTGGGCAGGACGGAATCCTGTTTCACTGCGGGGCTGGCTGCTGTCCCCAGGGAAGAGGCATGGTTGGTGGTGTGCGATGGAAATCGCGGCGTTCGTCGCGCGGCCGGGGATGCCAATAATTCACGAAGTTCAGCAGTTGTCTTACCGCTTCTCGGTAGGCGCGCTCACCCTTTTCACGACTCGCCAACTCGGCCGCCCCCAGGACTCCGGTTTCACTGTAGCTGCTCGTCCATGAAATGACGGTCGACGGTCCTGCTCCGAACAGGTCGACCCAGTTGAATGGACTCTGGTCCAGATTGAATGAAATATCGCCGCTGCGGATTCGGTCTTTCCGGACGTTGTCTTCGTCGAGGTACATGTAGAGCGATGTTTCAAGTTCGCAGGCATGTGCGCAGCCCCCCGGAAAGGGGCTCTCGCGCCAACTGGAAAGAAACGACTTGTCGACAGTCAACAGGTTCCACCAGGCAGTGACTACGCACTCGGCATCGGTCTCCAGGTTGCAGCGCCGGGCGGCAAGGTCGAGGTTGGGCATGTTGGATCCGTGGCCATTCAGCAGCAGGATCTTCTTGAATCCGTGATAGGCCAGCGATTTCGTAATATCAAGCACATGTTCGATAAAGGTCGAATAATGTCCATTGATGGTACCCGGGAAGTCCATGACGTGCCCCGTGTAGCCATACGCGATGACGGGCAGGACGAGAATTTTCTCAGGCAGTGCTTGCCCGGCTCCCCGGGAAATCCCGGTTGGGCAGACAAGATCGACATCGAGGGGAAGATGCGGACCATGCTGCTCCACGGATCCGACAGGAATGATGCAGATTTTGCCAAGGTCGACGGCATCGTTGATCTCGGGCCAGGTCAGTTTCTCGTATCGGTATTCCGTCGCGGCACGGCTGGTCATGGGAAAATCCAAAGTGGCTCAGGTAGCGTTTTGAAACGGTGTTTGGAAAGTTGGCGAGCCGATCTCGGACAAAACGAAAGTCGACTTGACCGGCGGTGATCGCCAGTACAAAAAACAACACGCACCGGTTGAACCGGCGCGTGCAAATTCGACAACGTGTGCGAAAGTCGCTCCCTGGATTCAGGCATCAGTCGCGTGCGGCGGTTTCAGGAATCGTGTCAAGTCGAGCCGGCGGATCCCCACTCGTTGCGGGCTGCAACTTACGGATTTCCAGCACAACATCGTCGGTGAGGTCGACTTCGCTGGCGACTGTCAGCAAGAGTGCTTCGTTCTTGGGAATTACAATGCTCAGTCCTCGGCGGGCAGCAACCTCACGCAGGATCGGCTTGGTCTCTTCGCGGAATTGAACGATCAACTCCTGCTTGTAGCGGGCAAATTTCCGTTCCGCAATCGCCTTTTTGTCGCGGTAAGTCGATTCAAGCTTCGCCTTGGCGAGCAGCAGTTGTCGTTTTTGGGTGTCGGAAAGGTCGTCTCCCAGTTCCTCGCGTTTTCCTGCGAGGTGACGATTCATCGCTTCCTGAATCTGAGCCAGTTCCTGGTTGAGCTGGGCCACCTTTTGTTCCGCCTCGGCAGACATCGCCAGATCTTTGCCGATGGCCTTGGCAACTGCGTCGAGGTCTACCACTCCCACTCCGCCATTCCCCGCTGAACGCGATGTGTGGGATGGGTTTCCGCCGGGCTGAGAGCAGCCCACCGTGACCACAAGAAGCGACAGGCCAAACAATGAACCGAGTCGGACAATCATGCGCCGGATCCTTCCTTGGGTGACGATCGGTGAACCTTCTAGTTCACCGCGCAGGCAGCCTCAATCGAGGTTCCCAGGCGGGGTCCTGTGAACCTCCGAACTTCCATGAACTGACTCGGAAAATAACCCAAGTCCAGCCATGCCGTAAAGACCGTTTGAATTCGGTCGGTCGGTGAGCATGAAGCGTGGTCTTGCGAAGAGCCGGCACGCCGTTTGGAACGCCTGGCGGGCGACGACTTCGTGGTCGTCTCAACGCGATTCAGCTAACGCGCCGACGCCAGAGAGGGATAACAATTCGCTAAGTAACAAAAAAAGGCAGTCCGTCACAGTTGGTGACGAACTGCCCCTCGAACGGTTCTGCTGTTCTCCGAATCTCCGGGAAGGAGCTCCTCAGGCATGAAACAGGATGGAACTGGAATTTTTCATTCCCAGAGCTGGGATCTTCCAGAATCCGGCATCACTCACCCGAGGCCGCCAACGCGGTGACTCGTAGGGCAGTTGGCCGGTCTGGGTCAGCGGGGGCTGACGGTCTTCGCCCTAGGGCCCTTGGCCTTCGGATTTGGAGAGTTGTCGATCTGGAATTCAACATCCTGACCAACCTGCAGGTCTTCGTAGCCACGGTTCTCCACTGCGGTGTGGTGGAAGAACACGTCTTCCCCCTGCGCCTGCGAGATGAACCCGAACCCCTTCTCCTGCACAAGCTTCTTGATCTTACCCACCGGCATTGAAACGACTCCTCCGCACATTCATCGAACGAATACGAGGCCGGGGCATGTGCGGAACCACCGACCCGCGCCGCCGCTTCAGCACCACGTTTCGAGGTCGTGGCCGCATCGAGCCTTGCGGTACGTCCACGGCACTTGCCGCAGACACGTCACCCGACTGCCTCGAAACCCGGGGTCTGACGCTTGGGATCCGCCCCCCCGCCGCAACAGTCTTCAGACGCTCACTCGCCGCATCCTAAACACTCTTCATTCTGAGAATCAAGTTCCAACTGGTTGAAAAACCGGAAATTTCAGATAAGCGCCTCGAAATTCTTGTGAAGGCTGCCGCACAGGGCTGTCACGGTTAACGTAACCGTCAGCCTGCCCCAAGCCTTTTGCCAGTCGAGAACCCGTGGGAGCTGTTTTTCACTCTGGGGGTATTCCGGGGAGTCGGCAGCGGTCTTCGTAAACTCACCTGCGGAAACCTTCATAGCCCATGGGGATCCGAGGGCGATCCGATTTCTTTGCTCCAGATGCCTGTTGCCGTCGGCCATCCAAACCGAAGTACTCCAATCCAATCGTCGGTGAGGCCCCGGTCCGTTCAGAGACATTGAGGCCTCTGGCAGAAGTCACCAGGGGGAGTTCGCCGCCCGATTGGTGCCCCATGGATTGGAGGGTTTAGCCCCGAGAACGATCGAGTGCTCCCAGCAGATCAGCAATCAGATCATCCGCGTGCTCGATACCAACGGAGACCCGCAGAGTCTTGTCGGTGATTCCGGCTCCCCGGCGGGCCGCCGCCGTCATCGATGCGTGACTCATCGTCTCCGGATGCTCGATCAGCGATTCAATACCCCCCAGAGACTCGGCCATCGCATAGAGACGAGTCGTGGTCATCACCTTTTCCGCCTGGGCTCCCCCTCCTTTGACGTCGAAGCTCAACATCCCTCCGAACCCTTTCATTTGTTTCTTTGCCAGGGCATTGTGCGGATGGTCGGGCAGACCGGGATAATACACCCGCTCGACGGAGGAATGGGATCGCAGGGCCTGGGCAACGGCGAGTGCGTTTCGCTGGTGGACTTCCATTCGGGGACCGAGAGTCTTCACCCCCCGCAAAACGAGCCAGGCGTCGAATGGGGAGCAGGCCAGTCCCAGAGCATTCACGATGTATCCGATCCGTTCGGCGTGCGCTTGATGGCGGGTGATCACTGCCCCTCCGACCACATCGGAGTGCCCATTCAGGTATTTGGTGGTCGAGTGCATTACAATGTCGACACCCTGCTCGAAGGGACGCTGAAAATAGGGAGACATAAAAGTGTTGTCGGCGATCGAAATGGCCCCCGCCTCGCGGGCGATGGCTGCCAACACCTCCATATCCACGAGGTTTAACAGGGGATTGCTGGGAGTTTCCAGCCACAAACCCTTGGTTTGCGGTGTCAGCGCCCGCCTCACATTGTCGGGATTCTGCATGTTGACAAACGAGAATCTCAGGCCGTACTCCGTGAATGGAACGTTGAACAGCCGGAATGTCCCGCCGTAAATGTCGTGACCGGCAATAATATGATCACCCGGTTTGAAGAGGTGCATGCAGGCGGTGATCGCCGACATCCCTGTCGAGGTCGCCCGGCAGTCGATGCCCCCTTCAAGAGAGGCCAGGTTTTCTTCCAAGGCCCGGCGGGTGGGATTGCCGCTGCGTGTGTAGTCGTATCCCTTGGTTTTTCCGAGCGATTCGAAGCGGAAAGTCGAAGTGGGATAGATTGGTGTGATGCAACTGTTATACGAATCGTCCTTGTCAACACCGACGTGTACACATCGGGTTTCGAAACGCTGCTGAGAATAATCGTTAGCCATGGAGGAGAGTGCCTCGGGTTGCCAAGTGTTGGGACGCAATGCCCGGGTGAGGGGACGAGAGTTGACCCGGGCGTTTTTGGTGTCCGAAGGAAGTCTTGGGGAAGTTTCAGAAAACGAACTGCAGCGGCAGTGCGCACTGAACGCTGAGCGTCAAGCAGAATGAGCAATTCCGGGTTCGGCTGCAAGTTCGGGCGGCAGTCTGGATTGAGAGTGCTGGGGTGGAGGCTCCGTCCCCCCGGGACATTCCACAATCTGGGTTCGGGAGCGATGCCCGATCCAAGGGTGATTGCAGGGCCGACCTCCAGCGTGTTACTCTCGGCCTGCCAGGAGGCCGAGAGCCCAAACTCCGCAGTTCCTCCCCGGGTTCCCTTTCATCTCCTCGTCCGTCCCACCCCGCTTCGAACATGTCTGCCGCTCCCGCATTTATCGTTCTGCACTCTGAAGACAACATTGCCGTGGCGGCCCAGAACTGTCCCAAAGGGACCAGCTTTGCTGCTGCCGGCCAGAACGTTGCGATCCGCGAGCCGATCGACCTGGGTCATAAGGTGGCAACCCGTGATATTCCTCGGGGGGCCCCCATCAAGAAGTTCGGACAGACGATTGGGTTTGCGACAACCGACATCTCCTCCGGCCATTGGGTCCACACCCACAACTGCGGGGCAGGGCCGCTGAGCCTTGATTACGCCCATGCAACCGAGATTCCTCCCGATCCAAAGCCCATTCACGGTCGTACCTTTCAGGGGTACCGACGGGCCGATGGCCGGGCCGCCACCCGCAACTACATTGGAGTCATCTCGACAGTCAATTGCTCGGCGTATACTTCCCGGCTCATTTCCCAGGCGATCACCCCGGAGCTTTTGGCCCGTTTCCCGAATGTCGACGGGGTTGTACCGATCGTCCATAAACATGGCTGCGCGATGCAATATGGCGGGCCTGATCACCTCCAGCTCAACCGCACGCTGGCGGGCTTTGCAAAGCATGCGAATATTGGGGCCTATTTGATTGTGGGTCTGGGATGTGAGACAGGTCAGGCCAGTTTTCTGGCGGAGAAAGAGGGATTGCACCAGATCGAGATCCCCGGACAGGATCCCGGAAAGTTGCCTCTGATCCTGAACATGCAGGAAGAGGGAGGCATCCGCAAGACCGTCAATCGCGGGGTGGCGATTCTCAAGGAGATGCTGCCAGAGGCCAACAAAGCGACCCGGACCGCGATTCCCGTATCGGAGATCATTCTCGGGACCAACTGCGGCGGCAGCGACGGAAACAGCGGTGTCACGGCCAATCCGGCGCTCGGATATGCCAGTGATTTGCTGGTGGCCCATGGTGCGGCGAGCGTGCTTGCCGAGACCACCGAGATCTACGGCGGAGAACATACCCTCACGCGCCGGGCAATCTCTCGTGCAGTCGGCGAGAAGCTGATCGAGAAGATCCGCTGGTGGGAGAAGTACACCGCCATGTTTGGAGCAGAGATCAACAATAATCCCTCTGTGGGAAACAAGAAGGGGGGCCTCACGACAATCTACGAAAAGTCGCTCGGGGCGATCGCCAAGGGGGGAACGACCGCCTTGCGAGGCGTGTTCGACTATGCCGAACCCATCACGGCCAAGGGATTTCTGATCATGGATACACCTGGCTATGACCCGACTTCAGTCACCGGGCTTGTGGCGGGAGGATGCAACATGGTCGTCTTCACGACGGGACGGGGAAGCTGCTTCGGCTGCAAACCAGTCCCGTCGATCAAGGTCGCGACCAACACCCCGATGTACAACCGGATGGTCGACGACATGGATATTAATGCTGGTGTGATTCTCGAAGGTGCGACGGTCGAAGAGGTGGGGCGTCAAATCTTCGAAAAGATTATCGCTGTGGCCAGTGGGGAGAAGACCAAGAGTGAGGCGCAGGGAGTGGGGGACGATGAATTCGCCCCTTGGGGGATCGGCCCGACCCTCTGAGGCCCTGCTCCAACTCGCTCATGAAAAGGGTGGATTTGAGGCGGGTAGTTTCGGGTTTTTAGATGCAACGGACGATATTTCAGTTGTAGATCGTTCCAAATCTTGAGAGTGACCAACTCTGGTGACCACCGGCGGATCTCTGTCGGTGGTCACTTTGCTTTTTGGGTGGCGGTCGAGGCGACTTCGGAACCGCTCTGGTCACCGAGTAGTCGCCCACACAGGCAGACCAACTCGGTCTCGGAGAGTATCGGGGCGAAGAAACCGATTGCACCAGCCTCACGGGCGGCCCATTCCAGAGGGGCGAGTTGACTTGTGGCAATTACCACCGGATGGGCTCCGCAATGGGAGAGCTGCAGTCGGTCGAGCAGACCGAGCAGTTCTATCGGCCAACCCGACCAGTCGAGCACGCAGACACTTGCGGGCATCCGCTGAGCGAGTGCTGTCAAATCACCTGGAGATCGGCAGGGACGGATCAGACATCTCGAATCGGCAAGCGACTTTTTCAGAATGGTTTCAAGTCGCGGTGTGCGCTCCAGCACAAGGATCGCAGGAGCAAGCTGAGCCTTGGTGTTCGCAGGGCTCGTGGCGCAGTGGGATTCAGTTGTCATCGAAGTGCGGGATTCTGGCAGCTGAATACAGTTCGGAACGAATCAGTCGAAACTCAAGCCGCTGCCAGCGGTGATCGCTGGCTCCTGTCCCCAGTTTGTAGTCGATGGGTTCAATTCGCCGACCAATCACGCACTGGTCGATGGCCAGGACCGGAACTGGCACGGGCCAAGTGTACGACCATCCCGACCCCGCGGCATCGTAGGCGTGACGGTAGCCTTGCGGGGGGGGCTGCAGTTGAGTCGCCTGACGGACAGCGTTGAAGTCCCCCACCACGAGATCGGGTTGAGTTTTGGTGATGATGGCATTGACCTTCCGCAGCAGCGGGTCACGGTGGGAGCGCAGTCCTGAGGGGAGATCGAGTGCCAGCAACCGCACCGATTCCCCGGTATCGGTCTCGAAGTCAACCAGCAAGCAGTCAGAGGATGGGAGCTGCAGTCGCTTGGTGTGCAGCAATGGAAAACGGGAGGCAATCAGCAGGCTGCCACTGGCAAAAGTGTGGGGAACTTCCCAGCCCCAACTGAGCAAAAGGGTGTTCAGGCTCTGCAGGTGAAGCGGCAAGTGATCGGGATGATTCGGTGTGTACTCCGCCAGGACCAGGATGTCCGGACGCTCGCGGTCGAGGGTTGCCAGCACATTGTCCCATCCACCCATACCATGCCAGACATTCCAGTCGAGCAGGCGAAACGGACTCGTCGGATGAGAATCGGAAACGGGAATTCGGGGACGCATCCAATGGTTGTCTCGCGCCAAAACGATGGCCAGAGGCCATAAGAGAAACAAACCTGCAGCAAGGCCGAGTCGCCGGTGTCGGGACACGACGGACAGGGCCAGCAGCACGAGTCCAACAGCTACGACAACAGGAGCAGGGAGATGAAAAAAACGCTCCCACCCGGCGTACTGGTCCCGATAAATCTGGCCGAGTGACCAGGCACACCAAAGCGGTACAAACAGCGTCCAACCTGGCCCCAGGAGTAGCCACCACAAGTGCCGGCGCTGGGCAGGCGGTGGGGGCCGACGCGTGAGCATCGGCCCCGTAACGTCTGCAATCATCTCTCGTCCCGGACTGCTCACGGTGCGGAGAGAGTGACGTTGGCCTTCGCCTCAACGGCCAGGATCGCGCCGGCATCTCCGTTTCCCTGGTCGACCTTCAGCAAGATCAGATTGCGTCCCTGCTTGAGTTCAACCGGCACCTTGTCCTGGGCAGGAGCGAGGGCTCGGGTGACCTTGTTGTCGTGCACTTTTTTGCCATTCACCCAAACCTGGACGCCGTCGTCCGAGCCAATATGCAGTGTTGCCGATTGGGCCGATGCTGATTCCGCCACGACGGCGAAATAATACAAGACATTGTCCGCTGGCATCTGCACCGCTCCGGACAGCTGTCGGATGTCCAGCTGAGGAACTCCTGCGGTCCCCACTTTGGCGTCGACCCGCCGCCAGCCGATCTGCTTCATGCCAAACGTGGCGTGCCTGGCACTGAAATCGGGAGCGGAGGAAGTTGTTTCTGGTCCGAAGTCCTGGCTGCGTTGCTCGGGCCGAACGTTGGGGAAGGGGCCCAGCACCTGGAATGATGACGCGGGCACAATCGATTCCTGAAGATTGGCCAGATAGGCCAGCAAGTCGGCTGCATCTTGTGCTGTGACACTCTGCAGTACGAGTTCTGGCATGAGTGACTTGTCCTGCTTGACCAGCTCAACCACCTTCTCGCGGGGCAGGTCGATCAGGTTCCCCTCGATACTCTTCAGCAGCACATGCTGGTCATTGGCCTCCTTGAGAAACCCAGCGAACACCTTGCCACTGTCTGTCTCCACCACATAGGGATAGTACTCCGGCGCGATGCCCGCGCTGGGATTCATGATGGTTTCCAGCAGAGCTTTTCTCTCGTACTTGCGGCCAATCTGGCTTAATTCGGGACCAATGTCAGCACCCTGCCCCTTCACCCGATGACACTTGCTGCAGGCTGCGGCACCACTGCGGGCGAATACTGCTGCGCCCCGCTCGATGTTGCCGTCGAGCTTCAGAATATCGTCTGCCTTGAACTGTTGGCCGAGCGTTTTGGGACGCTGGTCGGACGGAATGTGCTTTTCAAACAGCAACCGGACATTGACGTCGGGATGATCGACGGCAGCTGCGATGGCCCGCTTCGCCTGCGGTTGAGGCAGCTTCCCGGTATCGAGTGACCGCAGAAGGAACACTGCCCCATCACTGGACTGCATCAGTCCATCGACCAGTTGGTCTCGAATAGAGGGTGTAACTCCCGAATCAGAGGCCAGCAATTTGGCTGCCGACACGGTATCTCGGATCGCAATGAGGCCATCCAATGCTCCTGTCCGCAGCGTTTCCGAGGCCGCAGGATTCGCTATCAAAAGCTGGGCCTCGGCGGCCCCGGCCTTTTCAATCTGCAGCCGCGATGCGACGCCTATCGCGGCAAGCCGACTGGCTTCGGGCGCCTCAGGGTCTCCAATGATGTCAACGATCTGTTCGCCCAGCGACGTCAGGGCGGCTTCTCCAATCACTGCCAGGGTGGCTGGAACGAGTTCGGGAGTCTTCAGCGATTCCTCGAGGGCCTTTCGCAGCTCGGGAGTCTCTCGCAGACCTTTCCAGGACCCAGGGAGGTTCCGCTGCAGTGAAGCCAGTGCGAGCCGTTGGGTGGCCACGGGAGTCGTCCCGCCCAACACCTTCAGGACCTCTTTTCCGGCATCACCACTCGCCAGACTGGAGAGTGCTGCCAGAATTGCATCAGCCGACTTCTCATTGATCCCATTCGCTGACAGCTTGCTGGCGAGGTACTTCGACGCATCCTCGGGACGCAGAATACGGGCGATGTCGATGAGCCTCGGAGTGATGTCGCCCGTCGCCTGCTCCACGACCTTCTGAAAGACCTCGGTTTGTCGGGACCGGGAGGCGATCCCGAGCGTTTCGAGCAGGTAACGGTCGGCACCATCGTAACGAGCCCAGGCCTTGAGGATCGCCTGTGTTGCCTTGGGAGAGGGGGAGGCTCCTGCCGCCAAGACAGCTTCCTTGAAGACTTCGCCATCGGGGTCATTCACCAGCGGCAGAAGCTCCTCCAGGGATGCCTCGCCATGGCGCCGAAGAATTCGAACAGCCAAGGCACGGAAGGCGGGATCCGTCGAGGCAAGTTCACGCCGGACCACAGAGCGACCTTCAACTCCAATCCGGTCAAGCAGCCACAGGGCACGGGCCTTGAGAGTACGGTCAGACCCCGACGCAAGCTGGGTCAAACCGGAGACTGCGTCAGAACCGCTCTGCAGCAACCGCTCGCGGGCGTGCCACAATGTCGCGTGGTTAGGACTTACCAGAGCGGCCAGTGCGTCGGCATCGCTGGTGTACGGACCGGGCTTGTGCTGCCTAAGCAGCTTCTTTCCCTTGGGCACAATCCGGTAGATGCGACCTCGCTCAGGGTCGTTGTAGGCATGGCCACCCACCCCACCGTCGTACCAGTCGGTCACATAGATTGACCCGTCAGGGGCGACGCACGGATCGACCGGACGAAAGTACGGATCGGTATTGGTAACGATGTTCTGGATCCCCGCGGTGAAGCCAACGCCACGCATCCGTTGCGGTGTGTAGCTCCGGATCTCGCGTGGACCGGCGTCGCAATGGATGATCTGGTTCTGGTACTTCGGCCCAAACGCGTTCCCCTCGTAAAATGTCATGCCGCAGGGAGAACCAAAACCTGTGATCAATACGTAGGGGACAAACCCTGGCTTGTCGGCTCGCCAGTGATGGATCGGATCGAAGCTCCCATCGGGATTGCGGATGTTCTCGGGGCCGCCGAACCAGCCGTAATTCCCTCCTTCCAGAATCCAGCAGATGCGGACCGACTTCAGTCCGTCATTGTCGTTGTCGCTGCACCAGACGTTACCGAAAGAGTCAACGGCGAGTTCGACGGGGTTGCGGAAATTGACCGCAAAGTCTTCGAGCTGGGTTCCGTCGGCTTCGCAGCGGATCATGCCCCCCCACTGGAATTTTATGTGTCGGCCGTCGGGGCCGGTCACGTCGTAACCGGTGTCCCCATTGGTCATATAGAGCTTGTGGTCGGGGCCAAAGACCTGGCTGTGTGTGCCATGGTCATGATTTTTGCCACCGAATCCGGTCAGCAGGGTGGTTCGAGGACCATCAGCTTTCAGGTCGCCATTTTTGTCTTCATAGACATACAGATTGGGGGACTCGGGGACGTAGACCCTGGACCCGGCGACGCAGACGCCCATTGCGGCGTTGAGATCGCTGGCAAAGACAGTCACGGTGTCGGCCTTGCCGTCACCATTGACGTCCTCGAGGACCTTGATCTTGTCGTCGGGAGGATTCCCAACGTTACGGCGGTACTTGGTCCCTTCCGTCACCCAAACGCGGCCCTGAGTATCGACGTCGATTGCAATGGGGTTGGAAATCATCGGTTCCGACGCGAAGACCTGAACTTCAAATTCGTCGGCGGTAACAAATGAGGCCAAGGTCTCGGTGACTGGTTTTTGAGCCAGCGCGGCCGAAGAACCAATTCCGGTGAGTGCCAGTGCCAAGGCCAGCGACCGGGACGGGGACGCAGCGAGCAGCCGTAGAACGGGATGCATTCCGTACACTCCAGGCGAGTCGATGAAGCGGATTCGGTCGGGGGGCTGAAGGAAAGATCCCAGCGGGAGGTGTTCTTGCGCCGCATGTCTTTCTCGAAACCCAATCCCGGATTCTACCTCATCCATCGAGCCGGGTTAAGGACAGGCCAACCCGATGATCTGGGGATGACAAACATCAGAACGAGAGGGAGAAGCACGGCTGCCATCTCAGACTTCGCAGTACCTTTGGCCAATGAGCACCATGGGGGAGTGTTCTCCTGATTTCAACTCAGAAATTGAGTTTCGTCTGCGGTTGGGGCTCGCGCAGGATTGGAACGGGATTCGATTCTGCGGATCATTGATCGCTTCAAATGCCTGGGTTTGGATCAATTTCCTGGAAGTCAAAAGTTACCGGGCTAGGATTCGAACCTAGACGAGCAGGACCAAAACCTGCTGTGCTACCGTTACACTACCCGGTATCGCTGATCATTCGATCCCAGAATCGGGCGCGAAGATCCAATTACTCCCTCAATGACATCCTCAGAAGTCTAGCGGTTCGGAAAATTCTGGCAAGCCCGGATCGTTGAGTTCTTTGCGAGGTTCGATCCAACCTGGTTTTCAAGACAATTCTGATTAGCCGGAATTCGCAGCAGAGGTCTCCCCGGTCTTACCAGCCAGCAGGCCCTCCCTTGCATACTGAGCGGGAATTCCCCCCAGATTCCGATGGGCGATGAGTTCGGCCACGATGCTGACGGCGATCTCTGGGACGGTTTGCGACCCAATCTCGAAGCCCAGGGGAGCATGAACCCTCCGCAGGGCGTCGGCTGGGATTCCCTCATTGAGGAGGTCGTCGAAGATCAGTTTGATTTTCCGTTTGCTACCGATCATGCCCACGTAGCGGGCCGGTGTCTCGGCGAGGTGATACAACGCCTCTTCGTCATGGTTATGTCCGCGGGTCACGATCAGGCAGTACGTATTCGCATCGACTTCCAGCCCCGACAGTGCCTGGTCGACTGGGCCGACAATCAGCCTTTTCGCCCCGGGAAAACGCCCGCTGTTACAGTATTCTTCACGATCATCGACCACCCAGACATCGAAATCTACCTCCGACGCCAACTGGGCTACCTTCTGGCCAACGTGCCCTGCGCCGACGATGATCAGCCGGCATCGGCGGAGAAATGGCAGGTACGACACACCAGCCTCCACATAGGGGCGGGGACGCGACGCGAGAGGTCGCAGGGCTGTTCGGACCCCCGTGGGGAGTGGCGATATGGCCCGGCTGGCAATGATTTCGCCCGTGTCATCCAGCAGATGGCGATCACCGGCAATTCCTCCTCCGGCTCGTTCCGGTTCGAGAATCACGGCTTCGGTCACGGGAGCCCCGGCCGATAACAATCGATGCAGTGTCTGGTAATAGGAATCGTCGGTCCCGGGCCGCAGCGGGTCGACCAGCATCTTCATCCGTCCACCGCAGATCAGTCCATCATCCCAGCCATAATTGTCGTCGAGCTGGAATGTCAGCAATTCAGTCTGTCCCTCGTCGAGAAGTCGCAGGGCCCGGCGCTTGACCTCGGCCTCAACGCAGCCTCCGCCCAGTGTTCCGGATTGCGAACCGTCGGAAAAGACCAGCATCGTGGCTCCCGCCTTTTGAGGGGTGGATCCACGGGTCTCCACGAGGGCTGTGTAGGCCACGCGTTGACCAGAGATCAAGGCTTGTGAAAGGGATTCAAGAATGTTCCGCATGGTTGCCTCGCCGCAGCCTTAGATTCCCACCTCGGAAACCACTCCGGCCGAACTTTGATGCTAATCTTCCGTCACCGGAACCGCCAATGAGGTTGGCTTGGGTGGTCTCGCCTTGGGAGTCGCCGCCAAGCTTTTGTGTCATCGGCTCGCGAATCCCGACTGAATGCTGCCCACTTCGGCAGAAGTCTTTGGACATGTGAGATGGTTTGGTCGGATTGGGGTGGAACAACATGGTGCGCGTGAAAATCTGTGGCATTCGGTCACAAGAAGAGGCAGACATCGCTGTCGCCGCTGGAGCCGACGCGATCGGTATGCTGGTCGGGCAGGTCCATGCATCGCCCGACTTCATCAGTCCCGATCGGGCCCGGGAAATCTGTGGGGCCCTGGGGCCGTTTGTCGTCCCTGTTCTGGTCACCCATCTCACGGATTCGGATGAGATCGTGGAACTGGCACAGCAGGTGCCCACCTGGGCAGTGCAATTGCACAGCGACCTTTCGGGCACGGTACTGCGTCAGCTTCGCCGGAGGCTGACATCTCGAAAGCTGCTGGGAAAAATCAGTGTGGAAGGCCCCGATTCAGTAGGCCGGGCCGTAGAAGTTGCCCAATTCGTCGACGCTCTGTTGCTGGACAGTTGTGATCGAGTGACCAACCGCATGGGAGGGACGGGGTTGGTGCATGACTGGAATCTCTCGGCTCAAATTGCTCGTCAATCCCAAGTGCCTGTGATCCTCGCGGGAGGTTTGAACGCTGCCAATGTAAGCGAGGCCATTCAACTGGTCCGACCTTGGGGCGTCGATGTGAATACGGGTGTCAAAGGGGAGGAGGGGGAGAAGTCCGCGACGCGGTGTCGGCAGTTCGTGTGCAATGTGCGAAAGGTTTGCGACCACGCCTGACCTTCTTTGGAAATTGCGAACTAAGCTGAGGCGGAGATTGCAGTTCGCGCGTGGCGGCTTCGGCTAGGGACCTTTTTCGGTCAGCAGATCCAAGTTCGCATCCATCCAGACAAATCGCTGATGGAACCAGGACTTCAGGTTCCTGATCAGATCAGGATAGGTACGAGCATACGGTCGGGGGTTGGGCCAGACATACTTGCCGAGTGTAGGCCAACGCTGAAAATTCCGCTTTTGAGCGGCATCGAGCGTTTGGGCGGTCTCGTCAATCAGTCGGAAGAGCGCCGCCTCGCTCAAGATATCTTTTCGCAGCGTCAGATAGCGCTCTCGCAGGCGAGTGCGAAATGCCGGATCTTCGAACAGTCGATCCCACCAGAACGGAATTCCAGAACCGCGACGCGGATCGTCTGGAAACAGCATCCAACCGTCGCTCTTCCATACTCCTCCGTAAGAGGCGTTCCCTGTGCTGAGATCAAGGTCCCAGACCGGTCCCAGTTTCAGCCGGCCGTCCCCTGTACGATGCAGAAAGGTACTCAGAAAATAGGCGTCAACGTTTTTGAACAGTTCGTTGAGCAGGAAGTAGTCGATGAACGAGTCGCTGTCGATGAAATTGGCGTAGCCGTGCTGCGGGTCGTGGAAATCGCGGCGAGAAAGCCGTTCTTCAAACTGGCTGAAGTCATGTTGGATCCACGCTCGTTGAGCCTCATTCAACCGGCTTCCCCGAGGTGAGACAAATCCCAGGACGCTGCCAAAATCACTCGTGAAATATGTCTCGGGGCCACCAACGCGGTCAACTTTCAGCACATAGCCGCCACCAATCTGGCCTGAATCGCCCGTCCGCAGTCGAGGCACATCGACTCGATCCTTACCCCGCTTGATGCTCTCGACAAGCAGATAAACCCCAACGTACTGTCCTTCCAGATCCCCTTCACGTTCGCGGACGAAGGCCTCGGCGAACCGTGTGCGGGGCGCATATTGCCCCATCCGCCGACTCAACTCGTAGGCGATGTGGTTCCGCATCAGAGTCTTGTCGGAATAGGGCCCATAGAAAATCCAGTCGGTTTCCTTCGGTAGGCCCAGAAGTCCGACCGATTGCTCTTCGCCATCCTCCCCAAGGGTCTCGAGCGCATAGGACTTCTTGTCAAACATCTGGGACGAAGACCCACGGACCTCGATCCTGATTGAGGTCCGCTGGGTGGGGGCGTCGGTCAGGGCATTGAACTTGCCAGGACCGCGGTCGATGACAATCAAATTCGCACGAATCTTGGGCTCATTGGGGATGGGCTGGGCACCTGGGTCAATGATCACAAGGGGGAGTGCCGAGGATCCTTCGAACCGGAATGGCTCCGTGGCGATGAGTGCAGAGGGTACCATCCAGACAATCGACAGCAGAAGTCCAGAAGTTCGCATGGGAATGAATGGGGATCAGCGGTTATCGGCGGACTTGGTCAGGGCTTCTCTGGCTTCGGTGGTAGTCAAGGCTTTCAGCGCCTGTCGGGCGGCACGGCGGACCGGATAGGCGGTGTCAGAGAGTGATGCGATCAGCAGATCCTGGTTTGCGGGCCCCATCATTGCCAAAGCAGTCACCGCGTAGAGTCGTTGACGCGGAAGTGCGCTGTGCAAGGCCTTCGACAGAGGTTCGATGGCGGGATTTCCGATGGCTCCCAAGACTTGCGTTACTTTCATCGCCGCCAAGCCATCTCCTTTTTCGAGCACCTTCATCAAGGGCTCCACAGCCTCAGCGCCCCGCCGTACCAGTTGTCCCACCGCTGGAGAGGGTGGGCCAAATCCGTTGCTCTGCAACATCTCTTCGATGAGAGTCTCAATACTCTGATTGGCTCCCGGGGCAACCGGGACGGTGTTCATTTCAGCCACCCAGCGGAGGGCCTGGTTTGTTTCCTGCGTCGCTTGCTGAAACACAGGAGCAACCTTTGGCCCGGAGGTTGGATCGATTCGTACCAGTGCAATCCCGGCCATCAGTCGCGTCCGTAGATCTTCGCTGTCAATTGCCTCGGACAAGGCTCCCTTGACCTGTGGTCCCATAGCGACCAGAGCCAGAGACGGGTCGAACGAAAGACGACTCAGGCGACCTCCTCCGAAGAAGTACTCCCGGGGATCAGGATTGAGTGTCGAAAGAACTTGAATGAGGTCGCGGGCAAGAGGTTGACTGGTGACACCCAGTTGGCCGATGGCCCAGACTGTCTGCTGCCGGACTTCTGGGCTCGAATTGCGGAGCCCTTCGGCAAGAAACTTCTGTACCTGGGGGAATGACCTTGGGTTCTGTTTCGAAATCGCGAAGCTGATCCCAATCTTCTGGAGGGGAGTGGCCATGTTTAGTGCTTTCTGCAGTTGTGCGGTGATGTCGTCCCCCTTGAGCGCGGCGAGGGCATGGCTAATCTGGCAACGCACGACCGGATCGTCGTGTCCGAGTTGTTTAAGCAATTGGGGAAGTGCGGGACTGGCGTCGGTACCAATTGATTCGAGTGACTGCGCGGCGTCGGACGCCGTTTCGTCATCCGCTTCCAGTGCGGCGATGAGAATGGGAAGGGCTTGGTCACGATGACTCATCGGATCAATTCGATACAGCGCCGAGGCGGCTCCCACCCGGACCAGTCCATTCTCGCTTTCGAGACCCTTCTGCAAGTCAGGGACGATCGATGGACCGATTTTCCCAAGGACTTCGGCGATGGTTTGCCGAATGCCGGTCACCTCGGGAGTTTCGAATAAGACATCCATCTGCTCACAGCGAAGAGCTTCGAGCAAAGCCGGCGCCGCCTTGGCGGCGTCTGGCCCCATCTCAGCAATTTTGCCAATCGCCGTGAGGCGGGCGAATGGGTTGGCTGCCGTGATCGGAGGAATAAGGGGTATGACATCTGCCGAGTCCTGGCCGATTGCCCGGCCAAACACTCCGCCCATCAACAGTCCCAGTGTTAGAAGACCACGCAGTAGTGCGTGAGAGATGGTCTGCATTGAAATCCTCACACGAACGGGAAATGTGAAGAAATCTTAACAAACGGTTTATAGTACCACAACCAGATGCAGGAGTATCAGATAGACCGCGTCGGAGTTACTGCGGCCGCGGATTCTGTTCGGTCAACTGCCGCAGAAACTCACGCGGATCGCAGGGGGGAGCGACGTCGGGGCCATCCGACGCCATCTCTGGCGGCAGGGTGGCCGGCGGGGGCCGCCGCGGGGTACGCGACAGTCGATATCGGGCAATTTGCAATCCAATCCAGCCGCACGCGATCACAGCGAGGACCCAGGGCCACCATCCCGGTGAATGAGGGCCAGACATGGAGTGGCTCCGTCCAGTGACACGGGTCCAAAGGTAGCCAATCAGCATGGGGGCCGAATGCTGTCCATGAGCAGTCGCATAGGTATAGCGTTTGAAGAAATACGCTGCCAAACGCACCCTTTCACGAACTTCGGTCCCCTGCGGAAATCCCTCGGGAAGAGCACTCACAACAATTCGGTAGGGGTTGGTGCGACCCGCTTCGTCAGTGAACAGCCAACCTTCATAGAGTTGATCGAATCCATCTTCGTTGGGTCCCGCTTCCAGCGATTCCACCCGACGCAGTTCTCCCTCGATCCAGATCACCTCACCCCGATGCGCGGCCGAATCATTCATCAGGCTGAGAAAGGGGAGATCCCGTCGAGCCGCTGCCGCCAGATCGCGGGGGTTGGCGGCTCGGGCCGTCGAGAGCATCGCGAAGTAGGCGGAACGTTCCGTTGCCCGCACCCCCACCCGGCTCTCTTCGACCGCATCAAGATATTCCGCCGGGATCCTGAGCGAAAGCTGTGAGGGTTGGTGCTGTTCCCGCAAGTCTGCCCGCGACTCGCGTGCGTCAGGATTGGCAACAATCCTGACCTCGCCCGGAGCCAGAACATCTGGAGTTGGCACGGTACTCGAGGAAGGATGGTGGTCGACCGCCAAATGGTTGGGCGCAAGCCACCTCCAGTTTTCTGGCTTTCTGGCTTCGCTGATGGCGATCAACACAACAGCCAGTGACAGAATCGCCGCCATGATTCGTCGACGATCACGGACGGGATCGTAGGGACGACGGCGGGAATCAGAATCGCTGGGCATGGCACCGGCTTCCGCAGCAGCGCGGGGCGAACGGCTCAGTTCGCAGGGACAGTTTCACGCAGCCTCTGACGCACGATCTCAACCATCAGTGGATGCAATCCCAGGTGGGGACAGAGTTCGAATCGCACCTTCGGGAACTCGGCGGAGAGTTCTGTCCTGTAGGCTTCCAGATCCTCGACGACATGAGCGCCCGCTGAAAGGAAGTAGGGCAACATGCGGACGGTTGTGGCTCCACGGGCGACACAGCGACGTCCACCCGTTGGAATGTCGGGAATCGCTAATTCTAGATAGCTGGTTTCGATGATGTCGAACTCGGGATCATTCGTCAAAAGCGCTGCCAGACGGACCAGGTCGGCATTCGCCTCGGGACGCCGGCTGCCGTGTGCGATCAACAGTACGGCGGACCGCTCACCGAGGTCACTCGATCGTGTGGAAGTGGACAGCTCGGTCATGGGTGCCGTTTCGAAAGTTGGGTGAAAACCGGAAAAATCAGCTGGTGCTTTTGGAATTTCCCCCTGAGCTCAGCCAGCGATCACCGGAAGTGCCAACAGATTGTTCTGGGCGATGGCCGGTTCCTGGGTCTCCGGAGCCAGAACCATGTCGACCAAGAAATACAGGAACTGCCTCAAGGCCAGCGGCTCAACTGCATCAGCCAACGCCTCGGCTCGTGCCCGCGATTTTTCAACCAGTGCCTCAGCCTTTGAGAAGACATCACATTCGTCAAACACACGACGCAGTCGACCTAGTCGCAGCGCGGCAGGGCCCGTGCCTCGGATGATCGACAGCAGGTCCTCCCGCTGACTGGCATTGGCCGCTTCGAAGGCGAGGGCAAGAAGCACGGTCGGGCGAACCGCCTCGGCGTCCTGACCCGCAACCAGCTTGTTGTGATTATCCCCCTCCCAGTCATGGAGATCGTTGAGAATCTGGAAGCCCACCCCCAAATGTCTGCAAAACGCAGGAATCATTTCTTCCCAGGCGTCGGCCGGACCTGCCAGTCGCAGGCCAGCGAACAATGCCGCCTCAAACGCAGGGGACGTCTTGAGGGCATAAATCTGCAGCGCGTCGATCGGTTTGAGTGCCCTGTCCGGCGCACTATTCCACGCCATTTCGGCCCCCTGGCCATCACAGAGACGCAGGTGGGCTGAGGCCATGCGATCGGTAATGTCGGCAGCCGCTTCGGCTCCAATCTCAGAGCGGGCGTTCGAGACCAGGCGGTAACCGAGTCCTATCAGGTGGTCTCCCATGTTGATTGCCGGGCCAATTCCATGCCTGCGATGCAGGGTGGCCGAGCCATAGCGGAACTTGTCGTCGTCCTGGATATCATCGTGGACCAGGGACGCTTTGTGGAACGCCTCAATCGCCATCGCGACACGAAGAACACTGTCGGGAAAATTGGGGGCTCGGTCACCGGCCCCGGCGGCGGCGGCTTTTCCCCCCTGTGCCGCGTCGTAGGCCGCGAGCGTGATGAAGGGGCGAAAACGCTTCCCACCATGGGCCAGCCAGTCGTAAGAAACTGATTCAGTCAGGGCCAGAGGCGATTCGAGATCAGCTGGAGTTCCCCGGCTACGGATCCTGGGAAGAAGCCGGTCAAAATCGCGATCGAACAGCTCGTTGGCCGCTCGCATCAAAGGCACGAAGCTAACGGTCGGACCGGACGGCAACTCTTCATATTTCTCAAGCACGTCCCAAACCCATGCCTCGTCCAAAGACGTGTTCTTACAGTCTCCCGAATGCAGCGGCACGGCATAGGACGGAACACCCGCGATCAACACCTTGTCGATCGCCTTCTCGAGCACATTCAGGCAAGATACTCCAAGAATTGCGTCGATGTGTCCCGACACGATGATCTTCAGGACGATGGGGGACCCTTCCGCAACCAGCACCTTGTAACCCAACTGTTCCGCTCGCACCTTGTAGTCGGCTATCGAACAGGCTCCGCACTTCTCGCAGTCCAGACCAAACTCGTCATAGTCAGCGGGGCACCCCTCGGCGTGCTTGAGGCAGTGCGGCAACAACAGCATTCGGCGATGGAATGGAATCGCGAGGAACTGCTGCTTCCAAAAGAAATTCCCAATCAAAACCATGGTGAAGCCGAGGAACTTCTCAGGCTGCTGAAGACGATTCAGCAGGTCGCGGCCAAACCCTTCCAGTTGGTTTTTGGTGAACGGCTTGGAGCGATCCAGACCGCGGGCGTAGTCTTCGGCGGCCCGCTTGATGGCCTCGCGTTGTTCGAGAGTATCAGGGACGGCCTTGAGATGGCTGGTGCTGCGGCGGCCTCCTGCGGAGCGCGTGGCCGCGGCGGAGATATCAATCTTAGAAGTTGTCGCAGGAGCCGCGTCGGACCCGCCGGGCAAATCCAGAACGTCGGCAGCGGCGTGATGATGGTCGCTCGAAGACATCGACAGGCTCACTCCATGTTGGCTGGGAACGTGGTGCTTCGGGATTCCTTGGAGTGCATCCCAGAGGACACCTCTCCGTCGTTTCTCGAAACCTCGTCTCTCTCCCGGGGGAACTCCCAAACATCTCGATCGGGCCGCTCACACCCCGAAACCCTCCCCCTCGTTCAGGATGGGACATGCTGCTCGACCAGCCAGTCACAACCACGACGCAAGGCCGCAACGCCGAACACCAAAGGGTAGAGTTTCTCGAAGTACCAAAGCTTAGCGAAGTACAGGCCGATTGGCGACGGACTGCGCCAGTCCTCCCGGTCAACGGCAGCGGTCAGCCAGGCGAGTGCACGGTTGATTTTCTCCACGGGGATCTCTGCTTCGGGGGGGAGGGAACAGAGCGATTCCACCGCCCAGGAGGTTTCTTCCATCGATGAGGGCGTTCCTGCCCCCCCTCCAAAGCCGCCATCAAGATTCTGGTTGTTCAGAAGCCAAGAGATTCCCCGCCACGACATGTCGGACTTCCAGACCTCGAGGTCCCGTAGTGCCAGCAGCACCCGCGATGTCCCGTAGGTCGGATTTTCGTCCCCGGATGCTTCTTGATTGCCAAACCATAAGGGAAGCCAGGCTCCGTCGGAACGTTGCACGCGGGTCAGGTACGCCAGACCACGTTCCCGGGCTTCTTGAAATCGGTGGCTCCAGAGAGTCCCCGCGGTGTTCGTCTCTTGCGGAAATCTGGTCCGGCGAACGCGTTCCAGCGCCCGCAGGGCGTGGGCCGTCAGGTCGGCAGCGCTACGATCGAATGGGAGCAGGCCCCATCCCCGACAAAAGGTTGGCCAGCCGCCGTCCCGGTTCTGCAAGTCGAGCAGCCACTGGCAGCCGAGCAAGAGTGCCTCAGACGCGGACGGACTGCCTCCCAGATGCTCCAACTGCATCAGTGCCAGCAGGGCCCCCGGGGTGTCATCCGCATCGGGTACCCCTCCTGTCAGGTTGGTCCATGCCCAGCCTCCGGGGGCTGCATTCGTGTAGGGATGAGTCTCACGCCATTGTTGACTCAAGATCCAGCTCTGAAGCTGGGGAATCAGCGTCCGCGGCAGGTCTGGCCCAAGGGCGTGGATTGCGAGAGAGGTTCCCCAGGTGGCAAGGTTTGTATCGATCGGCCAACTGCCATCGGAACGAACCGAGTCTTGCAGGAAGCGGACTGCGGACCGCACCACGGGATGCCCGGGTTGATTCATCGCGGCGAGGCTCATCGCCACGAAACTGGTGAGGGGCGTGGCTTCGAGATAGCCCCCGGAGGCGGGCTGGATTTTTTGCAGCACCCTCAGACTGGGGGCTCGTGCCATATTTCGCAGCCAACGCACGGGGAGAAACCAAGGAACCCCCTGATGATGGCGTACCTGGCCAATTGCAATCAGGGCCGGTAGTGCGTAACTGACCACTGGCAGACGCAGGAACCTGTAAAGGTTCGCAGGGAGGCAGGCCAGCTCAAATGGCAGCCGGGGGATCTCACTCCAGGGGACGAGGCCAGCCAAAGCACAGTGGGTGAGAATCGGGATCGAAAACGTCCGATCCTTGCCGTAGCGTGCCAGCAGTGCGGGACGTCCTCCTGCCGCCTGCACGTAGGCTTGTGCCCGGCGCCGTGCCACCTCCTCATGAGCGCCCCGCAATTCTCCGCATACCACCAGCGTGGCGTGGACAAGCATCGTTGTCGAGATGTTGCTGTGGCTGCGAATGGTGTCTCCCCAGCCGCCGTCCGGGTTCTGGTGCGCCAGTAGCCAATGCACCCCGTCAGAAATCAACCGGGGGAAGCGCTCCGCGGAATGGCACTCCACTTGTCTCAGGGCCATTACCGCGGTGGCCGTGGACAAAGCCGAACTAGATAGCTCTCCCACCCAGTGGCCTTCGGTCGACAACTCTGCGAGCAATGCCGTACAGAGCCTTGCGTAAGAATTACGGCAGTCGGACAGGCGGGACATCACGAGGACTGGCTGTAAGAGAATTTGAGTGCCAGTTGGGGGGGAGGCGGAAGGGGGGAAGGCGACAGTCGAGTCGACTTGATTATTCCGATTCCACTGCACGGGACCATTGGGCAACGCGTCTGGAGTTCATCATTTCATCACCACCAGAATTCTCAGCCACCTGTCCGGGAGCACTTCCGCCGTGTGGGATTTAAGACAGGACAAATTCCGGATGAAGGAGCAGCGATCGGGAAAAAACAAAGCGAAGAGTCCGGAAATCCCCAGACTCTTCGCTTCTCGATCGACACTTCTGATTTCCGGTCAAACGGCCCCGAATTCCGTTTCCAAACCGTGAAGATTTCGGAGTGAGAAACACCCACGGGCTTCCGTGAGATTGATGTTTCAAGGGAGCCGCTGCGTTTCAGCCAGGCGCGCCGGGACTCAGAAACCAGACTGGGGCGAACTACTTCGCCATGTCCTTGAGAGCCTTGAGGGGAACCACACGGACCTTCTTGCTGGCGGGCTTGGCGGGACGGTCAACCAGTTTCTTGGTGAAGGGGTCGAGGACACCCTTCTTGGCGGGCTGGGCGGGGCGAACCCGAATGCTGATCTTTACGAGACCCGGAATCTGGATGACGCCAGGACCCTTCTTTCCAATGTTCTTCGCGACGAGTTCGGCGACAGCATCCAGAACCTTGACCACATCCTTCTTCGCCACCTCGGTCGATTCCGAGATGCTCTTCAGAAATTCGGACTTGCTGATTGACTTGGGCTTGGCGGCGGCCATCTTTCACCTCCTGAATGTGAGCCTGTGTGCCTGTTTTCTGGCCCTTTGCGGGGCGT
>Ga0315899_10000158_pt1 | contig 84198 bp, 83 predicted proteins | sample LakEriMetagenome_2_FD_203518 | JGI IMG/M metagenome (GOLD analysis project Ga0315899, IMG submission 203518) | Freshwater fungal communities from buoy surface, Lake Erie, Ohio, United States - Buoy 4 MA112 | ecosystem: Environmental > Aquatic > Freshwater > Lake | place: USA: Lake Erie, Ohio... | reverse complement strand
AAATCGCTTCCCACCTCATTGGGGCGCGGGCCTTCGGGACGCGCAGCGGCCGGGACGCCTCGCCATGAGGGTCAGGCGCCGCCAGCCGCTCTCCATGTCGCTCTTTGAGGAGGATATGTCATGCGTCACTTCGATCTCTCGCCCCTCTATCGTTCCACTGTGGGCTTTGATCGCCTTTTCTCCATGCTCGATCAGGTCGCCGGCGGCGACGCCACGACGAGCTATCCGCCCTACAACATCGAGCGCACGGGCGAAGACGCCTATCGCATCACGGTGGCCGTCGCGGGCTTCTCCGAGGCTGACCTCTCCATCGAGGTGAAGCAGGGCGCGCTCGCCATCCGCGGCTCGAAAGAGAACCGCGATGACGCCGCGCAGCGCCCGGAAGTGCTGTATCAGGGCATCGCCGCGCGCGCCTTCGAACGCCGCTTCCAGCTCGCCGATCATGTGAAGGTCACGGGCGCCTCGCTCGAAAACGGCCTGCTGCATGTCGAGCTGGTGCGCGAAGTGCCGGAAGCCGCCAAGCCGCGCCAGATCCCGATCACGCGCGCCGGCCAGCAACCGCGCACGGTCGAGGCCCGCGCCGCCTGATCCCGGCCCGCCGGAATAGGCTTTCATGCGAAGGGCGCCCCGCGGGGCGCCCTTTTTCGTGAGCGATCACTCGGTCCGCTGCGTCGATGTCGCAGGGCCCGGATAAACAACGCGCGGAGCCGGCCGCGCGGGCGCGCTCTCCGAGGCCGCTTGCGGCGGCGTGCGTTGCGCCACGTCCGGCCGTCGCAGATTGGCGTTGCGCTCGCCTGCGGCTTCAGCAGCGGGCGCGGAGGCTTGCGCAGGTGAGGAAGCGGCGGGCGCCCCGGACTGCGGCGCGGGCGACGGGTCGGGCGCGGGCCGCGCCGCCTGCTGCTGCGCAGGCGCTGGCGCTGGCGCAGGGCGCGCCTGCCGTCCCTCGTCAGGCTTTCGCGCCTGGCGCGGCGCGGGCTTACGCGCGGTCGGAGCGACACGACGCTCCTGCGGCGCAGGCATGGCCGAGAAGGGCGGCGCGTCGAAGTCAGGACCGTTGAGCCGCGGACCGAAACGGTCGAACGGCTTGACGCGCTCGAAGCGATCCGGCCCGACGTTTCGCGGCGGACGCGGCGGCCCCTCCAGTGCGCCGCGCAGGCCGAAGCGTTCAATCACCTCGCCGCTGCGCGCGTCCACGATCACGCGCAGACGCTGGCCGCGCATGTCCTCCACCCGCGCCTCAAACGTGCGACCACGGCGCGCGAGCGGGCCCATAAGTTCATAGCCCTGCGCTTCGAGCGCGCGACGCACGCGACGCCGCTCACCCTGCGCGCCCCAATCATCCGCTTCCGGCATGAAGACGCGCGGACGGAACGGACCATCCTCGAAAAAGCCGAACGGCTGCGCGCGCGCAACCGGGGCCGCCGCCATCGCGCCGACGCAAAGCGCGAGCGCGCATGCGCCTGCCTGCAAGATTTTCATGATCGCCTCCTTGGGCGCGCCGGCCATGCCGGATATGCGCCGCACAAGGCGCGACAAAAGTCTGCGATTGCGGCGCAGGTGCGACGAAAAGCCCTTATTTATTGGGCATTTCCGCAAGGGAGAGAAAACGCGCCACGTCTTGCGGCTTGTGCGTGAACGAAGCGACAAGGCGCACGAATTTTTCTTCGCGCCCAAGCGCGAGCGATGCAGGCAGGCGCCGCGCCGGCCAGTCGTAATAGCGCGCGCCGGCGGCCTTCAGCGCCGCGTCGACGCGCGCAGGCAGAACGGCGAAGACCTCGTTCGCCTGGACATCATAAGCCACGCGCACGCCGGCTATGCGCGCAAGCCCCTGCGCCAGCTCGCTGGCGCGGGCGTTGGCCGCGCGCGCGAGATCAAGCCAGTGATCGTCTTCAAGCCAGGCGTTCATTTGCGCGGCGAGGAAACGGCCCTTCGACAAGGTGTGGCCGCCGCGCTTGCGGCGAAACGCCATGTCGGCGGCCAGCGCAGGATCGAAGAACACCACGGCCTCGCAGGCGAACGCGCCATCCTTTGTCGCGCCCAGCGACAGAACGTCCACGCCCGCGCGCCATGTCATGTCAGCGGGCGCGCAGCCGAGCGCGGCGACGGCGTTGGCGAAACGCGCGCCGTCCATATGCACGCGCACGCCCGCCTCATGGGCGAGCGAGCAGAGCGCGCGAATATCATCAAGTCCATAAAGGGCGCCGCATTCGGTCGCCTGCGACAGGGACAGCGCCGCCGGCTGAACCTGTTTGACAAGACCGCGCGGAAAACGCCCGAGCGCGTCGCGCAGGCTTTCGGGCGCGACGCGCCCCGCCTCGCCCGCAAGCCCCACGAGCTTGGCGCCGGCGGTGAAAAACTCCGGCGCGCCGCATTCGTCGCCCATCACATGCGCGTCCTCATGGGCGAAAATCGCGCCCCATGGCGGGCAAATCGCCGACAGAGCGAGCGCGTTGCTCGCCGTGCCGGTGGCGACGAGGAAGACAGCGCATTCGCGCTCAAACACTGCGCTTATGCGGGCCTGCGCCTCCAACGTCAGCGCATCGGCGCCATAGGCTGGCGCAGAACCGGAATTGGCCGCGACAAGGGCCTGCATGATCTTGTCCGACGCGCCGCTGGCGTTGTCGCTTGCGAAGTCGAGGGCGCTGTCGGGAAGAGGCGTCATGACGTTGTTCTCGGCGTGCTCCATTGCGCCATATTGCCGTTGCGGCGCGATGCGCGCAAATCCGACGAAGCCCTGCGCGCCATTTTTTCCTCGACGCCCCGGCGCGCGGGGCGCATGGTGTCCGCACCGCTTCGGATCGCATCCACTCCATGTCGCCATCGCCTGTTTCGCCGGATCGCCCTCCCTCCCGCGCCAGACGTCTTCTCGACCGCGCCAACGGCTCCGCCTGGTTGCTGCTGGCGCTCACCGCATTGTTCTGGGCCGGCAATGTGCCTGCGGCGCGTTTCGCGGTGGGCGAGATTTCACCCATGACCATTGTGGTCGGCCGCTGGGCTTTGGCGGGTGCGCTCGCTTTCAGCTTCCTGCGCAAGACGCCGCGCGCGGAATGGATGGCGCTGCGCGCCTATTGGCCGCAGCTTCTCGGCCTCGGCTTCGCGCTCGCCGTCTCCAATGCTCTGCTGTTCAGCGCCGCAGCCCACACCACAGGCGTCAATCTCGCCATTCTTCAAGGCGTGACGCCGGCGCTCGTCGTCATCGGCGCCTATGCGATCTTCGGCGCGCCCATCGGCGCCGTCACGCTCCTCGGCCTGATGTTGGCGCTCGCCGGGGTGGGGCTCGTCGCGACCGGCGGCGCGCCGCAGAGCCTGCTGACGAGCACATTCAACATCGGCGACCTCTATCAGCTCGTCGCCTCCTGCCTCTATGCGGCTTACGCGCTTCTGCTGCGCAATCGCCCGCCGGGCTCCGCATGGGCGGTGTTCGGCGTCATTTCCGCCGCCTCCTTCGTCTTCTCAATCCCCCTGCTCGCCATGGAGGTCGCAGCCGGCGCCTTCGTCGCACCCACATGGCGCGGGCTTCTGATGCTCGCCTATGTCGCAGTCTTCACCTCGCTGCTGGGGCAATTGTTTTTCATGCGCGGCGTGGAGCTTGTCGGGCCTTCGCGCGCCGCCATGTTCCAGAACCTCACGCCGGTTCTCGGCGCGCTTCTGTCCGTCCTGCTGCTGGGAGAGAAACTCGCGGGCTATCACGCCGCCGCCCTCGCCCTCGTGCTGGGCGGCATCTACTTATGCGAACGCTGGGGAAAGCGCTGACGCGCTCGCCTGAAACGAAAACGCCCGGGCGCGAGGCCCGGGCGATGCGTCGTCGCTGAACGCGAAGATCAGAACTTCAGCGCCTTGGCCTGTTTCACGCCGGGGATCTGCTGGATCTTCTCCAGCGCCGCGGCGGGAACCTCGCCGTCGATCTGCACGAGCGCGATGGCGGAGCCGCCGGGCGCGTCGCGACCAAGCGCGAAGGTGGCGATGTTGACGCCCGCCTCGCCGAGCAGACCCGCGAAGCGGCCAATGAAGCCCGGCTTGTCCTCATTGGTGACATAGACCATGGAGGGCGCGAATTCCGCATCCACCTTGATGCCCTTGATGTCGAGGATGCGCGGCTTGCCGTCCTGGAACACCGTGCCGGCGACCGAGCGCGTCTGGCGCTCCGTCTCCACCGTCAGCGTGATGAGCGATTCATAATCGCCTTCCGCCGCAGCGCGATTGACTTCATCAATCACCATGCCGCGCTCCTTGGCCACGATGGGCGCGGAGACGACGTTCACGTCCGACAGCATGGGGCGCAGGAAGCCCGCGATGGCGGCGGCGGTGAGCGCCTTCGTCTTGAGTTCCGCGACCTCGCCCTCATACGTGATCGTAAGCTTCTTCACGCCGCTCTCGGTGAGCTGGCCGGCGAAGGAGCCGAGCTTCTCGGCGAGCGCGACGAAGGGCTTCAGCTTCGGCGCTTCCTCAGCGGTGATCGAGGGGAAGTTGATCGCGTTGGAGATCGCCCCGCGCATCAGATAGTCCGACATCTGCTCGGCGACCTGCAGGGCGACGTTCTCCTGCGCTTCCGAGGTGGAGGCGCCAAGGTGGGGCGTGCAGACAACGTTCGGCAGGCCGAACAGCGGGTTCGTCGTCGCGGGCTCTTCCGAGAACACGTCGAAGGCGCCGCCGGCCACATGGCCGGATTCGAGCGCGGCGCGCATGGCCGCTTCGTCGACGAGTTCGCCGCGCGCGCAATTGATGATGCGCACGCCCTTCTTCGTCTTGGCGATGTTGTCCGCCGACATGATGTTGCGCGTCTGCGGCGTCAGCGGCGTGTGCAGCGTGATGAAGTCGGCGCGACGGAGCAGCTCCTCCAGCTCCACCTTCTCGACGCCGAGGTCGCGGGCGCGCTCAGGCGAGAGGAAGGGGTCGAACGCGATGACGCGCATCTTCAGGCCGAGCGCGCGGTCGGCGACGATGGAGCCGATGTTGCCGCAGCCGATCACGCCGAGGGTCTTGGCGGTGATCTCAACGCCCATGAAGCGGTTCTTCTCCCACTTGCCGGCCTGCGTCGAGGCGTCGGCGGCGGGAATTTCGCGCGCGACGGCGAACATCATAGCGATCGCATGTTCGGCGGTGGTGATCGAATTGCCGAAGGGCGTGTTCATCACGATGATGCCCTTGGCGGTCGCGGCGGGAATGTCGACGTTGTCGACGCCGATGCCCGCGCGGCCGATCACCTTCAGGCGATTGGCCTTCTCAAGCAGTTTCGCCGTCACTTTCGTGTTCGAGCGAATGGCGAGGCCGTCGTAGTCGCCGATGATTTCAGCGAGCTTGTCTTTGTCCTTGCCGAGGTTCGGCTGGAAATCGACGTCGAGGCCGCGATCCTTGAAGATCTGGACGGCGGCGGTGGAGAGAGCGTCGGAAATGAGAACGCGAGGCGCCATGGGATGATCCTTCAGCGTGCGGTGAGACGATGAGTCATGTGGGATGAAAAGGCGTGACGGACGGGGAGCGCGACAGGCGCGCGTCTCCCCGCGTTCAGCGGAGGCGATCAGCCCTTAAGGCCGGCCTTGGCGTTGGCGAAGGCCCAGTCGAGCCAGCCGGTCAGGGTCGCGACGTCGGCGGTCTCGACCGTCGCGCCGCACCAGATGCGCAGGCCCGGAGGCGCGTCGCGGTAGCCGTCGACGTCATAGGCCGCGCCTTCCTTCTCGAGCGCGGCGACCATCGACTTCACGAAGGCGGCCTGATCGTCAGCGGACAGCGCCGTGACGGCGGGATCGACGACCTTCAGGCAGACGCTCGTGTTGGAGCGAATGTCCGCGCTCTTGGCGAGGAAGTCGACCCAATCGGTCTTGGCGGCCCAGTCGGCGATGGCCTTGGTGTTGGCGTCGGCGCGGGCGACGAGCCCGTCGAGGCCGCCGATCGACTTCGACCATTGCAGCGCGTCGATATAGTCCTCGACGCAGAGCATGGAGGGCGTGTTGATCGTGTCGCCGACGAAAATGCCTTCGATCAGCTTGCCGCCGTTGGTCATGCGGAAGATCTTCGGCATGGGCCATGCGGGCGTATAGCTCGTCAGGCGCTCAACGGCGCGCGGCGAGAGAATGATCATGCCGTGCGCGGCTTCGCCGCCGAGCACCTTCTGCCAGGAATAAGTGACGACATCGAGCTTGGCGAAGTCGAGGCGCTGCGCGAAACAGGCGGACGTCGCGTCGCAGATCGTCAGACCCTTGCGGTCGGCGGGGATCCAGTCGGCGTTGGGCACGCGCACGCCCGACGTCGTGCCGTTCCAGGTGAACACGACGTCGTTGTCGAAATTGACCTGCTTGAGATCGGGCAATTCGCCATAGGGCGCCTTGAGCACGCGGGCGTCTTTCAGCTTGAGCTGCTTGACGACGTCCGTCACCCAGCCTTCGCCGAAGCTCTCCCACGCGAGCATGTCCACGCCGCGCGCGCCGAGCAGCGACCACATGGCCATTTCCACCGCGCCCGTGTCGGAGGCGGGAACGATGCCGATGCGGTAATCAGCGGGAACCTGCAAAACTTCGCGGGTGAGGTCGATGGCGAGCTTCAGCTTCGCCTTGCCGACCTTGGCGCGGTGGGAGCGGCCGAGCGGCGCGTCCTTCAGGTTTTGCAGGGAATATCCGGGGCGCTTCGCGCAGGGGCCGGACGAGAAATTGGGGTTCGCCGGCTTCTTGGCCGGGGCAGGCGCATTCGTCATGGCAGTCCATCCTTTCAGATGGGCGCCTCCCGTTGGGGGGAGGTGTCCCGCGGACGGCGTTACGCCTGTCGGGGGGCCGCGTCAAGCGGAATGGACGTCGCCCCGCCCGCCCTCATCGCGCGGGAAAGCCCTCGGCCAGCGCGAAACGGACGCCCAGCCGCACGTCGTGGGAGCCGATGGCGAACCGCTGGCCCGCGCCTAAGCAGCCCGCCGCGCAGGCGAGCCGGCCGAGGCTCGCGCGGCCCGCGTCGAAATAGCGATAGCCCATCTCCACATGCACGCCTTCCGTCGGCTCATAGGCGACGCCGGCCATAAGCGCCCATGCGAAGGCCCAGCGCGCGGCGCCCTCGCCTGCGGCGCTTCCCCCGCCCGCCTGCAAGCCCGACGCTGTGACCTGCGCAGCGACGTTGCGCGCAAGGCCCAGGCCTGCGCCCACATAGGGCGTGAGCCCGTGCCATGTGATCGCCTCGAAATAGGCGTTGGCGAGAAAGACGCCGGATTGCACGCTGGCGCGCCTCTCGTCCACGCAACGCGCAAGGCCGCAGGCGTAGCTCGTGCGCGCGGCGTAGCGCGCCGGCAGACGATGTTCGGCGGTGGCGTCGAGACGCACGAAATCATTCAGGCGATAGCCGAGGCCCACGCCATAAAAGCCGCCGTCGCGCAGCCGCGCCCAGTCCACGGCGAGCGCGGGGGCGGGCCCGCCCAGCGGCGCCAGCGCCTTGGGCTCCGGCGCCCAGGCGATGGCCGCGCCGGAATCAGCGCGCAGATACCAGTCGGAGAATTCCTTCGCAGGCCCCAGCGACTTGCCCAGAACGGGCGCAGGCGGCAAAGCGTCGGCCGCAGCGACGGGGCGCGAAAGACAAGCGGCGAGCGCCGCGCACGCAAGCAACGAAAGGGCCCTGACGCCGCCCATGCCAAACCTCAACCAGACGAATGCTGGTCGAGATCATGCCGGAAAGCGTTTAACGGCCCCTTAACGTTAACGGAATTTTGCGCCCGCCCCGCCGCTCACGCAGCCGCCGGCGCGCGTTTGATGGCGTCGCAGATCGTGTCGACGATGCCATGCAGCATGTCCGCGTCGTCCCCTTCCGCCATGACGCGGATGACCGGCTCGGTGCCCGAGGGGCGGATCAGCAGGCGCCCGGCGTTCCCCAGTTTGCGCTCGCCGTCCGCGATGGCCTTCGCGACTGTGTCGCTCTTCATCGCGTCGCGCGAGGACACGCGCACGTTCTTCAAAATCTGCGGCGCGGGATCGAACAGGTGGCACACCTGACTGACGGGCTTTTGCTGACGCTGCACCACGGCGAGCACCTGCAAGGCGGAGATCAGTCCGTCGCCGGTCGAATTGTAATCCGACAAGATCACATGGCCCGATTGTTCGCCGCCGAGGTTGAACCCGTGCTCGCGCATGTGTTCGAGCACGTAACGGTCGCCCACAGCCGTGCGCGCGAGCGAGAGGCCGATGGAGCGCAGATAGCGTTCGAGCCCAAGGTTCGACATCACCGTCGCGACGACGCCCGGCTTGCTCAGGCGTCCGTCCTCCGCCCAGCTCTGCGCGATCACCGCCATGAGCTGGTCGCCGTTCACCACCTGTCCGAGTTCGTCGACGAGCAACACGCGATCCGCATCGCCGTCGAGCGCGACGCCCACGTCCGCGCGCACCTCGCGCACCTTGCGGATGAGCGCCTCCGGCGCCGTCGATCCCACGTCGCGGTTGATGTTGAAGCCATCCGGCTCGACGCCGATGGGAATCACTTCCGCGCCCAATTCCCAAAGGGCTTCCGGCGCCACGCGATAGCCTGCGCCATTGGCGCAATCGATCACCACGCGCAGGCCTTCAAGCGACAGCGCGCGCGGCAGGGTGAGCTTGGCGAATTCAATGTAGCGCGCGCGCACGTCGTCCACGCGCCGGGCGCGGCCGAGGTCGCGCGCGCCGGCGAGCCGCGCGCCCATGTCGGACTCGATCAGCGCCTCGATCTCGCGCTCCACGTCGTCGGAGAGCTTGAACCCGTCAGGCCCGAAAATCTTGATGCCGTTGTCCTCGAACGAATTGTGCGAGGCGGAGATCATCACGCCCATGTCGGCGCGCATGGAGCGCGTGAGCATGGCGACGGCGGGCGTCGGCACGGGGCCGAGCAGCAACGTGTCCATGCCCATGGAGGTGAAGCCCGCGACGAGCGCGTTCTCGATCATATAGCCCGACAGGCGCGTGTCCTTGCCGATGACGACGCGGTGGCGATGGTCGCCGCGCCGGAACACAAGCCCCGCCGCCTGCCCCACTTTGAGCGCCAGCTCAGGGGTGATGAGCCCATTGGCGCGTCCGCGAATGCCGTCGGTGCCGAAATAAGTCCGCATGGATTCGTTCGCCTCGATCTCTCCAACCACGCCCGCACGCTTCGTCGCGCGCGCCCGCTTGCGGGGCCCGCCCGGGCGGCTATGATCCCGCCCCAACGGTAGCTGCTCCAGCATTTTGAAAGATATCAAACGCTTGGAGGTTAACAGCGTCTCAAGATTCGCTTCCAAAGCCAAGGCCGAGCCGCCATGACCATCACCATATACCACAATCCGAACTGCGGAACCTCCCGCACCGTCCTCGCCCGCCTGCGCGAGCTGGGCCATGAGCCGGACGTGGTGGAATATCTCAAGACGCCGCCCTCCCGGGCGACCATGCAGGCCCTGCTCAAGGCGATGGACATGACCCCGCGCGACATCCTGCGCCGCAAGGGAACGCCCTACGAAGAGCTGAACCTCGACGATCCCAGTCTCACGGACGACCAGATCCTCGACCATCTCGCCGCCCATCCGATCCTGATGGAGCGGCCTGTGGTGAAGACGGCCCATGGCGTGCGCGTCTGCCGCCCCGCTGACAAGCTCGCGGAAATCCTGCCGGCCTGAGGGGTCGCGCACGGCGCGCCGGCGACCGGCGGCCGTATCAAAATGAGACGCCGCACAGACGGCGGGGGACATTGGGGGGACAATGCTCGGAGGCTTTCTCGCGCTGCTGTCGGCGGCCGCCTTCTCGCTCAACAACGCGGCCGCGCGACGCGGCGTCTTGTCGGGCAGCGTGCTGCAGGCCATGGCGATCTCCGTGCCCTTCGGCGTGCCCTTCTTCTTTGCGGGCCTGCTTGTGTTCGGCTCGCTCGACGATCTCGCCGCCTTCTCATGGACGCAGCTCGCATGGCTGGCGGGCGCGGGGATTCTGCATTTCATCGTCGGACGCTACGCCAATTACCGCGGCGCGAAGGCGGTCGGCACGAATGTGATGGGCCCCATTCAGGACGTGAACATCGTCATTTCGCTCGGCCTCGCGGTCTGGCTGCTCGACGAGAAGCTCACGCCCATCATGATGGTCGGCGTGGCCCTCGTGTGTTTTGGCCCGCTGCTCGCCATTGAGCGCAAACCCGAGAAACGCAAGCCCGCGCCCTCCGGCTTCACGCCCGCCTATGCGGAGGGCTTTTTCTTCGCGGGCCTGTCCGCCTTCGCCTATGGATCGAGCCCGATCATGATCCGCTTCGCCTTTGAAGGCGGCTCGCCCGGCCTTGGCGGGGGCGTGGCGGCGGGTCTCGTCTCCTATCTCGCGGCGACCCTCTTCCTTCTCCTCGTCCTGCTCGCGCCGGGCGCGGTCGCCCATGTGCGGCAGGTGAGCCGGGAGGGGGCGAAATGGTTCGTCGTCGCCAGCGTCTCCGTGGGAGCGGCGCAAATGCTGCGCTACATGGCGCTAGCCCTCGTGCCGGTGACCATCGTCGCGCCCATGATGCGGCTCACCGCCGTCTTCCGTTTCTGGTTCGCATGGGCGATCAACCGCGAACATGAATCCTTCAGCAAGGGCGTGATCCTCGCCACCGCAATCTCGCTGGCCGGCGCCCTGCTGCTGACCGTCAGCTCCGACCGGGTGGCGGACGCTCTCGGCCTGCCGGAGGCGGCGCGGGCCTTCCTTAGCGCGCAATGGCCCTGAGGCGGCTTTCTTTTACGCCCGGCCCCGGCGTATAAGGCGGCCCAATCGGGCGGCGGGGCCGCCTTGCGCTTGAGACGGGGATTGGAATGGCAGGCCATAGTCAATTCAAGAACATCATGCACAAGAAGGGGAAGCAGGACGCGATCCGCTCCAAGGTCTTCTCCAAGCTCGCGCGCGAAATCACCGTGGCCGCGAAAATGGGCATGCCCGACCCGAACATGAATCCGCGCCTGCGCCTCGCCATTCAGGCCGCCCGCGCGGAGAACATGCCCAAGGACAATATCGAGCGCGCGATCAAGAAAGCGGCGGGCGGCGACAGCGAGAACTATGACGAAGTGCGCTACGAGGGCTACGCCCCCGGCGGCGTCGCCGTGATCGTCGAGGCGCTCACCGACAACCGCAACCGCACGGCGGGCGAAGTGCGCTCCTACTTCACCAAGTCCGGCGGCGCGCTCGCCGAGACGGGCGCCGTCTCTTTCATGTTCGATCACGTCGGCGAGATCGAATTCGAAGCCAAGGCGGCGAGCGAAGACGCCATGATGGAGGCCGCTATCGAAGCCGGCGCCGACGACGTCCAATCAGGCGCCGACGGCCATGTGGTCACCACGTCCATGGAGGCCTTCGCGGAAGTCGCCAAGACGCTGGAGGCCAAATTCGGCGAGCCGCGAAAGTCTAAACTCGTCTGGCGGCCGCAGAACACGATCAGCGTGGACGATGAGACCGGCGAAAAAATTCTCAAGCTCGTCGGCAATCTCGAAGACAACGACGACGTGCAGAACGTCTTCGCCAATTTCGAAATCTCCGAAACGCTGATGGCGAAACTCGGCGGCTGACGCATCTGGCGTGAACATCAAGAAGCCGGGCCGCGCGCCCGGCTTTTTTCATTTTGCGCGCTCTGCGCGCTTCATGCGCCGCCCTGCTTCTCGCTCCACCATTTCTTATAGGCGACGTAGGAGAGGATGAGCACGGCGACGACGAGCAGATCCGTCTCCTGCGTCGTCTCAAGCACGCCCATCTTTTTGAGCAGGGGCCAGACCAGAATTCCGATCGCCATGATGGCGTAGAGAACATGAATGGGATGCGGCATCGAGAACCTTCAGCGAACTTTGGGGGGAAGCTAGCGGATCAGTTTATCGAACAGCGGCAGGCTCGCCACCGCCGACAGGAAGATAAGCGCATAGGCGACCTTGCGATATTGCTCATCGTTCGTGCCCTTGAATACGCGTGCGCCGACGGCGAGGCCGATGGAATATAGCGGCCAGGCGATCAGCGCATAGACCGCGACGTCGAATGTGAACAGACCGTTCAGGAAGTAGATCACGTCCGTCATCGTGGAGGTGACGGCGTAAAACGACATGATGTTCGCGCGGATGACGGCCGCCGCCGCCGCGCTCGACAGCCAATAGGCGATCACAATGGGGCCGGAGACGCCGGTTGATCCGCCCGCAAGCCCCGCCACGAGGCCAAGGCCGAAAGAGACCGGCGGCGTCGGCTGGCTGCGGTAGCGCCAGCCGGTGACGAGCAAGGCGAGCATGGCGACCACGACGCCGGAGAGTATCCAGCGCAGCAACAGGGGGTCGGTGAACTTCAGCACATAGGCGCCGACGGGCAGCATGAGCACGGCGCCGATGAGCATGGGCGCAAGCTCTTTCCAGCGCGCCTTGGGAAAATAGGTGTAGCCGTAAGGCGTCGCGCTCACGAGATCGAACAGATAGAAGACCGCCACCGCCTTGCGCGGACCAAGCAGCGCCGCCGTGAGCGGAATGAAGATCAGCGCGCCGCCGAAACCGGAGAAGCCGCGCACCACGCCCGACACAAGCACCACCGCCGCCACGAACCATGTGGTCGGCTGGAGAAGAAGCGCCCACGCCTCGGCGAACAGCGCGGCGAAACTATGATCGGCGGACAAACGCGAAGAACTCCGGAAGCGAAGAGGAAGCGGGCTGGGAGCGCCCGCCGGCGGCTGCTAGGCTCACTATATGCCCACACCGCCGATTCGCATCATCGGGATCGATCCGGGCCTGCGCAACACAGGCTGGGGGATCATCGACGTCGAAGGCTCGAAGCTCGCCTTCGTCGCCTGCGGAACCGTGCGCACCGACGCCGCTTTGTCCTTGAGCGAACGCCTGCGTCAATTGCTCGACGGACTGAGCGCGGTCATCTCCGCCCATGGTCCCATGGAGGCGGCTGTGGAGGAGACATTCGTCAATCGCGATCCGCAATCAGCGCTCAAACTGGGCCAGGCCCGCGGCGTCGCGCTCGTGGCGCCGGCGCTCGCGGGTCTGCCCGTCGCCGAATACGCCGCTAACCTCGTGAAGAAAACCGTGGTGGGCGCCGGCCATGCGGAGAAAACGCAAGTCGCCATGATGATCCGCGTGCTACTGCCGCGCGCCGAGGCGAAAAGCGCCGACGCAACGGACGCGCTCGCCATCGCCATTTGCCACGCGCAGCACCGCGGCGCCCGCGCCCGCCTTCCAGCGTGACGCCATGACCACCGGCGAAGACCTCCGCGATTCTCCCGCCGCCCGCAGGCGCCTCGCGCTTGCCGTGCTGATCGGCACGATCGGCTCCATCGGCATGTGGTCCTTCGTCGTCGCTTTGCCCGCCGTGCAAACGGCGTTTGGCGCGAGCCGCGCCGACGCCTCCCTGCCCTACGCCCTCACCATGACCGGCTTCGCCCTTGGCGGCGTTGTCCTTGGCAGGCTCGCCGACGCGCGCGGCGTGACGCTTCCATTGCTCATCGGCGCGTGCGCGTTGGGCTGCGGCTATATCGCAGCGGGGCTTGCGCCCAATCTTGCGGTTTTCGCTGCGGCGCAGGCGTTGGTGGGCTTCGGCGCCTCGGCGAGCTTTGCGCCGCTGATGGCCGATCTCTCGCACTGGTTCGTGAAGCGACGCGGGCTTGCGGTCGCCGTCGCCTCCTCCGGCAATTATCTCGCCGGCGCGATCTGGCCGCCGTTGCTGCAAAGCGCGATTGAGGCGCAGGGCTGGCGCGCGGCCCATATCGGCGTCGGCGTTCTCGCGCTCATGAGCCTTGTCCCCCTCGCCATGCTGATGCGTCGTCGTCTGCGCGCGCGGGCCGACGCCGCCGCCGTGCCGCAGGGCGCCGACGCGCCCGCCTTCTCGCAGCGCACGCTGCTCATTCTGCTGGTGGCGGCGGGCTTCTCCTGCTGCGTCGCCATGGCGATGCCGCAGGTGCATCTCGTCGCCTATTGCGCGGATCTCGGCTACGGCCCTGCGCGCGGCGCGCAGATGCTGTCGCTGATGCTCGCGCTCGGCGTCGCGAGCCGGCTCATCTCCGGCCTTGTGGCCGACCGCATCGGCGGGCTGCGCACGCTGCTGCTGGGCTCGACCCTGCAAGGCGTCGCGCTGTTCCTGTACGCTTTGTTCGACGGGCTCGTCTCGCTCTTCGTCATTTCCGCACTGTTCGGCCTGTTTCAGGGCGGGATCGTGCCGATGTACGGCGTCATCGTGCGCGAGACCTTCCCCGCGGCGAAGGCGGCGGGGACGCTTGGAATCGTGGTCATGGCGACCCTTGTGGGCATGGCGGCGGGCGGCTGGATGTCGGGCCTCGTCTATGACCTGTCGGGCTCCTACAAGCTCGCCTTCCTCAACGGGCTCGCGTGGAACCTCGTGAACATGGGCCTGTGCGCCCTCCTGATCTGGCGCCGGCGCGGACCGGACGCCGCCCCGCGCAGCGGGCCCAGTCCCGCCGCCGCGTGATAAGGTCGCGCGAACCGGACGATTCGGACGCGCGCGATGATCGGCAAGCTGAAGGGCCTCATTGATTCCTATGGCGAGGATTTCGTGATCCTCGACGTGAACGGCGTCGGCTATGTGGTGCAATGCTCCGCCCGCACGCTGCAAAAGCTGCCGCGCGTCGGCGAGGCGGCGGCGCTCGCCATCGAGACGCAGGTGCGCGAGGACGCGATCCGCCTGTTCGGCTTCTCCTCGGATTCCGAGCGCGACTGGTTCCGCCTGCTGCAATCGGTTCAGGGAGTGGGAGCGAAGGTCGCCCTCGCCATTCTCAGCGTGCTGGGGCCCAATGACCTCGCGCAGGCCATCGCCGGCGCGGACAAGGCGGCCATCGCCCGCGCGCCGGGCGTGGGGCCGAAGCTCGCCGCCCGCATCGCCGCCGAACTGAAGGACAAGGCGCCCGCCTTCGGCTCCATCGATCCCGTCATGGCCCGACTCTCGGGCGCGGAGGAGGACGGGCCGGCCGCCCCCGCCAGCGTGCGCGACGCCGTCTCCGCCCTTGTGAACCTTGGCTATGGCCGCCCTCAGGCCGCCGCCGCCGTCGCCGCCAGCGTCAAGGCTCTTGGCGAAAGCGCCCAGACCAGCGCCCTGATCCGGCAGGGGCTCAAGGAGCTGGCGCAATGAAGCCGGCCAGCCTATCTTACCGAAACGGCATCGATCGGCTTCGGGTAAGATCATGAGCGCGACCGCGACCCTTTCCGCCAAATTTCAGATCTCGATCCCCAAAGAGGTGCGCGAGGCGCAGGACTGGCGCGCCGGCCAGCAATTCGTCTTCCTGCCCAAGGGGGACGGCGTGCTCCTGATTCCCGCGCCGCGCGCGCAGGAGCTGGCGGGCCTCGCCCGCGGCGTGCGCGACCGCGATTATCGCGACCGCGAGGACCGCGCCTGATGCCGGTCGTCGACACATCCGTGTGGATCGAATGGCTGTGCGACACGCCGCTGGGCGCGCAATTCGCGCCCCATTTCGCTGCGCCCGAACGCTGCACCGTGCCGACCATCGTGCAGCTCGAACTCGCCAAATGGGTCGCGCGCGAAGTCTCCGAGGAAGCGGCCGACCGCGTGATCGCCTTCACGCAGACCTGCGCCGTCGTCGATCTGGATTCGCGCCTTGCGCTGCGCGCGGCCGATTTGTGCAAAAGCCGCAAGCTCGCGACCTCCGACGCCATCGTCTACGCCACCGCGCTGGAGCGCGGCGAAGACCTGATCACCTGCGACGCCCATTTCGAAGGGCTCGAAGGCGTCGTCCTCGCGCGAAAGGGCGGCGCATGAGCCATTACGCCGCGACCTTTTCTTTTCAGCCGCGCGTTGCGCGCGGACTTCTTCCATTGCCTGACGTTCTCTTTTCTTCATTCATTGCCGGAGCCATGCCCATGGCCGAACCACGCCCGCGCGCCGAACGCGCGCGCATCGGCATGGCGCGCATTCTCGCGCGCCTCGCCGCCCTCGCCGTTTTCATCTGTCTGGGGCCGCTCGTCTCGGCCCTGCTCGTCGTGCTCCTGTTGTTCGCGGGGCTCAGGCCAGAAGAGATCGGCGTATCGCCCATCGCCGTCTCCGGTCCCTTGCTTGTCGGCGGCGTCATACTCCACGCCCTGCCCGCCGCTTTGCTGGCCGCCCTCGTCAGCCTGTTCTTCATCACGCGGCCGCGCATTCCGCTCTCGGGCGCGCTCGCCGTTACGCCCGTTTGCGCGCTCATTTCCTTCGCCGGCCTGAGCGATATGTCCGCCGACGCTGCGCTCGTCTCCGACGCGGCGCCCCTTGTTATCGTCCTCGCCCTCGTCGCCGCCGCCGTCTGCTGGCGCGCGACGAAGCGATGGCATTCGCCCTGAAGTCATGAGCGCGCACCCGTGAGCATTTTGACATGAGCGTTTTGACATGAGTCTTCCGCCCCGCCTCGTCTCCGCTGAAAAGCGCGAGGATGACGTCGACGCCTCGATCCGCCCGCTCTCGCTGGAGGATTTCACGGGCCAGGAGGCCGCGCGCAAAAACCTGCGCGTCTTCATTGAAGCGGCGAAAGCCCGCGGCGACGCGCTCGACCATGTGCTGTTCGTCGGCCCGCCGGGCCTTGGGAAGACCACGCTTGCGCAGATCGTCGCGCGCGAACTGGGCGTGAACTTCCGCTCCACCTCCGGCCCGGTGATCGCGAAGGCGGGCGACCTCGCCGCCCAGCTCACCAATCTCGAAGAGCGCGACGTCCTGTTCATCGACGAAATCCATCGCCTCAATCCGGCGGTGGAGGAGATTCTCTATCCCGCCATGGAGGATTTCCAGCTCGATCTCATCATCGGCGAGGGGCCGGCGGCGCGTTCGGTGAAGATCGATCTCGCGAAATTCACCCTCGTGGGCGCGACGACGCGCGCGGGCCTTCTCACCACGCCGCTGCGCGACCGTTTCGGCATTCCGCTGCGCCTGAATTTCTACACGGTGGAGGAGCTGGAGAGCATCGTGGCGCGCGGCGCCCGCGTGCTGGGCCTGCCCATGTCGCCGGACGGCGCCAATGAGATCGCGCGCCGGGCGCGCGGCACGCCGCGCATCGCGGGGCGCCTGCTGCGCCGCGTGCGCGACTTCGCCATCGTGGACCGCGAGCCGCAGGTCACGCGCGCCGTCGCCGACCGCGCCCTCTCGCTGCTCGACGTGGACCCCATCGGCCTTGACCTGATGGACCGGCGCTATCTGAGCATGATCGCCGAAAACTTCGGCGGCGGGCCCGTGGGCGTGGAGACCATCGCCGCCGCCCTCTCCGAACCGCGCGACGCGATCGAAGACATCATCGAGCCCTATCTGCTGCAGCAGGGCTTCCTGCAACGCACCCCGCGCGGGCGCCTGCTCACGCCGGCCGCCTTCCGTCACCTCGGCCTGCCGGAGCCCGGCGGGCGGGCGGCGGGCCAGTTCGGCCTCTTCGCCGACGACGAGGAGGCGCCGTGACGACCAAGCCGCACACATTCCCCGTGCGCGTCTATTTCGAGGACACGGATTTCTCCGGCGTCGTCTATCACGCCTCCTATCTGCGCTTCATGGAGCGCGCGCGCACCGAATTGCTGCGCGCCTGCGGGATCGACCAGCAGGCGGCCTTCGCAGCCCCGCCGGGCGAGCGCTTCGGCTTCGCCGTGCGGGCTATGGAGATCGACTTCCTCAAGCCGGCCGTCATGGACGACCTGCTCACGGTGGAGACCACGCCCCTGCGGGTCGGCGGCGCCTCGCTAGAGATGACCCAGCGCATCCTGCGCGGGGACGAGACGCTCGTGAGCGCGCGCGTGCGGGTGGCCTGTATCATCGACGGGCGCGCCGCCCGCCTGCCCGAGGCCGTGCGCCAGCGTCTGCCAAATCCCTGAAAAGCCGTTCCGGTAAGGCTTCGTTAACCCTGCCCGGGTCTTAACTCGACGTCACGGACTCCGTTTCGCAAGCGCGGCCCTGTGGGCCAAAGTTTCGGCGGATTCTGCGCCCATGAGCGGCGTGACGCGGCGCCCCGCCGTTCCACGCCGCAGCCAGAGCGCGCCGCAGCGCGCCGCCGGAACCGAGGAAAGTCGCATGAGCCCTGCCGACGCCGCCACTGGCGGCATGCCCGTGGAAATGACCTTCTGGGGAATGTTCTGGGGCGCCCACATCGTGGTGAAGCTGGTCATGATCGGCCTGCTCGCCGCCTCGCTGTGGTCCTGGGCGATCATCATCAACAAGTTCCTGCTTATCTCCAGCGTCGAAAAATCCATGGACCGGTTCGAGGACCAGTTCTGGTCTGGCAATTCGCTTGAGGAGCTTTACGACAATCTCTCCGCGCGCCCCACGTCGGGCATGGCGACGCTGTTCGTCGCCGCCATGCACGAATGGAAGCGCTCCTTCACCAACGCCGCCTCCGCCTTCATGGGCTTGCAGGCGCGCATCGAAAAAGTGCTCGACGTGTCCATCGCCCGCGAGGTGGAGCGGCTGGAATCGCAATTGCTCGTGCTCGCCTCCGTCGCTTCCGCTGGTCCGTTCATCGGCCTGTTCGGCACGGTGTGGGGCATCATGTCGTCGTTCCGCTCCATCGCCATGTCGAAGAACACGTCCCTCGCCGTCGTGGCGCCAGGCATTGCGGAAGCTCTGTTCGCAACGGCCATCGGCCTGTTCGCGGCCATTCCCGCGCTGATCTTCTACAATATCCTGTCGGGCCGGGTCGCCCGCTCGCAGGCGCGCATGGAATCCTTCGCCGACGAATTCTCCTCCATCCTGTCGCGCCAGATCGACCAGCACGTGGCCGCCGAGCGCGGCCGCGCGGCCTGAAAGGATTAGCGGCATGGGCGCTTCCGTAGCCGGAGCCGGCAAGGGCGGACGTCGCAAGCGCGGTGTGCCGCGCTATGGCGCGATGGCCGAAATCAACATGACGCCGTTCATCGACGTCATGCTCGTTCTGCTCATCATCTTCATGGTGGCGGCGCCTTTGCTCGCCACCGGCGTTCCCATCGACCTGCCGGAGACGAAAGCCTCCGCGCTCAACATCGACCAGAAGCCGGTCTCCGTCGCCATCGACGAGAAGGGCGACCTCTATCTCATGGATCAGCCGGTGCGCGTGGACGAACTCGTCGCGCGCTTGCAGGCCGCCGCCAAGGCTGGCTTCGACGAGCGCATCTATGTGCGCGGCTCGCGCGCGGTCAGCTACGGGCGCGTGGCGGAAGTGATGTCGCTCATCACCGCCGCCGGCTACAAGAAGGTGGCGCTCGTCACCGAACAGGAGAAGAGGTGAGCGCGGCGTGAAGCTGAAACCATCCAATCCGGGGCTCATCGTCTCGGCAGCCGCCCATACGGCGCTGCTGGCGGCGACGCTCGTCTCGTTTTCGGATGCGCGCAAACTCTCTGACGCTGCGGAATCCATTCCCGTTGAGATGATCACCGATTCCCAGCTCAACGAAATCATGAAAGGCGCGAAGGACGCGAAGGAGACGAAGCCCCTTCCGCCCGTCGCCGACAAGATCGACGAGATCGAGACGCAAAAGCCCCGCCCCGTCGTGCGCGAGGCGAAGGTGGACGTGCCCACGCCCCCGCCGCCGGCGCCCCCGCGCCCCGATCCCGGCGCCGCCGAAAAGCCGGAGCCGACGCCGCCCCAGCCTGTGGCCGCCCCGCCGCCGCCTCCGCCGCCGCCGCCGCGCCCTGAGCCCGTGAAGGCGCCGGAGCCGCCGCCCAAACCTGAATCGCCGAAGGCTGAAGCCGTCGAGCCGCCCAAACCGCCGCAGCGCCCGAAGCCCGAGCCCGTCAAAGAGACGAAGCCCGAGCCGCCCAAGCCGGAGCCGAAGCCGCGCCCGCAAATGAAGCCGGACCAGATCGCCGCGCTGCTCGAGCAAAAGAAAAAGGAAGAGCCGCCCAAGCCCGCCGCCCGCCCGAGATCCGGGCAGGAGACGAGCGAGCCTGCGCGTCGCCTCGATCCCGGCGAAATCTCGCGCCTGCTCGCCAAGGAAGATCCCGGCCAGCGCGCCAATACGGGCCGCACGGTCAACCAGACCGCCTCGCTCGGCTCGCCAAATTCCAACGCGGCGCGCATGTCGCCCTCGCTGTGGGGCGCGCTCGACGGCTTCCTGCAGGAGCAATACAAGCGCTGCTGGACCTTCATGCCGACGCCGGGGCTCGCCACGCGCTACGTGCCGCAACTTGAGGTGAATTACCTCGCCTCCGGCGCGCTCGCGCGCGAACCCAAACTGCGCAATCCGCCCGCCGATCCCGCGCTGCTGCCGCTCGCCGAGAGCGCGCTGCGCGCGGTGAAGACCTGCAATCCCCTGCGCATACCCGCGCAATTCCAACCCTATTACAACGAGTGGAAAGACCGCATCCTCCGGTTCGATCCTGAGGAGATGATGGGATGAGCCTCACGATGAGTCCCATGCGGTCGCTCAGTTCAGTTGACGGAGGAAGATGATGACGCTCCTCACCCGCCGCGCGCTCGTGGCCTCTGCAAGCGCGATGGGCGCAGCCCTCGCTCTGCCCGCCCGCGGCCTCGCGCAACCGCGTGAACTCGACATTCGCGGCGGATCGTTCCGCCCGGTCAATATCGCGGTGACGAATTTCGCCGGCGACGCGCAGCAGGGCGCGGCGATGAGCGAGATCATCATCAACAATTTCCGCCGCTCCGTATATCTCGCCCCGCTTGATCCACGCACCTTCGCTGATCGCGCGCCCAATCCCGATCAGGCGCCGAATATGGATCAGTGGCGCATGGTGAGCGCGCAATTCCTCGTCACCGGACGCACGGGCCGCAGCCCTGACGGGCGGATGCGCACGGAATTCCGCCTGTGGGACTTGACGACCAGCCAGCAGGTCGCCGGCCAGCAGTTCGTCACCGATCCCAACAATTCGCGCCGCGTCGCTCATATTGTGTCAGATGCGATCTTCTCGCGCATCACCGGCGAAAAGGGTTGTTTCGACACGCGCGTGGTCTTCATCGACGAGACCGGCCCGAAGGAGAGCCGCCGCAAGCGCCTCGCCATCATGGATCAGGACGGCGCGAACGTGCGCTATCTCTCACGCGGCGACGATCTCGTGCTGACGCCACGCTTCTCGCCCTCCTCGCAGGACGTCACCTATATGGCGTTCGGACAGGGCGATCCGCGCGTCTTCCTCATCTCCGTCGAGACGGGCCAGCGCGAAGTCGTCGGCAATTTTCCGGGCATGACCTTCAGCCCGCGCTTCTCGCCGGACGGCCAGCGCATCATCATGTCGCTGTCGCAAGGCGGCGCGACGAACCTCTTCACGATGGATCTGCGCTCGCGCACGACGACGCGCCTCACCGACGGCTCGGCCATCGACACCTCGCCCTCCTATTCGCCGGACGGCGCGCAAGTGGTGTTTGAGAGCGACCGCGGCGGCGGCCAGCAGATCTACGTTATGTCGGCGGGCGGCGGCGGTGCGCGGCGCATTTCCTTCGGCTCGAATGCGCGCTATTCCACGCCCGTCTGGTCGCCCAAAGGCGACTTCATCGCCTTCACGCGCCAGCGCGGCGGCGCCTTCGGCATCGGCGTGATGCGCCCCGACGGATCGGGCGAGCGCATCATCACGGAAGGCTTCCACAACGAAGGCCCCACATGGGCGCCCAACGGACTCTATGTGATGTTCTTCCGCGATCCCGGCGGACAGGGCGGACCGAAAATCTATATGGCCGACGTCTCGGGCCGCGGCGAATTTCCCGTCGCCACGCCGGGCTTCGGCTCCGATCCGAGCTGGGGACCGCTCCTGAGCTGAATCTGAGAGCGCACCGCGCGCAGCCGAAGCGTAAAACTCCTGCGGCGCAGGCGCTTCTCCCTCCCCTTCAGGGGAGGGTGGTTCGCGTCAGCGAACCGGGTAGGGTATGTCTCAATCATTCAGAATGAAATGCGCGCGAGGACGCGCGCGGTCCAAAGCGCAGGCGCGCATCACCCGCGCCAGACCATGAGCGCAAACCCCTCCGCTTCGCCTTCGCGCACGAAACTTTCACGCAAAAAGAAGCGCCGCGCCTTCGCGTCGCTCGCGGGCACGCGCGCGCGCAAAACGCCTGCGCTATGCGCCTTGGCGGACTCCATCAGCGCGCCGGCGACGCCGGAGCCGCGCGCGCTCTGCGCCACGACGATGCGCGAGAGCACGCCCTCCCTTGCGTTGAGCGTCACAAAACCGGCGACGGCGCCATTGACTGCATTGACCGCGCAAATCGTGGCGCCGCCCGCGTCGTGCAGGTTCTCGATGTGCTCGAACAGCCAGTCGTGCCGGTCGTGAAAGGACAGGGGCGGCATGTCAGGGCCCCAGTTCGCCACCCACAGATCAGCGACGTCCCAATGATCGGGGCGCAGGAATGGATGCAGGCGCACGTCGTGAGCGGCGGACATTTTCAGCGCTCCGTCAGCTTCAGCTCAATGCGCCGATTGCGGCGATAGGCTTCCTCGCTTTCGCCCGGATCCAGCGGCTGGAATTCGCCGAAGCCGGCGGCGACGAGATGCTGCGGCGAGACGCCCCGCGCGACGAGATATTGCACCACGGAAATCGCGCGCGCGGCGGAAAGATCCCAGTTTGAGCGATAAAGTCCCGCGCCTTGCAGCGGGCGCTTGTCGGTGTGCCCGTCCACCCGCATCACCCAGTTGATCTCGGGTGGGATCTCGCGCTCAAGGTCGGCGAGCGCGGCGGCGAGTTTGTCGAGCTCGCCGCGGCCTGCGGGATTCAGCTCCGCGCGGCCGGTGTCGAACAGAACCTCCGACTCGAACACGAAACGGTCGCCCACGATGCGCACGCCCGGCCGCTGACCGAGAATGTCGCGCAGACGGCCGAAAAAATCCGACCGATAACGCGCCAGCTCCTGCACCTTCTGCGCCAGCGCGACATTGAGCCGCGAGCCGAGATCGGCGATGCGCGTCTGGCTCTCGCGGTCGCGTTTTTCGGAAGCCTCAAGCGCTTCTTCAAGCGCGGCGAGCTGGCGACGAAGCGCCGCGATCTGCTGGTTGAGAATCTCCACCTGCGCCTGCGCGCGCGCGGAAATGCGCCGCTCGGCGTCAAGCGCCTCGCGCGCCGCCGACGCCGCGCCGCCTGCGGCCGCTGCGTCCGCGCCGCTGGAGCTGGCGAGGCCTTGCAGGCGGTCGCGTTCGCGCTGCGTGGCTTCCAGCGTCGCCATGATCGAGGCGAGGCTTGATTGCGCGTCCGTGCGGTTGGCGCGCTCCAGAGCGAGCAGCGACGTCAATTCCTCGATCTGCCGGTTCAGGCGCTGCAAGGCCACGTCCTTGCCCGAGACTTCGCGCGACAGGAAATATTGCGCGAAGACGAAGATCGACAGAAGGAACACGATGGCGAGCAGCATGGTCGACAGAGCGTCGACAAAACCCGGCCAGTAATCAAAGCCGCCGGCGCGCCGGCGCGCGCGGCCGAGCGGCATTAGCGCTGCTCCCGTTCGGCGGCGAGTCGGTCGAGCACGCGGCGCATGTCGCGCTGCTGTTCGGCCTGCGCCTCCACCCATTCGCGGATCATCTGCTGTTCGCTGCGCATGTGCTTCACGAGGCCGTGAATGCCGTCGGCGAGGCTCGCCATCGCGGTCGTCGCCGCGCGCGCGGCTTCAGGGTCGCGCCCATCGCTTTGATGGGCGAGGCGCCCCAACGCGCCCGCATCCGCCTCAAGGCTCTCCATCAGCGGATCGGCCGCGGCGGCGGAGAGATGATCCTCAAGCTCCATATAAAAACGGTTCTGCGCCTGCCCCGCCTGCAAATCGAGGAAGCCGAGCACGAGCGACCCCGCAAGGCCGAACAGCGAGGAGGTGAAGGAGATCGCCATGCCCGCGATGGGCGCGGAAAGGCCGTTCTTCAATTCCTCGAACATCACGTTCGCATCGGCGCCGCCGCCCATGGAGCGAATGACCGCGCCGATGGAGCCCACGGTCTCCAGCAAGCCCCAGAACGTGCCGAGCAGGCCGAGGAAGACGAGCACGCCGGTGAGATAGCGCGAGGTCTCGCGCGATTCATCCAGACGCGCGCCGACCGAGTCGAGGATCGCGCGCAAGGTGAGCGTGGAGAAACGCCCGTCGCTGCGCTCTCCAAGCATTTTCGCCATGGGCGCGAGGAGAACCGGCTGGCGCGTGGCGCCGTCCGCGGAAGCGCCGCGTTCGTTCACCCAGCGCGCCTCGCGGAACAGGCGCGCGACCTGCCGCAGCGCGAGCACGACGCCGATCGCCATCACGCCGATGATGAGCGCGTTAAGCCCAGGGTTGGCCTGAAAGGCGACGAGGATCTGGCGCCAGAGGATGAGCGCCACGAAACCGACAAGGGCGAGGAAGACGAGCATCCGCACGAGATAAATGCGGGGCGGCGAAATACGGCGCGGCGCGCTGTCCATCGTCATCATCGGTCCTCATGCGGCGGCTCGGGGAAGCGAGCGGGCCAGAACGCGATCCTGCCTAAGCCCGGTCAGGATCGCAACGCATCATGACGCACGAATTAGCGTGAGCAAGTGGCGCTGGATGGCCTCGGCGCCGGCGCAGACGGAGCCTTTCTGCAAAATCTCCGCGCCGCCGTCCGCGTCGGTGACGAAGCCGCCCGCCTCGCGCACGAGAAGGGCGCCGGCGGCGAGATCCCACGGGTTCAGCCCCCGCTCCCAGAAAGCGTCGAACCGGCCGGCGGCGGTGTAGGCGAGATCGAGCGCCGCCGATCCCAGCCGGCGCACATTCCCCGCGCGCGCCATGACGGCGGCGAGCTCGGCCTTGAATTTGGGATGCTGCGCCGCGCGGCCCAGCGGCGGCACGCCGCAGGCGATCAGCGCGTCGGGAATGTCGCGGCGGGCGGAGACGCGCAGGCGCCTGTTGTTGAGCCAGGCGCCCTGACCTTTTTCGGTCACGTACATTTCGTCGGTCGCGGGATTGTAGACGAGGCCGGCGACGATCTGGCCCTCGCGCTCAAGGGCGACGGAAATGGCGAAGATCGGCAGGCCGTGCAGGAAGTTCGTGGTGCCGTCGAGCGGATCAATGATCCAGCGATGGGTCTTGTCAGCGCCCTCGACCGCGCCGGCCTCCTCCATGAGGAAGCCGTAGCCCGGCCGGGCCTTGGACAATTCCTCAAACAGGGTCTTCTCGGCCTTACGGTCGGCGGCGGAGACGAAATCGGCCGGCCCCTTCATGGAGACCTGGAGGTTCTCGACCTCGCCAAAATCGCGTTTGAGTCCGCGGCCGGCCTTGAGGGCGGCGGCGGTCATGACATTCATCAGGGCGGTGCGGATCATCTGACTTTCGCTTTGCTTCTGCGACATGCCCGCGCGGCGGGCGGGCCGTCAAGGCCAAAGGGCCCGGCGCGGCTCATTTCCCGATGAAGCGCTGCACCGCCAGCTCCACGGCGGCGCGCTCCTCTGTGGTGAGGCTCGGCAGCCTGCTTTCCAGCCAGGGATCGCTCAGCCCCCCGGCGCGGGCGAGGATGTGCCACTTCATCGCCTCGACCATGTTCGCCTTCACGCCGCGGCCGGCGGCGTAGAGCCGGGCGAGCCTGTTCTGCGCCACCGGGGAATGGCGCGCGGCGGCGGCGGCGAACAGGCGCGCGGCCTCCGCCTCGTTGCGCTCCAGCCCGTCCCCGTTGAACAGCGCAATGGCGTATTCGACCATGGCGGCGAGATGTTTCTCGTCGGCCGCCTGTTTGAGGAAAACGAGGGCGCGCGCGCGGTCACGCGGCAGACCCGCGCCCTCGCGCAGAAGAATGGCGAGCCCATAAGCGGCGTCCGCATCGCCGCCGGCGGCGGCTTTCTCGAAAAAGCGTGCGGCGGTCTTCGGATCCTGCACCTCCGCTTCAAGCGCCATGACGCCGAGATTGTAGAGCGCGCCCGCATGGCCGGCGGCGGCCGCCTTGTCGAGCCACTCGCGCGCGAGCGCCGCGCTCTTCTCCACGCCGGAGCCCGACATATGCGCCATGCCGAGCGCGAATTGCGCCTGCCGGTCGCCCTTGAGCGCGGCGAGCCGATACCAGCGCGCGGCCGCTTCGGGATCGCGGCGCACGGCGAAGCCCTCGCGATGCAATTCGCCGAGCAGAGTCATCGCCGCCGCATCGTCCGGATTGGACTTCACGCGCTTGAGCGCCTCGTCGAGCGCCGTCACATATTGCCCGCGCTGGAAGGCCCCAAAGGCGAGATCAGGCTGGCCCGCAGGCACTTGCGCGAAGGCGCCGAAGGTCGAAGCCGCAAGCGCGAAGCCCGCCGCCAGCATGCCGGCGAGCGCCCGCGGCGCATCCTTACGATCCACGCGCGCGCTCCGCCGCCAACCGCGCCGCCGCGTCCGCCATCGCTGCGCGGGGCCCGCGCGGATCGTCCCAGACGGCGCCGCCCAGCGCCACGAAATCAGCGCCCGCCGCGACGAGCGGCTCGATCTCGTCGAGCGCGCCGGCGAAAGCGACGCAGGGCACGTTGAAGATTTCAGCCCACCAGCCCACGCGCTCCAGCGTCTCCGCGAGCGGGGGCCGCCAGCCGTCGGGCGAAGGCTCGCCGAAGGCCACGTAATCGACGTCGACCTCGCCCGCCGTCATCGCATCATGGCGATTGCGCAGGAGGCCCGCGCCCACGATTCGGTCCGGGCGCATGGAGTCGAGCGCCTCTTCGAGCGCGCTCACCAACATGTCGCCGGAGGCGCGCACATGCACGCCGTCCGCCTTGGCGCGCCCGGCCGCCCGCGCATCGCCAACGAGAGCGGCGGCGCCCGCCTTCTGCGTGATCTGAACGAGGGGCGCGGCGATGCGCGCAGCCTCGCCCTCGCCGAAGCCCGAGAGATCAAGAAAGACGCTGGCGACAGGCGCGCCCGCAAGCGCCTCCTGCAAGGCGGCGGCGAAATCGCCCGCGCCCGCGAGCGGCGGCGTGAAAAGATAAAGACCCGGCGAATCGTCCGACATGGGCGCAGACTAACCTGTTCGGTAAGGGAGCGCCTCTGCATCCGGCAGGATTGGGGCGAAAGGACGGCCCGGAGACGGGCTCAGCGCGAGGCCTCGCGCTCCTCCTTGCCCAACAGGTCGAGAAGGGCCGAGCGGCTCTCTTGCAGTCTGGCGAAATGGGCCTGCGCCGCCTCGTCGAGCTTGGCGGCCCCTGCGGGCGTGAGCGCGAGCAGCGCGCGGCGTCGGTCGGTCGCGTCGCGCACGCGCTCGATCAGGCCGGCGGCCTCCAGCCGGTTGGCGAGTTCGGCGGCGGTGTTCGGCTTGATGAGCAGAAGATCGGCCAGTTCGCCAACGGAGACGCGCGAGCCGTCCGGCTTGGCTTTGATCGCCAGAAGCGCCTGATAACGCTGGGGCCCGAGCCCCACAGCCTCAAGCTGGGAATCGCTGAAGGCCATGAAGTTGCGCAAGGCCTGCCGGAATTTGGCGAGGGCTTCGTAGTCGTCCTGGCTGAGTGGCCGATTTGCCACATCCCCAGACTTATCAGCGTCAATCATCCGGCCGCCCCTTAACACGGCGATGAATATCTCGTATCACGACAAAAGAATGATCGTAATACGAATAAATCGCGATACGATCTTTCTAGGCCGTTTCGGGCCAATCGACAACTGGCGCACGCGCCAGCGCAAACACCGCCATACTGGAGGGAAAAATGGGGCTTGTTAAGGGAATTCTACTGGGATCGGGGGCGGCGCTGCTCACCGTCGCCGGCGCGCAGGCCGCCGACCTCCCGACCAGAAAGGCCGCGCCGGTCGAATATGTGAGGATCTGCGACGCCTATGGCGCCGGCTTCTTCTTCATCCCCGGCACGCAGACCTGCCTGCGCATCGGCGGCTATGTCCGCATCGAATACGACAACCGCGCCGAACAGACCGCCGGCACGACCGACTTCTCGCCGGTGAGCTCCTCCAACGGGTCGCACCCCGGCGCGACCTCGGGCTGGTACACGCGCGGCACGCTGATCGCCGACGCCCGCACCCCGACTCCCTATGGCACGGTTCAGGCCTTCATTCAGGCGCGCGTCGTCCAGTCGGGCTCCGGCACGATGCATCAGGACAGCGCCAGCTCGATTGAGGCGGCCTACATCCGCTTCGCCGGCTTCACCTTCGGTCAGGCCCGCCAGCCCTACGCCTTCATGAGCTCGTGGGGCTATATGAGCAATTGGTGGACCGGCTGGCCGAACGGCGTCCGCCAGCTCTCCTACACCCATGTCTTCGGCGGCGGCCTCTCCGCCACCGTCAGCGTGCAGGACGGCAACAGCAACGCGTCGGGCATGGGCATCAACGACAACGCCATCGCGCAGTCGTGGGACAACAACGGTCCGATGTTCGTCGGCGCACTGAACTACGATCAGTCGTGGGGTCGTCTGCAGGCCATGGGCGCCTGGACGCGTGAGCAGCCGAAGATTGCCTCCATCGGCGGCGACGGCTATGCGGTCGGTATGGGCGTCGCGTTCAACCTGCCGATGCTCGGCCGGGGCGACTCCATCGAGTTCACCGCCACGTACTGGGATGGTCTCGCCAAGCTCGGCGTCGGCAACGACAACCTCTCGACCCCCTCGTCAGGATCGTGGGGCCCGGTCGCTCCGCTGCCGTCGCTGCCGATCACGACCTCGCAGGGCTGGAGCGTCGGCGCGCAGTTGCAGCACTACTGGACGCCGCAATGGCGCACGGTGCTGTTCGGCGCCTACGCCGACATGGACCTGAACAACGGCACGACCGACACGGCCACCGCCACCAGCGCGGGCGCCCAGCTCGTGTGGTCGCCGGTCAGCCAGTTCGACATCGGCGTGCAGGCTCTCTACGTGCGCGCCGAACGCAAGAGCGCGACCCCCTCGCGCAACATCGACAACGACAACGTCGGCATGAAGCTGCGCGTCGAACGCCGCTTCTGACCCCTCACAAGATCGGCGCGATCTTCTCCAGAGTCGCGTCTAAACTTGAAACCCGGCGTTCGCGCCGGGTCTTTTTTTGGTGCAGAAAAAAGGGCCCGCGCGACGCGCGAGCCCTCAACGATGAGCCTTAACCCGAAGGCGAAGATCAGGACGCCTTCACCTTCAGCTCGCCCGACGCGTAGCGCTTCGCCATGGCGGAGAGCGGCAGCGGCTTGATCTTGCCGGCCTTGCCTGCGGTGCTGAACTGCTCAAGCCGCTCCTTGCAGAGCTTCGTCATCGCGTCCATCGCGGGCTTGAGATATTTGCGCGGATCGAATTCGCCGGGATGCTCCGCGAGGATCTTGCGGATCTGGCCGGTGATCGCCATGCGGTTGTCGGTGTCGATGTTGATCTTGCGCACGCCGTTCTTGATGCCGCGCTGAATCTCCTCAACCGGCACGCCCCACGTCTGGGGCATCTTGCCGCCGTATTGATTGATGATGTCCTGCAAGTCCTGCGGCACCGACGACGAGCCGTGCATCACCAGATGCATGTTGGGCATGCGGCGATGGATCTCCTCGATCACGTTCATCGCCAGCACCGCGCCGTCGGGCTTGCGCGAGAACTTGTACGCGCCGTGCGACGTGCCCATGGCGATGGCGAGCGCATCGACCTGCGTCTCGTTGACGAATTTCACCGCCTCGTCGGGATTGGTGAGCAATTGATCGTGCGAGAGCTTGCCTTCGGCGCCGTGGCCGTCCTCTTTCTCGCCCATGCCGGTCTCAAGCGAGCCCAGAACGCCCAGCTCGCCTTCGACCGAAATGCCGCCCAGATGCGCCATGTCGACGACCTTCTTCGTCACTTCGACGTTATAGGTCCAGTCGGCGGGCGTCTTGGCGTCGGCCTTGAGCGAACCGTCCATCATCACGGAGGTGAAGCCCGCCTGAACGGCGGTCATGCAGGTCGCGGGCTCGTTGCCGTGATCCAGATGCACGCATACGGGAATGTGCGGATAGATCTCCATCACCGCGTCCATCATGTGCTTCAGCATGATGTCGTTGGCGTACTGGCGCGCGCCGCGCGAGGCCTGAATGATCACCGGCGCGTCGGTGGAATCGGCCGCCGCCATAATGGCGAGCGCCTGCTCCATATTGTTGATGTTGAACGCCGGCACGCCGTAATCATGCTCGGCGGCGTGGTCGAGAAGCTGTCTCAGCGTGATGCGGGCCATGTGCTCCCTCCGAAAGAAGGCGGCCCCGAAGGCCGCCGCGTGCGTGTTCGTCCAAACGTGATGCGGTCAGGCGCCGAGCGCCGCGACGCCGGGCAATTCCTTGCCCTCCATCCATTCCAGAAAGGCGCCGCCGGCGGTCGACACATAGGTGAACCGCTCGCCGACTCCCGCCTGATTAAGCGCCGACACCGTGTCGCCGCCGCCCGCCACCGTCACGAGCTTGCCGGCGTCGGTGAGCGCGGCCGCGGTTTTCGCGACGGCGTTCGTCGCCGCGTCGAACGGCTCCAGCTCGAACGCGCCGAACGGCCCGTTCCACACGAGCGTCTTGCACATGCCCAGAATGCGCTCGACCTCCACGACCGAACGCGGGCCGGCGTCGAGGATCATCTCGTCCGCGCCCACGTTGTCGACCGAGACGACATGAGACGGCGCATGGGCCTTGAATTCTTTCGCCACCACCGCGTCGGACGGCAGGACGATCTCGCATTTGGCGGCCTTGGCGGCTTCGACCATCTTGCGGGCGGTGTCGAGAAGGTCCTTCTCACACAGCGACTTTCCGACGTTCTTGCCTTGCGCGGCGAGGAAGGTGTTCGCCATGGCGCCGCCGATGATGATGAAATCCACGCGCTTGGCGAGATTGGCGAGCAGATCAAGCTTGGTGGAGATTTTTGCGCCGCCCACGATGGCCGCGACGGGCCGCGCGGGATTCTCCAGCGCCTTCTCCAGAGCCTCCAGCTCCGCCTGCATCGTGCGCCCGGCGAAGGCCGGCAGCACGCGCGCGACGCCGTCCGTCGAGGCGTGGGCGCGATGAGCGACGGAGAAGCCGTCGTTCACATAGAGGTCGCCGAGTTTCGCCAGCTCCGCGACGAAGGCGGGATCGTTCTTCTCTTCGCCCTTATGGAAGCGAGTGTTCTCGAGCAGCAGAATGTCGCCGGGCTTCATCGCCGCGACCGCCGCCTGCGCCGGCGCGCCGATGCAATCCTCCGCGAAGGCGACGGGCCGGCCCGTGTAGCGCGCCATGATGTCGACGAGGATGCGCAGGGAGTTCTCAGGATCAGGGCCATTCTTCGGCCGGCCGAAATGCGACAGCAGGATCACCTTGCCGCCCTTGTCGGCGATTTCATGGATCGTGGGAACGATGCGCTCGATGCGCGTGGCGTCTGCGAGCTTGCCGTGCTCCATCGGCGCGTTGAGGTCGACGCGCAGGAGAACGCGCTTGTTCTGGAAATCGGCGGCGTCGAGCGAACGAAACTTCGGCATTGTCCTGTGCGGGTCTGCGGCGCGCGCCGCGTGAAAAAGAAAGGGCGCGGCCCTGCGGCCGCGCCCCGGTGGATCAGATCTGCTTCGCCATCGCGACCGCTGTGTCGGCCATGCGGTTGGAGAAGCCCCATTCGTTGTCGTACCAGGACAGAATGCGCACGAACGTGCCGTCGATCACCTTCGTCTGGTCGAGATGGAAGACCGACGAATGGCTGTCGTGGTTAAAGTCGATGGAGACGTTCGACGTGTCGGTGTAGCCGAGAACGCCCTTCAGCTCCTGCGAGGCGGCGCGCTTGATGGCGTTGTTGATCTCTTCCGTCGTCGTCGCCCGCTTGGCGGTGAACTTCAGGTCCACGACCGAGACGTTCGGCGTGGGCACGCGGATCGCCGCGCCGTCGAGCTTGCCGTTCAGCTCCGGCAGCACGAGGCCCACGGCCTTCGCGGCGCCGGTGGAGGTCGGGATCATCGACAAGGCCGCCGCGCGGGCGCGGTAGAGATCCTTGTGCATCGTGTCGAGCGTCGGCTGGTCGCCCGTGTAGGAATGAATCGTCGTCATGAAGCCGTGCTCGATGCCGATCGTGTCGTTCAGCACCTTGGCGACGGGCGACAGGCAATTCGTCGTGCACGAGGCGTTGGAGACGACGAGGTGATCCTTCGTCAGCTTGTCGTGGTTCACGCCGAAGACGACCGTGAGGTCGGCGTCGTCGCAGGGCGCGGAGACGAGCACGCGCTTGGCGCCGGCGTCCAGATGGGCCTTCGCCTTGTCCTTCGAGGTGAAGATGCCCGTGCATTCGAGCGCGACGTCCACCTTCAGCTCACGGTGGGGAAGCTCGGCGGGATTGCGGATCGCGGTGACCTTGATGGGGCCGCGGCCGACATCGATCGTATCGCCGGCCACTGTGACTTTACCGGGGAAGCGGCCGTGGACCGAGTCGAAGCGCAGCAGATGGGCGTTGGTCTCCACCGGGCCGAGATCGTTGATGGCGACCACCTCGATGTCCGTGCGCCCTGATTCCACGATGGCGCGCAGAACGTTGCGGCCAATGCGCCCGAACCCGTTGATAGCGACCCTCACAGCCATGGCTTTCTCTCCGATCCTTGTTCGTCCGGTCCTTGTTCTTCCAGCGCGCCCTTGCGTGCGCGCCGCTCTGGCCTCAGAGGCGGGCGAGCGCGGCCTGCGCCGCTTTCTCCGCCGTAATGCCAAAATATTCGTAAAGCGTTTTGTAGGGCGCGCTCGCGCCGAACCCATCCATACCGATGAAGACGCCGTCTGAACCGATGATCGCGTCCCAGCCCATGCGCACGGCGGCCTCAATCGCCACCTTCACCGGCGCCGATCCGACCACCGCCTGACGTTCGGAAACGTCGCGCGCGAGGAACAGATCCATGCAGGGAACCGAAACGACGCGCGCCGAAACGCCCTTGTCCGCCAAGAGCTTTTGCGCGTCGAGCGCGATGGCGACCTCAGAGCCTGACGCGAACAGCGACACCTGCGCCGCGCCTTTGGCGGGCGACAATTCATAGGCGCCGCCGGCTGAGAGGTTCTCTTCGACGAATTGTTTACGCACTTGCGGAAGATTTTGCCGCGTCAGCGCCAGAACGCTCGGGGCGACGCGCGATTCCAGCGCGAGCTGCCAGCATTCGAGCGTCTCGGTCTGGTCGGCGGGGCGGAAAACATTGAGGTTGGGCATGGCGCGCAGGCTGGCGAGCGTCTCGACCGGCTGGTGCGTCGGCCCGTCTTCGCCGAGGCCGATGGAGTCATGGGTCAGCACCTCGATGTGGCGCAGGCCCATGAGAGCGGCGAGGCGCAGCGAGGGGCGCATGTAATCGGCGAAGACGAGGAAGGTCGCGCCCGAAGGAATGTAGCCGCCGTGCAGCGCCATGCCGTTGAGGGCGGCGGCCATGCCGTGCTCGCGAATGCCCCAGTGCACGAAGCGTCCCGCGTAGTTTCCCGGCGCGATGGCGGGCGTGGCGGCGACTTTCGTATTGTTGGAGCCGGTGAGGTCGGCGGAGCCGGTGACAAGCTCAGGCGCGTGCGGGGCGAGCGCATTGAGCACGGCCTCCGACGCTTTGCGGGTCGCGATCTCGCTCGCGTCCTCGGCGATCTTCTTCTTGTAGTGCTGGGCGGCGGCCTTCAGGGCCAGCGGCAACTGGCCCGCGAGACGACGCTCGAATTCGGCGCGGCGGGCGCCGTCCATGGCGGCGACGCGCGCCTTCCAGGCGGCGTTGGCGGCGGCGCCGCGGGAGCCGGCGGCGCGCCATGCGGCGAGAATGTCCGCCGGAATGACGAAGGGCTCATGCGGCCAGCCGAGCGCGGCGCGGGCGCCCGCGATCTCCTCGGCGCCGAGCGGCTCACCGTGGGACTTCGACGTGCCGGCGCGCTTGGGCGCGCCATAGCCGATCACGGTCTTGCAGGCGATGAGCGAGGGACGGTCGGAGGCGCGCGCGGCCTCGATGGCGGCGGCGATGGCGTTCTGGTCATGGCCGTCGACGCGGCAGGCTGCCCAACCGGCCGCCTCAAAGCGCTTGAGCTGGTCCACGGAATCAGCGACCGACAGGGGCCCGTCGATGGAGATGCCGTTGTCGTCCCACAGGACGATCAGCCGGTTCAGCTTGAGATGGCCGGCGATGGCGATGGATTCCTGGCTAATCCCCTCCATCAGGTCGCCGTCGGAGGCCAGCACATAGGTATGGTGGTCCACCACGTCGCCGAACTCGGCGTTGAGCATGCGCTCGGCCAAGGCCATGCCGACGGCGGTGGCGACGCCCTGCCCCAGCGGGCCGGTGGTGGTCTCGACGCCGGCGGTGATGAAATTCTCAGGGTGGCCGGGCGTCTTGGAATGGAGCTGGCGGAAGTTCTTCAGCTCGTCGATCGTCATCTCCGGCGCGCCGGTCAGATGCAGAAGCGCGTAGAGCAGCATCGAGCCATGGCCGGCTGAGAGCACGAAACGGTCGCGGTCGGGCCATTTCGGATCGGCGGCGTCGAATTTCAGCACGCGCGTGAACAGGGCTGTGGCGATGTCAGCCGCCCCCATCGGCAGGCCGGGATGTCCGGATTTGGCCTTCTCGACCGCGTCCATGGCGAGCGCGCGGAGGGCGTTAGCCATGTCGGTGTGGGAGATCGTCATGTCGGCTTTCCAAAAGTGACGCGGGAAAGGCCGTGCGAGACGCGCCCGGCGGCCGGAACGGCGTTTCCATTAACACCTCGCCCCCGCCTGTCAAAGCGCAGCCGGACGCTTGCGGCGCGACAAGCGCGCCTTGCGGCGATTCATCTGTGGGCAAAGCGGAAAACCAGCGTTGACCCTCGTGCGCAAGGGGCCGCTAATGGCCGCGATGAAACTTCCAGCCCGGCTTGAAGACTCGCTGAAGCGCTTCGCCTCCGCCCTCGACCACCTCGAGGCGGCGGGAGAGCGGCTGGCCATCGCGGACCGGGTGCGCGCCGACCTCGAGGACGAGCTGTCCGTCATGCAGGACGACCGCGCGCGCCTCGCCGCCGAGCTCGACGGCGCCCTCGCCCGCGCCCGGGCGCTTGAGCACGCCAACGAAGACGTGCGCGAACGGGTGGAGCGCGCCAGCGCCAGCGTGCGCGCCGTGCTTGAGGCGGCGCGCGCGGGGCGGGAGGGCTGAGCATGGCGCAGGTCAACGTCACCATCGCCGGCCGGCCCTATCGCATGGCCTGCAACGACGGCGAAGAGCCCCATCTCGAAGAAATGGCCCGCATGGTCGACGCCAAGATCGCCGAGATGCGCCGCTCCTTCGGCGAAATCGGCGACCAGCGCCTCACGGTCATGGCGGCCATCACGCTCGCCGACGAGCTCGCCGAGTCGCGCCGCAAGATCGAGGCGCTCAACGCCGAGGTCGCCAGCGTGAACGACACGCGCGAGGCCGCCCTGCACGCGACCGACGGATGGGCCGTAACGCTCGCCGACGCGCTCGACGCCGCCTCCGCGCGCATCGAGGGCCTCACCCAGCAGATGAACGCCGGCTGGCGCAAGCCGTAAGCGCAAGCCGCGACGCGCCGCGCGACGCCTGCGGCCCCGCTGGCTTTTTGCCCCCCGCTCCCCTACATTGATCGGGCGGGGCTGCGGATCGCGTGTTGGACACTATTTCCGGGGCCTTATCGATCTCTTGGGAGCTGTCCCTGCCCTTGTCCGTGGACTTGGGCACATGGCGCCCACCTACTTTGTAGGTTCCCGGGATCGATGTCCCACGGCTCATGTGGCTCCGCGCTCTCCCCTTTCGCTCTTGCCGCGCCTCTTGCCGCGCCTTTCGCTTCGCCCTCCCGCGCCCGCGCGGATTGTGCTAGCGAGCGGACATGGCCGACGACGCCCCTTCCGACAAACCGACCCTGCGCCGCGCCGCGCTCGCCCGCCGGGCCGATGCGCCCGACGCCCTGCGCGAGGCCTTCGCCGAACGTCTCGCCCTTGAGGGCGTGGCCCTCGCGCGCCGTTTCTTCGCGCGCACGGTCGCTTTGTTCTGGCCCGTGGGCACGGAGCCCGACACGCTGCTGCTCGCCATGGCCTGCGACTATCACGAAATCATCGTCGGCCTGCCCTGCGCGGGCGCGCCGGGAACCCCGCTCGTCTTTCGCCGCTGGCGTCGCGGCCAGCCCACGGTCGAAGGCGTGATGCGCATTCCCGAACCTGCGCGCAGCCTGCCGGAAGTGCAGCCCGATCTCATCTTCACCCCGCTCACCGCCTTCGACCGGCGCGGCTATCGTCTGGGCTACGGCGGCGGCTATTACGACGCGACGCTCGCGCGCATCCGCGCCGCGCGCCCCGTGCCGACGGTGGGCGTCGGCTTCTCCTGTCAGGAGATCGCGCGCGTGCCAGAGCAAGACCACGACCAGCCGCTCGATTTCATCCTCACCGAAACCGAACTCATCGACTGCTCGCTCGCCTGGCGGGCGGACGCGCAGACCTGAAGGAGCGCCCCATGCGCATGCTTTTCATCGGCGACGTCGTGGGCCGCGCCGGCCGCCACGCCCTCGTGGACGCCCTGCCCGACCTGCGCACGCGCTGGAAGCTCGATTTCGTCTGCGTGAACGGCGAGAACGCCGCCGGCGGTTTCGGCATCACCGAATCCATCTGCGAGGAATTCATCAACGCCGGCGCCGATTGCGTGACGCTGGGCAATCACGCATGGGACCAGCGCGAGACGCTCGTCTTCATCGAGCGTCAGCCGCGCCTCATCAGGCCTGCGAACTTTCCCGCCGGCACGCCCGGGCGCGGCGTGAACCTCATCGAAGCGCAGAACGGCGCGCGGGTGCTTGTGATGAATCTCATGGGCCGCATTTTCATGGATCCGCTTGACGATCCCTTCGCCATCGTCGACCGCGAGCTGGAGGCCTGCCCGCTCGGACGCGGCTGCGACGCCGCCATCGTCGACATCCATGCGGAGACGACGAGCGAGAAATACGCCATGGGCCATTTCTGCGACGGCCGCGCCTCCCTCGTCGTCGGCACGCACACGCACGCGCCCACCGCCGACGCGCAGATCCTGCCCGGCGGCACAGCCTATCAGAGCGACGCCGGCATGACGGGCGATTATGATTCCGTGATCGGCATGAACAAGGCCGAACCGCTGCATCGCTTCACGCGGCGCATCTCATCCGGCCGTTTCGAACCGGCGGACGGGCCTGCGACTTTGTGCGGCGTGGCGGTGGAGACGGACGCGACGGGCCTTGCGACCATGATCGCGCCCGTGCGCCTCGGCGGGCGACTGCAAGAGGCGCGCCCCGCCGCGTGGGAATGAGTATGGCATAAGGACGCCGCGCGCATGAACGCCCCGCACATCGAAGATGACGCCTTTCTTCATCCTTTCGTCGGCATGGACGCCGCCTCCTGTCTGCGCGCGCGCGCGCAGGCCCATCCCGACAAGCCTTTCCTCATCTGGGCGCCGCATGAGGGCGCGGGCCGCACATGGACATGGGCCGCCTTTGAACACGACGTCGCCCGCCTCGCCGGCGGCCTGCGCGCGCGCGGAATCAGCGAAGGCGACCGCGTGTTCATCCTGCTTGAGAACTGCCCGGAGACGCTCATCGCGCGCTTCGCCTGCGCATGGATCGGCGCCGTCGCCGTTCTCGCCAATCCCGCGCTCGCAGCGCCCGAAGTGCGCGACCTTGTGGAGGCGACGGGCGCGCGCGCCGGCCTCACCCAGCCGCGCCTCTTCGACATGCTCGCCGCCTGCCCCGGCCTCTCTTTCGTCGCCGCGATCGCCCATGACGCCGGCGCGCCGCCGACGGCGAACATTCCCGCCGCCGCGCGCTTCGACGCGCTGATGGGCGACCGCGCGCCCGCCCGCGCGCCTGATCCGCTCAGCCCGGCGCTGATCTTGTTCACCACCGGCACGACGGCGCGCGCGAAGGGCGTGGTCTGGACTCACGCCAATCTTCTGTGGGGCGCGAAAATGGCCGCGACCCAGCAAGGCGTGCGCGCGGACGACGTCTATCAGATCTTCCTGCCGCTCTTTCACGTCGTCGGCTTCTCATGGTCCTTCCTCGGCGCCTTTTTCGCCGGCGCGACCGTGGTGCTGCAACCGCGCTTCTCGGCGAGCCGCTTCTGGCCGGTGGCGACCGCCCATCGCGCCACCATGGCCTCGCAGGTGAAATTCACCTCGAGCGTTCTGGGCGAAAGCGAGCCGCCGCCGCACGCCTTCCGCATGTGGATCACCGCCAATCACACGCCCGCCTTCGCCCAGCGTTTCGGCGTGCGCGAACTCACCGGCTGGGGCATGACGGAAATGGTGGCGCAGGGCATCGTCGGCGATCCATGGTCGGAGCAGCCTGCGCGCTCCATCGGCCGCCCCTCCGTCGGCTATCGCATCCATGTGGAGGACGACGCGGGCAAGCCCGTGCGGCCGGGCGAAACGGGCCATCTGTTCGTTGGCGGCGTGCGCGGCCTGTCGATCTTCCGCGATTACTTCGAAGACGCGCGCACGACGGCGGAAGCGTTCGACGCGCGCGGGCGCTTCATCACCGGCGACCGCGTGACCCTGCTCGAAGACGGCTGGCTCGAATTCGCGGACCGCACGAAGGACGTCATCAAGGTCGGCGGCGAAGGCGTGTCGGGCGGCGAGGTTGAGGCCTGCATCATGCAGGTCGCGGGCGTGCGCGAAGCCGCCGTCGTCGGCGCGCCCGACGCCACATGGGGCGAGCGCGTGATCGCTTTCGTCATCGCGGGCGAAGGCGCCGGCGCGCCCGAGGCGCTGCGCGCGCAGGTGGAGGCCCATTGCCTCGCCTCGCTCGCGAAATTCAAGCGCCCGGCGGAGATCCGCGTCGTCGACGACGTGCCGCGCATCGGCTTCGGCAAGATCGCGAAGGTGAAATTGCGCGAGGCCCTCGTCGCCGAACAGGAGCAGCGCCCGTGAGCAAGCCGCCCATCGATTTCTACTTCGACGTCTTCTCGCCCTTCGCTTATCTCGCCGCCACGCGCATCGACGCGCTCGCCGCGCGCCATGGCCGGACGGCGGACTGGAAGCCGGTTCTCGTCGGCGTCACCGTGATGAAAGTGATGGGCATGAAGCCCCTGCCCGACTATCCGCTGAAAGGGCCCTATCTCGCCCATGACGCGGCGCGGCTCGCCAAGCTCTGGAACGTGCCGCTGCAAATGCACGGCCTGCGCGGCCACACGTCCATCAAAGCCATGCGCGCCTATGTGTGGCTGAAGGCGCGCGACCCGGCTCTCGCCAAGCGTTTCGCCATGGCGATGTTCGAGAAACTGTGGACGCGGGGCGAGGATTTCACTTTGCCGAAATCATGGGAGGCTGAGACGCGCGCGCTCGGCGTCGATCTCGCCGAACTTATGAACGCCATCGGGCTTGAGGAGACCAAACTCGCGCTGCACCGCGACGTCGAAAGCGCGGTGGCGGCGGGCGTGTTCGGCGTGCCCTTCGTCATCGCCGACGGCGAGCCCTTCTTCGGCTGCGATCATTTCTGGATGCTGGAGACCTGGCTCTCCAAAGGCGTCTGGACGGCGGACTGATCTGCAATAACCGCGCGCTAGGATGCGCGCGGTCCAGAGAGGCGCCCTATGGACCGCGCGCGTCCCCGCGCGCACGTCACGCGCAGAAACGCTTGGCGAAGAGCCTTACTCCACCTTGGCGCCGGAGGCCTTCACCACAGGGCCCCACTTCTCCACCTCCGACTTGATGAAGGCGGCGAATTCATCGGGCGTGCTCGTCAGCGGATCGAGCCCGATGGAGAAGAGCTTCTCGCGCATGTCAGGCCGCGCGAGCATGGCGGCGATGGTGGCGTTGTACTTGTCGACGATGGCGCGCGGCGTGCCCGCCGGCGCGACGACGCCGAACCAGCCGCGCACGTCGAAATCCTTCCAGCCCTGTTCGGCCATGGGCACGACGTCCGGCAGCGAACGCGAGCGCTCCTTCGACGTCACGCCGATGGCGCGCAGCGTGCCCGCCTGAATGTGCGAGATCACGTCGGGGATGGAGACGAACATCAATTGCAGCTGGCCCGAGAGCAGATCCGGCACGGCGGCGGCCGCGCCGCGATAGGGCACGTGCTGCATTTTCACGCCTTCCATCATCTTCACCATCTCACCGGCCAGATGCTGGGTCGTGCCCGTGCCCGCCGAGCCGAAAGAGATCTTGTCGGGATTGGCGCGCGCGTAATTGACGAGCTCGCGCACGTTCTTCGCCGGCACGGAGGGATGAACCACGACGACGTTCTTGAGTTCGGCGGCGAGAATGATCGGCGCGAAATCCTTCACCGGATCGAAGCGCATCCTGTCGCCGTAGAGCGAGGGATTCACGCCATGGGTGGAGACCGTCACCATGCCGATCGTGTAGCCGTCCGGCGCGGAGCGCGCGGTCGCCTCAGCGCCGATATTGCCGCCAGCGCCGACGCGGTTCTCCACGATGACCTGCTGGCCCCATTGCTTGCCGATGTCGTCGGCGATCATGCGCGCGAGAATGTCGAGCGAGCCGCCCGGCGTCGTCAGCGTGATGAGCCGCAGGGGCTTATTGGGGAAAGCGGTCGCGCTTCCCTGCGCCTGCGCGCCGCCAGCGGTCAGCCCCAAGGCGACCAGAGCGCCCAGCGCCCGCGTGAATGAAAACCGCATGCGATCCTCCCCTCCCTGTTCGATGGGGAGAGATGATCCGCAAAACGGATGATTTGGCAAGGACCCTGATATTCCTCTCGTCGCCCACCCGGGGGGAAGACGAAAAAGCCCCGCATGAGCGGGGCTTTTAAGAGGCGTTGAGGCGCTGGTCAGGCCGAGGGCTGAGGCTCCAGCCCACCCGCACCCGGCTCCGCGCGCGGCGGACGCGGCTTGGTCGTCGGCAGGACGGAGGCGCGCGGCGCCGGCGGCTCATCGGTGGGCTCGCGCGTGGGGCGCTTGCCGTTGAGCAGGTCCTTCAGCTCATCGCCGGTGAGCGTCTCGAATTCGAGCAGCGCTTCGGCGATCGTCGTGAAGGCCTCGTTGTTCTCGGTGATGATTCGACGGGCCGTCTGATAGCCCTCGTCCACCAGACGACGCACTTCCGCATCGATCTTCTGGGCGGTGGCCTCGGAAATGTTCTGCTGCCGGCCGACCGACATGCCGAGGAACACCTCCTCCTGATTCTCGCCATAGGCGACGAGGCCGAGTTCATCGGAATAGCCGAGACGGGTCACCATGGCGCGCGCCATTTTGGTCGCCTGCTCGATGTCGCCGGAGGCGCCGGAGGTGATGTTCTCCTTGCCGAAGGTGAGCTCCTCCGCCACGCGCCCGCCCATGGCGACTGCAAGCTGCGAGGTGAACTCTTTGTACTTCATCGAATAGCGATCGCCCTCGGGCAGGAATTTCACCATGCCGAGCGCGCGTCCGCGCGGAATGATCGTCGCCTTATGCACCGGCACGCCGGCGGGCACGAACATGCCGACGAGGGCGTGGCCCGCCTCGTGATAGGCGGTGAGCTTCTTCTCCTCCTCCGACATCGCCATGGATTTGCGCTCGGCGCCCATCATGACTTTGTCCTTGGCGTCTTCGAACTCCTGATGCGTCACCACGCGCTTGTTGCGGCGCGCGGCGAGCAAAGCCGCCTCGTTGACGAGGTTCATCAGGTCGGCGCCCGAGAAGCCGGGCGTGCCGCGCGCGATCACCTTGAGGTCGACGTCCGGCGCCAGCGGCACCTTGCGCACGTGCACCTTCAGGATTTTTTCGCGGCCCGAAACGTCCGGGTTCGGCACGACGATCTGGCGGTCGAAACGGCCCGGACGCAGAAGCGCGGGGTCGAGCACGTCCGGCCTGTTGGTCGCGGCGATGATGATGATGCCCTCGTTGGGCTCGAAGCCGTCCATCTCGACCAGCAATTGGTTGAGCGTCTGCTCGCGCTCGTCATTGCCGCCGCCAAGGCCGGCGCCGCGGTGGCGGCCGACCGCGTCGATTTCGTCGATGAAGATGATGCAGGGCGCGTTCTTCTTGGCCTGTTCGAACATGTCGCGCACGCGGCTCGCGCCCACGCCCACGAACATCTCCACGAAGTCAGAGCCCGAAATGGTGAAGAAGGGCACGTTGGCCTCGCCCGCCACGGCGCGCGCGGTCAGCGTCTTGCCGGTGCCCGGCGGGCCGACGAGCAGCACGCCGCGCGGAATGCGTCCGCCCAGCCGCTGGAATTTCTGCGGATCGCGCAGGAACTCAACGATCTCCTGCAAATCCTCCTTCGCCTCGTCGATGCCCGCCACGTCCTCAAACGTGACGCGCCCATGCGCCTCCGTGAGGAGTTTCGCTTTCGACTTGCCGAAGCCCATGGCCTTGCCGCTCGATCCCTGCATCTGGCGCGACAGGAAGATCCACACGCCGAGGAAGGCGATGAGCGGAAGGCCGTTGACCAGAAGCGTCACGAGCCAGCTGTTGCCCTCCTGCGGGGGGCGGGCGGCGATGGAGACGTTCTTGGAATAGAGCTTCTGCACCAGCGACGGATCGTTCGGCGCATAGGTGGAGAAGGGGCGATTGTCCGTGAAATGGCCCGAAATCTCCGGCCCGGAGATCGTCACCTCGCGCACGCGGCCCTGATCGACCTCGCTCAGGAGCTGGCTGAAGGTGATCTGCTGGGACATCTCCCGCTGGGAGGGGTTCTGGAACAACATGACCAGAGCCACCACCAGAAGGAAGATAATCACCCAGAGAGCGAAGTTCCGCACATTGGGATTCATTGCGTCCTGCCGTAGATCCTGCCGGGTGATGCGCTGCAACGACGCGCCGGATCCTGGCGCCGCTGGCTATTGACCTTTAATCTAGGCGCGCCCGGCCCCCTTGCCAAGGGAAGCGGCCGCCACGGAATCGCTGCGCGCCGGCTTTTCGACGTTTGCGTGAACGGATTGCGTCTTTTCCCCTGCATTTGCGCGCCCACGCCGACGCAGGCCCTCGCGGCGCAGGTCGAGCAGGCCCGTATGGTCAAGCGTCAAAACCGCCCCCGCGAGCGTCGTGCGCAGGCCCCTGCCCTCTGTCGCCGCCGCCGCCAGCCGGGCGAAGGCCGCCTCCAGCCGCTGAAGCCGCACCGGGGCGCCGGCGAGGGCGGCGATCTCGCCCTCCAGAACGCGCAAGGCGAGCTCCTGCGGTTCAGCAAGGAGCGCGCGCATAGACAGGACGACCCGGTCCTGGGCGCGCGAAGCGAGCGCCCGTGCGCCCGCCTGCGCCGCCGCCTGCGCCAGAGCGTCCTCGGCGCGGGCGGCCCTTCGGGCCAGCTCGGCGAGCCTTTGGGCGTCGAGCCCTTCCGCAGCCAGAGCGGGCGCCAGCCGGCGCAGACGCGCGCGGGCGTAGCGCGGATCAAAATTGGAGGCGTCCTCCGCCGGCTGAAGGCCCTGCGCGGCGCAAAAGGCGACAAGATCCTCCTTGCTGAAATCAAGGAGCGGACGGGCGAGCGTGAGCCCGCCCAGCGGACTGGCCGGCCGCATGCCGGCGAGCCCTGCGAGGCCGCTGCCGCGCGCCATGCGCATGAGCAGCGTCTCCGCCTGATCGTCGCGATGATGGGCGACCATCACCACATCGGCGCCGCAGGCGCGGGCATGATCGAGCAGCAAGCCATAACGCGCCTCGCGGGCGCGCTCCTGCACGCGGCTGCGCGGCTTCTCGCCGTCCCAGACAAGGATCGCGTGGGGAACGCCGAGCCGCGCGCAAAGGTCGGAGACCGCCTGCGCCTCAGCGCCTGATTGCGCGCGCAGGCCGTGATCGACGGTGGCGGCGAACAAGGCGGGGCCGTCGGCGCGCGCGGCGCGCCAATTGCTGGCGAGTTTAAGAAGGGCAAGGGAATCGGGCCCGCCGGAGACTGCGAGCAAAAGTCCGCGGGCCTGCGCATAGGGCGCGAACAGGGCGTCGCGCTGGCGCGCGTTCAGCACTGGACCCGCTTCATGTCGCGGTCGGCGCTCGCCTTCAGGGTCGCGGACGCGGCGGGATATTTGCGGCCGACTTCGGCCCATGCGGCGCAGGCCTGCTCCTTGGCGCCGAGCTTCTCGAGCGACTGGCCGAGACGCCACAGGCTCTGCGGCGCCTGCGCGCTTTTGGAGAAATCGGTCGAGACCTTCAGGAATTGTTCGGCCGCCTCGCGATGGCGTCCGCGCCGCGCGTAAACGTCGCCGAGATTGTACATGGCGCCGGGCGCAAGCTGGCTCGTGGGATAGCGGCCGATGAAGCCCACAAGGCTCGCCTCGGCGGCCTCAAGCTGGTTGGCGCGGGCCTGCGCCAGCGCCGCCTCATATTCCGCGCGCGGACCGCTGACGCTGGGTTCGACGGGCGCGGCGGGGGCCGAAGCGGCGGGGGCCGAAGCGACGGGTCCGGCGGAGGCCGTCTGCGGGCTCGCCAGAGGGGCTGAGGGCGGGGTCTGGCCGAGCGGAGCAGGGCCTGGCGCAAGGCCGGAAGCAAGCCCCGCGGTGGAGCCGGTCGCAGGGCTTTGCGCGCTCGGCGGCGCGTCGACGCGGCCCCGGCGCGGGTTCATGAGGTCGAGCGGCGCGCTGGGGTCCTGCACCGGGTCGGCGGCGACAGGCCCGCCCAGCGGGCCGGCCACGCCCGGGCGCCCATCAAGGGGGCTGCGCCCGCCGCCGGCGGCCTCGCGCGGCCCCTGCCCCGCACTCTGGCTGGGATCGAACATCTCGCCCCGGCGGCCGGCGGGCGCGCGCGGCTCCTCCGCCTGCGGCGGGCGGCCTGACTGCTCCTGCAGGCGGCGAAGCTGGAACTGGGTCTCCTCCAGCTGGCCGGTGAGGGCGCGCACCTCGCGCTCCAGCCGGTCGAGGCGCAGCATCAGCGCGCCGACGTCGGTCGCCGGCTGCGGCGGCGAGCGCTCGAAGAACTGGGCGTGGGCGGGCGCGCCGGCCAGACATGCGCCCACCAGCCCCGCCGCAAGGGCGGACGGAAGGAGGCGGCGCAGGGCGGCGCGGAACGAGCGAGCGGGGTCTGTCATGCGGACGGATCAATCTAGATGCGGCCGATCAAGCGGCGACGAGCGGGAGCCTTACAAGAGACGCCCGCGCGAGGATAGGCCGGCCCATGGCCAAAATGGGGCGCAAACCCGCCAAAACGAGGCGAAAACGCCTCAGGGGCGCGAAAAACAAAGCGGCCGCAGCGGCTGGAGGACCGCTGCGGCCGTTTTGACGCCGGCTGTGAGGCTTTACGCGCCGGCGCCGCCGAGCACCGTCACCGCGCGGCGGTTCTGGGACCAGCAGGAAATGTCGTTGCACACCGCCACCGGGCGCTCCTTGCCGTAGGAGATCGTGCGGACGCGGTTGGCGGGCACGCCGCGGGCGACGAGATAATTCTTCGCGGCTTCCGCGCGCTGGGCGCCGAGGGCGAAATTGTATTCACGCGTGCCGCGCTCGTCGGCGTGGCCTTCCATCGTGATCGTGTAGCGCGGATATTGCGCGAGCCACTGGGCCTGCTTGTCGAGGATGCCCTGCGCCTGCGAGGTCAGCTCCACCGAATCGGTCTCGAAATAAACGCGGTCGCCCACGTTCACCACGAAATCCTGCTGGCTGCCGGGCGTCGCCGCCCCCGCGCGCCCGCCAAGGCCGCCCAGCGCATTGGGATCCTCATTGGGATTCTTGGAACAGGCGGAGATCGCCAGAGCCGCCGTCAGCGCCGCGGCGATGCGCAGGACGCGCGCGCTCGTGAAAATCGTCATTCCAAACTCCTGTGCTGCCAAAGGCCCGACCGCGACGCATGCGCCCCGGCGCTTGCCCGAAGGCTTACCGCCCGGATGGTTAAGCGAAGGTTCCATCAACCTTTCCGAACGCTTTTTTCGAACCGTTGCATTTGAGCGAACGTGCGACGTGCTTAACGGATGGTTAATGGCGCAAATGGGGCGAAGCGGCGCTGGCGGGCTCGGCAGGCGCGCTTTTCCACGCTAGTGTGTCGAAAACGCACGGCCCCGCAGAGGCAGCAGGGGGAGACGCATGACCATCGCCGTCTTTTTCAACCCCAATGGGGAGCCCGACGGCTTCCTGCGCCTGATGGACGATTTCCCCGGCCTCGACATGCGCGCGGCCCCGGACGCGGCGGCGCTCGCCGGAGCGCTTGAGGGCGCGGAGATTCTCATTACCTCCAACCGCGTCTATACGCCCGACAATGCGCGCCTGATCCGCGAGCGCGGAACGAGCCTGCGCTGGATTCAATTCGTCACCTCCGGCTTCGACAAGGCGCAGGCGAGCGGCCTGCCGCGCGGCGTCGCCATCACGAACGTCGCGGGCCTGCGCGCCTTCGCCGTGGCGGAGCACGCCCTGTTCCTCCTGCTCGGCCTCATGCGCCGCGTGCGCCTGACCGAAAGAGCGCGCGCGCAGGGAACATGGTCGCGCGACGAGGTGACGCCGCTCCTCGACAATCTCGCCGGCAAGCGTCTTCTGATCGTCGGCTGCGGCGCCATCGGTCAGGAGATCGCGCGCAAGGCGAAAGCTTTCGACATGCATGTGACCGGCCTCACCCGCGCCAGCGGGCCGCTCGCGCATTTCGACGCCCTGCGTCCGCGCGAGCAGCTTGTCGAAGCCGCCGCCGCCTGCGACGCGCTCGTCGTCGCCGCAGCCTATGACGAGACGACGAGCCGCATCATCTCGCGCGCCGTCATCGACGCTTTGCCGCGCCACGCCGTGGTGGCGAACATCGCGCGCGGCCTTCTCATCGATCAGGACGCGCTTGTGGAGGCGCTCGCCGCCGGACGCATCGCCGGCGTCGGCCTCGACGTGATGGAGGAGGAGCCCATGGCCCCGGATCATCCGCTCTGGAGCATGGACGGCGCGCTCATCACGCCTCATATCGCCGGCGCCGGCGGACCGGGAACAGGCGCCACCCACGCCAGCATGTTCGCCGACAATCTGCGCCGCTATCTCGCGGGCGAAAAGCTCGCCAACCTGTGCATCGAGCGCACGTAAGCAACGATCAGACGGCAAGCGCCTTGGCGCCCGCGTCGAACTGAAGCCGCGCGAGCCGCGCATAGAGCCCGTCGCGCGCAACAAGCGAGGCGTGCGTGCCCTCCTCCGCCACGCGGCCTTCGTCCAGCACGAGAATGCGGTCGGCCTTGAGCACGGTGGCGAGCCTGTGCGCGATGACGAGCGTGGTGCGTTCCCCCATCATGCTCTCGAGCGCGGCCTGCACGAGCGTTTCGTTCTCCGCGTCGAGCGCGGAGGTCGCCTCGTCGAGCAGAAGGATCGGCGCGTCCTTCAGGATCGCGCGGGCGATGGCGATGCGCTGGCGCTGGCCGCCTGACAGCGTAACGCCGCGCTCGCCCACGCGCGCGTCATAGCCTTCCGACAGACCGGCGATGAACTCATCCGCCGCCGCGCGGCGCGCCGCGTCCACGATCTGCGCGCGCGCAGCGGCGCTGCGCCCATAGGCGATGTTCTCCGCGATCGTGGCGGCGAAGATCGCGGATTCCTGCGGCACGAGGCCCATGCGTCCGCGCAGCTCCGCAGGATCGGCGAGGCGCACGTCGACGCCGTCGACGAGAACGCGCCCCTCCTGCGGATCATAAAAGCGCATCAGCAATTGAAAGATCGTGGACTTGCCCGCGCCCGACGGGCCGACGATGGCGACCGTTTCGCCCGGCCGCACGCTGAACGACAAGCCGCGCAAGGCGGCGGCGTCCGCGCGCGTGGGATAGGCGAAGGAGACGTCCTCGAAGGCGATCTCGCCGCGCGCGGGCGAGGGCAGGCGCACGGGAACCGGCGGCGCCGCGATGGAGGGCTTCGTCTCCAGAAGATCGGCGATGCGCGCGGCGGCGCCGGCGGCGGCGGAGATTTCGCTCCACACTTCCGACAGCTGGCCGAGCGCGCTCGCGCCGAACACGGCGTAAAGCACGAATTGCGACAAGAGCCCGCCCGTGATGCGCCCGGCGAGCACGTCCTGCGCGCCCAGCCACAAAACGCCGATCACGCTCGCGAAGGCGAGGAAGATCGCGACGACGGTGAGAACGGAGCGCGCGGCCATGGCGCTGCGCGCGGCCTCATAGGCGTGCTCGACGGCGACGCGGAAGCGCGCGCCCGCGGTGCGCTCAGCGGTGAAGGCCTGCAGGGTTCGCACGCCGCCAAGGCTTTCGGCGGCGAAGGCGGAGGCTTCCGCCAGAGTGTCCTGCGCGCGGCGCGACCGTTCGCGCACCGAGCGGCCCGAGGCCACCAGCGGCAAGACGATGATGGGAATGGCGATGAGCACGAGGCCGGAGAGCTTCGGGCTTGTGTAGACCATCATGGCGATGGCGCCGATGAACATGAAAACGTTGCGCAGCGCCACCGACGCGGAGGAGCCGAAGGCCGACTTGATCTGCGTGGCGTCGGCCGTGAGCCGCGAGACAAGCTCGCCCGAACGCGCCGTGTCGTAGAAGGCGGCGTCGAGCCGCAGCAGGTGCTTGAACACGTCGCTGCGCAGATCCGCCACCACGCGCTCGCCGAGCGTCATCACGAGGTAGTAGCGAAGGCCGGAGGCGACCGCGAGCACGCCGACCACGGCCACCATGGCCGCGAAATACAGATCGATGGCGCCGGCGCTCTCGCCCGAGAAGCCGTGGTCGATCATGCCGCGCACGGCGACGGGCACCGTAAGCGTGGCCGCGGAGGCCACGACGAGCGCGCCCAGCGCCGCCAGCACCCGGCCGCGCCGACGCAAAGCGTAGGGCGCGAGCGGCAACAGGGCCTTGAGCGAGGCGCGCGGTCGCGGGCCCGCCGCGCTCTCCGGCGCGGCTTTGGAGTCGGCGATGGTCATAAAGCCTGTTTACGACACTTGGGCCGGGGGCGAAACCGGCCTCGCCTTGTTTCCCGCCGCCCCCTCATGTATAGGAGCCGCCAATTCCCATCGGGGCGTCCCATTGGGGCCTATCCCATCGGGACCGTCATTCGCCGCGGCTGCGCCGCGGCCTCGCCAGCCGACGCGACCTGTCGCGGCTCTGGCGGGATGCTCAAGGACCGCCGCCATGAAAGCCGACATTCACCCGCACTACCACATGATCAAGGTCGTGATGACCGACGGCACCGAGTTCACGACCCGCTCGACCTATGGGTCGGAGGGCGCGACGCTCAACCTCGACATCGACCCCAAGACCCATCCGGCCTGGACCGGCGGCACGCAGCAATTGCTCGACCGCGGCGGCCGTCTGTCGCGCTTCAACGCGCGCTTCGGCACGATCGGTCAGCGCAAGTAATCGGGTAAGCGATCGCGCAAAGCGATCCGCGCGCCGTTCACGCGCGCATGTGAAAAAGGCCGGGGCTTTCGCTCCGGCCTTTTCCGTTTGCGCTGGAGACGCAAAGATAAACGAAAGACGCCCGCTCAGCCCTGCGGGGTCTGCGAGAAGGCGCGGCGCAATTGCGCGAACTGGGCCTCCACGCCCATGGCGCCGAGCGTCGCGGGCGCTTCAGGCTTACGGCCATAGAGCAATTGGTCGAGATGCAGCACGCGCTCCTGAAGGCGCAAGGATTGCTGCACGAGATCCTGCAATTTCACCGGCAGACGCTGGAACAGCGCGCCTTCGGCCGCCGCCTCCTGCCGCGAGAGTTTCACCTTGTGCTTGTCGCTCGCGGCTTGCGCGAGGCTCAGCTCGCCTTCGTTTACGGCGCGCTGGAGCAGAAGCCACGAGGCGAGCTGCATGAGCCGCGTGGTCAGGCGCATGCTTTCCGACGCATAGGCCAGAGCCTCGGCGCGAGCGAGCGCGCGCGACTCCTGCCGGCCCGGGCCGTCGAGATATTCAGCCGCCTCCTCCACCAACAGCATCCCCTCCCGGAACAGCGCCTTGAAGGCGTCCGAAGAGGCGAGCTTGTGGCCGAAGGCCACCGTATTGTCGCTGAAGGCGGACATGGCGGTCGATCCATCGCTGCGCCCGCGCCGCGAGAGCGCGAAGGCAAGGCTTGTGTTGGGATCGATCCTAGCGCCGAAATCGGCGCGCGCGCCCTTAAAGCTCCGTTAAGGTTACCGGCGCCGGCCAAGTCCTTGAAGACGCGCGGAAGGCGTGCGCGGCGCAAAAAAGAGCCGCGGGGGGGAGCGGCTCTGAAGTCGGTAAAACAGGGAGGCGTCACAACGGAGCGGACAGGGCCGCCCGTCCCGAATAGGGACGACCCTTTGGTAAACTGGAATCCTTAACCCGCGGTGAATCCTCTCCGCGACGGTTGCAATGTCGCCGCAACGGTTACGCCCCCGCTGACGCTTTCACGACTTGAAGAAGGCGTCCGCGGCCCGGCGGGAGTCCTCGCGCGCTTTGGCGGCGGCTTCGAGCCGGGCGATCTCCTCGCGCAAAGCCTCGGCGCGCGCGCGCAATTCGTCGGCCGACAGGAACTCCAGGTTCTCGCCGATCTCATGGGCGACCTTGCGGCGCGGCGGCCCGGCGAAAGGATCATCCTCGATGACGCTCATGTCGAACTCCCCAATTCGAGCCCCCCGGCGGTGAGAAAGTTTAAGGCGCCCGCGCGCGCCTCGCCAGCGCGGGATTTGCCCCCGCGCCCGCCACGGGCTAGGCACGCAACAGGGTTTTAGGAAACGTGAGGTCGAGCATGCCCATTCCCAGCGAGATGACCTGCATCGCCATTCAGGCGCCGGGCGGGCCTGAAATGTTGCAGCCGCAGACGCGGCCCACGCCGAAGCCGGGCGCCCGCGAGATTCTCGTGAAGGTCGCAGCCGCCGGCGTGAACCGCCCCGACGTCGCCCAGCGCATCGGCCGCTATCCGCCTCCGCCCGGCGCAAGCGATCTGCCGGGACTGGAGATCGCCGGAGAAGTCGTCGCCACGGGCGAAGGCGTCACGCGCCACAAGATCGGCGACAAGGTGTGCGCGCTCGCCCATGGCGGCGGCTATGCGGAATATTGCGCCGTGCATGAAACGCACGCGCTCCCTGTCCCGCAGGGCTTCTCCATGGTGGAGGCCGGCGCGATACCGGAGACCTTCTTCACCGTCTGGGTGAACGCCTTCATGACCGGACGGCTCGCCGCCGGCGAAACGGCGCTGGTGCATGGCGGCTCATCGGGCATCGGCACCACGGCGATCATGCTGGCGAAAGCGGTGGGCGCGAAGATCTTCGTCACCGCCGGCTCGCAGGAGAAGCTCGACGCCTGCGTCAAGCTCGGCGCCGATCTTGCGATCAACTATCGCAAGCAGGATTTCGTCGAAGAGGTGAAGAAGGCCACCGGCGGCAAGGGCGTGGACCTCATCCTCGACATGGTGGGCGGCTCCTATGTGCAGTGCAATTTCGACTGCGCCGCCATGGACGCGCGCGTCGTGCAGATCGCCTTTCAGCAGGGCTTCAAGATCAGCGAGCTCGACCTGCGGCCGATTTCCGCCAAACGCATCATGTACACGGGCTCCGCGCTGCGTCCGCGCACGGTGGAGCAGAAAGGCGCGATCGCCGAAAGCCTGCGCGAGCGCGCATGGCCGTTCTTCGCGCAAGGCAAATGCCGCCCGGTGATCGACTCGACTTTCCCGCTGCGCGAGGCCGCCCGCGCCCATGCGCGCATGGAGGAAGGCCAGCACATCGGCAAGATCGTGCTGACGGTGTGAGGCTAAGGGCGCCTAAGCGTCGATGAGTCCGCGCTTGCGCAACAAGGCTTCCGCGGTCGGCAGACGGCCGCGGAAGGCGATATAGGCCTCGTCCGGCTCACGCGCGCCGCCGGCCGCATAGACAAAGCGGCGCAGCCGCTCCGCCACCTGCGGCGAAAAGACGTCGCCTGTCTCAAGGAACGCGTCGGCGTCGAGCGTCTCCGACCAGAGATAGGAATAATAACCCGCCGCATAGCCCTCGCCTGCGAACACATGGGCGAAGTGCGGCGTCGCGTGGCGCATGGCGATTTCCGGCGGCATGCCGATGGCGTCGAGCCGCGCCTGCGTGAAGGCTGAGGGATCGACCTTCGCGGGATGCGGCAGCGCGTGCAGATCCATATCCACATAGGCGCAGGCGCAATACTCCACTGTTGCGAAGCCCTGATTGAACGCGTTCATCGCGCGGATGCGCGCGACGAGATCCTCGGGCATGTCCGCGCCCGTCTCCACATGGCGCGCATAACGGCGCAGGATGTCCGGCGTCGTCAGCCAGTGCTCGAACAATTGCGACGGCAGCTCCACGAAGTCGGAGGAGACGCTCGTGCCGGATATGCGCGGGAAGGTCACGTCCGACAACATGCCATGCAGCGCATGGCCGAATTCATGGAACAGGGTGCGCGCCTCATCGAGCGAGAGCAGCGTCTTGCGGCCCGCGCCGGGCTTGGCGACATTGAGCACGTTGAGGATGATGGGGCGCACGTCGCCCGCAAGTTTCTGCTGCGAACGGAAGGCGCTCATCCACGCGCCGCTGCGCTTGGAGGGGCGCGCGAAATCATCCGCCAGAAACAATGCGACATGGCGACCGTCGCGATCCTTCGCCTCGAAGGCGCGCACGTCGGGATGATAGAGCGCGAGCCCCGTCTTCTCCTCAAACGACAGACCGAACAGGCGCCCCGCTGCTTCAAACGCGGCGGCCCGCACGTTCTCCAGCTCGAAATATTGCTTCACCTGCGCATCGTCGATGGAGAAACGCGCCGCGCGCGCCTTCTCCGCATAAAAGCGCCAGTCATGGGCGGCGATGGACGCATTCAGGCCGTCGGCTTCCGCGAGCGCCTGCAAATCTTCGCGCTCGGCGAACGCGCGGGCGCGGCCCTTCGCCCACACCTCGTCAAGCAAAGCGCGCACCCGCTCAGGCGTCTTCGCCATTGTGTCGTCGAGCTTGTAATGGGCGTAGGTGGGATAGCCGAGCAGCGCCGCCTTCTCCGCCCGCAAGGCCACGATCTCCGTGATGATCGCGGAATTGTCGCTCGCCCCGCCGCGCGCCCCGCGCGCGAGGAAGGCGTTGAACAGGCGCTCGCGCAAATCGCGCCGCGCGGAGGACGCAAGGAAGGGCTCCACATGAGAGCGCGAAAGAGTGAGCGCGTAAGGCGCGGTGAGCCCGCGGGCGCGCGCCGTCTCCGCGGCGCTCGCCTTCAGACCCTCGGAGAGGCCGGCGACGTCCTCCTCCCCAAGCTCCATCACGAAATCGGATTCATCCTTCAGCACGTTCTGGCCGAACTGGGTCGAGAGCGCGGCGAGCCACTCCACGATCTCCTTCATGCGCGCCTTCTGCGCCGCGTCGAGCCGCGCGCCTGCGCGCACGAAATCTTTGTGGATGCGGGTGAGCACGCGCGCCTCTTCCGGCGCGAGCGTCCCGGGCGCCTTTGCGAGCGCGTCGATGCGGGCGAACAGATCGGCGTTCATGTAAATCGCCGCGCCATGGGCGGCCAGACGCGGCGACATGTCGCGCTCGATCGCCTGCAGCGCCTCGTTGGTGTCAGCCGAGGCGAGATTCCAGAAGGTGCGGGAAACGCGGCGCAGCGCGCGCCCGGCGCTTTCAAGCGCCACGATCACATTGGCGAAATCAGGCGGGGCGGCCTGCGCGGCGATGGCGGCGATCTCAGCCTCATGCTCTTCGAGCGCGCGCGCGAAGGCGGGGGCGAAATGCTCGGGCCTTATGCGCGCGAACGGCGGCAGGCCGAAAGGCGTGGACCAGTCTTCGAAGAAGGGATCATCGCTCATGTTCGCTCTCGTCCGGGGCCTTCGCTTCGCCGTCCAAGCCTATATAGTGCAGCCCATAACGCGACCCCAAGGGAGAAGACGATGATCGAACTGCATTACTGGCCCACGACGAACGGCCAGAAGATCGCCCTGTTTCTGGAGGAGGGCGCGCTTGAATGGGAAGCCCGGCCGGTCAACATCTCCAAGGGCCAGCAATTCGACCCCGCCTTCCTGAAAATCTCGCCCAACAATAAGATTCCCGCCATTCTCGACCGCAAGCCGGCGGGCGGCGGCGAGCCGTTGGGCGTGTTCGAATCAGGCGCGATCCTGCTCTATCTCGCCGAAAAGACAGGCCGCTTCCTGCCCGCCGATCCCGTCGGCAAGTCGCGGGCGACCCAATGGGTGTTCTGGCAGATCGGCGGGCTCGGCCCCGCCTCCGGCCAGGCCAACGTCTATGTGGGCGAGATGGCGGAGAAGAACCCCGGCGCGACCGAGCGCACCTTCGGCGAGCTGAAGCGTCTCTACAAGGTCATGGACGGCCAGCTTGGCCGCACGGCCTATCTGGGCGGCGCCGATTACTCCATCGCCGACATGGCCTGCTACCCCACGATCCTCAATCATGAGCGTCACAAGATCGCCCTGGAGGACTATCCCAATGTGAAGCGCTGGGTGGAGACGATTCGCGCCCGGCCCGCCGTCCAGCGCGCCTATGAGCGCGCCGAGGCGATCCGCAAGGCGGGCTGATCGCCCCCCGCGACGGCGCCGGGGCGGGACAAGTTGCGCTGAACCCCGGCGCGGCCTATATAGGCCGTTATTCCCGCATGGATGATCGAATTGAGGCTTGGCCTCGGCCGGGCCGGAGCCCGATCCCCCATGCCTGATCGCATTCGACGAAGGCGCCCCGCGCCGAAGGAGCAGACCATGAGCAACGCACCGTTGATGCCGAAGGCGACCGCCGTCTGGCTCGTGGAGAACACGTCTCTGACGTTCGATCAGATCGCCGACTTCTGCAAACTGCATCCGCTTGAGGTGAAGGGCATCGCCGACGGCGAAGTGGCCGCCGGCATCAAGGGTCAGGACCCGATCACCTCCAACCAGCTCACCCGCGACGAGATTGAGAAGGGCGAGAAGGACGCCGAGCATCGCCTCCAGCTCGCCGCCTCCAAAGTGCGCCTGCCGGAAGCCAAGAAGACGCGCGGCCCGCGTTACACGCCGCTTTCGCGCCGTCAGGACCGCCCCAACGCCATTCTCTGGTTGTTGCGCAACCATCCTGAACTGAAGGACGCGCAGATCATGCGCCTCGTCGGCACGACGAAGACCACCCTTCAGGCGATCCGCGAACGCACCCACTGGAATTCGGCCTCGCTCACCCCCTTGGATCCCGTCACGCTCGGCCTGTGCACGCAGATCGATCTCGACTTCGAAGTCGGCCGCGCAAACAAGGACCGCCCGCAGACGCCCGACGCCGGCGCGACGCTCGCCCCCGCCGAGATCACCACCGGCCCGCGTTCGTGGGAAGCTGAGCCCGAGGAGCTTACGCGCGAGAACGTGTTCTCCACGCCCGCCGCCCCCGCCAGCCGCGAGGACGACGAGGACGACATCGACGTCAATTCGGTCTTCGCCAAGCTGAAAGATCTGAAGACCAAGGAATGATCCCGCCCCGCAGGGCGTTTTGTGGAGGCGCTGACCTGTGACGCCGACGACTCCTGCGGTGCTGGACTCTCCGGGCGAAGCGCCCGCCGCAAATGCGGCGGCCGCGCCTGCGACGCTCATCGACCTGTTCGAAGCCGCCGTGCGCAACCACGCGGAGCGCCCGGCCTGCGCGAGTTTCGGCGTGCGTTTGCCCTGCCGCGACATCGCCGACCATGCGCGCGCCATCGCGTCGGGCCTGCAACGCATCGGCGTAAAGAAAGGCGAGCGCATCGCCATTCTCTCACCCAACGTCATGGCCTCGACGCCGATCCTGTTCGGCGCGCTCACGGGCGGTTTCGCAGCGGTGATCGTTGATCCCGCGACCCCGCCCGACATTCTCGCCCGCCAGCTCAACGCATCGGGCGCGCGCGTCATCTTCGCGCTCGAAACCTGCGCCCATGCGATCTACGCCGCCCTCGACGAGCTGGAGATTCTGGAGCGTGCGATCATCGTCTCCGCCGGCGATCTCATCGGCTGGCGCGGCGTGCTCGCCAACATCACGATCCGCCACATGAAGCGGCGCGTGAAGCCCTACACCTTGCCCGCGACCCTGCCCTTCGGCGGTTTCGTCGACTGGGGCGCGGGACAGGCGCCGAAGCCCGCGGGCGCGGAGCGCGACGACCTCGCCCTCATCCGCTACGCCGGCGCCCAATCGGACGATGCGATCGAGCTCACCCATGCGCAGGCGGCTCAGGCGGTTCTCGACTGCGCGGCGGAGATCGTCGCGGCCTTGCAGGGCCGCGCGCCCGCCGCCGTGGCCTGCGGCCTGCCCGCCTCCACCCGCATGGGCCTTCTGCTTCCGCTCGCCGCCCTGCACCTCGGCGCGCTCCACGCCTCAGTGATGGACGGCGGCGATGCGGCGGAGGTGACGAAGGCGCTGTCCGTCTCGCCCGTGGACGTTCTGGCGCTGGAGGCGAGCCATTATGACGGGCTCGCCGCATGGGCGCCTGCGCGCGCGCCGCTGAAGGGCGTGTCGCTGTTTCTCTCGGACGGAGAGCCCACGCAGGACACGATGCAGAAATGGGCGCAGACGTTCGGCCGGACCATTACGGCGCAAGACGCCTGAGACGGCGAAAGCGGTAGGGGAACGCGCGCGCCGCTCAGCCGCGCAGGGGCTCGACCTTCAGAGCCGCGCGCACGAAATAATAAAGGCCGACTGCGCCCAGCGCCCCGCCGACGAGTTCGAACCCGATGCGCACGACCGGCGGCAGGCCCAGCAGGCCGCCCAAAGCCCAGCCGGCCGCCCATGTCATGCCGATCAGCTCCGTGCCGACGAGGATCGCCACGCTGAAGATCGTCACCACATTGCGCCAGTTGATCGGCTTCTGCTCCGCCACGGCCCGCTCCATGAAGGGCCGGCAAGAAGGCTTGCGCGGCCGCACGAGCTTTGACCTATAACACCGGCCAGCCCGCGGCAAGCGGACTCCTCCCAGCCGGAATGTTCTGAGCCGGACCCGTTCCATGTCCATCTGCCCCGAATTCGCCAGCGCCGCCGTCGCCGCCCCGCACAGGCTCGCCGCCCAGACCGGCCAGACCCTGCTCGCCATGGGCGCGAACGCGATCGAAACCATGGTGGGGATGGCGGCGACCGTCGCCGTCGCCTATCCGCACATGAACGCGCTCGGCGGCGACGGCGTGTGGCTCATCCGCGAGCCGGGCGGGCGCGTGCGCGCGCTGGAGGCCTGCGGCTTCGCGGGGGCCGACGCGACGATCCGGCGCTATTTCGATCTCGGCCATGAACGCAAGATTCCCGAACGCGGCCCCCTCGCCGCCCTCGTGACGCCCGGCGCCGTCGACGGCTGGCGCTGCGCGCTCGAACTCTCCGCCGCGCTCGGCGGCAAGACGCCCCTCGCCGATTTGCTCAGCGACGCGGTTCGCCTCGCGCGCGAGGGCTGCCCTGTCTCCGCGAGCGAGGCGCGCACGAAGCCCCATCTGTTCGACGCGCTGAAAGAGGCGCCCGGCTTCGCGGACGCTTATCTCGTCGACGGCGCGCCCGCGCCCGAAGGCCATCTGCGCACATCCGAACGGCTCGCCGGAACGCTGGAACAGCTCGCCCATGCGGGCCTGCGCGATTTCTATCGCGGCGACGCAGGCCGCGAGATCGCCGCCGATCTTGCGCGCATCGGCGCGCCCATCGCGCGCACGGATCTGGAGAAAACAGAGGCGCGCTGGCGCGCCCCGCTCAGTCTGCGGCTCGCCGACGCGACCGTCTTCAACGCGCCGCCGCCCACGCAAGGCCTCGCCTCGCTGATGATCCTCGGCCTGTTCGAGCGGTTAGGCGTCGCGCGCGCGGACTCATTTGAATGGACGCATGGCCTCGTGGAGGCGACCAGGCGCGCCTTCCGCGTGCGCGCGCAAACCTGCGTCGACCCCATGCGCGCGCCCGACGATTTTATGCGCTGGCTCGAAGCGGACACGCTTGAGCGCGAAGCGGCCGCGATCTCCATGACGCGCGCCGCGCCCTTTGCGCTCACGCAAGGGCCCGGCGACACGGTGTGGATGGGCGCGATCGACGCCAGCGGCCTCGCGGTCTCCTATATCCAGTCGACCTATTGGGAATATGGCTCGGGCTGCGTTCTGCCCGCCACCGGCGTGCTCATGAGCAATCGCGGCTGCGCCTTCTCGCTCGATGAGGACTCCCCGCGCGCCCTCGCGCCGGGCTTGCGTCCGTTCCATACGCTCAACCCGCCGCTCGCCGCGTTCGATGACGGGCGCGTGGTCGCTTACGGATCGATGGGCGGCGACGGCCAGCCGCAGTTTCAGGCGCAGATCCTTTCGCGCCTGCGCTTCGGCGCCGATCCCTTGCAGGCGGTGGAGGCGCCGCGTTTCCTGCTCGGCCACACATGGGGTCAAGACATTTGGGGGGAAGCAAGCGATTCGCTTAAACTCGAAGCCCGCTTCGACCCGTCGCTCGTCGCGCGGCTGAAGCGCGCAGGCCATGAGATCGAAGAAAAAGACGCGTCCTTCGCGGATCTGTTCGGCCACGCCGGCATGGTTCTGCGTCATGCGAAGGGACGCCTTCAGGCCGCCCATGATCCGCGCGCGGATGGCGGCGCGCTCGGTCTTTAGCCCGCGAGCGCGCCCAGAAGAAGGCTTGCGCCGAGAAAGAGAACGAAAGCGGCCGCCGCGACTTCAAGCACGCGCACGACGATGGCCCCGCGGCCGCCGCCCTCTCCCAGAAAGCGCACGGCGATCCCCTTCGCCGCCACGGCGACGACGGCGAGCGCGCCGGTGGTGAGCGCCGTGCCGAGCGCCATGGCGAAGGCGGCCGCCACACCGGCGAAGAAAACCCCCTGCGCCAGAGCGAAAACAAGCACAAGAATGGCGCCCGAACAGGGACGCGCGCCGGCGGCGAAAATCGTGGCGAGGGCGCCGCGCCAGGTGAAACCGTCGCCCAGAGTCTCGGCGGCCGGCGCATGAAAATGACCGCAATGCTCATCATGGACATGATGCGCATGATCATGAGGCTTGTGCGCGTGCGCATGATCGTGATGCGCATGATCGTGATGGGCGTGGTTATGATGCGCATGATCCTGCGCATGGTCTTGCTGATGATCTTGCGCCTTGCGCGGCGGACGCAATTGAGCGGCGAGCGCGCGGCCCTTGCGCCATGTGAGCCACAGGCCGAGAAGGGCGACGCCCGCATAGCTCGCCAGTTCGACGAGATTAGCGACCTCCTTCATGCGCGCGGCGGTGGCGTTGAGCGCCAGCGCGAGAACAGCGACGATGGAAATGGCGACGACGGCCTGAAGCCCAGCGGCGAGGAAAGAGATAGCCAAGCCGCGCTTCAACGAGCGTTCGTTGGCGAACATGTAGGAGGCGACCACCGCCTTGCCATGGCCCGGCCCCGCTGCGTGAAACACGCCATAGGCGAAGGAAATGCCCAGAAGGGTCCACAGGGCGGCGATATCCGTGCGCAGCGCGCGCACCGCGCCCGACAACATGCGCTCAAAGCGCATCTGTTCCGACAGGACCCACGCCGCAAACCCACTGGCAGGCGGGCCGCCCCCTTCGCGAAGGCCCATGTCGAAGGGATTGCGCGGCGGCGGCGTTTGCGCGAGCGCGGCGTGGAGCGCGCCGTCGCTGATCGCGGCGGCGACGAGGCAAAACGCGCCGCCGGCGCCGGCGAGCAGAAGAACCGTCCGCGCGCGAGCCATGAAGCGCTTTCCCCTTACGGACATGCGATGACGGCGCGGCTGGCGAGCTTGAGCCCGAAATCCGCGCCCGGCGACACGTTCGTGCCCATGGAATCATTCAGCTTGCGCTGATCCTCCGGCAGAAGCGGCGGCGGCGTGACGATGTTCAGCGAACACCCCTGCGGCGCGCCGGAGAGGGTGACGGGCGAGGCCTTCTCGAAATCGAAGGCGACGAAATACGTAGGATCGTACACCTGCAACGTGAAGGCCTTGCCCGCGCTCGCGGGCTCCTTGAAGGGCGCGGTGAAATGCAGCGTCACGATTTTCTTCGCGTCGAGCGTGATGGCGTAATCGGTCGCCGGCGCGAATTCCGCTTTGCGTCCGCCGGCGCGCACGAAGGTGAAGAAATCCGCCTCCTCCAATTGCTCCACATTGACGCGGGCGAGCTCTTTGAGCTCCGCCTCGCTCGGCTTGCCCACGCGCCCGCCCAGCCCCTGCGTGGCGAAGGCGGAATACATATCGTCGAAGGTCCACGAATGGCGCAGGCCCGTGATGCGCCCGTCCGGCCCGAACAGAACGGTGGTCTTGACCGCGACGAAGACATGCGGATGGGCGCGCGCCGCCGACAGAGGCGCGAAGGCCAGAAGCGCGGCGAAGACGAACAGGCGAAGGGCGCTGGCGAAAGGTGTCATGATTCGCAGGAGAATGACCGAACAATGCCGGCCAAAGCAAGGCGGCCAGACTCCGCAGGCGCGCCGGGGCGAAGACGCGGAGGCGACGGCGCGGGGGAAACCGCAGAAGGCCCACGGAGCTCTTCCGGCCTCGCGCGACCCGGACGATTGACGCGCGCCGCCAATGCTGGCACGAGGCCGGGGCCACGGCGCAAGCCCCGGCCCAAAGCCCAGCCTGATCAGATCGGCGATTTCGCCGCAGCGAGAGACGACATGCTGCGCATCTATGTCCGCGAAAACGACAGCCTCGCCCCCCACGACGTGCAGGTGAGCGCCGACCCGAGCCCAGACTTGGGGGCGGACTTCGCCACGCCGCCGCCCGCAAGCTCCATCGTCTGGATCGACCTGCTCAACCCCACGCCCGAGGAAGACCGCTATATCGAGCGCTTCGTCGGCGTGTCGATTCCAACCCGCGAAGAGATGCAGGAGATCGAGGTCTCCTCCCGCCTCTACAGCGAGGACGGGGGCGAGTTCATGACCATCGCCGCCCTCGCCCATCTCGACGAAGAGCCCATCGTCACGCCCATCACCTTCGTGCTGAAGGGCGCGACCCTCGTCACCGTGCGCTATGCGGAGCCGCGCCCCTTCGCCACCTTCGCCGCGCGCGCCCAGCGCCCCGGCGCGACCGCCTGCGGCAATGGCGAGCAGATCATGCTCAGCCTGCTGGAAGCGCTCATCGACCGCATCGCCGACGTGATGGAGCGCGTGGGCGGCAAGATCGACGCGATCTCAAGGGAAGTTTTCCGCGACGCCAACAGGCGCGAGTCGAGCCGCGCGCGCGATTTCCGCGACGTGCTCGTGAGCATCGGCCGCGAAGGGGACCTTCTGTCGATCGTGCGCGAAAGCCTTGTGAGCATGATGCGCCTGCTCACCTATCACACCGCCATTTCAGAGGACGCGGGCAAGCGCGCGATCAAGGAAGCGCGCCAGCGCGTGCGTTCCATCCAGCGCGACCTCTCCTCCCTCACTGATCACGCGACCTATCTGTCGAACAAGATCACCTTCCTGCTCGACGCGACGCTTGGCCTGATCAATCTCGAACAGAACCAGATCATCAAGATCTTCTCCATCGCCTCCGTCTGCCTGATGCCGCCGACGCTCATCGCCTCGATCTACGGCATGAACTTCCGTCACATGCCGGAGCTTGAATGGATGGCGGGCTATCCTTTCGCCCTCGCGCTCATGGTGATCGTGGGCGTTGCGCCCTTCATCTATTTCCGCCGCAAGGGCTGGCTCTGACGCCCAGAAAAAGCCCCGCCCGCGCGCGGCGGACGGGGCGTTCAGAAAGCGCTGCGGCGCAATTACTTCTTCAGCTCCGGCTTTTCCTGCAAGGGCGCGTCGCCCGAGCGCACGAGCACGTTGCGGAACTGCCAGGGATCGCTCTCGTCGATGTCCTCGGGGAAGAAGCCCGGGCGGCCGGCGAGCGGCGTCCAGTCCGTATAGACGCCCACGACCGGCCCGAGATAAGGCGTCTGCACTTCGAGGCAGCGGCGATAATCCATCTCGTCGGCCTCGGTGATGCCGGCGTTGGGATTCTCCAGCGCCCACACCATGCCCGCAAGCACGGCGGACGTGACCTGAAGGCCCGTCGCGTTCTGATAGGGCGCGATGCGACGCGTCTCCTCGATGGAGAGCTGCGAGCCGTACCAATAGGCGTTCTTGCCGTGGCCGAAGAGCAGCACGCCCAACTCATCGATGCCGTCGACGATTTCGTTCTCGTCGAGAATGTGCTGCTTCTCCTGCACGACGCCCGCCTGACCGAACAATTCATGCAGCGACAGCACAGCGTCGTTGCAGGGGTGATAGGCGTAATGGCACGTCGGGCGATACACAGCGCGACCGCTCGCGTCGCGCACGGTGTAGTAATCGGCGATGGAGATCGACTCGTTATGGGTGACGAGGAAGCCGTATTGCGCCTGCGCGGTCGGCGTCCATGAGCGCACGCGCGTATTGGCGCCCGGCTGGCTGAGGAAGATCGCGGCGCCGCAGCCTTCCTTGTGGCCGGAGGCGTTGGCGGGCATCCATTTTTCATGGGTGCCCCAACCCAGCTCCGCCGGCTGCACGCCTTCGGAGAGGAAGCCTTCGACCGACCATGTGTTGACGAAAACCTGCATGGGCTTGGGGTTTTTCGCGCGCTGCGTGTCACGCTCGGCGATGTGCACGCCCTTGACGCCCAGCGTCTGCGCGAGCTTCGCCCACTCGTCGCGGCTTTTGGGCTCCGGCGCCTTCACGCCGAGGTCGCGCGCGAGGTTGACGAGCGCCTGCTTCACGAACCACGACACCATGCCGGGATTGGCCCCGCAGCAGGAGACGGCGGTCACGCCGCCCGGGTTCTTGCGACGCGCGGCGAGCACGGTCTCGCGCAAGGCGTAATTGGTGCGCTGCTCCGGCCCCATCGACTTGTCGAAGTAAAAGCCAGGCCAAGGTTCGACCACCGTATCGATGTAAAGCGCGCCGATCTCGCGGCAGAACTCCATGATGGCGAGCGAGGACGTGTCCACCGACAGGTTCACGCAGAAGCCCTGCCCGCCGCCGGCGGTGAGCAGCGGGCGCAGAAGCTCGCGATAATTCTCGCGGGTGACGGCCTCCTTCACAAAGCGCGCGCCGTGACGTTCGGCGATGGCGCGGTCGGAATCATCCGGATCGACGACGACGAAGCGCGACTTGTCGAACTCGAAATGCCGCTCGATCAGCGGCAGGGTTCCCTTGCCGATGGAGCCGAAGCCGATCATCACGACGGGGCCGTCGATGCGTCCGTGAACGGGCCAATTCGCCATGTTGAAATCTCCTGAACGCGCGGGCGCTTGCCCGGAACCTGAAACGAGCCCGGGGCGCCGTCCTTTTTCAAGGGGCGCCCCTCAGCCGATGAGAAGGATGAAAACGCGGGAGCGCGCGCGGCGCGATCCCGCAAAGGGCCCGCAAGAGGCCCAGATGCCCGCCGTCAGATGACGTGCGTCTCCAGCGGCGGGAAGCCGTTGAAGCCGACGGCCGAATAGGTCGTCGTATAGGCGCCCGTGCCCTCGATCAGCACTTTCGCGCCGACTTCGAGGCTGACGGGAAGGAGATAGGGCTCCTTCTCGTAGAGCACGTCCACGGAATCGCAGGTCGGGCCGGCGATCACGCAAGGCTCCGTCTCGCCGCCGTCCACCGGCGTGCGGATGGGATAGCGGATCATCTCGTCCATGGTCTCGGCGAGGCCGTTGAACTTGCCGATGTCGAGATAGACCCACTTCACCTTGTCGTCGGCCGACTTGCGGGAGACGAGCACGACTTCCGCCTCGATCACGCCAGCGTTGCCGACCATGCCGCGGCCCGGCTCGATGATCGTCTCAGGGATGCGGTTGCCGAAATGCTTGCGCAACGAGCGGAAGATCGCCTGCCCGTATTGCTTCACCGCCGGCACGTCCTTCAGATATTTCGTCGGGAAGCCGCCGCCCAGATTGACCATCTGCAGATGGATGCCGCGCTCCGCCAGCTCGCGGAAGATCCACGAGGAGGCCGCCAGCGCCGCGTCCCACATGCGCGGATTGCGCTGCTGCGAGCCGACGTGGAAGGACACGCCATAGGCCTGCAGGCCGAGGCGATGGGCGTGCTCGAGCACGCCGGGCGCCATTTCAGGCGCGCAGCCGAACTTGCGCGACAGGGGCCATTCGGCGCCGTCGCCGTCGCACAGAATGCGGCAGAACACTTTCGAGCCCGGCGCGACGCGGGCGATCTTCTCGACCTCCGCCTCGCAATCGACCGCGTACAGGCGCACGCCCAGCGCATAGGCGCGCGCGATGTCGCGCTCCTTCTTGATCGTGTTGCCGAAGCTCAGACGCTCGGGCGGGCAGCCCGTCGCCAGAACCTGCTCGATCTCGACGACGGACGCCGTGTCGAAGCACGAGCCGAGCTTTGCGAGAAGATTGAGCACTTCCGGCTGCGGGTTCGCCTTCACGGCGTAGAACACGCGCGTGTCGGGCAAAGCCTTCGCGAAAGCGGTGTAATTGTCGCGCACGACGTCGAGATCGACGACGAGGCACGGGCCGTTGTCACGGCCTTCCTCACGGCGTCGGCGCAGAAACTCCATAATGCGATCGGTCATCGCGGCATCCCCCAAGGCGCGGCCCGGCCGCGCGCGTCATCAATTCATGGGTGGCCGAACGCATTCGCGGGAACGCCGCTGTGGAGGCGACGGACTGCGCATACGTCCGACCGGGACCGACCTGCGGCGAAACCGCCTCAGAACGATCCGGTGCAGCGCCGTGGACACGTCGGGCCAAGATGGCGATGCGCCGTCCTGGTTCTTCGTGGCCTTCGCTTGGAAAGGGGGAACCCCGATCCGCACGCCCGGCAAGAGAGACAAGCCTCTTCGGTACGTCGGCCTTTGGAGGGGCCGACAGAGACGAAAAAGCCCGGTCCGTCGTTGCTTTAAGTCGCGTCCCCCGTTTGGCGGGGTTCGCCGGTTCGCCTCCGGCTGCCGGTTTTGAGCGACGGTTGACCGGCCTCTTGTCCGGATCCCCGCCGACCGACACACGACCACAGGCACGTGCGATTTGGGCAAAACGGAAAATATGCAAGCCGCCCCCCAGATCAAGCGGTTTTTTGCACTGCGCCCAAAAAACTTGGGGGAGTGTGGCGCGCTTGCCCCTCCAGCGCGCCTGCGCCCGCGTTCACCTCGTCTTCCGATCCTCGGCTCAGCCCGCTTGCCGGGCGGGCGGAACCCGATTAGGCAAGTTCCCACAGCCCAAAGTCTTCACCCTTGAACGCCTCGCCCCGGAACGCCCCATGACCGCACTCGACCGCCGCTCGCTCCTCGCCGGCCTCGCCATTTCGGCCGCCGGCGTCTCGGGCGAGGCTCTCGCCCAGCAGAGTCAGGGCGCCCAGCCCGCCGCCGCGCCCCAGCGCCCCGCCCCGCCGCAGGCCGCTTTCGGCTTTGACGACGTGGTGCGCCGCGCCCGCGACGTCTCGGCCGCGCCCTTCGACGGCCAGATCCCTCCCTTGCCCGACCAGCTCGCCCGGCTCGATTTCGACGCCTGGCGCGAGATCCGCTTCCGGCCTGAGCGCTCTCTGCTCGGCGCCGCCGGCGGCTGCTTCCGCCTGCAATTGTTCCACCTCGGCCACCTGTTCCTGAAGCCCGTCACCATCAACACGGTGAAGGACGGGGTGGCGACGCCGATTCCCTATACTGCGAGCCAGTTCGATTACGGCCGCACGAAGTTCGACAAGCCGCTGCCCGTGAACATGGGCTTTGCGGGCTTCCGCGTGCATTACCCGCTGAACGACCCGCGCGGCTCCGATGAATTGCTCTCCTTCATCGGCTCCAGCTATTTCCGCTGGCTCGGCCGCGCGCAGAAATACGGGCTGTCCGCGCGCGGGCTGGCTTTGGGCACGGGGCTTCTCGACAACAAGGAGGAATTCCCCTTCTTCCGCGAGTTCTGGATCGACACGCCGGACGCGAATACGGATTCGATCACGATCTACGCCCTGCTCGATTCCCCCTCCGTGTCGGGCGCCTACAAGTTCGTGTTCCATCCCGGCCCGGAATCGCCGGTGGACGTGGAGGCGACCCTCTTCCCGCGCAAGCCGCTGCCGCTGCTGGGCATGGCGCCCCTCACCTCCATGTTCTTCCTCGGCGAGAACGATCGCCACATGAACGCGCCGAACAAATACGACGAGTTCCGCGCGGAGCTGCACGACTCGGACGGCCTGCTGATCCAGACCGACAAGGGCGAATGGATCTGGCGGCCGATCCGCAATCCGCTCATTCAGGAAGTGCACAATTTCAATGTGACGGACGTGCGCGGCTTCGGCCTGATGCAGCGCGACCGGCGCTTCGAACATTATCAGGACATCGAGCTCGCTTATGAGGAGCGCCCCTCCTATTGGATCGAGCCCGTGGGCAAATGGGGCGAAGGGCGCATCGAGCTGATCGAACTCGCCACGAAGGACGAGACCTTCGACAACATCATCGTCGCCTTCGTGCCCAACAAGACGATTGAGCCCGGCAAGCCGTTCACCTTCGCCTATCGTATGCGCTCGCTGACCGACGGCGGCGACCTGCACCGCCTCGGGCGCACGGTGAACACGTTCACCGCGCCGGCCTTTGCGCTGGGTTCGGCGGAGGCGCAGCGCGCCAACACGCGCCGCTTCCTCGTGGACTTCGCCGACGGCGACATGGCCTATTATCTCAACCAGCCCAATGCGGTGGAGATCGTCGCCTCGGCGACCGACGGCAAGGTGCTGCGCACCTTCCTCGTGCCCAATCCCGCGATCAAGGGCTTCCGCGCCATGATCGACGTGGAGCTTGATCCCGAGAAGCACACCTATGTGACCTGCCATCTCAAGTCCGGCCCGCGCGTGCTGACCGAGACGTGGAGCTGGTCATGGAAGATCTATAATCTGTGATGAGCCCACGCTCCGCGCCTATTTCTCCGGCAAGATCTTGCTTCGCGCGGCGCAGGCTCCACAACCATTTCGTCCAGTTGAAATTCCGGGGGCCCGCATCGGCCAAAAGGAGGCGACGTGAAACGTTCCATATTTATAGCAGCGGCGCTCGCCGCCTTCTCGACGCAGGCGCTGGCGCAAGTTTTAGCGCAAGCGCAAAGCCAGACGCGCGACAAAGTGAATTTCGCGACCAACTGGCTGCCGCAGGCTGAACACGGCGGCCATTATCAGGCCCTCGTCGACGGCACCTATGCGCGCTACGGCCTCGACGTGACGATCACGCCCGGCGGCCCGCAGGCTAACAACCGCATGGCGCTGGTGGCCGGCAAGGCCGACTTCTACATGACGGCGAATCTGATCCCCTCTTTCAGCGCGCTGGAGCAGAAGATCCCCGTCGTCGCCGTCGCGTCGATGTTCCAGAAAGATCCCTTCGTCTTCATGTCCCACCCCGGTCAGGGCTTCGACCGCTGGGAGGATCTGAACAAGGCGACCGCCTTCGTCGGCGCGGAGGCGCTGGCGGGCATTTTTCAATGGCTCAGGCAGGAATACGGCTTCCGTGAATCCAACGTGAAGCCCTACACGTTCAATCCCGCGCCGTTCATCGCCGACAAAAAGTCGATCCAGCAGGGCTATCTCACCTCAGAGCCCTTCGCGGTGGAGCAGGTCGGCAAGTTCAGGCCCAACATCTTCCTCGCCGCCGACCACGGCTTCGACACCTATTCCACACTGATCGAGGCGCGGCGCGACACGGTGGAGAAGCGGCCCGATCTCGTGCAGCGCTTCGTCGACGCCTCCATCATCGGCTGGTACAATTACATCTATGGCGACAATTCCGCGGCGAACGCGCGCATCAAGCGCGAGAACCCAGACATGACCGACGCGCAGATCGCCTTCTCCATCGCGAAGATGAAGGAATACGGCATCGTGGATTCCGGCGACGCGCTCACCAAAGGCTTGGGCGCCATGACGGACGAGCGCGTGAAGAGCTTCTACGACAAGATGACGAAGGCCGGCGTCATCAAGCCCGGCCTCGACGTGCAGTCGGCCTATACGCTGCGCTTCATCAACAAGGGCGTGGGGCTTGATCTGCGGCCGAAGGATGCGGGACAGGCGCGATGAGCGCCGACGCCGGGGCGGATAACGCCCCGCAAGACGCGCCTCTCGTCTCGCTCGCAGGCGTCGGCAAGGTTTTCGACAATGGCGTGCGCGCGCTCGACGGGCTCGACCTCGACGTGCGCGCCGGTGAAACGCTGACCCTGCTCGGCCCCTCGGGTTGCGGCAAATCCACCGCCCTGCGCCTGATCGCCGGACTCGCGGAACCCAGCGAAGGAACCGTGCGCTGGCGAGACGGCGCGCGGCCTGAGATCGGCTTCGTCTTTCAGGAGCCCACGCTCATGCCCTGGGCGAGCGTCGAGGACAATGTCTGGCTGCCGCTGCGCCTGCGCGGCCAATCGAAAGCGCGCGCGCGCGAGACGATCCGCGCGGCGCTGGCGCGCGTCGGCCTTGCGGATTTCACCCAAAGCCTGCCGCGCGAATTGTCCGGCGGCATGAAAATGCGCGTCTCCATCGCCCGCGCGCTGGCGACCCAGCCTTCCATGCTTCTGCTCGACGAGCCGTTCGCCGCGCTCGACGAGATCACCCGCTTCCGCCTCAACGACGATCTTCTGCGCCTGCGCGAGGAGCTGAAGGCGACCATCGTCTTCGTGACCCATTCGGTCTATGAGAGCGTCTATCTCTCGACCCGCATCTGCGCCTTCAGCGCGCGGCCCGGCCGCGTGACGCAGGAGATCGTCGTGGAGGCGCCTGCGCGCCGCGACGCCGCCTTCCGCGCGAGCGCCCTGTTCGCGCAGACCTGCGAACGCGCCTCCGCCGCGCTCGAACGCGCCTATGAACGGGAGCGCGCGTCATGATCCGCGCTCTGGAGCGCATCGCCCCGTGGCTCGCCTTCGCGCTCGCGCTTGGGGCGTGGGAAGGCCTCGTGCGGCTCAACGAGACGCCGCCCTACATCCTGCCGGCGCCGAGCCTTGTGCTCGCCACACTCGTCGCGGACTGGGAGATTCTCTCAGCCGCTTTGCTCGTCACCTTGCGCACGACGCTCATCGCGCTTGGTCTGGCCACGGCTGGCGGGCTCGCGCTCGCGCTCATTTTCGCGCGCTGGCGCTGGACGGAGCGCGCGCTCTTTCCCTTCGCCGTCGTCTTGCAGGTGACGCCGGTCATCGCCATCGCGCCGCTGCTGCTCGTCTATCTGGAGACGGAGGCGGCCGTGCTGGCCTGCGCGTTCATCGTGGCCTTCTTCCCCATCCTGTCGAACGCGGTTCTGGGCCTGCGCTCCGCCGACCGCAATCTCGTGGAGCTTTACGCGCTTTACGGCGCAAGCCCCTGGGCGCAATTGCGCCTGCTGCGCCTGCCCTCTGCCCTGCCCTATTTCCTCGGCGGCCTGCGGATCGGCGGCGGGCTGGCGCTGATCGGCGCCATCGTGGCGGAGATCGCCGCCGGCGCGGCCGGCAAGGGGGCGGGCCTCGCCTTCCGCATCGCGGAGGCTGGCTATCGGCTCAACGTGCCGCGCATGTTCGCAGCTCTTGCGCTGGTGTCTGCGGCGGGCATCGCCATTCACCTCGCCTTTTCGCTCCTGTCGCGCCTCGCCCTGCGCCGCTGGCACGACAGCGAGGCGTGAGCGGCTTCGACCTCAAGACGCTTGCACTCCCCCGTCCATGGCCTAAGTCATGGCTGAGGATCACCCCCAAGGAAGGACGACCATGACCCATTCCGCCCCCGTCAGCCGCCGCGCGATGATCGCCGGCGCGGCCCTTGGCGCCGCGCTCGCCCTCGGCCTGCCGCAAGGCGCCGCCGCGCAAGGCAAATATCCCGATCAGCCGATCAAGGTGGTCGTGCCCTTCGGCGCCGGCGGCGTCGGCGACGTGACCGCGCGCATCGTGGGCGAGAAGCTCGGCGGCGTGCTCGGCCAGCGCATCGTCATCGAGAACCAGCCGGCGGCCGGCGGCATCACCGCCGCCCAGAACGTGCTGCGCGCCCCCGCCGACGGCTATACGGTCGCCCTGTTCTCCAACGGGACCGCGGTGAGCGTGGGCCTGTTCAACAAATTGCCCTTCGATCCGGTGAAACAGTTCAAGCCGGTCTCCTCCATGGGCTATTTCGACTTCGTTTTCGCCACCAGCGCCGACAAGCCCTACAAGACGCTGGGGGACCTGCTGAAGGCCGCGAAAGACAAGCCCGGCGCGCTCAACATCGGCACCGTGGTGGTGGGCTCCACGCAGAACCTCACGGGTGAGTTGTTCAAGACCTCGGCGGGCATCGATGCGCGCATCGTGCCCTTCAAGACGACGCCGGATCTGCTCATGTCCACCATGCGCGGCGACGTGGACGTCATGATCGACTCCTTCGCCTCGCTGAAGACGAACCTTGAAGACGGCAAGATCCGCGCGCTCGCGACCTCGGCGGGGACGCGCTCGGCCGTTCTGCCCAACGTGCCGACCGTGGCGGAAAGCGGCGTGCCGGGCTTCGACGTCGTGTCGTGGAACGCCTTCTTCGTCCACGCCGACACGCCCCAGCCGATCATCGACGCGCTGAACGCCGGCCTCAAGACTGCGCTTGAAGACGCGGACACGAAAAAGCGCGCGCTGGAGCTCGGCATCGAGGCTCGCCACTCGACCCCGCAGGAGATCGGCAAGCGCCTCGCCGACGACATCGCCAAATGGACGGCGGTGATCGAAAAGGCCGGCGTTGAGAAGAGGTGATCCATGACGCGCGCGCACGTTCTCGTCCCCGCCCCGCTGCCGAAGATCATTCAGGACGCGCTCGACGCGCGCTTTGAGGCGCATCGCATCTACGCTGCGCCTGATCGGGAGGCGGCGCTTGCGAAGGCGAGCGGCGCGCGCGCCATCGTCACCGGCGTGCCCATTCTGTGCGAAGACGTGCAGGCGCCCATCACAGCGGAGCTGATGGATCGCCTGCCTCATCTTGAACTCATCGCCAATCTCGGCGTGGGTTACGACAATATCGACGCGGCCGCCGCCGCCCAGCGCGGGATCATCGTCACCAACACGCCCGACGTGCTGACGGAGGAGACCGCAGACACCGCCTTCGGCCTTGTGCTGATGGCGGTGCGCCAACTCCATCGCGCCGAACGCTTCGTGCGCGAGGGCCGCTGGCTGAAGGGACAATTCGAGCTGACGCCTTCGCTGCGCGGACGCACCATGGGCGTGCTGGGCCTCGGGCGCATCGGCCAGGCCATCGCGCGGCGCGCGCAGGCGTTCGGCGTGCAGGTGATCTATCACAACCGCAAGCCGGTCGAGGGCGCGCCCTATCGCTATTTCGCGAACCTGATCGACATGGCGCAGGCCTGCGACATTCTCGTCGTGGCCGTGCCCGGCGGCGCGCAGACCCACGCCATCGTCAACGCGCAGGTGCTGGAGGCGCTCGGCCCCAACGGAATCCTCATCAACATCGCACGCGGGACCGCCGTGGACGAAGCGGCGCTTATCGACGCCTTGCGCAGCGGCAAGATCCTCACCGCCGGGCTCGACGTGTTCGCCGATGAGCCGCGCGTGCCGCAGGCGCTTCTGGACATGGAGCGCGTGGTCCTGCTTCCGCACGTCGGCTCCGCCTCCAGCGTCACCCGCGACGCGATGAGCCTTGTGGTGGTGGAGAACCTCTACGCCTGGGCCTCCGGCGTCGATCTGCCCACGCCCGTCGCCGAGACGCCTTGGCGTCGGCCGCCAAAAAGGGCAAATTGAGGGCGTAACGCCCCGACTGATCACGAGGACAAACGCCTATGCAAAGCTTCACGCGCCGCATGCTCGCCAGCTTCGCGTTCGCCAGCCTCGCGCTGGCTGGCGCCGGACAAGCGCTGGCGCAGGCGCGCGCCGCCGACGTGGCGGGCCGCTACGCCGTCTTGCGCGAAGACGGGCGCGACACCGGCTGCATGGTGACTCTGCATCCCACCGCGCGCGGCAAGGGCTTTCGCGCCCAGCTTGCGCCGGCCTGCCGTGATCAGGGCATCGTGGTGTTCGATCCGGTCGGCTGGTGGCTCGAAAAGGGCAAGCTGCATTTGCAGGCGCGCAAGGGCCACAACATCGCGCTCGACGCGGAGGCCGGCGGCGCCTGGCTGAAGAAGGACGGCGGCCGGCCGCTGGGCCTCAAGCGGATCTGATCCGCCTTACAGCGCGCGGAACATCACAAGCGCATCGACATAACCAAGCGAGGAATGGCGGAACGTCTGCGGCAGGCGCGCCAGTGTGCGAAAGCCGCAGGCCTGCCACAACGCTACAGCGCGCAGATTGCTGCTCACCACGAAATTAAACTGCATGGCGCGGAAGCCGCGGGCCCGCGCAGCCTCAAGGGAATGGGCGCACATGGCCCGCGCCACGCCGCGCCCCTCCGCGCCGCGCGCGGTCATATAGCCGCAATTGGCGACATGGGCGCCCCCGCCCTGCTGATTGGCGCGCAGGTAATACGTGCCGACAAGAACGCCCTCCTCCGACTCCGCGACGAAGGTCTCACGGTCGGGCCCCATCCAATAGGCGAGCGCCGCTTCCCGGCTCATGTCCGCCGGCAGAGCGTAGGTCTCGCCCGCGCGGATCACCGGTTCAAGGATCGACCAGACGGCGGGCGCGTCGTCCTCTCGCGCGGCGCGCAGAAGCATGGGCTCACTCGGCGGGGCGCGTGGCCGCCTGCGGGGGCGCGTTCACGCTCGGCTCCTCGTCGCGCGGACCGACGAAGCGGGAGAACAGGCGCCAGGTCAGCCGCCCCGCGTCGTCCATGATGGTGAAGGCCGCCGGCACGAAGACGAGCGACAGCAGGGTGGAGACGATGAGACCGCCAATGACGCCGATGGCCATGGGCGCGCGGAACTCGCCGCCGTCCCCAAGGCCCAGAGCCGAAGGCAGCATGCCCGCCACCATGGCGATGGTCGTCATGACGATGGGGCGCGCGCGCTTGCGACCAGCCTCAATGATCGCCTGCGTGCGGTCCATGCCCATCGCCATTTGCTCGATGGCGAAATCGACGAGCATGATCGCGTTTTTCGTGACGATGCCCATCAGCATCAGAACGCCGATGACGACCGGCATGGACACCGCCTTGCCCGTGATGAGCAGGGCGATGATGACGCCCCCCACCGAAAGTGGCAGGGAGAACAGAATCGTGATCGGCTGCAGCACGCTGCCGAACAGAAGGATCAGCACCGCCAGCACCATCATGATGCCCGCGCCCATGGCCTGCGCGAAGCCTGAGAACACTTCCTGCATCACTTCGGCGTCGCCCGATTCGGTGATGCGCAGGCCCGGCGGCAGGTTCTGCGCAAGCGGCAGCGCATAGACCTGCGCCAGCGCCTCGCCCAGCGCGGCGGAGCCGACGAGATCGGCCTCAACCGCAATGCGCCGCTGGCGATCATAGCGCGAAATGCTCGCAGGCCCCTCGCTGAAGGACACGTCCGCCACGGCCGACAGAGGCACGGAGCCGCCGCGCGCGGTCGCCACGCGCAGATTGGCGAGCGTGTCGAGATCCGAGCGCGCGCTGCGCTGCAAAGCGACGCGGATCGGCACGAGCCGGTCGCCGGCGTTGAACTTGGCGAGATTGGCGTCGTTGTCGCCGATGGTGGCGACGCGGATCGCCTCCGCCACCGCATCCGTCGAGACGCCAAGCTCGGAGGCGCGATCGTTGAGCGGCGTGACGCGGATCTCCGGCCTTTCCAGCGCAACGCTGGACACGACATTGGCGATGACCGGCACGCGCTTCATCTGGCTGGCGAGTTCGGCGCCTACGCGCTCCACCGTCTGCGTGTCGGAGCCAAGGACGACCAGCGAAAGCGCGCGCTGACCGTTGTCGTTCAGGAACCATGCCCGCACGTCCGGCACGCTGGCGACGAGCGCGCCCACTTCGCCTTCGATCTGCTTTTGGCTCTTGGCGCGCTTGCTCTTGTGCACGAGATTGACGGTGAGCTGCGCCTTGCGCACCTCCGTCGCGCCAAGGCCGATGCGCCCGCCATCCACGAAGACGCTGCGGACTTCAGGTTTTTCACGCAGGCGGGCGGAGATTTCATCCACCGTGCGCATCGTGTCTTCGACGCGCGAACCCGGCGGCAATTCAACTGCGAGCAGCAGGCGGGCCACATCCTCCGCCGGCAGAAAGCCGGATGGCAAAAGCTTTGTCGCCTGAATGGAGCCGACGAAAATCGCAAGGCCCGCGAAGACCGTCAGGAAACGATGGCGCACGGAAAAGGCGACGACGCGCGTATAGCGCCGCATGATGGCGCCTTCCGGCTTCTCGACCTCGTTATGAGGCGCGAGGAAATAGGCGGCGAGCAAGGGCGTGATGAGGCGCGCGACCAAAAGCGAGAACAAAACCGCGACTGCGACCGTCAGTCCGAACTGCTTGAAATATTGCCCGGCGATGCCGCCCATGAAGCTCACCGGTGCGAAGACGGCGACGATGGTGAGCGTAATGGCGATGACCGCGAGGCCGATTTCATCGGCCGCCTCCAGCGCCGCGCGCCAGGGCGATTTGCCCATGTGCATATGGCGCACGATGTTCTCAATCTCGACGATGGCGTCGTCCACGAGAATGCCGGTGGCGAGCGTCAGGGCGAGCAGGCTCACGAGATTGAGCGAGAAGCCCATGGCGCTCAGCGCCCAGAAGGTCGGGAAAATCGAGAGCGGCAAGGCGAGCGCGGTGATGAGCGTCGCGCGCCAGTTGCGCAGGAAGATGAACACCACGAGCACGGACAGAAGCGCGCCCTCCACCAGCGTCTGCATGGCGGAGCGGTAATTGCCGAGCGTGTAATCGACATAGCTGTCGATCTGATCGATGGCGACATTGGGATGGGCGGCGCGCAGCGCCTCCACCTTCGCGGCCACCAGCGCGGCGACCGTCGCGTCGCTCGCGCCCGTCGCGCGCAGGACGCCGAAGGCGACGACGGGGCGTCCATCGAGCCGCGCGAAGCGGCGCGCTTCCGCGGCCCCGTCGGAGACGGCGGCGAGATCGGACAGGCGCACATGCCGGCCGCCGCCAATCGCAATGATCGTGTTCGCGACGTCCTCGACCGTGCGCGCGCCCGCCAGCGTGCGGATGGATTGCTCGACGCCGGAGACCTCGCCGCGTCCGCCGCCGATGTCGGCGTTGGTCGCACGCAATTGCCGGCTCACCTCGCCCGCCGTCACGCCCAGCGAGAGCAGGCGGTCGGGGTCGAGCTCCACCTTGATCTCGCGGTCCACGCCGCCGATGCGCTGCACCTGCCCCACGCCGCGCAGGCCTTGCAGCGCGCGCGCCGCCACGTCGTCGACGAACCACGAAAGCTGTTCGAGGCTCATGTCGGGCGAGGAGACCGCGAAGGTGACGATGGGCAGGCCCGCGATGTCGAGCCGCTGAATCACGGGCTCTTCAATCGTGCGCGGCAGATCCGCGCGGATTTTCGCGATGGCGTCCTTGACGTCGTTGATGGCGCGGTCCGAATTCACTTCGAGACGAAACTCGATGGTCGTCTGCGAGAGCGCGTCTGAAATGGAAGAGGTGACGCGCTTCACGCCGGCGAGGCCGGCGACGGAATCCTCGACCTTCTTCGTGACTTGCGATTCCAGTTCGGAGGGCGCCGCGCCCGCCTGCGTCACCGTGACGGTGACGATCGGCACGTCCACGTTGGGAAAGCGCGTGATCGGCAGACGGCCGAACGAGAACAGGCCGAGCAGCGTGAGGACCACGAACAGAACGATGGGCGCGATCGGATTGCGGATGGCCCATGCGGAAATGTTCCACCGCGAGGCGGAGGCCGGGGAGGCGGGCGAGGACATCAGCGCGTCTCCGCCTTCTGCCGCACAGGCGTGATGGCGTCGCCGTCGCGCAGGAAGGCGCCCGCGCGCAGCACCACGCTTTCGCCCTCGCGCAGACCCTCGCGGATCTCCGCGCGTCCGCCGTCGATCACGCCAAGGACGATGTTGCGCTTGCGCACGACGCCCTCGTCGGCGACGAGCACGTTGACGCCTTCGGAGGAATGGTTGACGGCCGTCGCCGGCGCGAGCACGCCCATCACGCGGCGCACTTCGATCTCGCCGCGCGCGAAGGAGCCGACGCGCGCGGAGGCGGAAGGCTCAAGGCTCACGCGCACGCGCCCAAGCCGCGTGGCGCGGTCCACTTCCGGCGAGACGAGGCGCACCTTGCCTTTGGCCTGCGCGCCGTCGGCGAGGATGAGAAGCGCCGGCTGGCCGGGCTTCATCAGGCCGAGGCGCGCTTCCGGCGCCTCCGCCTCAAGCTCGATCTCGCCGTCGGCGATGATGCGAAAGAGCGGATCGCCGACCCCTGACGCCACCGCGCCAAGGCGCGCGCTGCGGCGCGACACGATCCCGCCTTCCGGCGTGCGCACCTGCGTGCGCGACAGACGCACTTCGATTTCGCGACGCTGCGCTTCGACGGCCTTGCGCTGCGCCTGCGCCGCGCGCTCAGAATCGCGGGCGGCCTGCAATTGCGCCTGCGCCGCGCGCCATGCGGCCTGTTTCTGGTCCACCACGGCCTGCGTGGAGGAGCCCGAACGCAAGAGCGACTGGCTGCGGCTCAGGTCCGTTTCGGCGAAGGAGAAATTCGCGTCGGCCTGCGAAATCTGGCTGCGCGCCTGCGCGATGGCGGCGTCCACGCGCGCAAGCTCCGCGTCGAGCTGGGCGGCCTGCGCGTCCAGCGTCTCACGCGACAGGCGCACGAGCACGGCGCCCTTCTCCACGCGGTCGCCTTCCTCGGCGAGAATCTCGACGATGCGCAAGCCTTCGATCTCCGGACCCACGAGCACTTCGTTGCGCGCGACGAGCGTGCCAACGACGAGCGCGGTCTCGACGATCTCTCCGCGGACGGCGGGCGCGACGGTGACGGCGGCCGCGCGCGGGGCCTGCGCATTGCCCGCCGGCGGCGCCTTCGCGCCTGCGACCTGCCATCCCACAAAGGCGCCGCCGAGGGTGAGAAGCCCGGCGGTGGCGAGGATGTGGCTCTTCTTCATGACGAATGCTCCGCGAAACGATTTCGCTCTGAAAGGGAAGGCGCGCCGCCAGCGGGCGCGCGCGGACGCAGGACGGACGCGACCATGGACACGAGGGCGCGCCCGACGGCTTCTCCGTCGAAATGCGGATCGACCGCGCGCCGCCAGAACAGGCCTTCCGCCAGCGCGTTCATGCTGGCGACGAGATCGCGCACAGGCAGGGCGGGGTCGATCTGCCCGGCGGATATGGCGCGCTCGATGATTTGCGCGAGCGACGCGCTCACCGATTCATCAAAACGCGCCATCATCTCGGCCACTGCGGGATTGCGCGTCGCCTCAGCGGCGACCTCAAGGCACAATACGGACTTCTCGCGCGGCTGGTTCAGCACGCATTGGGCGAGCGTGGCGCTCATGCCCTCGATGAAATCCCCCGCCTCGGCCATGGGCGCGAAATTCGCCAGCACTTCGTCGCGGTTGCGCGCGACGATGCCGCCCACGATCGCCTCTTTCGAGTCGAACCACGTGTAGAGCGCGCCGGGGCTCACGCCCGCCTCGCGGCAAATGTCCTGCATGGTGGCGCCGCGAAAGCCGGCGCGCGCGAAACAACGCTCCGCCGCATCCAGAATGCGCGTGCGCCGCTCCGCCTGCTGGTCCTTGGTGAGTTTAGGCATCGTCCGTCCTGCGCGCGCCCCAGTGCGCACCCCATGCGGCCCGCCGCCCGTCCCGCCGAAGAACGAGCGAGACGCTCGACCTTGACAATATGGCGCAGCGCATAAAAAAGAATGAATATTCGTTTTTCATTTTCAAGGTCGGGAGTCAAGCGAAGCGGCGCCGCTGAAGCCAAAGAACAGGGGCCGCCCAAAGGACGGCCCCTGCTGATCGTCTCGTTCTGGCTTTGCGGGCCGGGAGCAGGCCTATTCGGCCGCCTTGGGCAGGTGGGCCTGCGTGTCGATCATCTTGCCCGGGTTGAACAGGCCCTGCGGGTCGAACAGGGTGCGCACGCGCGCCATCAGCTCAAATTCGATGGGCTCTTTCTGGCCGACGACGCGGGTGTAATTCTCCACGCCGACGCCGTGCTCGGCGCAGATCGAGCCGCGATAGCTCCAGATCAGTTCGTCGATCTCGCGCTCCACGCGCTCGCACAGCGCGTCGAAGCCCGGCGCTTTCGGGTCGCCTTCCGGGAAGATCGACATGTGCAGATTGCCGTCGCCCACATGGCCGAAGGCGATCACGCGCATGCCTTTCTGGATCGAGTCCGCGCGCTCCTGCGCCGCGCGCAGGAAGGGAACGATGCGGTCGATGGGCACCGACGCGTCCCATTTCAGTTTCTTACCGGAGATGAGCCGCAGCGGCGGAATCTCGTCGCGCAAATGCCAGATATTGGCTTCCTGCGCCATGTTCTGCGACAGGGCCCCATCAGAGACGAGGCCCGCCTCGAGCGCCTGTTCAAAGAACGCCTCGAACTTGTCGTCGACGGGCTGCTGGCCGGAGAAGCGCACGATGACGTACCATTCCGCGCGCGTCTCAACGGGGCGCGTGATGTTTTTGTATTTCGCAAGCGCCAGCTCATAGGTGTGGCCGGGCACCAGCTCAAAAGCGGTGAGCCCTTCGCTGGCGACCGAGCGGGCGAGCACGAACAATTCCATCAGCCGGTCGATGTCCGTCACCGCCGCCCACATGGATTTCTCATGCGCAGGGCGCGGATGCAGTTTCAGCACCGCCTTCGTCACGACGCCCAGCGTGCCCTCCGCGCCGATGAACAGATGCTTCAGGTCATAGCCGGAGGAATCCTTGCGCAGAGCGCGCAGGCCGTTCCACACGCGCCCGTCGGGCAGCACGACCTCAAGCCCAAGGACCTGATCGCGCGTATTGCCGAAGCGCAGCACGTTGATGCCGCCGGCGTTGGTGGAGATTCCCCCGCCCACGGTCGCCGAGCCGCGCGCGCCCCAGTCCATGGCGAAGGCCCTGTCCACCTTGGCCGCCGCGTCGTGGATCGCCTGCAGGATGACGCCCGCCTCCGCCGTCACCGTATAGCTCTCCGGATTGACGCCGAGGATCCTGTTCATGCGCGCCAGCGACAGGATGATGCAGGGGCGGTCGCCCCGGGGGACCGATCCCCCGCACAGGCCAGTGTTGCCGCCCTGGCTGACGATGACGAGCCCGTGGCGGGCGCAGATGCGCACCACCTGCGACACCTCCTCCGTGGAGGCCGGCCGGGCCACCATAAGGGCCTCCCCCTTGTAGACCCCGCGCACGTCGCTGGAATAGGTCGCCATGTCGGCGCCCTCCACGACCCCGCCGGAGCCGAGGGCGGCACGGATTTCAGCGAGCGCTGGCTCAAAGGACATGGCGTTTCCCCTTGTTGGTCGCCTGCACTTTAGCCCCGCCGCGCCCCCCGGAAAAGATAACGCGGATGTGATCCGGCGGATGGAATCCTCCGTAAGTCGCCCCGGAAGCATGTCCTCCCATGGAGCTTCTACGACTGAGCCCCGCCGCCTTCGGGCGCGCGGGGTTCTTTTTCACCTTTAATCAGTCAAGCTGAAGATATTCAGTCGCGCTACCCCTGCGCCCAGACCATGGCTGGCGACGGCCATGCGCCCGCAACGCAGGGCCAACCGGGCGACACCCGCCGCCGCGGTTGCTAGGGTGAGCGCAAGCACGAACGCCCGGCGCCCCCGCTGGCCGCCCCTGGGAGAGAAACGAGCCTCACGTGATCGTCACGCGCATTTTCGGCGGCGCGAGCCGCGCGCTCGCCACGCCCCTCTTTCGCCGCTACTGGCTGGGCCATTCCACGGCGACCGTCGGGCGCTGGATGTACCGCACGGCCGTGGGCTGGCTCGCATGGGACCTCACCCATTCGACCGGCTGGCTCGGCGCGCTCGCCTTCGCCGATCTTCTGCCGACGGTCGTCCTGTCGCTTGTCTCGGGCGCCGCTGCCGACCGCATCGGCTTCATGCGCATCATCAACGTGAGCCAGCTTCTGGCGACGGCGCTCGCGGGCCTGCTCGCCGCGCTGATCCTGACCGGACTGATCGACATCTATTCGCTTATGGCGATCACCTTTGCGCTCGGCGCCGCCGAAGCCTTCGGCCAGCCCGCGCGCATGTCGGCGGTGAACGCCATGGTCGCCAAGCGCGACCTCTCCTCCGCCATCGCGCTCGGCTCCGCCTCCTTCAACGGCGCGCGCATCATCGGCCCCGCCATCGCCGGCGCGCTGATCCTGTGGGCGGGCGCAGGCTTCGTGATCCTGCTCTGCACGGCGACTTTCGCCGCCTTCTACATGCAAACGCGCAGCATAAATCTGAATGAAACGAGCGCCGCGCGCCCGCGCTCAGGCGGCATCATGGCGGATGCGCGCTCCGGCGTCGCCTACATGTTCAGCCATCAGGCGATCCGCTTCCTGATGATCATGCTCGCGGCGACGAGTTTCTTCATTCGCCCGGTGATCGAATTGCTGCCCGCCGTCTCGGGGCAGATTTTCGAGGCCGGCCCCACGGGCCTCGCCCTGCTTCTCGCCTCCATCGGGATCGGCGCGCTGAGCGCGAGCCTTGTGCTGGCGCGACGCGGCGAATTGGCGGGCCTGACCTTCGTGCTCGTTCTCTCAACGCTCGTCACCGGCGTGGCGCTCGCCCTCTCCATGCAGGCCAACAACATCTGGCTCGCGAGCCTCGCCCTGTGCGTCATGGGCTCCTTCATGCTCGCTGGAAACGTCGCCGCGCAGACGCTTGTTCAAAACAGCGTCGATCCCGCTTTCCGCGCCCGCGTGATGAGCCTCTACATCATTTTCGCTTACGGCCTGCCGGCGATTGGCGCAGCGCTCATGGGCTGGATTGCGACGAGCGTCGGCCTTCAGGCGACCATCGCCGGCGGCGCGCTTTTCATGCTGGGATTCTTCGTCTGGTCATGGCCGCGCCGCAAGGCGATGGCCGCCCAGCTCGAAGGCGAGCGCGCGAACGCATAAGCGCAGATCAGCGCCAGTCGGAGACGTGGATCGTCTGCCGCAGGACAGGCCCGGCGCACAGCCAGATCGCGCGCGTGCGCTCGAGCCGCACCACGCTGCGGCGATGGTCGAAACCCATCGAGATGTAAAACACCTCGCCGTCATAGCCCTCATCAAGAAAAGCGCGCCGCGCGAGCGCCGCCTCGCGATCGTCCGACATGGCGCGCTTGCTGGCGCGCGCGGCGTCGACGCATTCCGCATGGCTGCGATAGGCGACGGTGGCGGGCCCCGGTCGCGCGTCAGCGAGAACAGGCGCAGGCGCGAAGGCCGCGGCGAGCAAAAAAGAAACTCCAAGAGTGCGACGCAACGCCGACGCGACCGCCGCGTCGCCCTTCGCTCCCCCCTCATGCAACGACCTGTGCATGGCGGCCTTCCTCCGATGCGCTGCTTGCGAGCGCTTGACGGCAAAATCGTGCCGCAGTCGCGCGCCCTTGGCAAGACCCCGCCGCGCTGACGCTTCGTCTTAAGCGCGACTAGAGACGCGCCTCGATCAGTTTGGGGCCCGGCGCCGCAAGCGCGCGCGCCAGCGCGGCGGCGAAACCCTCCGCATCGTCCACCCGCTCGCCGGGCACGCCCATGCCCTTCGCAAGCGCGACGAAATCAATCTCCGGTCGGTCGATGGAGGTCAGCTCCAGCGAACGGGGCCCGAGATTGCCGGCGCCCATGTTGACGGATTCATTGTTGAGGATCTGATAGCGGCGATTAGCGAAAATGATCGTGGTGACGTCGAGCCCTTCGCGCGCCTGCGTCCACAGAGCCTGAATCGTGTACATGGCGCTGCCGTCGCCCACCATGCACACGACCTTGCGATCCCGGCAGGCGAAGGCCGCGCCGACGGAGACGGGCGGGCTGAAGCCGATCGAGCCGCCCATGTTCTGCAACGTGTCGTGCGGCGCGGCGCCGCCGGTGAGCGCATAGGTCTCGCGCCCGGTGGTGAGGGATTCATCGACGAGGATGCAATTCTCCGGAAGTCCGTCGCGCAGCACGTCCGCCACCGTTTGCGGATTCAGCGGCCCGCGCGCGACGCCGCGCTCAGCCCGCGCCTGAACCTGCGCGCGCGCGCTACGCGCCTGAACGAGATCGCACAAAGCCTCGAGCGCCGCGGCGCCGTCGCCGCCCGCCGCGACGATCTGATGAACCTGCGCGCCCGGCGCCTTCAGAAGCGACGGCTTGTCGGGATAAGAGAAGAAGGCGACGGGCTCGCCCGTTTCGATCAGAACGAGATGACGGAAGGGCTTGAGAAAGGCGATGGCCGGATCGACCGCATAGGGAATGCGGCTCACAGGCGCGCGGCCGGCGCCGCGTTCAATGCGCGCGCTGAAGAATTGCGCGGCGACCGTCGCGCCGGTCTTCGCGCCGATGCGGCCTGCGACGTCGAGCGGGCCCGCACGCAGGGCGCGCCCGCCGAGAACGACGAGCGCAGGCTCGCCGCTGAGCAACGCCTGCGCCGCGCGCTCAAGCGCCGCTTCGTCAATACGAACCGCATCAGGCGCGCGCACGAGCGGCGCCGGACCGGGGGACGGCCCCCATGCGACGTCGCCGGGCAAAACCAGCGTCGCGATCTGCGCCTTGCGCGCGCCCGCCTGCGCGATGGCCGCGGCGGCGTCGCGCGCGACGTCCGACGAGCTGTCCGAACGGCGCACCCAATGGGAGATCGCATGGGCCATGCCCATGAGATCGGAGGTGAGCGGCGCGTCATATTGCAAATGCGCCGTCGCATGATCGCCCACGACATTGACCATGCCCGAGCCTGCACGGCGCGCGTTGTGGATGTTCGCCATGCCGTTGGCGAGGCCGGGGCCCAGATGCAACAATGTCGCCGCCGGCTTGTCCGCCATGCGGTAATAGCCGTCGGCCGCGCCCGTCGCCACGCCCTCGAACAAGACGAGCGCGCACCGCAGGCCAGGCGCGCGATCCACGGCGGCGAGGAAGTGCATTTCCGACGTGCCCGGATTGGCGAAACAAGCCTCGACCCCGGCGCCCGTCATCGTCGCCAGAAGACTTTCCGCTCCATTCATGCGTCTTGTTCCTTCGCTTCTGGCGCGCCGCGCGCTTAGCCCGCAAGCGCCGCGCGCAAGGCGGCGCGCCGTTCGGCCTTGTACATATCCTTATAGCTGCGCGGACCCAACGGGCCCTGCTCCACTTTCACGCAGCCGAACACCGGGCCGGGCTCCGACAAAAACCAGTCGATCTTGCGCTCGAAAGACTCCAGATCGGAGACCGTGAACGCGTTCGCGATCTGCGCGGCGCGCGCATGGCCCTCGAAATCCACCTCTGGATTGGGGATGGGATGGCCGCCGTTCGCCTCATAGGTTCCGTTCTGGAACACGAGATGCGTGAAGTTCTTTGGCGCGACGCGGCCAATGGTGACGAGCGTGCCGAGATTCATCAGAAGCGAGCCGTCGCCGTCGAGCACGAGCACGCGCCGCTCAGGCCGTGCAAGCGCAAGGCCCAGACCATGGGAGGACGCGAGGCCCATGGCGCCGGAGGAGAAATAATTGAGCGGACGGTCGGCGATCTCAATCCATTCCGACGCGGTGCTGTAGGTCGCGACCACGATCTCATCGGTGATCTTGCGCGCAAGAATTTCAAGGGCCGTGCGACGATGGATCATGGCTGGGCCTCCGGGCGTCCGCCGATGAGAATGGCGCGCGGGCGCGACTCGCGCCATGCCTCTTCGAAGACGGCGGAGATCGCGGGAACGTCCGCATCCGTCTCAACGCACATATGAGGAATCCCCATAGCGTCGAGAATGGGCTCGATGATGCGCACGCCATAGCGTTTGGAGTCCGTCGGCGCGACGCCCGGCTCTTTGCCGAGCAGGCCGATCATCAGGACGATGGGCAGTTTCTGCTGCACGGCGACGCCGCGAATGGCGTTCATGGCGTAGAGAAAGCCCGTGTATTGCACGAGAATAGCGGCGCGCTTGTCGCCATAGGTGAGGCCGGCGGCGATGCCGAGGCACTCATCTTCCTTGCAGACGCGGATCAACTCAAATTCCGGATCGCTGGCGATCGGCATGAGAAGGCCCAGAGAGGTATGAAGGTCCGGCACGGACAGGACGTAACGCACCCTCGCTTGCTTCAATTGTTCAATGATTGAGGCGCCGCGCAAACGCAGCTCCGCCGGTGCGGCTATCGTCACGTCGTCCTCCCCCATATCTGGCTTTCAACGCCTTACCTTAAGCATTGTCACCCATCAGGAGCCGGTTGGCAAACTGCGATCAGATCCCAAGGAGGGCCGCGCGAGGTTAACCCGGTATCAACAAATTCTCGCGTAAACCCATAAGATTGATAGTTGAATCTTTTTCAGTGCCCTGCGTTCCGGGAATTTCTCCTTCTGGGACGAACCTCAATCATGGCCCTATCAAATCTGATCCGCTGGCCCAGCCAGCAGATCGCCCCATTGCTGATGGTCGCGCTTTTAAGCGCATGCGCCCATCGCGGTGGGAGCTATGATCCAACGATCTCAACCGGAACCTCCGTCCCCGCGACGGGGGGTGCGGGGACGAGCAGTCAGATCGTCCTCAAGCTAGCGGAGCAGCCCGCGCCGAGCGACGTGACCTGCGATTGGACGCCAAGCAAGCTCGAAGCTTTAAGTCTTGGGGACGCCCTCATTCGCGCAATCTGCTCAAACACGCGTGTCGCCGACTCTATTCTTGCTGTGAAAGCCGACATTGCGCAGCACGCAATGACTTTCAATCAATTCCTGCCAACGGCGACGGCAAGCACACAGAACGCACGCAGTTACACACGCGCCCAATCATTTAGCGGATTCAGCCGAGACACAACGATTGGATCAAGTCACGCCCTCGCAGTGAATTGGCTTCTTTGGGATTTCGGTGGACGCCTTGCGCAAACGCGCGCCGCTGAACATACGGCTCTGGCGTCTTTCGCCATGCAAGACGTCGTCGCCCAGGCGACTATTGCAGCGACTGCGGAAGCCTATCTCAACGTCATGACCTTCCAGGAAATGCGGGAGGCCGCCGCCATCGCCGTGGCGTCAGCGAAGCGCGCTGTAAGTCTTGCAAAAGGTGGTCGGCCCCCATTGGGTGATCCGGTTTGAATGTTAGTTCATGATCGGCCGTGGCGCTATGGCTGGAGTGGCCGGCGTAGTTGGTCCGGGTTGCGCAGCCGGCCACTGCACGGCCTCGGGGGCTG